>VOFB01000309.1_pt1 | contig 45163 bp, 50 predicted proteins | sample 5384141 | NCBI WGS metagenome assembly VOFB01 (sample SAMN12384721, study PRJNA508395) | human gut metagenome | isolation source: healthy gut A | host: Homo sapiens | reverse complement strand
CTAAGATTCCCGTCAATTTGAAATCATGGGTAGTGCCGTCAGAAAAGGGGATTTGAATTGTCCATTTGCATAAGTAAAGTTCACGGTTGAATGGTTTACCTGTTCAGAAAATGCGTTGAAAAATCCTCCAACCCACGTAATTTCTTCTTGCTTGTATAGTTCCTGTCCCTGTTGTTCAGAAATCGCATGATACATAATCTGCGCTGTTTTTTTTGGTTGCGGTTCTGCGTTTCCTGCATAACCCCAAAGCCATAGAGGACAATAGCAGATAGCAATGCGCTGGCAAGTGCAATCGTCAAAATAATAAAGATATTTCTTTTTCGATTTGCCGATATACTGCGGTTTGATATGCGCTTTACTATGCCGCTGGTATCATTTTCAAAAGGCCATGTCATAGCCTGCCACCTCCTTACTCCACAATCTTGCCGTCCTCAATGCGGACAATCCGATCTGCAAGGCGGGCAATGTCGTCATTGTGCGTAATCATCACAACAGTTTGCCGGAACTCCGCACTGGTGCGCTTGATAAGCCCCAGCACCTCGGCGCTGGTCTTGCTGTCAAGGTTGCCGGTCGGCTCGTCGGCCAGCACGATAGCCGGTTTGGTAATCAAGGCGCGGGCGATAGCGTTGCTTCAATAGGGGAAATATTTGAAGCTATTTGTGCGGGCTTGTATACGGAAATTTGTACGATGATAATGCCTAATATTATTGCGAAAATACTTGTGGCTATGGCATTGATAATCGTTATTCCATTCGGCTCTAACAAATATGCAAATATGATACCTACTGTAATACCGGCAGGTATTCCGAACAGGCAGAAACGATACCCTTCTTTACGAATCATCCGCTTAATTTGTTTTTCTGTCATGCCAATAGTTTTGAGCTGTCCAATCTGCGATACTTGATTTGATACCGAAAGGTAGAACACACTGTATATGACAATTCCGCTTGAAAATGCAATAAAAAGAGTAGCAATCCCATTCCTGATCCACTTGAGGAACAGAATTTGCTATTAAAATAAAGTTGGTTCCTGCTTATGTCTTGGGAATAAAGCCAGACGATATACTGTACGCAATAAGTCCCATTTCCGTGGCACCATTTACACGAATCAAGGCACTATATGGAATATCCGATAATAACAGCATCTAATTGAACATTTTTTTACTCCCCCGCCGTTGGTCAATTACAATTTCATTGTTTCATGTACTTCAAAATCTTTTGTTCACTAATTTTGCTGCCTTGTTGGAATAAGGAGATTCCCACAATCAAACTAATTGCCAGCGCAATGGTCAAAACATTAAAAAAGCAAAAAATACGATTTGAAGATACATTGCGTTTTGCTAATTTCTTTACAATGGCGCTGGTGTCATTCTCAAAAGGCCATGTCATAGTTGTATCACCTCCATATTTGATAAGGGTATTGTAAAACCCAAATGTCCGTGAAATGTTACAGCGGCCAAAAAATTTCATCGAAAATCGGGGTGAAATGTTACAACGCTCGGACATTTCAAAATTTACGGCGGGCAGCCGGAAATGGCCGTCCGCCGAAACATACTACACGATCTTTTAGATAGATTGATTGTGAAATAATTTCAATCCAATCACCACATCTATCATAAGTTCCACAATGAGAATTATACTAATGGCAAAATTAAAATTACATAGGTTATATAATCCGATATAGATTTCACAAGTAAGAAATACAACTTGCAGACACAAATTTAAGTATGTCACTAAATGCTCGTTAGTTCTATTCCACAATCTAAACAGGAACATTGTAAAAATAGGTTTTCCCGTAAAAGCAAAAAGCACTGACAATACCGGCACCAAAAATACATAGTAAGAATCTACTGCATTGCTGGGGGTTGTACCTACCCATTGAATTGCTATATTATCAGGAACAACGAAAAATAAAACAATAGATAAAATAACATTGATTATTAAGATGATTGTTGTTGCTTTGCAAAAATTGATTTTTTCATGGTGTTTTCTCCTGTTATAAGTGTGCTTTATTTAGTCGGAAACATAATGGAAAATTCCGAACCCTTGCCCGGCTCCGAAACCACTTTGATATAGCCGCCCTGCCGTGTTACGATCTCGCGGGCCAGATACAGGCCAATGCCCACGCCCTGCTGTTCGTGTACTTCTTCCTCACGATAGAAGCGCCGGAAGATAGCGGCCTGATTGCTTTCAGAAATTCCTTAGGGCCTGAAAGAGAAAGTCCAGCTTATCCGTCTGGCTGTGGATTCCCCGGATAAAGTCGGTGCGCTCCGCCTCAGTCATGGGCTTTTCCAGCAGGGTATCCGTCGCCATTTTCAGATTGCTTACCGGCGTTTTCACCTGATGGGAAATATCCGATACAAGGGTCTGTAACTCCTGCCGTTCCTCGTCCACCCGGCGGCGGTTCTCCTGCATGATCTGGTAAAGCCTTGCCAGCCGGTGTCCAATTCTGGCAAGCTGGGTTTCGCTGTCCTCTGGCCGCTGGGGTGCTTCATTTCCGGCGATCATGTGGTCTAAGGTCTGGCACAGGTCAGCGGTAAACTGCGACAGCCGCTTTCCAAACGCCTGCGTCAGTACAAAAATCCCTACAAGGGCGCACAGTAGCAGCACCCCGCCCGTCAGCAGCACCGCCGTCTGTTTTGTCACAAAAAACAGGGCTATGGTGATCCCGGACATGGAGAGGACAAGTCCTATTGCCACCCAGCCAAACAGCCGCTTTACCGAGAGGTTTTGAAACTTCATTTTGCCTCGCCTCCCGTCCATTGATAACCCATGCCGTAAACGGTCTTGATGTAGGGGCACCTCCGTCGGATTCAATCTTGCGCGAATCCGACTGATGCCGGGGATTTTTTTTGCGAAACAGGTTCAGCATTTTGTACTCCATCGGGGATAGAGTCAGAGGCTTTCCATTTAAGGAAGCCATCTGCTCTGAAAAGTCCAGAAACAGCCGTCCATCGTCGTAAATGTCTTTAGCTGGTTTGTGGTGTTCCAGCATGGCGAACATGGCTTTGATTTTTCGCTGCAAGGCTCTGATCACAAAGGGCTTTGTGATGTAGTCCACCGCGCCCACCTCATAACCCCGTATCTGGTCGCTCTCCTGATCGTTGGCGGTCAGGAAAATTATGATGGTGTCCGGGTGCTGGGGCTTTATTAGCCTGCACAGTTCAAAACCGTTGCCGTCCGGCAGGTTGATGTCCAGCAGCACTAAATCAAATTCCCGCTGGCGTATGGCTTCGGCTGCGGTTCTGGCGTTTAGGGCAGAAGTCACGCCGTAGCCGTCTGCGGTCAGGTTATAGGCCAACATCTTATTCAAAAAACTGTCGTCCTCGACAATTAAAATCTGCTTCATATCCTCACTTCCTTTGCTTTTTGCAGATAGTATAACAGGCAAATGTCCGAGAAATGTTACAAGGACAAATATATTTATCATTTTACAGCTTTTTTATGTGTACTGCAATTTTATAAAAGAAAGGACAGCAGTATCATCAAATTGCTGTCCTTGCGGTTTATTATAGCTGGTAGTGTATAAGCGTGGGTTCATCATATTTGGTGTGGTTTATTCGATGCTTCCTTCCTTTTGAACGAGTTCTCTAAAAATATCTGGCATTGGAAAACAAAAGCAGAGATAACTGGATTGAAGTATACAATGTTTGCGAAGAAGTCTGCTTCATATCTATCAAGTTTGTACTCAAATCATATTGATATATTCGATATAAGAGAACTAAATTATTTGCGAAGAATAAGCAATAATTTGTTTTTTATTCGTAGGCTTGCCAACGCAAATTCATCAGACCTCGAGAAATCCGATGATTTAACTAACGAAGTGTGGAAAAAATACTCTGAACTGGTTGACGAGATGATAGATGATTTGCTCGGTCTAATTATTAAATGGAACTATGATGGCATAACCGACATCAAACTAAAGTAAATTTCAATTTACAATATTTCCCTAATAAACATTTGCGGGCAATCACAAAACGGTTGCCCGCTATTTTTATACCCTAAAATCTGAAGAAGGAGGCCAAAATGCCAAGCAAAACCGAAGAATATCTTGCCCTTGCCCAGCGCACGGCGAACGGTCTGACCCGGTATTGGGAAAGCTGGACGGACTATCTGACCACGGCATCCCGGCTGTACAAGTACCCCTTTGCGGACCAGCTGATGATCTACGCCCAGCGCCCGGATGCCACCGCCTGCGCCGACTTTGACATCTGGAACAACCGGATGAACCGCTATGTGCGCCGGGGTGCCAAGGGAATCGCTCTGCTGGACGAATCCAGCGGATTTCCCCGACTGCACTACGTTTTCGATGTGTCGGACACCGGGGTGCGCCGCAATTCCCGTGACCCGGAGGTGTGGCAGTACAACGACGACCTGAAGCAGCCGGTTTCGGAAATGCTCGCCGCCACCTATGGCATCAGCGGAGAGCGTGTCAGCCAGCAGCTTGCGGACGTTGCAGGGAAACTGGTGGCAGATTACTGGGACAACAACAGCACAGACATCCGCGCCATCGTTGACGGGTCGTTCCTGATGGATTATGATGATGCCGGGGTGGAGATGCAGTTCAAAAGCGCAGCAGCAATGAGTGTCACCTACACGCTGCTGGAACGCTGCGGGTTTGAGCCTGCCGGGTGGTTCGACAAGGACGATTTTCAGGCAATCTACAATTTTTCCACCCCGGATGGTGTCTTCGCCCTCGGCGCAGCCGTCAGCGACATGAGCCGGGAAGTCTTACGCCAAATTGAGCGCACCGTTAAAACAACCATTCGCCGCCGAAACAATGAAAGGAGCCAGCATGAATATGAGCAGCAATCTGAGTTACACGCAGACCGGGGATTATCTTCTCCCGAACCTGACCCTGAACCAGCCCCGGAAGCCGCTGGGCAAGTACGGCAGGCTGCGCCGGACGTACCTGAAGGACCATCGCCCGGTGCTGTACAACACGATGCTCCTGAACGGGAGCCTGTATCCGCACCTGATGGAGGTGGAGCAGACGGCAGAGAGCCGGATGCAGCAGACCATGCCGCAGCTTCTGAAACAGAACCCGGCTCCGAACAAGGAGCAGAATCAGATGGCATGGGTGCAAAGACATGAACAGCCTGCGGGCACAGGCAGAGGAACTGGTGCTGATGGAATTGATTTACAGTTAAGCTTCTTTGATGCCCACATTCCCACCGAAGTCCAGCAAATTGAAAAAATCGACCAAGCGGAGAGCGAAAAAACGCCCTCCGCTTTTATTTTGTCGCAGGCTGAAATCGAAAACGAATTGCGTAAGCACGGTTCAGGATTTGCAGGCGGTAAACAGCGCATTATGGAACTGTACCAGACCCAGCCCGACCGCAGCCTCCGTGCCAAGGCACTGGCAAAGGAATACGGCATCGGTGGACACTCCCATGATTTTCTGGACGGCAGCAGGGGCTTTGTGAACCACGACTGGAAGGGACTGGAATTTGACCATTACCCCGAACACCAGAAAATCACCCTGAAATGGGCACAGGTGGAAAAGTATATCGACCTGATGATCCAGTCCGACCGCTACCTGACGGATAAGGAAAAGGAGCATTATTCGCTGCCGGTGCCTGTCAGCGCAAAGCTGGATGGTGCAATAGATCGTGCCAAAAACCTGATCCGGGAATTTTGTCAGGAGGAATACGACTCCGAGCCAGACTTTTCTGACCTGTCCAAGATCGGCATTGCCTACACCCACGCCACCGATGAGGATATTCCCATTCAAGTTAATGTGGATTTGGTGGGATACCGAGTGGACCGGTATCTGGGTGAAGTGCTGATCGACGAGCGGCAGTACGAAAGTCTGGAAGATCTGACCGAAACTGAACTGGAAGCTCTGGATTTCTCGGAATTGGTCAGTGTCACGGATGAAGAACTGGAGCACTACCACAGCAAGGCGGAGGAACGCCCGGCATTGCTGCCGCTGGATGCCGCCACCGAGTACAATGCCCTGAAGGAGCAGCACCCGGATGCGCTGGTGGGCTTTGAGCAGAACGGACAGTTTGAGTTTTACGCAGATGACGCGCAAAAAGTCAGTGAACTTCTGGGCGGCAAACTTCTGGAAAAAGAAACAGCACTGGGCACCGTCCCGGTCATCGGCTTTCCCCGCGACCAGTGGGCGCACCGTGCCAAGCAGCTGTGTCAGTGCGGCGAGAACGTCTATCTTGCCGGGCTAAATGAGGACGGCACTCATCACCAGACGAAGTATCTGCGCCGGGAAGATTATCTGCCGCTGGGAGCCACCGTCCACATGGAGGGGCGAGCCTTCCGGGTGGATAACGTCAACTTCGATAAGGACAGCGTGACCCTGCAGGATATGGCACTGGCAGAAATGCGGATGCCGATTTTCCGGGAAGAACCACTGGCGGTTGTCCGGGAATTGTACGAACAGGAACAGGACGAGCCGCAACTCTCTGACGGGGAACTGGATGCGTTGCCTATCTCTGCCGTGGTGGATGGAAAAGTTCAGACTTTCCCGGATGCTGCTGCCTTGGATGAAGCCCTGAATGCTGAACCTGCCGGGAACTTCCACATCACGGACGAGCATCTGGGCGAGGGCGGCGCAAAGCAGAAATATGCCCGGAACATTGAAGCTATCCGCACCCTGTTCAAGCTGGAACAGGAGCACCGGGGTGCCACCGCCGAGGAGCAGCAGGTGCTTTCCCAGTATGTAGGCTGGGGCGGTTTGGCAGATGCCTTTGACCCCGGCAAAGATAGTTGGGCAAAAGAGTACGCCGAACTGAAAGGGCTGCTCTCCGAGGACGAATACGCCGCTGCCCGTTCCAGCACCCTGAACGCCCACTACACCTCCCCGGTGGTGATTCGCTCTATTTATGATGCGGTCGAGAAGATGGGCTTCCAGTCTGGCAACATTCTGGAGCCGTCCATGGGCGCAGGCAACTTTTTTGGTATGTTACCAGATTCTATGCAGAACAGCCGACTGTACGGCGTGGAACTGGACAGCATCACCGGGCGTATTGCGAAAAAACTGTACCCGCAGGCTGACATTACCGTAGCCGGTTTTGAGACCACCGACCGACGTGATTTCTACGATTTAGCGGTGGGCAATGTTCCCTTTGGTCAGTACAAGGTCAACGATAAGGCGTACAACAAGCTGGGATTTAGTATCCACAACTATTTTTTCGCCAAGGCCATCGACCAAGTGCGTCCGGGCGGCGTGGTGGCGTTCGTCACCAGCCGCTACACCATGGACAGCAAGGACAGCACCGCCCGCAAGCACATGGCAGAGCGTGCCGATCTACTGGGGGCTATCCGTCTGCCGAATAATGCGTTCCGTGCCAACGCTGGCACAGATGTTGTCAGCGATATTATCTTTTTGCAGAAGCGTGACCGCCCTATTGACCATGAGCCGGACTGGGTGCAGTTGGGCAAAACGGAAGATGGCTTTGCCATCAATCAGTATTTCGTAGACCACCCGGAGATGGTGCTGGGCGAGATGACCACCGAAAGCACCCAGTACGGACGAGAGGAATTGACCGTTGCGCCCCTTGAGGGCACAAACCTTGCAGACCAGCTTGCCGAGGCGGTGAAGCACATCGAGGGGCAGTACACTGCCGCCGAGGTGGATGCTCCCGACATTGCCGAGGAAGAAACCACCCGGCGCACCCTGCCTGCCGACCCGGAGGTGAAGAACTTCTCCTACACCGTAGTGGACGGTGAGGTGTTCTACCGGGAAAATTCCGTGATGACGCAGGTGGAGCTGTCCGACACCGCCAAGGGGCGCGTCACCGGCATGGTGGAACTGCGCCAGATCGTCAACGACCTGATCGACCAGCAGTTGAACGACTACCCGGACGAGGATATCAAGGCAACACAGGAGCGTTTGAACGCCGCCTACGATGCCTTTATCGCAAAGTACGGCTTGCTGAACGACCGCAAAAACGGGCGGCTGTTTGAGCAGGATTCCTCGTATTATCTGCTGTGCTCGCTGGAAAATCTGGACGAGCAAGGGCAGCTTAAATCGAAGGCGGCGATGTTCACCAAGCGCACCATTCGCCCGGAACGCACCGTCACCAGCGTGGATACGCCAAGTGAAGCGTTGGCGGTGTCCATCGGAGAACACGGCAAGGTGGATTTGCCCTATATGGCAGAACTGCTGGGCACACCCGGCGAGTACGAGCGCATCACTACCGAACTTTCCGGCGTGATCTTCAAGGACCCTGCCGCCGACCCAACTGACCCGGAAGCCGGCTGGCAGACGGCAGACGAGTACCTGTCCGGCGATGTCCGGGCAAAGCTGCGGATGGCGCAGTTTGCTGCCGAGACCAACCCGAAATTTGTGGTCAATGTGGATGCGCTGACCAAGGCACAGCCCAGAGAACTGGAAGCATCTGAAATTGATGTGCGGCTGGGTGCAACATGGCTGGACCCGAACATTATCCAGAAGTTTATGACCGAGACTTTCCAGATTCCCTACTATCTGCGCCATGCAGTCAAGGTGCGTTATTCTCCTTATACCGCAGAATGGCGTGTGGAGGGCAAGACCGCCACCGGGCGGGGCGATATTATTTCCTCCGAGACCTACGGCACATCCCGTGCCAACGCCTACAAGATTCTGGAAGAAACGCTCAACCTGAAAGATGTCCGCATCTATGACACCATCGAGGATGCCGAGGGCAAGCCCAAGCGTGTGCTGAACAAGCGGGAGACCATGCTGGCGCAGCAGAAACAGCAGGTCATCAAGGATGCTTTTGCCAACTGGGTCTGGCAGGACCCCCAGCGGCGCATTGCGCTGGTAAAACAGTACAATGAGTTGTTCAACAGCACCAGACCCCGTGAATACGATGGCTCCCACATCAAATTCGTAGGCATGAACCCGGAGATCACCCTCCGGGAACACCAGCGCAATGCCATTGCTCATGTGCTTTATGGCGGTAATACGTTGCTTGCACACGAAGTTGGTGCAGGCAAGACCTACGAAATGGCAGCATCCGCCATGGAAGCAAAACGGCTGGGGCTGTGCCAGAAATCCTTGTTCGTAGTGCCCAACCATTTGACAGAGCAGTGGGCATCGGAGTTTCTGAATCTCTACCCTAATGCCAAGCTGTTGGTGGCACGGCGCAAGGACTTTGAGACCGCCAACCGCAAAAAATTCTGTGCCCGCATCGCCACCGGGGACTACGATGCGGTCATCATTGGCCATTCGCAGTTTGAGCGCATTCCGCTGTCCTTTGAGCGGCAGGAGCGTATCATTCAGGAGCAGATTTATGAAACGCTTGCCGCCATCAACGAGCTGAAAGTCCATGCAGGCGAGAATTTCTCCATCAAGCAGATGGAAAAGACCCGGAAAACGCTGGAAACCAAGCTGGAAAAACTGCGCTCCGATGAGCGTAAAGACGATGTAATTACCTTTGAACAACTGGGCGTTGACAGGCTTTTTGTGGACGAAAGCCATTTTTACAAGAACCGTGCGAAACGTTGTGCATAAGCCCTTGTTGACAGCAAGGACGAAAAGCACCATGTGATTGCACTTAGCAATAAGAAAATATCACAGAGAACTTTAATCTCGAAATCAGAGGTGAAATTCCTCTGCCGTACAGAACCAATGTCGAGGAACAGAATTCCAGAGAATAGGTCAAAATTCAAGACAGTACGAGAGCTAATACTCCACTGTGCGTTGCCACCTGTAAGTGTGCATTGTACAGAGCGTGGTGAAGGCGTAACCTGAAAACCTAAACCTCTGCAAAGAGGCATGGATAATAATGGTGCGGGCTTCCGAAACCTATGGCTATCCAGTAGTGAAAGCTATGCAGCATCGTAAGAGCGAACGACATCCGAAAGGGTGACCCTTGGAAAAAGTGTGTGTGGCTGGTTTTTCTGCACACGCCCTGTGGGATGAAATCCCCATCAGGAATCATGCAGCAACTGTGGTTCAAAGCATGGTTAGATTTTCCCGGTGTAATGTAGCGGCCTACGGGTTTCAGAACAAGGATAGAGATTCAGGAACGTTTGAGAGCCTGTTGTTGGAGCGTTACAGCGCAGTGAAAGCAACAGGAAGTCAGCCGTATCATAGTAGTCTGGGCTGGGTAATGCCAGTCAAACGGAATTGAAATATTCCATGGCGAAGGATACGAGTCAAATCGATTTGTAAATTTCACAAAATGAAAATCCTATAACTCCCTGAAAGATGGGTGACGAACTGCGAGGTGAAAACCTTGTGCATTTGAACGTCAGATTTTCAACGGAAACGGAACTTAAAAAGATTCAGGACTTTCTCTATGAGAAGTCCGGTCAAGGAGTATCGTTCACCGGTCTGGTGGAAGCGATGGCAAATGAAGTGACCATTGTAACCGCCGTCCACAATATCAAGTCCAACAAAGGCAGCAGAACTGCTGGCGTGGATAAGATAAAAATGGACAAATACCTTCAAATGCCAAAAGATGAGCTTATTTTATTGATTCAATCGTGTTTTCGCAACTACCGCCCCAAACCAGCCCGCCGTGAATATATCGAAAAGAGTAACGGCAAGAAAAGACCGCTGGGTATCCCCACTGTATTGGACAGGATCATACAGGAGTGCGTGCGTATCATTATCGAGCCGATCTGTGAAGCGAGATTTTATCCGCAAAGCTACGGCTTTCGCCCCTATCGGGCACAGAAACATGCAATCCGGGGTATCATCAATGTCATAAATGCTGGATGTAAATCGCCTGACCAACCCGTGTGGGCAATTGAGGGTGACATCAAGGGATGCTTCGACAATATCAATCACCGCCTGCTGCTCCAAAAACTCTGGAGAATCGGTATCCATGACAAGCGTGTGCTGAAAATTATCAGTCAGATGCTAAAAGCTGGATATATGGAAAATGACCTGTTTCATGCAACAGAGCTTGGTACACCGCAGGGAGGAATCCTCTCACCGCTTTTATCCAATGTTTATCTCAACGATTTCGATTGGTATGTTGGTCGTATGTATATGGAGCCGCACAGACAGTGCAAGCATAAAGGCAACGACACAAGGCGTTTGAAATGGGCTGGTGTAACGCCAAAGTACAATTATCGCTACGCCGATGATTGGGTGATTCTGACGTCAACGGAGAAGGAAGCACTCCGCTTGAAACGTGTCTTGACAAAATATTTTCGGAACAGAATGAAACTCGAATTGTCGCAGGAAAAGACCTATGTAACAGACCTGCGGACAAACGGTATACACTTTCTTGGCTTTGTGGTAAAGGCCGAACGAAAACGGAAAACTCCTGACCCGGCAACATGGACGAAACATCTGGTTGGAAAGCCGCTGCCGGATATGGAACGGTTAGGAAAGAAGATTAAGAAACTGCTCGAAGAAGTGCACCGCATAGAACTTTGTCAAAAAGTCAATGTGCAGGCTGCGCAAATTCAGTACGTCAACTCTGTCATTATGGGTATGGCACAGTACTTGCAGACATCCATCTGCTCTCATGCCTACCATGCGATAGACCGCAGAGTAAACAACGCTGCACTGACTGTATGGAAAAAGCTGTACCCCAAACGGTACAACTCCATGCAGGTGCCGCTGAAGGTGCTTTGCAATCTTCCTGACCGACACAAGGGCTACGACAGTAAGACATTTGCGGTATGGGTCGAAGGAAAATGGTTTGGTATAACTTATGCGTTCATCACGCATAGTCACTATGAACCCAAGCCATTTGACCAGAAAATGACGCCGTATACAGTGGAAGGGCGCAGACGGTATGTGAGCTATCGTGCTAAGCACAAGCCACTGCCATGTGACCGTCCATCCGTTAACTCCCCGAACGATATTGCAATGTCAGCATACGCAAAGGGAAGGATGAATTTTGAGTATTATATGAACCGGGAGTATGCTTACAGCAGGGACAAAGGAAAATGTAAATGCTGTGGAAATGCCTTCTCACCCGTGCTTCAAAAGCATTGTCACCACGTTAAAAACAAGCTTCCACTTGATAGAATCAATAAAGTGCCAAATCTGGTTTGGCTGTGTGAACCATGCCACCGCATGGTTCACAACAGTCCAATACCGCCTGAGCTTGATGCAAAGACGGTAGGCAAAATCATGAAATACCGCGAAAAACTTAAAATGTGAAATTTACAGCCACTTTATGTCCGTGAGGACGCAAAGTGTTGAAATCTGAAGGAAGAAAGTAAATCGATTTGATGGTACGCCGGGTGCGCTGAAAGGTGCACGCCCGGCGTGAGGTGGGGGAAAACTTGGAGATTACTTCAAAAAGTTACCTATCACAACAAAGCAGACTACTCTGCGGACTGCTTCGCAGCCGCAGAGGTGCTGCACATTCTTTTTGACCACAAAAATGCGGAATGTCGCAGGATTATCCACCAGCGAAGCGCAGAAATCCAGCGATATGTTCGGCAAGTGTCGCTATCTGGATGAGATCACCGGCGGGCGGGGCGTGGTGTTCGCCACGGGCACGCCCGTGAGCAATTCCATGACCGAACTGTACACGGTCATGCGGTACTTGCAGTACAGCACCCTCCAGCAGAAAAAACTGACCCACTTCGACTGTTGGGCATCCACCTTTGGCGAGACGACCACGGCCATTGAGCTTGCCCCGGAGGGTACCGGCTACCGTGCCCGCACCCGGTTCGCCAAGTTTTTCAACCTCCCTGAGTTGATGTCCATGTTCAAGGAGGTTGCAGACATTAAAACATCCGACCAGCTCCATCTTCCGGTGCCGGACGCAAAGTTTGAGACCGTGGTGGCAAAACCGTCCGAAATTCAAAAGGAAATGGTGCAGGAACTGAGCAAACGTGCTGCAGAAATCCACTCCGGCATCGTGGATGCGTCCGTGGACAATATGCTCTGCGTCACCAACGATGGGCGAAAAATCGGCTTGGACGTTCGCCTGATGAACCCCATGCTGCCGGACGACCCCAACAGCAAGCTGAACGTCTGTGTGCAGAATGTGCTGAAGATTTGGGAGGAGGGCAAAGAGCAGAAGTTGACCCAACTTTTGTTCTGCGACCTCTCGACGCCGAAAAATGACGGCAACTTTAACGTGTACGATGACATTCGCAAGAAGCTGGTTGCCGCCGGTGTGCCGGAAAACGAGATCGAGTTTATCCACAACGCAGATACCGAAGCGAAAAAGGCGGCATTGTTCTCCAAAGTGCGCTCCGGCGATGTGCGAGTTTTGCTCGGAAGTACGGCGAAAATGGGAGCAGGCACCAACGTGCAATCCCGGCTTGTGGCGGTGCATCACTTGGACGTTGGCTGGAAGCCCAGCGACATGACTCAGCGCAATGGTCGCATCATTCGACAGGGCAACATGAATAAGGAAGTCAAGGTGTTCAACTACGTCACGGAAGGGACATTTGACTCGTATTTGTTTCAGACCCTTGAGAATAAACAGCGATTCATCAGCCAAATCATGACCTCCAAATCTCCTGTTCGCTCCTGCGAGGATGTGGACGAACAGGCACTTTCTTATGCGGAGATCAAGGCACTGTGCGCCGGTAATCCGCTCATCAAGGAAAAGATGGACTTGGATGTGCAGGTGGCAAAGCTGAAAGTGCTGAAAGCCGACCACCAGAGCCAGAAGTTCCGTCTGCAAGACAAGCTGCTGACCAAGTTTCCGGCAGACATTCAGGAAACGAACGCCTATATTGCTGGGGTGAAAGCGGACGCACAACTTGCCGCCGCCCATCCGCAAGTGCAAGAGGGTTTCTGCGGTATGACCATCAAGGGCGTGATCTACGATGAGAAAAAGACCGCCGGTGAGCGTCTGGTGCTTGCCTGCTCCGAACTGCCCAACGCCGAAGAAAAAGTGATCGGCAGCTACCGGGGCTTTGAGTTGTCTCTGCGGTTCGATACCTTCCGCAGCGAATATCAGGCGATTCTGAAGGGTCAGCGGAGGTACCCGGTAGCACTGGGCACCGACCCGCTGGGCAACATTATCCGTCTGGATAATTCGCTGAACAACTTCCCGGAGCGCATTAACTCTGCTGAGAATGAACTAGCCACCTTGCATCAGCAGCAGGCGGCGGCGCAAATTGAGGTGGAAAAGCCCTTCCCGCAGGAAGAAGAACTGGCTGAAAAATCAGCACGGCTTGCGGAACTGAATGCTCAGTTGGATGTGGACGAAAAACATCACGAGCCGGAGATGGAAGAAACGCCGGATGAGGAATCTGCGCGCCCTTCCGTGCTGGCCGCCCTGAACGAAAAGTCGGATAAGGAGGAACCGGTCAAGCCGTTCCGCAGCTACTCGGACCGGGATGGTGATGCCCGATGAGAGAAAAGAGGGACGAGATTCTGATTCTGCGCATCACAAAAACCGAAAAGAATCGGATTTACGAAAAGATGTATGGCATGGGCATCCGCAGTCTGAGTGCGTATATCCGCAAAATGGCATTGGATGGTTATTGTCTGAACCTTGACCTGCCGCAGTTGCGCCGGATGTCGTACCTGCTTCAGAATTGTAGCAACAATCTGAATCAGGTGGCAAAACGTGTGAATGAAAGCAATCAGCTTTATGCTGCAGACATTGAAGATTTGCGGCATCGGCTGGATGAGCTGATCGACATTGGTCGGCAGATTCTTTCCCGGCTGGCTGAACTCTAAAATTTTACCCCGCAGTTGGAGGACTGCGGGGGGGTACATAAGGGGCGACATCCTTGCAAAGCAATCGTTGATACCTTTATAATCGGGGTGAAAGAAAGGCGGGTGCTAGATATGAGGTTCGTTTTTAAGATGATCGTTTTCCCGTTTTGGCTGTTTACGGCTTTCCTTGCGCTGATGCTGAAATGGACGCTGAACCTGTCGGCGTTTGTGCTGGCTCTGCCCATGCTGTATATTTTTGGCTGCGGCCTTTATACGCTGTACTGCCGGGAGTGGATGCAGTTTTTGATCTTGCTGGTGGCGGAGTTTGGATGCTTTGTGTTGATTTTCATGGGCGCTTTGATCGCAGATGCAGCAGAGCGTTTTAGTGGCGGGGTTGCCGGATTGTGAGGGATGCTATGGAAAACCAGAAATTGGAGGCTTGTTATTCTGAGCACAGCAACACGATTTTTTCTGAAATGCTGGGCGAGGACGAAGATTATCAGCGATTGAAAAACGCCAAAATAGCGGCTGAAAAAGCCCTGCAGGGCGTTATCAGTAAAGAAGCGTGGAAGCAATACCTTGCTTTGGATGAGGTCTGCAACGAACTGGAATGCGCCCGTTACAAGGCGATGTATCTGGCAGGTGCTACCGATCACGAAAAATTATCCAAGTGATCTTGATGCCGCCGATGTGCGGCATTTTCTTTTTGTAAGGGGGCGATGGCATTGGCAGCAACACGGTTGATCCCCATGCGGAAAAACAAAGGCAAGTCCATCGGGGCTTGTCTGCACAACCACACCAGCTATATCCAGAACCCGGACAAGACCGAGCAGGGCGAACTGGTCAGCAGCTATCAGTGCAGCCCGCTGACCGTGGACGAAGAATTTCTGCTGACGAAACGGTTGTACGAGCAGACCACCGGACGCAGCCAGAAAAGCGATGTCATCGCCTATCAGGTGCGGCAATCCTTCAAGCCGGGAGAAGTTACGCCGGAGGAAGCCAACCGCATCGGCTACGAGTTTGCCGAGCGGTTTTTGAAGGGTAAACACGCTTTTATCGTTGCCACCCACACCGACCGGGCACACATCCACAACCACATTATTTATAATTCCACTGCCTTGGACGGGACCCGGAAATTCAAAAATTTCTGGCTCTCCACCTTTGCAGTTCAGCGGTTGAGTGACCTGATTTGTTTGGAGCACCAGCTCTCCACCATCGAATACAAGCCCTATCGGGAACGGCAGAAGCGCATCGTCTACCCGCCGAAAGAAAGCAACCGTGACCGACTGTGCGGAATTATCGACACCATCCTTGCAGAAAAGCCGGGGGATTACGAAATGTTTCTGCAAAAGCTGGAACAGCAAGGCTATGAGGTGAAGCGTGGTAAGCACACGGCGGTGAAGGGCAAGGGGCAGAAACGATTTATCCGTTTCCGAACTCTGGGCACCGGCTATGGCGAGGACGAGATCAAGGCGGTGCTGGAGGGAAAGGCTGAGCACAAACCGTACCAGAAGAAGCCGCCCCAAGAACAGCCCTTCCAGCTGCTGGTGGACATTCAGGGAAAAATGGCAGAGGGCAAAAGCGTCGGCTACAAAAAGTGGGCAACGAAGTTCAATCTGAAAGAGATGTCCAAGACATTGCTGTTCTTGCAGGAGCAGAAAATCAGCAGCGCCGAGGAACTGCGGGAACGTGCAGCGGCGGCAACGGAACGCTATCATGCCATGGGCGATTCCATCAAGGCGGCAGAAGCAAGATTGACGGAAATTGCTGTGCTAAAAACCCACATCATCAACTATGCCAAGACCCGTGAGGTGTACGCCGCTTATCGGAAAGCCGGGTACAGCAAGGCGTTTCTGGAAGCCCACCGGGAGGAGATTGCTCTGCACAAGGCGGCGAAAGCTGCCTTTGACGAAGCCGGGCTGCAAAAACTGCCGAAGGTCAAGGAGTTGGACGCAGAGTTTGCAGAGCTGTTGAGCAAGAAGAAAGCAGCCTACCCGGACTACCGCAAGGCACGGAACGAGATGCAAGAACTGGTTCGGGCTCGGAAAAACGTAGAACGATTTTTTGCGGAGGAAAAGGACACCACCGAGAAAACTCAGACCCGATAAACGAATACCGCCGAGGACTCTTCCCGTTTTGGGAGGCATCCTCGGCGGTATTTTTTAGTTTATATAGCAGCGATCCTGTTTTACGAGCCAATCTTCACACAACCGCTGAGCTTCGGCCTTTGTGCAGCAGGTGCAGTTGAAAAGTTTGCCACGGATAGAACAGTAAGTGTAGTGTACCTTCGGGACACCATTGGCATCTCGGAAATCAACGCAGCGCTCCTCACCGGGCAGCAGATAGATCGTATCCACGTTCAACAGCTCCTTTTCACTATGTTCGTGTGCAAATCGCACAACACGCAACGTCTGCTATTGTACCATGAACCATCAAATTCTTCCATTGACCCTTACGCCAAAAAGGAACCGGTTTTTTCGTAGGATGTGACGATTGACATCTTCAAAAGCATCCCGCAGGGAGGCGCAGTCTGCATTGGAAAATGCAGATCAAAGGGGTTTGGGGCACTCCCCAACAAGCATTTTGCAACGCAAAAAGTGTTTTTGTATAGACGAAAACATTGCTTGCAGGTGAGATGACGAAGTTTATTACGTCCAGCTGATAGTGATGCGTTTTTTATAGTAAGCATTCAAGAGTTCTTCAACCTTTTTACGATGCTCTTTATCAGTTACAAAGCCTCTGAAAGCATCGTCTCCTGTAAAGAGCTGTTCCATAAACCATTTAACATCAGAAAGTTCTGCATCCGTTAAATCTGCCGAATACTCCCTGAACTCAACATAGAAACAATAGTAGCAGTCAATTGCAGTTAATAATTGCTTCTCCTTTTTTTTCGGATTATCATTTTTAGAATACCTCAAATAGTTCGTAAGGATTAGAGCTTTGGTTACGTTCATATGTGTTATCGTGTATTGCTTGTTTCGACTTGCAGATTGATCAGCCAGTTCCATAGCTCGATCAATTATTAAATTTGCTTCTTCAAGAACTCGGATACCTTTATCCGACCCCAAGCCAAGTTGCTGACTGTAACGCAGTTTGCACTTTGATGTTTGATGCAAAAATTGATATTGACTATGCAAAACAGATCTGAGCTTACTATAAATAATATCAGGAAGTGCAATTGAACCCCTACTTGGTGAATCAAAGAAAAAAATCTGTTGAAGGGTATCAAGATAATAATATGGTTTTATTTCTTGATACACTTGATAATCAACCACATCACCTCTTTGATAAATTTCTATATATGTTTTCACTATTTCAACAATCACATCAGCAATGGTTTCGTAATTTGTTGAATCTTTTGCATAATTTGCAAGGCATCGATACAGCCAATAAAGAGAATTTGATACGTATTTCACTCCTGAATGTGTGAGATTTGTCAATTCAAAATCAGACAAGTAGTCCTTTTGAACCGCTCCATTACTTTTCTCACAAAGACCTACCAATTCCTCAGTTATATCAAATCGGTTCGCCATTGTTACGCTCATAAAGTTACAATTTGCTAAAAGCAAGATGCACCTTAGCATATCTTTGTCGCCAATAAGATTTACGTCTGGCAAAATTGATTTACAATCAGATAACCTTGAATTTTCAATGCGAAATGCATAATCCAAAAAAGTGTCGTTCTTTTTTCGATTAACGATAGTTAGCTTTTTTATCTTTGAATTAAACTCGGTCAACTCATTAGAATCGAGAATTGAATCTATCGAATAATATTCAACAAAGCCTCTCATACTTTCATCAATATGAATAACTTTTGTGAAATTTCTATCTGACCGATTTACAGCATATACTATTTGAATACTGTTTTCTACCATCGCATTCAAGTTATTAAGTATAATATTCTGGAATTGGCGATTTTCAATTGTTCTACAGTCGAATACAAATACTGCTTGATGGTAGCAAGAGATGATATAATTAAGAATTTGTGTTGAAATGTTCTTGTCTCCGATATAATACACTTTTTTATGTTTTTTCTGAAGTTCATCAACTATTTCAAGCAACGCATAGGTTTTACCCGCAAAGCGGTTACCCGCTATAATGCAAACCGGAATGCCTCTTTCCAGCGCATTGATAATGTTTTTGGAAACAGTTCGATGTGTATAAAAATAGGGAAACAAGATGGTGTTGTTCCGGGGATTTGCTAAAAGTGATTTATTCTCAAAGATATATGGAAGATTACACGCTAAATCACATGAAGTCAGTTGTTCAAAAACGAAGTTTCTATATTTTTCGAGTTTGTCCTCCTTTTGTATACTAGCCTTCTCTTTGAAAAATTCACAGATTAAGCTATAAAATTCAGGCATTTCATCAGGGGTTACACGAATGATATTTTTTATTCCGTAATTACCAAGATCTGATCGTACATATAAAGGGATTTTTCCTTCCGGGTCGCAATCATAATAGATATAAAAAGAGTTTTCACTTGCATCATAGCTTAATTGAGATACCCTTTTGGTTCCTTCCGCAAAAAGGAAATCATACTCTCCACTTAAACTACATCCGATGAACAACAAATCTTTGGATGAGCAATCATCTTGCAACCATTCCATCAGATCTTTGTTTTCGGAAGATGTTATTGAGTTCAAATATTGGCTTTTGCTCAAAGTACAGTATTTCATTTCTTTACAGCTTAGCATAGTATGGACATCACCATGGAGTTTAATTACACACTTTTTCTCTTTAAGCCACTTTTGATTAAGATTTCTATATGGCACAACAACTTCGTATTCTGGCAAAGTTTTTTCGATTGTGTCATCGTAGTTGAGGGTATAGAGATATTCCCAATCACACCGCAGAAAACTTTTTATATAGTTTGGACAATCGTGTACATTATAGAAGTGATCTTCCATATATTTCAAAAAAGATTTCGGGGCAAAGACTTTGTCTCCGTCGCTGTGTTCTTCCAGTAGCTGCATAAACATATCCGAAAGCCGAGATAAATCAAACCGCTCTAATTCTTCAGCATCGTATTCATCATATTCTTCATCTTCTGTTAATTCTTGTTTGATTTTTTCTTTCAAGTCGTTTACAGATGGAACGGTTCCATTATTTGCCTTAAATCCATAAGAAAAACCAGATCCTAAGACTGGAATCATTCGATTGTTTATAATTGCGTCTTTTATTTTTTCATACACATCGGTTCCATCAACAACATCTGCAAATCTATAAATATTAGGTTTCATAAGTTTTGCTCCTTTTTATAAATTGCCTTTCATCTTCAAATTCATGCCGCTGTTTCCTATACTGTGCTGGGCTAACTCCGTACTCTTTTTTGAACACCCGGCTAAAGTAAAGCTGGTTATCGTACCCCACGATCTCAGCGACCTCACCGACACTGTAATCTGTATTTTCCAACAAGCTCTGTGCGTTGACCATCCGCAGAGAGAGAAGGTACTGTGCAGGACTTATCTTCATGTGCTTTGCTTGAAATTACGAATGAACCAGTTCGTACTGATATGCAGCGATTCGGCATACTGCGCCACGCTGATCTTCGTATTGTAGTTTTCGTTAAAATAGGAAACCGCCATCTCAATTTCTTCGGGAATCGTCACGATATAGTTTTCACCGTTCTGCTGCTGGCGGCTGACAAGCAGCAGAATGTTGTTGAATAACGAAGCGATGTAATCTTCATACCCATCTTCACATTGCTGAAGCTCCCGAATGATTTTTCGGAACAACATCTTATACTCCGGGAGCGTTCCGCTGTAAAAGACGTGCTGATCCAAAGAGATGCCATGGTACTCCAGAATGTTCTTAACGTCATGGCCAGTAAAATGAATCCAGAACACCTCCGGGTGGTCCTCAACATAATAAACGTACTTTTGAACCTCTTTTGGCTGGTAAAGCACCATGTGACCAGATTTCAACGATTTCCTCGATTCCATTAAACCAGAAATGCGCCTTGCCCGATGTCACATACAAGATCTGATAGTCTCTGCGGCCCTTCTTCCAGTATGTCGGCAGCATGGGACGCTTTTTCAGGCGGTAGGTGCCGCAGCTTCCTACCACCAATGGTTTTGTGTAATCCTTGAAATCAAGACGAAGGTTGTTTAAGTAGCCAGAGTTGAAATACATCTCAATACCATCTTCTTTCTTAAAGACTTCGCCGGAATCGGAATGCGTTCTGTTTGATTTCCACAAACTGTGTGATTTTGTGCATACTTTGTTCCATTTTTTCAATATGATTTTGTCAATATAAATTTTACAATACTTTCAGACAAAACGCAAGAGAATTTGACATCTTGCCGAAAAAGCGTAAGCCTTGTAAAATCGAAGCAAATGAGGAGAATCGGAAAATGACGGAAAAGCGCTATTTGAAATGGTACAACAAAGTTGGTTATGGTTCGGGTGATATAGCAGGCAATGTGGTGTATGCGTTCCTGTCCTCCTTCGTCATGATCTATCTGACCAACACGGTTGGTTTGAACCCCGGCATCGTCGGCACCCTGATCGCAGTCTCCAAGCTGCTGGATGGTGTAACGGACATTTTCTTTGGCTCTTTGATCGACAAAACGCACTCCAAGATGGGTAAGGCTCGTCCGTGGATGCTGTACGGCTATATCGGCTGTGCCATCACGCTGGTGGCGATTTTTGCAATTCCAACGAACCTCGGTCAGTTTGCACAGTATGCATGGTTCCTGATTGCATACACACTGCTGAACGCCGTGTTCTACACCACCAACAACATTGCTTACCTTATATAAATAGAAGCGTTTCGAAAAAAAGCGTAGCCTGCATCGGAACGGTGCAGAATAAAGGGGATTGGGCACAGCCCAACAAGCATTTTGGAAGCAAAAATGGCGTTTGTATAGACAAAAGCCCTGCTTGCCACTTAGCGACAGCCCTTAAAATGGCGCAAAAAACAGAGGCCCTTATTCTGGAACCTCCGTTTCTCTGGCTTTCTTAATGCCCTCGGCTGTGGCTTCTATTACAACAAGCTCTTTCTCGTTCATAGAATTTAGGAGCACATCAATGTGCTTTCTGCAAGAGCTTGACCTTGCCCCTCCGTCCGCATGAATAAACTGGTCAACTGAAACGTCAAACATGGTAATGAGTTTAACAAAAAGGTCGAAACTGGGATACTGTCCTTTGTTCTCAATATTCATAATGGTACGGGAGTCACGGTCTACTAATTCCGCAACATAGGCTTGTGCCCATCCCTTTTCTTCTCTGGCTCGTTTGAGAGCCGCCCCGAGGCCGTGAAAGTCAAACCTTCTTTCTTCTTGGTTCATTCTCATATCACCCTATATCATCGTACATTTCGGGTCGGGTTATGAGAATGTAATGAGATTTTACACAAAGTAGTATTTCATTTCATCAATATGCAGCCTCCAACTTGTACTATTCGAGATAAAGAACTATAATGTACTCTGTGGAGGTGCGAAATGGACTATATGACATTGAAAGAGGCCGCCGAGAAGTGGGGCGTGACACCTCGTAGAGTAAATTACTATTGCGCTGCTGGGCGTATCCCCGGCGCTGTGAAGATGGCTGGTGTTTGGCTGCTCCCCAAGGAAACAGACAAACCCGCTGATAGACGATATAAAAAGCAGGTGAAAAACGAAAATGAAAATTCTGTTGGTTGAGGATGATTTGGAAATCAGCAAGTTATTAGCTGAATTTTTGCAGGAAAATGGATATGAAGTTTTTTGCCAATATGACGGGCTTCATGTATTGGATTGCCTGCGAGAAAATAAGATCGACTTGATTTTGCTTGATATTATGCTTCCATATCGAAATGGTGATACCGTACTTACAGCGGTAAGAGAATGTTCTACGGTTCCAATCATCATTATTTCTGCCAAAGGAACAACGCAAAACAAAATAGATTTACTGCGTCTCGGTGCAGATGATTATATTACAAAACCGTTTGATATGGAGGAAGTTCTGGCCAGAATTGAAAGTAATCTCCGTCGAGTGCAGTTTCAAAAAGATACTCCTACCTATTTACGTCATGGCGATTTGATTTTGGATTTGAACGATAATACCGCCTTTTTGCAAGGCAACGAATTGACTTTGACGGCAAAAGAATTTGCAATTTTAGAGTTGCTGATGAAATACCCGGATAAAATATTCTCAAAAGCAAATTTATTTCAAAGTGTTTGGAACACCGAGTATATCAGTGAGGATAACACATTAAATGTTCATATAAGTAATCTCCGTAACAAATTAAAAGCCGTTTGCCCGGACAAGGACTTTATTGATACTGTTTGGGGTATTGGATACCGTTTACACAAAGCCAGAGATTAGACCTCTGGCTTTAGACATTTTTTAGAGATTTCTGTTTGGATTTAAGAAATTCTTTATGATTGCCTCTTACAATCAATCATAAAGGAGGCTGACGATATGAGTCCTATTATTTTAGAAGCACACGACTTGACAAAAAAATATCGGCATACTGTTGCCTTAGATCATATTGACTTGCAAATTGAGAAAGGGAAAATCTACGGTTTTATCGGTCAGAACGGAGCAGGTAAAACTACTTTTCTGCGATTGGTTACAGGGCTGGCATTCCCGACCAGCGGTACTTTAGGCTTATGGGGAAAGAGTTCGGCAAAAGATTTGCAGGAACAGAGAAAGCGGATCGGTTGCATGATCGAAACACCTGCACTATTTCCGGCCATGACCGCTTATCAAAATATGGAGATACAACGCATCCAACGCGGCATCCCCGATAAAACAGTGATTGAAAAGACTTTGAATGTGGTTGGCTTAAAGGACACTGGCAAAAAGAGTGTTCGCAATTTTTCTTTGGGTATGAGGCAACGGCTGGGAATTGCAATCGCTCTCTTGAACACGCCAGAATTTTTAATTCTCGATGAACCGATCAACGGACTTGACCCTGCCGGGATTGTCGAAGTCAGAAATTTGCTGAAATCCTTGAACAAGGAATATGGAATGACAATTTTGGTGTCCAGCCATATTTTGGAAGAATTATACCAAACTGCAACAGAATTTATTTTAATTGACAAAGGAAAAATCATTGAAGAAATCTCCGATCAAGAATTGAATGAACGGTGTAAACGGCATATTGCAATCAAGGCTACCGACCCGCAAAAGGCGCTGCTTGTGTTGGAAGAAAAACTTCATACAGAAAATTTCAAGTTGATGCCGGATGGGACAATTCGCCTGTACGATTATCTTGATGATTTGGAAAAAGTCGCGGCTGTTTTGTCGGATGCGCATATTCTCGTTACAGGGCTTTCTGTATCCGGCGATACATTGGAAGATTACTTTTTAAGTAAGATAGGAGGTTCAGAAAATGTTAAATCTCCTAAATACTGAGTTTTATAAACTGTTTCATAGCCGGTACTTTTGGGGGATTGTGACGTTTAATCTTTTTTTGAGCAGTGTGCTGCTGTTAGACAGTATTGGAGAAACATCCAGTCTATTCTTTGCATCGCTATATAATGTGCCTATTCTCTTTTTTCTGGCAATCGTCTTTTCTGCGTTGTTTGTTGGAAATGACTTTGGACAAAGAACGCTGCAATCATATATCATTGCAGGCCATAACCGAGGACAAGTATTACTTGCAAAACTGATTGCCTATCAAATAGCCTGCATAACGATTTTAGCTTTACCATTACTGGTACATGGATTGATTGGTAGGGTTTGCTTCAAAGAAAGTTTCGTGAGTGTTAGCGGCAATCTCTATACCGTTTTGGCAGTTGTAGTTTCTTTATTTGCAATGTGCCTGTTGCCGTTCTTCTTTGCGCTTCTGTTTCGTGATATAGGAAAAACTTTAGCTGTCCCAATGGTTCTCTTTTTCCTAATGATATTCTTGATGAATGGAGATCAGGCACTCTTTATTTCGCGAATATTGCCAATGGGACAGCTCCGACTGATTGCATTGCAGCAATTTACCCCATCTATGGTACAATTTGTTTTCACAGATTTTTTGTGGATATTCATTTTATATTTTGGCGCTTATTTGGGATTTAGGCATTCCGATTTGAAGTGACAGGGAGGTGTCGAAATGAGTAATCTATTAAAAATGGAAAGATACCAATTATCACATAATTTCTTGTATTGGTGTGGCATGGTAGGCATCTTTCTAATTGGCTTTTTTACGGCAGAAACTTATGTCCCGGAAGTTATGGGAACAACCGGCGGGGCGGCTACTTCCCTTGCGGATATTTTTAACGGAATGGTTTATGACTCTACATTTCTTCTCATTCTGATGTCCAGTATTTTAGCTTTGATTTTAGGACAGGAGTTTTCTTATCGGACAGTAGATCTTGAAATAACTGCGGGCCATTCCAGAAAATCAATCTTCTTTTCAAAGGTAATCACATATTTGATTGCGTTTAACGTCATGGCTCTTGTTTATCCCATTGCCGGGTGTATAAGAGAATTTTTCAGATTTGGATTTATTGACGGAGGAAACTTTATTTATCAGGCTGCTAAGGCGGTTCTATACTCTTTACTTTTGAACAGTGCTACTTTTTTCATTGCAATCTGGATTTGCTTTTCACTGCGTAATTCTGCAAAAGCGATTGCTGTTACAGCCGTTACAACGTTTGTACTTAGTCTTTATCTGGGTTTTGGAATGATGTTGAAATTTCCAGTAGCTTTTTTGCCAACTTATCAAATAAGGGAGGCAGTTACCAGCACAGCAATCTTCCAACCATTCCCGATTTTGATTGGAATTGTTTGGGTTGTTACGTTGTTGATTTTATCATGGTGCAGCTTTCGGAAATGTGAATTAAAATAGATTTCAATTAGAAAACGGAAAGAAGGAGGTGTCTAAAATAGAGCTACTGCTATTGATTGTATTTTTGCTGTTGCTTATCTTGCTATTCAAATATCTTCAAACAAAACGGCAAATCCGCAATCTATCAAAACAGATAGCTGAATTGGTAAATGGCAAATCCGAGAAAATGCTGGACATCTCTTTAATTGACAAAGATTTGGAACAACTGGCAGGAATACTAAACCAGTATAACGATAATCAAAGGCAGTTGATTGCCAGTACGCTTCGCCACGAAAACTATCTGAAAGAGTCGATTGCAAATATTTCACATGATCTACGGACACCATTGACCGTTATACTCGGACATTTACAGCTATTAAGAAAAGAAACTCTGACAGACAAGCAGGAACAGCGAATAGAAACCATTTTTCACAAAGCAGAAAGAATGAAAGAATTGGTACAGACTTTTTATGACCTGTCTATTTTGGATGCCGAGCAGATAACACCCCGGCGAGAAGATTTTAACCTGTCTAATTTGCTGATAAATCTTATTACAGAGAATGCTCCTGCATTGGAAGCAAAAAATATATCACCTGAAATTGATTTGCCACCCCATTCTGTCTATCTCAATTCTGATTACAGCATGGTGGAAAGGATTTTACAAAATCTACTGACAAATGCGATACGTTATTCATCCGGCGACATAAAAATGGGCTTAAAGCAGACAAGGAAAAATAGGGCTATTTTCACGATTAAAAATCCGATAGATAGCAAAACTGAAATAAATCCCGCCCGCCTCTTTGAACGATTTTATACAGGGGACGCATCCAGACACAACAGTGGTACAGGAGTAGGACTTGCGGTTGTAAAGTTACTGACGGATAAACTAGGCGGCAATGTTTCTGCTGAAATTAAATCCAATGTATTGACTGTGACACTCGAAATCCAATAATTTTTCATTCATCTGCCGGACGATGGCAAAAGAAAAAAAGCCGTCGTATGGCGGAAAACAATATTCCCTACAAGGTGCGGGCGGCACTGCTTCCGGTTCCGCTGAATACACCAATGCCTACCGGAGCAGTGACTCAATCCCTGTGGTACATTGCAGTTCGTTCCGGGGACGTCCACCGGGTGCAGCACTATCTTCGCACAGAAAGGGATACCTAAGATGGAGCAGTTATCGGCAAGTCTGCTGTTAACGGTTGGCATCCTGCTGCTGATCGCAGGGGTGATTTTTGCCATTCTCCAAGTATGGCCCTATACCGACCTTCTCTGGGCAGGTGCGTTTGGATGCCTGCTGGCAGCTCTGAACTTTCGGAATTCCAAAAACGACGGCGGCTAAAGCACACTGCATTGTAGTGTACGATCAATGCGGATATGCGAGCTATACCCGATTTTCCATATCGAGTGACATAGATTTAACTTTTTTGGGGGGATTGTCTATTGTATGCAAAAAATTGAAGTTGTTGTTCGCATCACAAAGGATCACTGCCCACCGCAAGAGCAGACGATTTTTGAATGGTTCGATTTGATGCGGAATCCCACAGACGCTCTGAGCCGTCCCGATCTGGAAATCAACTTGGAACACCACCGTGTTTTCAAACACGGAACAGAGGTGTACATGAGTCGTTATGAATACGGTGTTTTGAGTTTGATGGCACAGCATCCGGGCAAACTGTTTACAAAGGAGCAGATCTTTGAAGCAGTCTGGCATAAGGACAGCGAAAGCTATTTGAGAGCCGTCACCAGCACGATCGGTCGAATCCGCCAGAAAATAGAGGATGACAAAGATCACCCCCGTTATATTAAAACGGTTTCCAACATTGGATATCAATTTGTCCCATCATCGGAATCGGTGCGATTGAATCGCAATCTGTAATAAAAGCCATACCGTGAGATCCTAGTAGGATTCTTCGGTATGGCTTTATCGTTTTCTACGCTGTACGAAATCGGCATCCTTGCATAGATGACCAAAAATATTCTAAAATAGAGATAACTTAATTCAGGAGGTCAAACCATGCAAACATTTGAAGAAGTATTGACCCACTTCCATAGCTTTTTAGAGTCTGCGACCTATTTGGACGTTGTTCCATGCCGCTGGGGATATGTAAGGCTTTTCAATGAGGGCGACCCTATCAATTTCAATGCAATTCTTTGCCGCACACCACAAGAACTATATACGGCATTGGAAAATGATTTGGAAACAGAGATTCAGATCAGCTTGGGAATCGACTGAATTGGTATGAAATTGGTTTGTTTTTGGGTTCGTTTTGGTATAGTGACTTTGAAAAATGTGCTATACTGTACCACAAGCAAAACATTTTCAGGGATTTTCAATCTTACTGTAAAACTCTGTCAGATGCTTTGCCAGTGTGCGGGTCGAGTCCATTAAGGTTTCTCGCACCGCTTCTGGACAGGAAAGATAGATTCGGTTGAACTCTTTTAATTCTACTTCCGTCTTGTCCATTCCCGGAGTAATCAGTGCATCAAGCGAAATCGGCAGAACGCGAGCAATCGCCAAAAGAATTTCGTAAGATGGATTCATGCTACCTTTTTCAATGTTGGCAATATGCTTTGTTGAAACATGGCAACGTTCAGCAAGCTGTTCTTGTGTTAAACCTGCCAGCTTGCGCTCCGTGCGAACCTTTTCTCCAAGTAACTTCAAGTCGGAATTCGGCATCATCGTTCACCTCAATAGTATTGTATCGTTCTGGTGAATGATGCGGTATAACCTTGTATTTCCTGCGAGCAGGAAGTATAATGCCGATTTTTGCGTTTCCCGGTCGAGTTATAAAAAAAACGGTAACTCGTCCGGGCGATTCCTTGCGCCACAAGATCACAGTTACCGTCTATGGAGGGTACTGTGATTTTTTATTGGGGTAACGCATCAAAAAAAGCCTGTCTGCTGCCGTAGACCAGACCGCTCCGAAACAGGCACAATCGTTCCATTCTGCCACCCACAATCGTGCCGATGTGTTATATTGCGCCAGCTTCCCGCCATGGGAGGCTGGCGTTTTTGCGCTTTTGGAGCCAAAGTGCCGCAGTCCACCGTTTCTCCTATGATATAGCAGCAAACTTTATATTTGGGAGGGAAAGTCATGCTCGATCATAAGAAGAAAGCAATTACGGAACACTGGCAGTTTTGCCCCAAGTGCAACTTAAAACTTTATCGAATGACCGCCGACTGCACTGGATTCATCCATATAAAATGCTGGCGTTGCCGGAAAATGTTATGGCTCGACCTTTCCATTCGGGCCAAGTAAACATCAGTTTTATAAAACAATCGGGTGCACTGCACTCTGAATATGGATTGTTAGCACCGAGCAACGGGCCGTCACCTCCGGGTGATGTATGAAACGTAGCACCAAATGGCCGGGCAGCAGCTTGACTGAAAGATTTTCAATCCTTCGGTTGGCTGTTGTCCGGCTATTTTTATAGCTTCAGATGGCCTGCTCCCGAAAAGGAGCAGGTTTTATGTTTGCCCTCTTTTCGTGGCTGCCCCAGATGGCGAAATATCCGTAGTATCTCCAAATTTTCGACATTTCACGTTTTATCGAAAATTTGGAGGTTACACATGGGCTTTAATTATGGTTTGGAAAAGAAGAACTTTGACCGTCAGTGGGCTATCATGCGCAAGCAGTATGAGGACGCTGGCATGAGCATTGAAGTGATTCAGGCAATGTATGAGTATGACTGGTCTGTTTTCAATGCTGCACGTTCTTACCAGAACCACACGCAGGAAATCGCCGCTCCGTCCTTTGAGCAGGGCGAAGAAGCCTACTCGCCCCTTATGAACAAGTATCAGGAAGCCATTTCTATTACCGAACACTATCGTGAAACCAAGAGCCGCTTCACATGGATCGGTGAGATCGAGGACGAACGGTTGCTGTCTGCGCTTGAAAATTTATCGGATGCAGACCTCAATCTCGTCACCATGTATGCCTATGAGGGGTACACCGTCACTGAAATTTCTAAAGTTTTAGGTGTCGCGCAGCCTACTATTAGTATCAAAATCAAGAGAATCACTAAATTTTTGAAAAACTTCAATTTCAATGCTATGGATTGACCCTTCTCGATGCCTACCAAGTGAGAGGACAATTCACCAGACGGCGAAAGCCGCTGAGCGAAATGTCTGCACTCATGTTCTTTGAAAACTGAATAGTTCCGTCATCTGGTACTCCGATAATGATACTTCCGTAATTCGCGGCCCGGTCATAAAGCAGACGGGGTGGCTGAAATGCCAATGAAGCGGTACAAGTCCGCTGCCAGATGTTTATGCCCCACTCGCAGGGAGCCGAGGGCGAATATGCGAGACCTTAACTTATTAAATCAGGCGTGGCCGAATGCTGTTTTCGGTCTTCGTCCACGCCTGTTCTTTTTACTTATTCCATATATCTACATTTTCGTCCTACATAGGAGGTTTTATGAACGAGAACGACCGTACCATCTTAGAGCAAGCAATCTACGAGGAAATGGAACTGACCCCGGAGATGATTCGGTCCATCCGCACGCTCTGCGGTGTCTGCCTTTGTAGTTTTGTAGAATCCAAGGCGTTCAAAATCGCCATTGTTCCCAGCGCAGACCGTAGCATGGACACTTGCACAGTCTGCCAGACCCGGCGCGGTCATGACTACGTTGTAATGAACCGCTGAACAAGCACACCGCCCACCGCCAAGGAGGTGCAGCGGGCGGTGTACATATTGAAAAAAGGAGGGCAGCTTTTGATTCAAAACTGGAAATTCCAACGTGGAGACATTTTCTTCACCCGTTTCGACAATGCCACTGGTTCAGAGCAAAGCGGGAATCGTCCGGCAGTCGTTCTCCAGAACGATGTGGGAAATTTTTACTCACCCACGCTGATCGTGGCCACATTGACAAGCAAGGCGGCAAAAAAGTATACCCAGCCGACCCACTGCCTGCTGGTGAACGAGTTTCTCTCCGTACCATCCATCGTTCAGGCAGAGCAGATTTTTACCGTAGACAAGAGCAGGCTGCTGAAATTTCTCGGACGCCTCACCCCGGATGAAATGAGCCGGGTGGATGATGCTGTCCGTGCCAGTCTTGCCCTGAACCCGATGGGGAGCATTCAGCGGCTTCCACCCATCATCCGCTCTACGGCGGCTTACGCACCGCCTGAGGTGGTTGACGGCAAGCCGCCCATCTATCCTTACACGCCCATCAAATCGTCCTTTGAGGACGCCGGGAGCGTTGAGGACATGATGCTGTACACCGAACTGGAAGCTGCGGTACACGCAATGATCCAGCGGCTGGAATATAGCTTCACGTTCAACCCCAGCCTGCTCACCATCCCGAAGCGTAAGCAGCAGGTTGCTGAAATCCTGAAAGAAGCCGAAACGTACATCTGGAGAATCAAGGAGGAAATGCGATGCGCCTGAAAGACAACACCAATCCCTTCATCCATGTCAACCCGCCGTACCAGCTCATGGTCATCCACAGCAGCAAGCTGGTCTATCCCCGCGAACTGTATCAGCGTGGTGTGGAGCGCAAGCGTGTGGAACTGATCGCCGCCCACTTCAACGAATATGTGGCAAACGAGCCGAAGGTCAGTTTCCGTAACGGTCAGTTCATCGTAACGGATGGGCAGCACACCATCGAGGGGCGCATCCTCCGCAACGGCGGCAAGGATCTGCCGATTCTCTGCAAGGTGTACACGGGCATGACCGTGGAGCAGGAAGCCCTGCTCTTTGCCGAGCAGAACGGCTTCTCTGCGCCGCTGACGGCAGGCATCAAGCTCCGTGCCAAGGTGGTGGGCGGTGATGCCATCTCCAAAGCCTTTCTCGCAGCCACCAACCGGGTGGGATTGAGCCTCAATTATGACAGCCAGCAGCTGACCGATTACCGCATCGGCTGCGTTGGTACGGCTTTCCGGCTCTACAAGCAGATGGGCGAACCGCTCTACTGTGAAACGATGCGGCTGATCGTGGCAGCATGGGAGGGCAAACCGGATTCGTTCCGGGCATCTGTTCTGAAAGGCATGATGCACTTTGTGGAGCTGTACCACGGCGAGTTCAGTGAAGAACGGCTGCTCCGTGCGCTGTGCAACATCCACCCGGTCGATATTTACCGCATCGGGCAGGACGACCCCGCAAAGCTGCGCGGATGGAAAAAATACGTTTTCCCCATCTACACCGCCTACAACGGCAAGTGCAGAAAAGACGCACTGCCGATGAAATTCTGATATTTTCAGGCATACCTCCCATATACACAAGGGGCATCTGCAAACCGCAGATGCCCCTTGTTACATATTAAGACCACTATATATACGATTTATATATTCGTTCAATACAATATACAGAGAAAAGAGGTATTCTATGCGCTCTCAGTTCACTTCGTATGACCAGCTTCCCATCACGCTGACAGCCGATCATGTTGCTGCTGCGCTGGGCATCTCCCGCGCCAACGCTTACATCCTGCTCCGTTCGGACGGATTTCCCACGCTTCACATCGGTAAGCGGATGGTCGTACCCAAAGACCGTTTTCTTCAGTGGATCACGGACAGCGTAAATGGCTGATTTGACATCCTTGATTCAAGAGGTTTCTTTTTCTATACTATTCCCGAAACGACTTGACATCAGGAAGGAGGCAATATGCCAAGCAAACGTTCACACGGCGAGGGTACGCTTCGCCACCGCAGCGATGGTCGCTGGGAATTACGTATGATGGACGGCTACCAGAAAGATGGTTCGCCGCGCTTCAAGACCTTCTACGGCAAGACCCAGAAGGAGGTCAAGCTCAAACTGAAAGAGTATCAGGATGCGCTTATCAGCGGTGTCCAGCTGGACACGATCCTGTACTTTGAGGATTGGGCTGATACATGGTTCGAAGGTCACAAGGATAATATCGCTCCCACGACACAGGAAAGCTACAAATACTGCCTGAAAATGCTCAAAGAGGGATTTTATCATCGCCCCTTGACCGTCATACGCCCCATCGACATCGAAAACTTCCTGAAAGGGATGCGGCGCGATGGCCGCTCGGATTCTTACATCAGCAAGGCACGAGGGATGCTCTACCAGATCTTTCAAAAGGCAGAAGCCAATGACCTTGTGCGCCGCAACCCGGTCCGGCTTGCTGAAAAGATGCGGGCATCCGGCACCGCAAAACGCAAGGAAGCCTTTACCACAGCGGAAGTCGCCCACTTAATGAAGGTTCTCCCCCCGATGACCGCATGGGCTTGAGCATTCGGCTTTTACTCGGCACTGGAATGAGAATGCAGGAACTTCTGGCTTTGGAGCCGCAGTTTATTGAAGAAGATGGCTCTGTCATTCACATCCGGCAGGCAGTAAAGGTCGTAAAAGGTACAGTCAGCATCGGCAGTCCGAAATCCAAAGACAGTATCCGGGATATTCCGGTGCCGCTGAATGTCCGCCCGTGTGCCATCAAGCTGCGGGATACCACCGATCAGTTCATCTGGGAAAGCCCCAAGACCGGCTTGCCCTGCAATCCCACCCATTTCCGGGATGTGTTCCGCAAATCTCTGGAAGAAGCGGGCGATGTCCGCTTGCTCACGCCGCACAGCTGCCGCCACACCTATGTGTCGCAGATGCAGGCGTTGGGCGTGGATATTCAGACCATCCAGAGCATCGTAGGCCATGCCGACACCGAAATGACTGAGCATTATCTCCATGTTCAGGAATCCATTCGGCAGAGTGCGATCCAGTTGTTCAGCGAGGCATTTTCGGCCTGAAAATTGGACGGAACGGCACTAATTAGACCAGATAAAATCTTTGGCATTGTGGTCAAAATTGTGGTCAAAACCAAATGAGGCCAGCCTATAAACAAAAAAATCCAACGATTTCTAACGTGAAATCGTTGGATTTATGGTCCGAGTGGCGAGAATCGAACTCACGGCCTCTTGAACCCCATTCAAGCGCGCTACCAAAACTGCGCTACACCCGGATATCTGTTTGCGTTTGCCGCTCACAGCTTGATTAGTATACCCGACTTTGTCCGTTTTGTCAAGCGCTTTTTCCAAATTTCTGGTGTAGTTTTTACATTTTACTGTCCCGGCTTTTGCCCACCAAAAGGATGCGCGAAAGAGCGTTATTTTCAAAAATCGCGATACACATCTTCCTCATCGTCCTCATGGATGGGGGTGGTGTCGTCCGGCGGTGCGCCAAACTCCACCGTGGCAAAGGCCAGCGCGAATACGCTGTCTGCCCCGGCGTGAAGCAGTGCCTGCGCGCAGGCGGCAGCTGTTGTGCCGGTGGTGATGACGTCATCCACCAACAGGATGCGCTTGCCCTCCAGCTGCTGCGGCTGTGCCGCCCGGAAAGCACCTGCCACGTTGGCTATGCGCTGTTCCAGCGGCAGACCGGCCTGATGCCGTTTGGCGCGGGTGCGCTCCAGTGCCTGCGGTGCCAACGGCACCTCCATAGCCTTGGCCAGCGGCAGCGCCATCAATTCCGGCACATTGTAGCCGCGCCTTTTTTACCGGAGGCCGGCACCGGTACGATCAGGTCGTACCCGATGGCCGCCCACGGCACCGGCTGCGGGAGCAGCTCGCCGTACTGCACGGTCAGTTCACCGCCAAAGGCCAGCTGTACCAGACGGTTGCCCATCTCCACAGCCCGCCACGGCTTGCCCTGATACTTCGCGTTCAGGATGCCGCGCCGCACACAGCCGTTGTAACGGTAGGGCGCAGCCGCACCGGCCAGATTGCTGATATAGTGCTGCGCCGGGTCCAGCCGGATGCCGGGCTTGCGGCGCAACACTTCCAGCTGCTCTGCGCAGTCCGGGCAATCCCGCACATCTCCCAGCACCCGGCCGCAGAAAGGGCACTCGCGCGGGTAGAGCAGCTGCCGTACCGCCCGCAGCGCCCCTGCGCCGGGGGTCATAGTAGTCCATCAGTCCTTTTTGACGGCCACGATCACGCGCACGCGCTTGCCCGCAGCACAGCCAAAGTTATCGTACCAGCCGGTCAGGTAGTAGCCCTCCGAGTTCACCTCGGACAGCTTGGTGGCGTAGTACTGCCCCTTGTACCATAGGTACACCTGTGCGTCGTCAGCCGTCTCGTAGCGGGTGCCGTTGCTCATGACCGACGCTGCACCCACCTGATCGATCTTCATGGGCATCAGCTGGATCATGGCCTTTACCGTGCCGTTCACGTTTTGCCGCACTGCCAAACCGCCCGCCAGCACCGGATACTTGATGGAGGTGGAAAAGCTGGCCTGACTGCCGTTGACGTAGCAGATGTAGGTAGCGCCGCCGCCCACAAAATTGAGGATGGTGCTCATAGGCTGGCCGGTAATGTTGGCCAGCTGCTTGAGACCGATGCTCAGCAGCGAGCCGGAACTGCTGGTGATACGGTTCCAGACCGTGCTCAGCAGCGAGCCGTCGATCACGCCCCACAGGATCTCGCTAGTGGTGGGCACCAGCACACTGCGCAGATCGTCCACCACGGTGGTGGTGGTGGTGCCGCCGGTAGAGCCGGAACCGGAGGAGCCGTCCCCGGTGGAACCACTGCCGGAGCCGGAAGAACCGTTCCCGGAAGAGCTATCCCCCGAGCCGGAGGAGCCACTGCCGGTCAGGGTGCCCAGAATGGAACTGGCGTTGAAGGCCAGATTCTTCACATCGTCCAGCACGCCGTATTTCCACAGATCGCCGGTGACATCGTTCAGGATCAGGCGGTCGATCTGTCCCTGCTCATTCAGCGTATAGTAGCGCACGGCCAGTGCGTTCAGCTTTGTCCCCGCTATTCGGCTGGGACGAACCGTCCCAGCCAACCCCTCCGATGTCGTATCCAGAATTTGTACGTCATCGGCCAGAGCATAGTCCCCCAGCGCGGTGGCGGTGTCGTTGATGGTGCCGCTGACCGATTTGGACTCGATGGCGGTCACCTGTTCCCCTTCGGGGGTCACGCTGATCTCCACCAGCCAGCCGGTGGGGTAGTTCAGGCTTTTGTCGATATTTACGGTGCGGGTAATGCCGTCGGTGCACATCACCGAGATCTTTTGCAGCACGTCTGCGCCGTTATCCTCTACAAGACTGCGGGTGGCAGTCTGCACCACGCCGTAGAACACGCTGTCGGCTTCCTCGCCGGTGATCACATCGGCTACCTCGTTGTCCATGCCCAGCAGCAGGGTGACCACTTCGCCCACGCCGCCGCCGTTCAGGGAGGAGATCTTGGACGCCACGGCAGAGCTGCCCAGCGTGTAATTGCTGCCCGCCACGGTCAGCGCGGTAGGCGCGCTGGCGCTGGGCGATACTGCCGTGATGCGGCCTGCGGCGCGGCGGGTGTAGATCCACACCGTCTGCAGGCTCTCGCTGTAATAGTACACGTCGTACTTGTTCAGCTCTGCCGAAGCAGAGGCCTTATCGTTGCGGTAGACGCTCACCGGCGTAAAGGGCAGCTGGGTGCCCTCTTCTGCTACAAAGGGACCCTTGCGGCTCTTGAGCAGCACCGAAGAGGTATCCACCTGACCGTTGGACACCGTAAAGCCCAGCGAGCTGCCGTAAGCGCTGCCGCTGGCGGTGTTGGCGCGCAGGGCGTTGTACAGCAGCAGGGTGCTCTGCTCGTAGGTCATGGCCTGTCCCTGCGTGCAGGTCAGCTGATCCCGCAGACCGATCTGCTGCGCCTTGTTCAGCTGTGCCTGCGGGAAGGAGCCGGTCATGTCGGTGGTCTTATAGCTCAGCAGCTTCAGCACCGCCGCACAGGCCTCTTCCAGCGTGACGGTGTTGTCCGGGCGGAAGGAGCCGTCGGTGTAACCGTTCATCCAGCCCTGCTGCACCGCAATGCGGATGTAGGGTGCCCACTGGGAGCTGCCGGGCACATCCCGGTACAAAGTACCCACCGTGCCCTGTGCGCCTACGCTCTCCCGGTAAGTGGAAAAGGACACCAGCATTTTGGCAAAAGCGCCGCGGGTAATGTTGGCGCTAAGCTCCTGACCGGTGGGCACAGCGCCCAGAGTAATAGCCGTCTGCAGGGCCGTGTTGTTGATGCTGGCCGCCGAGACCGGCAGCACCAGCGCCGACACCGCAATGCTGACCGCCAGCAGAAATGCGAGAATCCGTTTTTTCATTGGTCGTACCTCTTGTTCTTTGTTTATCACGCCGCCGCGATCAATCGTAGCGCAATGCTTCAATGGGGTTCAGCCGGGCTGCGCGCCGTGCCGGCAGGTAGCCGAACAGCACGCCGATGCCCACCGAGATGCCAAAGGCCACCACAATGGAGTTGAAGGAGGGGCTTACCGTAACGGTGGTATCGGTCATGAACATGGGCAGCACCTTGTTTGCCGCCATGGACACCGCATAGCCCAGTGCAATGCCTAAAACGCCGCCCAGCGCGGAGGTGGTGGCTGCTTCCACCACAAACTGCGCCAGAATGGTGCGCTCCTTTGCTCCCAGCGCCTTGCGGATGCCGATCTCACGGGTGCGCTCGGTCACAGACACCAGCATGATGTTCATAATGCCGATGCCACCCACCAGCAGCGAGATACTGGCAATGCCGGTAAGTATCACGATGACCATGTTGATCATCTTGTTCATTTCCTCCAGCCACTCGCTGGCGCTGTACACATAGTAGCCGTTTTCGGTCTTGAGGATCGACATCAATTCCTCTTCCATCGTGCTCTTGGCCTCGTTGGCAAGGCTTTCGTCGGCCATCATGGCGGTGTAGCAGTCCACCATGCTTTGGCTGGAAAGCCGCATCACGGTGGTGTAGGGCAGGTAAACGCAGTCGTCATCGCTGCCCTGCTGCATAGTGGGGTCGCTGACTTTGGCAGACAGCACACCTACGACGCGGAACTTGTTGGCACCGATCTTGAGCGTCTGCCCCACACCGTTGCCGCCAAAGGCTACGCGGTTAAGGTAATCGCCGATGACGCAGACCTGCTTGTTGTCCTGCATATCCATATATTGCAGACCGCGCCCCTGCGCGATCTGGTAATTCTTCATTTCGGTAAAGTTTTCGTCCACACCGCTCATGTTGGACCAGCGGTAGCTGGTGGTACCGATCTTCAGCGTACCGCTGGCTTTGCCGCTGAAGTTGACCTGCGGCGACACCGCCTTGATCAGGTCGGAATGCCGCTGGCAGATGTCATACATCTCCTCCACCGACACGGAGCGGGAGCCGTAGCCCCACACCTGAATGCTGAGGGTGTTGGTGCCCAGTGCGGAAAAGCTGTCCCGCATACTTTTGGTCATGCCGTTGCCCAGACCCACGATGACGATAACCGCCATCACGCCGATGATGATGCCCAGCATAGTCAGAAAGGTGCGCAGCTTGTTGCTCCACACGTTCTGGATAGCCTGCCGGAAGGTTTCAAAGATCATGCCTGTTCCCCCTTTTCCGGCGTTTCGGGCAGCAGGGTGGGCTGCACCATGGCCTCCGGTGCGTGGGAGTCGCCGTCATACACCACCTGACCGTCCTCCAGCCGGATGATGCGGTCGGCCTGCACGGCAATGGAATTGTCGTGGGTGATCAGCACTACGGTGTGTCCCTGCTTGTGCAGCTGCTGCAAAAGCCCCAGCACCTCGCGGCCGGTATGGGAGTCCAGTGCGCCGGTGGGCTCGTCCGCCAGAATGACCGGCGGGTTGCGCACCAGTGCCCGCGCAATGGACACGCGCTGCTGCTGACCGCCGGAAAGCTGGTTGGGACGGTTTTTCAGCTTGTCGCCAAGTCCCACCTGCTCCAGCACCTCCCGGGCGCGGATGTGGCGCTCGGCGCGGGAGATGCCCGCATACACCAGCGGTACCTCCACGTTTTCCATCAGGTTCAGCCTGGCAGCAGATTGTATTGCTGGAAGATAAAGCCCAGCATTTCGTTGCGGATCGCAGCCAGCTCGTTGCGGCTCATCTTGCCCACATCCCTGCCGTTGAGCCGGTAAGTGCCATGGGTCGGCACATCCAGACAACCGATGATGTTCATGCAGGTGGATTTGCCCGAACCGGACTGACCCACGATGGCCACGAACTCGCCTTTTTCGATTTTCATGGTGATGTGGTCGGCAGCCTTTACCGTGGTATCGCCCATCTGGTAGTACTTGCACACCGCATCAAACTCGATCAGAGCGCTCATTCATCCCTCCTGCGTCAATCCACCACGACTGCGCCGGCCTCGGCGGGGTCGATACCCTCTGCGGGCTCTTCAGCGTCCGCTGCGGGGGCTTCACCGTTTTCCGTCTCCTCCGGCAGCGTCTCCTCCCCGCCCTCGGCAAGGTCTGCATTGTTTCCGGCGCCGCCGATCACTTCGCCGCCCATATCATCATAGCCGCCGTCGTCATAGTAGCTGTCGCTGCTCACGGAGCTGGGGTCGTAGGCGATGGTATCACTCTCGGACAGGCCGCTGGTCACCTGCGTATAGTTGTCGTCGCTGACACCGGTCTTGACCTTGACATACACATAGCCCTCCGGTGCGCTCATGGAATCATCGGCGTTCACGGCGCTGGGAGAATCCTGCCGCACCAGCACATAACCGCCCCGCACAATGGCGGCATTGGGCACGGTGAGCGCATTTTTCGCCTGCGCCACCACGATCTCGGCGTTGGCATTCATGCCCGGGCGCAGACCATCGGTCTCGTCAATGCGCACGGTCACCGGGTAGGTGGTGGTACCGCCGCTGGTATCACCCTTCATGGACACACGGGTGACCAAGCCCTCGTAGGTCTTATCCTTCACGGCATCTGCGGTCACCTGTACGGACTGCCCCACCTTCAGGCTGCTGACCTGCAGCTCGTCCACGTTGATGGTCATTTCCAGATAACTCAGGTCGTAGATGGTGCACAGGTCGCTGCCGGTGCTCAGGGCATCGCCCACCTTGGCATTTTTCTCGATGATGGTGCCGCTGATGGGCGAGGTGATGGTGTAGTTATCCATGGCGTCCTGCATATTTTGCATGGACAGTTCCGCGCCGCGCAGGGTCTCGGAGGCAGACTGGATGGTCTCTGTCAGTTCCTCACCGCTGAGGGTCAGGATGATATCGTCCTTGTTCACGCTGCCGCCCTCCCGCACATTGATGGCGGTGACGGTACCGGAAGCCAGCGCAGTCAGGGTACGCTCGGCCTGATACTGGAAGTTGGCTGCTGCAATGGAGCTCACCCCGTTGATAGTAGCCGTTGCAGCCTGTGCCGTGGTCAGACCACCCGCATTGGACACCGAGAGGGGTCACAGTGCGGGTGAGCAGGTTGCCCGTGCTCAGGGCATCGGTGCCGGTCACAGCGGTAATAGTGCCGGGCAGCACCTCAAAAGTACCGTCCAGCGTCACCTGGGCGGTCTGCCCTACCGAAGTTAGCAGCATCCGCAGCCGGGAACTCCAGCACCAGATTCATCTTGGAGCTGTCCCGCACCACGGCCACCTCCTGACCGCTCTTTACCTCATCGCCCTTGTTCACCTTCAGGCTGCTGACGACGCCCGCCACCTCGGCACGCACATACTGATGGTCGGCGGTCTTGTCGTAGCTGCGCTGCGCCTGCTGCAGGGTGATGGCTGCCTGCTCCACCTTGGTGGTTGCATCGGAGGAATCCACCGTGTAGAGCACAGTGCCCTCCTCCACGATATCGCCCTCCTCAAAGCCGCCGGTCAGCACCTTGCCGGGCACCAGCGATTTGACGCTGTAAGTATTGGCAGGCTTCAGCGTGCCAGTGCCGCTGAGCGTGTTGGAGACATCCCGGGTCTCCGGCACTGCTTCTGTATAGGAAGTATCCACGTTGGCGGGCTTTGCACCCTTGGGCTTCAGCAGCCACCAGCCGCCTGCCAGCGCCACGATGGCCACCGGCACCAGCCACTTCCAGTTCTTTTGGGCAAAGGCTGCCGCACCGCCTTTTTTGGGTGCAGCCGCTGCGTCCTGCTGCGGGTCGGCGGGCTGTTTAGACTTGTTCCAGATCATTCTTGCCGTTCCTCCTAGGTTCTTTTTATGACAAGGTGCTTTTTGCAAAAGCACCCGTCAGAAACTCTTATTTGTAGTGTATCGCATTTTGCCCCGATAAACAAGCGTCCAATTTTCGTTTCACGGCATTTCCACAAAGTTTCAGACTTTTTTACAAAGAACGGCCTTCTTTGTGCGCCGCTGAGCAGTTGCATATCTTTATATAATACGATTCAAATTGCCTCTTCTCTGCTCTCCTTCCTGTGAAAAATTCTGAAAAGCCCGCAGGCTTTTCAGAATCCCAGACAAAAATCAAGTTCCTTAAAATATGGCCAAAGCGCACGCGGCGGCCATTTGAATCGTTTTCCCTCAAAAAGAAAATCAGCCGGGCCCGAAGACCCGGCTGATTTATTTTTTTACCCTGCGTCTGCAGTGGGCTCTACCACCACATACACCCCTGCGGGCACACAGGCGGCCCATGCGCCGTCCTTGTCCAGCCAGCCGAATTGCTCACAGACATGGTCCGGGCACTGGCTGTCCAAAAACGCGATGGCACCATCCTTCACCTGCAGGTGCACGATGTAGTCCCCTACCTCGTACAGGTAATCATGATCCTGCGCAAGGGGCAGGGTCTCGGTAACGCCGTCACCGAAATCCACAACGGCCTGTAAGCCGCTGCCCTTGGCGGGGTGCTGCGCCAGCACCGCAAGAAAAATACCTGCGGACAGTGCCAGCACCACCAGTGCAAAGATCACATTTTTCTTCCACGTGCTGCCCTTGGGGGCGGCGGTGTCAGAGATTTTTTTGCTTTATGCTCATGCAGCGTACTTGCTGGCAGCTGCACCGGCAATGCGGCCAAAGACGGTAAAGTCGGCCACAGCGTTGCCGCCCAGACGGTTTGCACCGTGCACACCGCCGGTCACCTCACCTGCTGCAAACAGGCCGGGGATCACAGAGCCGTCAGCCTTCAGCACCTCGGTGTTGGTGTTGATCTTCAGGCCGCCCATGGTGTGGTGCACACCTGCGGTAACCTTGATGGCGTAGTAGGGAGCGTTATCCAGAGCCTTTGCAAAGCTGGTGCGGCCAAAGTCGGGGTCGTTCTTGGCGGCAACGTAGCCGTTCCAGGTCTTCATGGTCTCGGCAAAAGCAGCTTCGTCCACGCCCATGGCCTTTGCCAGCTCCTCGTAGGTCTGGCCGGTCACGGTGTAGCCCTTTTTGATGTAGCCCTGAATGACGCTGGAGGCATCGACCATAGCCTGATCCACCACCAGCCAGCTGTAGCTGCCGGTCTGAGCGATCTCGGCAGCGGAAACCACGTCACGGGTGCCCACTTCATCGATGAAGCGCTTGCCCTCGGCGTTGATCAGCACAGCGCCGTCGCCGCGCAGACCCTCGGTGATCAGAGCAGCGGTGTTAGCCTCCACAGTGGGGTGGATCTGGATCTGATCCATGTCCACAGTGTCAGCGCCCACAGCGGTAGCCATCTCAATGCCCTGACCCTGTGCGCCTGCGGCGTTGGTGGTCATAAAGCCCTTCAGCTCGGGCTTGTACTCGGTGACCATGTCCAGATTTGCGCCGAAGCCGCCGGTGGTCAGCACCACAGCCTTGGCATTCACGGTGATGGTCTCGCCGGTGGAACCGGTAGCCTTCACGCCCACAACAGCGCCGTTTGCATCGGTCAGCAGCTCGGTAGCAGTGGTGTTCAGCAGGGTCTGCACGCCGGCCTTGTCGCAGTTCTCCTGCAGCAGGGGGATCATGTAAGAGCCCACAGAAAGGGTCTTGCCCTCAGCATCCACGGGGCGATGGATACGCTTGACGGATGCGCCGCCGAAACTGGAAACGCTGTGCAGGGTGATGCCGTGCTCGTCCAGCCAGTCGATGGCGTCAGCGCTGTTGGAGCACAGAGTCTCCACCAGCGGGGTCGTTGATGCCCTTGCCGCCGATCATGGTGTCCAGCTCCATCAGCTCCACAGAGTCGAAGTAGCCCTTGGGGTCTGCCTGATAAGCAGCCCACTGCTCGGAGACGGTCTTTGCCAGAGCGGTGATGGTAGCGTTGTCGGCGTACTTTTCAGCAGCGGTCTTCAGGGTCTTTTCCACGCCTGCGGACTCGCCGAACTCGTTCTCATCCTGATACACGGTCTTGCCGGCGTTCATGCCGCCGGTAGCGCGCACGGAGTTGCCGCCCACCATGGGCTGGCTTTCCAGAATGACCACGCTCTTGCCCTCGGCAGCAGCCGTGATGGCAGCAGTCATACCTGCACCGCCTGCACCCACGATGGCAATGTCTGCATCAATGGTAGAGTCCTCGGCCTTGTTCTCCTCAGCCTTGACCTCGGTCTTGTAGTCATCAGCGTTCAGGCCGGCTGCGACCAAAGCGGCAGCAGCAGCTTCCTTTGATGGCGTCGGAGGTGATGGTCGCGGTGGACACGCCGTCCACGGCGATGCTGCCGGTCTCAGCGATCTGAGCGGGCAGCTGCTCCAGTGCCAGCGTACCGATGCCGGGGGTCTCGTCCTTGCCCTCGGCGGTGCGCCGGTGATCTTGCCGTCGGTCAGGGTCAGGGTGACGGTAACATCGCCGCCCATGCCCTTGGCAGTACCGGTGAACTCGCCGGACACGCCTGCGGTGGAGGAGGCAGGCTTGCTGCCGCAGCCGTAGCCCAACAGGCTGACGCTTACAACAGCCGCCATGGCCAGCGCAGCCACGCTCTTGCGGATCTGATTCTTTTTCATTGTTTCATCCTTCTTATTTTGGGTTGCTTGTGTTCGGATATCTATCAGCAAAAAAGGGGCTGCTCATTCGGAAAGCAGCTCCCCCTCGCTGAAACTTAGGAAAGACTTAGGCGTTGGCCTGTGCAGCAGCAACAGCGCAGGCGACCGTAGCGCCGACCATCGGGTTGTTGCCCATGCCGATGAGGCCCATCATCTCGACGTGTGCAGGCACAGAAGAGGAACCTGCAAACTGAGCATCGCCGTGGACGCGGCCCAGAGAGTCGGTCAGGCCGTAGCTGGCGGGGCCTGCAGCCACATTATCGGGATGCAGGGTACGGCCCGTGCCGCCGCCGGAAGCGACAGAGAAGTACTTCTTGTTGTTCTCGATGGCCCACTTCTTATAGGTGCCGGCCACCAGGTGCTGGAAGCGGGTGGGGTTGGTGGAGTTGCCGGTGATGGAGCACTGGACGTCCTCCTTCTTCATGATGGCAACGCCTTCCATGACGTCGTTGGCGCCGTAGCACTTGACGGCTGCGCGCTCGCCCTCGGAGAACGGAATCTCCTTGACCACTTTCAGGGTCTGAGTGGGGATATCATACTCGGTCTGCACATAGGTGAAGCCGTTGATACGGGAGATGATGTAAGCGGCGTCCTTGCCCAGGCCGTTCAGGATGACGCGCAGAGGGTCTTGCGGACCTTGTTTGCAGTGCGGGCGATGCCGATAGCACCCTCAGCAGCGGCGAAGGACTCGTGGCCTGCCAGGAAAGCGAAGCAGGTGGTGTCCTCGCTCAGCAGACGAGCGCCCAGGTTGCCGTGGCCCAGACCGACCTGACGCTGCTCAGCAACAGAGCCGGGGATGGTGAAAGCTTCCAGACCCTCACCGATAGCAGGCTGCACACTCGGCAGCATCGGTCAGGCCGCGCTTCACAGCGATAGCGGTGCCCAGAGTGTAAGCCCAGACAGCGTTATCAAAGCAGATGGGCTGCACGCCGCGGACGATCTTATCGCAGTCGATGCCCTTAGCGAGGAGCATCTCGTTGCAAGCGTCCAGAGACTCCAGACCGTTAGCCTTCAGGCATGCCTCGATTTTAGGCATACGGCGATCCATAGATTCAAAAGTTGCCATTGAGTTGTTCCTCCTCTCTTATTCCTCACGCGGGTCGATGTACTTCACAGCGCCCTGCTCCTTGCTGAAGCGGCCGTAACCCACGTTCTTCTCGTAAGCCTCGTTGGGGTCTTGCCGTGACGGATATCCTCCATCATCTTGCCCAGCTTGACGAACTGATAGCCGATGACCTCGCCGTTGGCATCCACAGCCAGCTTGTTGATGTAGCCCTCGGTCAGCTCCAGATAACGGACGCCCTTCTCCTTGGTGGAGAAGATGGTGCCGGTCATGGAGCGCAGACCCTGCCCAGGTCGTCCAGACCTGCGCCGATGGGCAGACCGTCCTCAGAGAAAAGCGGTCTGGCTGCGGCCGTAGACGATCTGCAGGAACAGCTCGCGCATAGCCACGTTGATGGCGTCGCACGCCGCCAGCGCCGAGTAGCAGAACGTCAGCCCCGCATACACCGCCACGACGGCCCACCCCCGGGCAAACAGGAACGCCGCCGAAAGCCCCAGCGACACGCCGAAGAGGATGAGGTCGGTGGGGCGGCGGCCGATCTTGTCGCTGAGCAGGGGCATCAGCAGCCGTCCGCCGCACTGCCCACGCTGCCCAGCACCACGGTCCAGAGGGCGGCGCTCTCGTCCAGCCCCCCTCCATGCCAAGCTTCAGGATGATGGGGCTGAACAGCAGCACCGCCGGGGTGGAAAAGCAGACCGCTCCGGCGCAGAGCCAATACTGCCGCGTGCCAAGCATCTGCCGGGGCGAGAGGTCGAGGGGCGGCGCGGCCTTGGCCTTTCCCTGCCGGCTGGGCTGAGGCTTTTCGGGCGGCGGGTCGGTCAGCAATGCACTGCCCGCAAGGCAGACCGGCAGGGTCAGCGCACCCAGCGCCCAGAACGCGCCCCGGATGCCCTGCACCGGCCCGAAGCCCCGCAGCGCCGTGCGGACAAAGACGGTCAGGAACGCTCCGCTCAACCCCACTGCGCCCCCGATGACGCCGGTGGCGAGGCCCTTCCGGCCCTTGTACCACTTCTGGGCGCAGGACTGGATGGACGGATAGAGAAAGGCCGTGCCGAGCCCCGCCGGGATGCTGAACACCCCGAAAAAAAGCCCTCCCTTCTCTGCCGGGAGAGCCGCCGCCGCGAAGAATCCGCCGCAGAGCAGGCCCGTCCCCCACAAAGCCGCAAAGCGTGGCCCCTGCTTATCCTGCAGAAAGCCGCCGATGACGCA
>VOFB01002926.1_pt1 | contig 45172 bp, 58 predicted proteins | sample 5384141 | NCBI WGS metagenome assembly VOFB01 (sample SAMN12384721, study PRJNA508395) | human gut metagenome | isolation source: healthy gut A | host: Homo sapiens | reverse complement strand
CGGCCGTGAGCTGGGCCTGCAATGCCCTGGGACCGTCAAGCCGCAAACGAGGTCAAAAACGTAATCGCTTTCCTGGGTAAACCGCCGGCCACATTCTTTTTGGCACGGAATGGTAAAATTCGGTGTGGGGAATGGTAAAATTCGGTTATCCACGAAGGAAGAAAACTATAACATGAAAGCAGCTGAAATAAGTTTCAGAGATGTTTATCACCGGGTCTGCTTTGTTAAAGCGGGCAAGAACTATATGATGTCCTTGTAATTTTTGATCCACGGGAATAATGCGCCGGAAGGTTGTTGGGTCCGCTGCGAAAAAATCGCAGATGGGATGATGGCAGGCACGCTCTTGAATGAACCGGATTCTGATTTTGGTGTTCATCGGGGAGACTTGATCTCGTTTGGAATCGCACAGCAGGGCGATCGGCTTCTGTGTGTGGCGGTACTGTAACGATTCATAAAACAGCTGCCTGTCTGACCCCACAAACCGGCATCCTTTGCGTGGTCTTTGCATATACTGGAAATCAGAACAATGCAAAGACGCACAAAGAGGAGGATGCTGCCTATGCTGGAACAACTTCGACCGATGCAAAACGACCACACCCTGCTGTCGCCGCGCATCCCGCGGGATACGGAACACGAGCGCTACCACCCGGAACTGGAAGAGGAGCTGAAGGAATGCCTGTTCTGCCTCAAGCGCAACGAAATGATGTTTGATCTGGAGGTGGACACCGACCTGATCGAGCAGCGCATTTATGAGCGGCAGGCACTGCTGTGCCGCTACCGGTACTTACTGGCCCGTGCACGGGAGCTGGGGCTGCACACTGTGCTGACGAAATATCAGCCGCAGATATGACGGGGCGATTTATCGGAACAAAAATCTTGACAGAAGGCGTCGGATGTGTTATCCTAGTTCAAGATAAATGCATGGTGGGGCAGTCCCCGGCATGAGGAAATTTTGAGAGTTAGAGAGGTTTCTACTATGGAACGTATTAAGACGATTGCTACTCGTGACCTGACCAAGAGCGTGAAGACCGGCGGCTGCGGCGAGTGCCAGACTTCCTGCCAGTCCGCTTGCAAGACCTCCTGCGGCGTGGCTAACCAGCAGTGCGAGAACAGCAACAAGTAATTTCTGCAAACCCTATGCCGCCTTTGCCGGGCGGCATTTTTTTTGTGTATCAAACTGGAATGGAGTAAAACATGGTACATCAGTATCAATTGAACGGTTATAACATCGTGCTGGACACCTGCAGCGGTTCGGTGCATGTGGTGGATGACGTGGCCTATGACGTCATTGCCATGTATCAGGATCACACTGCCGACCAGATCGTCTCGGCTATGATGGACAAATACGGCAGCCGCCCGGACGTCACCGAAGAGGATCTGCGCCAGTGCATCGACGACGTGACCAGCCTGAAGGAAGCCGGCAAGCTGTGGAGCCCCGACACCTACGCCGACATGGCCTTCGATTTCAAGAACCGCAACACTGTGGTCAAGGCGCTGTGTCTGCATGTGGCTCACACCTGCAACCTGAGCTGCTCCTACTGCTTTGCCTCCCAGGGCCGCTACCACGGCGACCGTGCGCTTATGAGCTTCGAGGTGGGCAAGCGCGCCATGGATTTCCTGATCGAGAACAGCGGCACCCGCCGCAATCTGGAAGTGGACTTCTTCGGCGGCGAACCTCTGATGAACTTTGACATGGTCAAAAAGCTCGTCGCCTATTGCCGCGAGCAGGAGAAGATCCACAACAAGAACTTCCGCTTCACCATGACCACCAACGGTATGCTCATCGACGACGATGTCATCGACTTCTGCAACAAGGAGTGCCACAACGTGGTGCTGAGCCTGGATGGCCGCAAGGAAGTGAACGACCGCTTCCGCAAGGACTATGCCGGCCGCGGCAGTTACGACACCATCGTGCCCAAGTTCCAGGAGTTCGTGAAGAAGCGCGGCGACAAGAACTACTACATGCGCGGCACCTACACTCACTACAACACCGACTTTACCAACGACATCTTCCACATGGCGGACCTGGGCTTTACCGAGCTGAGCATGGAGCCGGTGGTGTCCAAGCCCGGTGACCCCAGCGCCCTGACCGCAGAAGATCTGCCCATCCTGAAGGAGCAGTACGAGATCCTGGCCAAGGAGATGATCAAGCGCGACCGCGAGGGCCGTGGCTTCACCTTCTACCACTACATGCTGGATTTGACCGGCGGCCCCTGCATCTACAAGCGCATTTCGGGCTGCGGTTCCGGCACCGAGTACATGGCCGTGACCCCCTGGGGCGACCTGTACCCCTGCCACCAGTTCGTGGGCGACCCCAAGTACCTGATGGGCGACATCTGGAAGGGCGTCACCAACACGGCCGTGCGGGATGAGTTCAAGCACTGCAACGCCTATGCCCGCAAGGAGTGCAAGGACTGCTGGGCCAAGCTGTATTGCTCCGGCGGCTGCGCTGCCAACTCTTATCATGCCACCGGCAGCATTACCGGTGTGTACGAGTACGGCTGTGAGCTGTTCAAGAAGCGCATGGAGTGCGCCATCATGATCAAGGTGGCGGAGAATCAGGAACTGGCTGCTCAGGGCATCGAGGTGCCCATTGAGCTGGGTTCCACCTGCAACGCCTGCGCAGACGGCGAAGCCTGCGAATAAGCATGGACACACCCATCGTGGATTTTGTGCGCGGCTATGCACAGTCCGGCATCTCCCGCCTGCACATGCCCGGCCACAAGGGTCAGAGCCTGCTGGGCTTTGAGCCGCTGGACCTGACCGAGATCCGGGGTGCCGACGAGCTGTACGAGCCGGAGGGCATCATTGCCCAAAGCGAATCAAACGCTACCCGGCTGTTCGGCACGCAGCATACCTATTACAGCACCGAGGGCTCGTCCCAGTGCATCCGGGCCATGCTGTGTCTGGCACTGCAGGCCGCGCCCCGGACCGGAAAAACGTCCGGTACTGCTGGCGGCCCGCAACGCGCACAAGGCCCTGCTGTACGCTGCCGCACTGCTGGACTTCGACATCCGGTGGCTCTGGCCTGCGGCAGAGAATGCCGGGGCGCTGTGCAGCTGCCCCATCTCCGCACAGATGCTGACAACAGCGCTGCAGGAGCTGACCGGGCAGGGGAGTACCCCCTTTGGGGTCTACGTCACCAGCCCGGATTATCTGGGCGGAATGCAGGACATCCGGGCCTTGTCGGCTGTGTGCGACACCTTTGGGATGCCGCTGCTGGTGGACAACGCCCACGGGGCCTACCTGCGCTTTCTGCCCGGAGAGCCGCTGCACCCCATTGCACTGGGGGCAGCTATGTGCTGCGACTCGGCCCACAAGACCCTGCCGGTGGTCACCGGCGGAGCATATCTGCATCTGGGGAGAACGCCCCGGTACAGGAGGAAGCTGCAGTGCGCGGTGCACTGGCACTGTTCGGCTCCACCAGCCCGTCCTACCTGATCCTGCAGTCGCTGGATGCCTGCAACCGGCAGTTGACGGAAAGCTATCCCGCCGGGCTGCAGCGGTGCTGTGCCCGGCTTGCCGCTCTGCGCGGGGAGCTGAACGCGGCGGCGCAGGCGGCGGGCTGCCCGGTGCCGCTGGCATTGGACGGTCCGGGCCGGGAACCGCTGAAGCTGACGCTGGACGCTGCGGCCCTTGGCATGACCGGCACCGCGCTGGCGGATGCCTTGCGCGGCGGGCAGCTCGAGTGTGAATATGCCGACCCGCGTTATGTGGTGCTGATGTTCACCCCCTGCAACCCACCGCAGGACTACGCGCGCCTGCGCCCGGTGCTCCGGCAGTGTCTGCACAGCCTGCCCGCAGCGGGCGGGCTCCTGCAGCCGGAAGAGCTGGCTGGGGAGTTCGTGGCACTGGCGCAGCAGGCGCGGGCCCATTGCACCATCCGGCAGGCAGTGTTTGCCCCGCAGGAGCGCATCCCGGTGCAGCATGCGCTGGGCCGCATTTGTGCGATGCCCACGGTGTCCTGCCCGCCGGCTATCCCCATCGCGGTAAGCGGGGAAGAGATCACCCCGGCGGCACTGGAATTGATGCAGCGCTATGGCGTGACGGAAGTCTCAGTTCTGCGCAGATAAACAAAAAACGGCACGATGCAGCGATGCACCGTGCCGTTTTTCTATGAAAAGAGCTTTATTCGTTCTCGTCGGATGCGGCTTCCATGGCGTTGAACCGCTCGAGGAAGCTGTGCTCCACACCCTCGGACTTGTAGCCGGGCATGGTATCCAGCGCCACTGCGTGGATGCTGCGGAAGATGCTGTTTTCGATGTTGGGGTTATCCCGCTTGAGGCGGCGGAGCAGGGTCTTGACCTCCTGCCGCTTGGAGCCGCCGCCGCCGTTGTCGCACATGGTGCAGTTCTCGGTAAAGCGGCAGGCACACTGGATGAATTCCAGCTCATTGTAGCGCTTCCAGGCCAGAATATCCTCTTCATGGATGCAGTACATGGGCCGGATGAGGGTCATGCCGGGGAAGCTGGTGCTGTGCAGCTTGGGCGGCATGGCCTGCAGCTGAGAACCGTAGAACATGCTCATGACGGTGGTCTCGATCACATCGTTGAAGTGATGCCCCAGCGCGATCTTGTTGCAGCCCAGCTCCTTTGCCTTGCTGTACAGATGGCCGCGGCGCATCCGGGCACAGAGGTAGCAGGGGTTCTTGTCGGTGTTGTTGGCCACGGCAAAGATGTTGCTCTCGAAAATGGTCACCGGGATGTGCAGCAGCTCGGCGTTGGATTCGATCTTCTGGCGATTGATCTCGTTGTAGCCGGGGTCCATGACCAGAAATACCAGCTCAAAGGGCACGTCGCTGTGGCGCTGCAGCTCCTGCATGAGCTTCGCCATCAGCATGGAGTCCTTGCCGCCGGAGATGCAGACCGCGATGCGGTCGCCCGGCTGCACCAACTCGTAGCGCTTGACCGCCACGATGAAGGGGGTCCACAGTTCTTTGCGGTATTTTTTGATGATGCTGCGTTCGATCAGCTGATAGGGTTCCAGAGTTTTTTCATGGGTTACCTCGTTTTACGGTTGGGTCAGAGTGCGGTAGCAGGCATCGAAAGCCTGTAAAAATCCGGTGATCTCCTCATCGGTGGTCCGGTGGCTCAGGCTGATGCGCCAAGAGGAAAGAGCGTTGCGGCGGTCGCGGCTCACGGCGAACACGGCCCGGGAGGGCAGACCGTCGGACGAGCAGGCCGACTTGACCGAGACGCACACGCCATGCGCATCCAGCGCCCGTTGGAACACGGTGCCCTTTACGTCCTTCACGCTCAGGTTCAAAATCTGCGGCACGGCGGCTTCTGGGCTGTTGATGCGCACTTTGGGGTAGTTTGCCAGTTCGGTGCGCAGGCGGGCGTTCAGGCTGCGCACCCGCTCCACCCCGGCTCCGGCAGCTCGGTCATGGCCTTGTCCAGTGCAAGTGCCAGCGAGCAGGCCAGCGCCACGGTGGGGGTGCCGCTGCGGTAGATGGTGGTGCTCTCGCCGCCGTGGATGAGCGGTTCCAGCGCGAGGCCCCGCCGCTTGACCAGCACACCGATGCCGTTCAGCCCGTAGAATTTGTGGGCGGTCAGGCTCAGGGTGTCGATGCCCTCAAAAGAGGGAAGCGGCAGTTTGCCCACGGCTTGGGTGGCGTCTACATGCAGGTGGCAGTGGGGATAGTCCTTTAAAAGTGCGGCGATCTCGGTCACCGGCTGCACCACGCCCAGTTCGCTGTCCACGGCGGTGACGGCCACCAGAATGGTGTCCGGCCGCAGCAGCTCCCGCAGGTGGGCAAGGTCCACCGTGCCGTCCTGTTTGATGTCCACAAGGTCGATCTCGTACCCCTGCTCCTGCAGGGCAGTCAGCGTGCCGCTGACCGAGGAGTGCTCCAGCGGGGTGGAAATGATATGTTTGCCGTGGTGACGCTCCAGCCGGGCGATGCTCTTCAGCGCAAAATTGTTGGCCTCGCTGGCACCGGATGTATAAATGATCTCCGCCGGCTGCACATTAAGGCTGCGGGCAATGCTCTGCGTGGCCTCGTCGATGGCGGCTTTGGCGGCGGCACCGGCCTGATGGCGGGAGTTCGCGTTGCCGGGGCAGCTGCGCTCCACCGCACAGAAGCGTTCCAGCACGGCCTCGTCCACCGGCGTGTTGGCAGAATAGTCCAGATAGATCATAGATCCTCCTGATCTTGTTCGGTATACAGATTATAATAGTAGGTAATATTATAGTGCGCTTTGGACCGGAATGCAAGAAAATTGGCAAAAAAAGGTTGCGGGGCAGGCAAAAGTCTGCTATACTATCCAGTAAAGCCTGCCCGGCGGCCCGGTTTGGGGTGCGGGCGGACAGGCTCTGGCCGGAACGGTTCCGGCGGTTTGGAAGACCCGGACGAAAGGAGAGAGCGGTATGCCGAATATGCATCGACTGCGCTGTTCTGTTTTTATTTTTTCCGGGCGTCATTATTGTTCCCAATTCAGAAGGCACTGCCGTTCACCGCGGCAATGCCTCTTTTTTTGTGGTCGATGCAGGAGGTATACAAAATCCATGAGTAAACAGATCGATTACTCCAAGGGCATTTACGACGCGCGCCAGCTGGGTGCGGGCCGGATGTTCATCCTGGGCGTGCAGCACATGTTCGCCATGTTCGGAGCCACCATCCTGGTGCCGACGCTAACCGGCCTGTCCGTTTCCGCGACGCTGTTGTTCGCGGGCCTGGGCACGCTGCTGTTCCATCTGATCACCAAAAAGAAGGTCCCGGCCTTCCTGGGCTCCTCCTTTGCCTTCCTGGGCGGCTTTTCCATCGTGGCCCCTATGCTGGCAGACGCTGACGGCAACCTGACCGTGGTCAACACCAAGATGCTGCCCTACGCCTGCGCCGCCGTTGCCTTCTCCGGCCTGGTGTACCTGGTGGCCAGCCTGCTGATCTCCACCTTCGGCATCCGCCGCATCATGCGCTTCTTCCCCCGGTGGTGACGGGCCCTATCGTCATTTCCATCGGTCTGATCCTGGCTCCCTCTGCCATCAAAAACTGCCAGACCAACTGGCTGCTGGCCTTTGTGGCGCTGGGCGTGGTCGTTATCTGCAACATCTGGGGTAAGGGCATGGTCAAGATCCTGCCCATCCTGATCGGTGTGCTGGTGTCCTACGCGGTGGCTCTGGTCACCGGTGCCGTGGACTTCCAGAAGATCGCCGACGCGGCCTGGTTCGGCATCCCCCTGCACAAGGAGGCCATGGGTCTGTTCGCCATCGACGGCAGCCCGGAGTTCATCAGCGCTCTGTTCACCATCATCCCCATCGCCCTGGCTACCATGATGGAGCATGTGGGCGATATCGCCGCCATCAGCGCTACCGTCGGCCACAACTATATCAATGACCCGGGCCTGCACCGCACCTTGCTGGGCGACGGCCTGGCCACCACCATCGCTGCCCTGTTTGGCGCACCTGCCAACACCACCTATGGAGAAAACACCGGTGTTCTGGCCCTCAGCAAGGTCTATGATCCTCGGGTCATCCGCATTGCCGCTGTGCTGGCCATCATCCTGAGCTTCAGCCCCAAGTTTGAGGCCGTCATCAACACCATCCCCACCGGCATTATCGGCGGCATCAGCTTTGTGCTGTACGGCATGATCTCCGCCATCGGTGTGCGCAATGTGGTGGAGAACCGGGTGGACTTTACCAACAGCCGCAACCTGATCGTGGCCGCTGTCATTCTGGTGTGCGCCCTGGGCTTCAACTCGGTGGGCGGCGTCAGCTTTGCCATCGCAGGCGTTAACATCAACCTGTCCGGTCTGGCCATCGCTGCCATTGCCGGCATTCTGCTCAACGCCATCCTGCCCGGCAACGACTACGAGTTTGACGCTGCCGACGGCTCCGAGGCTGCTTCCAGCAGCAACCTGCAGGTCTGATCTCCCTACAATAAAATAGATGCGTCCGAGGAAACCCGGCAAAGCGCATAGTTTTCTGGCAAGGTTTTTAGTGACCTTGCCAGTTTTTTATAATTGAGAATAATTCTTAAAATTATGCTTGACTAACTAGGAATTATTCGCTATAATAGAGCCATGAGAAGGGCTGGTGAGTACCAACACCTGCACTTCGATTTCAAAATGAATCAATCAGAGAATGATGGAGGTCTGTTCTTATGAAGAAATATGTTTGCACCGTCTGTGGTTATATTGCTGAGGGCGAGATCCCGGCTCAGTGCCCCGTTTGCAAGGCGCCTGCCTCCGCTTTTGTTGAGAAGAAGGGCAACACCTATGTCACCGAGCACGTTGTAGGCATCGGCAAGGCAGAGGGCGTGCCCCAGGAGATCGTGGACGGTCTGCGCGCCAACTTTGAGGGTGAGTGCAGCGAGGTGGGTATGTACCTGGCCATGGCCCGTGTGGCAGAGCGTGAGGGCTACCCCGAGATCGCCGAGGCTTACAAGCGCTACGCTTATGAGGAAGCTGACCATGCATCCCGCTTTGCCGAGCTGCTGGGCGAGGTCGTGACCGACAGCACCAAGAAGAACCTGATGATGCGTGCCGAGGCCGAGTGCGGTGCCTGCTCCGGCAAGATGGACCTGGCCAAGAAGGCAAAGGCCCTGAACCTGGATGCCATCCACGATACCGTCCATGAGATGGCGAAGGATGAGGCTCGCCACGGCCGTGGCTTCGAGGGCCTGCTGAAGCGTTACTTCAACACCGAAGTCTGATCAGGTTTCCCCAGTTATCTATGCTGCCCCCTGCAGAGCGTTTTTGCCCTGCAGGGGGCTTTTTGGGCCTTGACACACCCCGGCTCAGCGGCTTATACTGAAACCAACTGCACGAAAAGAGGGGACGGGAATGGACATACCTTCCAAAAACAAACCGGCAGCGGGCCGCTATGCGCTGCTGGATGAGCTGCGCGGGCTGGACCTGCTCAGCATGATCGGCTATCATGCCTGTTGGGATCTGATCTTTTTGTTTGGCATGTCTGCCGCATGGTATACGGGCTGGCAGGGGCACCTGTGGCAGCAGAGCATCTGCTGGGTCTTCATCCTGCTTTCGGGCTTCTGCCTGCCGCTGGGGCATCGCCCGCTGCGGCGCGGGCTGATCGTTTCCGGGGCAGGGGCGCTGGTCACGGCGGTCACCCTGCTGTTCATGCCGGAGGACCGGGTCGTGTTCGGGGTGCTCACCCTGCTGGGGGCGGCCATGCTCATCACCGGCCTTCTGCAGCCGCTGCTGCAAAAGATCCCGGCCTGGGCCGGGCTGGTGGTGTCGCTGCTGCTCTTCGCGGCAACCTACCACACGCAGGATGGTTTCTGGCAGCTGGGCCCGTGGCAGATATTGCTGCCGGGTGCCTGGTATGCCAACCTCTTTACGGCGTTCTTTGGCTTTTTCCCGCTTGGCTTTTTCTCCACGGATTACTTTCCGCTGCTGCCCTGGCTGTTTTGTTCTGGGCAGGGTACTTCCTGCATTTCTGCATGGGGCGGGCCCGCATGGAGCCGCTGCGCCGGTCGGTCTGTGCGCCGCTGGGCTGGCTGGGCCGACACTCGCTGGGGATCTATCTGCTGCATCAGCCGGTGATTTATGGGGTATTGCTGCTTCTGTTCCATGTTTTTGAGCAGTAAACCTTGACAAGCCTGCCAACCTGTGGTATTCTGTTGATGGTTAGAACAAACTAACCGCGAGAAATGCGTCGGCATTGTCCGGCCGCATTTTTCTGGAGCTGAAAGTTAGCGTAAACTAACGAAAGATTGATTGAGAGAGGTCGATTCAAATGAGCAAAGTAGCAATCGTATTCTGGAGCCAGACCGGCAACACCGAGACCATGGCAAACTGCATCGCAGAGGGCGCAGGTGCCAACGCCACCATCATCCCCTGCAGCGAGATGAACGCCGCCAAGCTGGGCGAGTATGATGTGGTCGCCTTTGGCTGCCCTGCAATGGGTGCCGAGCAGCTGGAGGAGAGCGAGTTTGAGCCGATGTTCTCGGATCTGGAGGGCTCGCTGAACGGCAAGAAGGTGGCTATGTTCGGCTCCTACGGCTGGGGCGACGGCCAGTGGATGCGTGACTGGGTGGAGCGTGCCCAGGGCGACGGTGCACAGGTGTTCGGCGGCGAGGGCCTGATCTGCAACGAGGCTCCGGACGATGACGTGCAGGCCGCCTGCCGCAAGCTGGGCGCAGACCTGGCTGCCTGGTAAGCAGCGCGTCTCTTGACAAACAGGGTTTGTTTGCGTAAACTAATGGAACCGGTTCCGGCAGTTCTGCTGCGGACAGCCCTGTACAGAAGAACGTAAATACATGCGGCAGGGGACAGGCGGACACGGCAGCGTGTCTGCAGCCCCTGCCGTTTGGTTTTGGAAGGACGGTGTGTATGGCAGCGGTGGTAGCAGTTGGTGTTACAGCCTGCTTTGCTGTGCTGCGTCATGCAGTGCGCCGTGCAGCGGTGCGCTCAGGCCGGAAGCGGGAGTAAAAACAGCAGGAGGAACGGATCTCATGCAGGAGACTCCGAAAAGCTTAGACAAAAAACGTGCCGACGAAAAATTGCTGGTGAGCGAGATGATCGCGCTTTACTGCCGCAAACAGCACAAAACACCCAAAGGGCAGCTGTGCCCGGCCTGTCAGGAACTGCAGGACTACGCACTGGCCCGTATTGACAAATGTCCGTTCATGGAGACCGAGACCTTCTGTTCGGCCTGCAAAGTGCACTGCTACAAGCCCGCCATGCGGGAGCAGATCCGCGCGGTGATGCGTTGGGCCGGTCCCCGGATGCTGCCGGTGCACCCGGTGCTGTCCGTGAAACATGTGGCGGTGACCCTCAAGGCAAAACGGGAAGCGCAAAAACGGATGCATAATCGCCCGGCAGACGGGGCATCCTGTCTGCAGAGGGTGATCAATATGGAAAACATCGGTGTTACCTGTGATGTCTGCGCATGCTGCCACAATGTGGCCGGCTGCAAATGTGACCTGCCGCAGATCAAAGTGACCGAGCAGTGCACCTGCAATACGCAGCAGGAAGGCACCCCGCACTACTGCCAGAACTACGAGGAAAAGTAATTCTGCACACAAGGAACAGCCCCCGCCGGGACGAGAATGCCCGGCGGGGGCTGTTTGTCTGTAGAAAGATTACCGCAGCGTCACGTTGCAGGTGGCAAGGCTGCGCACCAGGGCGTTGACGGTAGACTTCATCTGGATGCCGGCAAAGCCCAGTGCAAAGGCGGCCTGCACATTCTCCAGCCGGTCGTCGATGAACACGCACTCCGCGGCCTTGAGAGAATACTTGTCCAGCAGGGCCTTGTAGATCTTCGGGTCGGGCTTGTTGATGTGTACCTCGCAGGAAGCCACACCACCGTCAAAGCCGTCCAGCACGCCCCGGTCCCGGAGCAGGTCCAGCACATCCCGCGGGATGTTGCTCAGGTAGTACACGCAGTAGCCGTGGCTCTTCAGGCGGCGCACCAGCTCTTCCATCCGGCGGCGCGGGCGCAGGATGTGCAGCCAGTCGTCCAGCACGCCCTGCACCTCAAAGGCACGGCCCGCAGCCCGGGCCTTTTCCAGCATCCGGTGGTTGCCGTCAAAGCGGGAGATGAGCCCGGCATCCAGCAGCTTCCATTCCTCGCTGCCAAAGGTCAGGTCGTAGACCTCTTCCTCGGTCTCGGCGTTGCACAGGCGGTCCACCAGATAGCCCCTGGGGTCAAAGTCGATCATCACGCCGCCCAGGTCAAACACGATACTTTTATACATACAAGCTGCCTCGCTTTATTCAGAGTTGTTGGGGAACAGCTCCAGTATACCACAACCCGGCGGTGCTTTTCCACCGCTTTTTGCATGGACGCGGCCCGGGCCGCATAGGCTGGTGGCAGAGAGGGGAGAGGTGCTGTGACCATCCGGGAACTTTGTGAAAAGGAAGTTGTGCAGCTGGAGCAGGGGGTGTGCCTGGGCCGGGCCGATGATCTGGCCTTTGATCCCGCCACCGCCCGTCTGCAGAGCCTGATCCTGCTGGGGCGGCCCCGGCTGTTCGGCCTGCTGGGCAGGGAAGAGAACCTGACCATTCCGTGGCAGGAGATCGAGACCATCGGCACCGACGCAGTGCTGGTGCATACCCAGCTGCCCTCGGCTGCGCCCCTCGAAGCCCGGGCTGTGGCAGAGCCTGCGCGCAAGGCTGGGGCTTTGAGCAGGTTTTACAAAAACGGGTAATTTTTGTAAAACAGGGGTGGACATTTTCGGAGGAATGACTATAATAATCGCAGAAGGCTTGTGCAAAAGCACGAACCGAGGAGATTCTGCTGGTAGATGTGGAAAGGATCGGACCCATGAATTCGTTGAAAACTCCCAAGCCGCTTCTGGCGGCCCGCATGGCGTTCCCGCTGGCGGCATCGCTGATCACGGTGCTGCTGGGCGAGTGGATCGCCCGCGGTGCGCTGACGGCGGACACCGTTACAAGCTTTATTTTCCCCCATGCCGAGGCCTATCTGCTGGCATGGCTGTTCCTGTTTCTGGTCTGGCTTCTGCTGGACTGGATCTTCCGGCTGCCGCCGCTGTCTACGCTGGGCATGGCGGTACTGGGCTGCGTACCCTGCGCGGTGAATTTCTATACCCTGCAGCTGCGCGGTGAACCCTTCCTGCCCTGGGACCTGGCACAGGTGTCGGAGGCCGCGGGCGTGGCCTCGGCGGCCGGCATCCATATCCAGACCAGCATGATCGTCACGGTCGTGGTGGAACTGGCGCTGATGGCGGGCAGCTTTTTCCTGTACCGCGGCCGTCACAAACAGCGCTGGCTGCCCCGGCTGGCGGGCAGTGCCGCCACCGCAGCGGCCCTCTGCCTGCTGATTTTTGGCGTGTATTTGCAGCCGGCCGTCTGCCAGGCCATCGGCATCGTGCCGGACGCCTGGATGCAGGATCGCTATTACCGCTACTATGGTGTTGTCACCGGCTTTATGACCAACCTGTCCAATCTGGAGATTGACAAGCCGGACAACTACTCAGAAGAGACGGTGGATGCCATTCTGGACAATGTGGATGAGAGCCAGAAGTTCAACACCAGTCCGCTGTATTCCACCAGCTACGCGGCCACCACCGCCAAGGACGAGCAGGTAAAAAAGCCTACCATTATTTATGTGATGGACGAGTCCTACTGGGATGTGTCGGAGCTGGAACAGTACGGCATCAAGTTCGACACGGATGTGTCGGCCAACTTGCACGCCTTGCAGCAGACCAGCGCCTATGGCCGGGCCTACAGCCCCAGCTTTGGCGGCGGCACCTGCGATGTGGAGTTTGAAGCCCTTACCGGCTACTCGGTATCCTTCCTGCCCAGCGGCTCCAAGCCCTATCAGCAGCACGTCACCAAGCCCATGTTCGCCCTGCCCAGCTACCTCAAGACGCAGGGCTACCAGACGGCCGCCGTGCACTGCTTCTGGGCCAGGTACTGGAGCCGCGACACGGCTTACCCCAACCTGGGACTGGATGATTTTATCAGTCTGGAAGACATGCATGGTGTGACCAAGGTGCGCAAACACTATTGGACGAACGGCCTGGTCACGGATGATTCCATGGCAGACCAGATCATCGGCCAGTATGAGAAGATGAAGGCATCCTCCGACGAGCCGGTGTTCCTGCACGCAGTCACCATGCAGAATCATACCAATTATAATAAGGACAACTACCCCGACGACCAGCGCGTGAAGGTGCTGGAACACCCGGCGGGCATGAAGGCCAGCACGGTGGGCGCGCTGGAGGACTTTGCCACCGGCATCCGGGACGCCGACGCCATGATGGGCAAGCTGACGGCGTACTTCTCGCAGGTGGATGAGCCGGTCATTCTGGTGTTCTGGGGCGACCACTACAACCCTATCGACTCCAACTACGACGTGTACACCACCACCGGCTATGCCAGCGATTCCAGCGCGGACCCCCGCCTGCACCAGACCACGCTGCTCATGTGGTCCAACTACAGTGACGCACAGGTAGACCTTGGCACCATTGCCGCCTACGACATCTCGCCGGTGATGATGAACCTCTACGGCCTGCAGCAGCCGCTGTACTTCCAGTTCCTGAACCGGCAGCTGCGTGTGGCCAGCCGCGCCTGCACCCGCGGCGTGACCATGAACCTAGACGGCACCACCACGCTGGAACCCACCGAGTTCCAGCAGCGCTGGACCCAGGAGCACTGGATGCTGCAATATGACCTGATGTTCGGCAAGGGCTATGCCCTCACCCGCATGGGGCTGGAAAGCGTGGCAGAGCCCGCCAAAGGCAAATAAGCAAAAATCCGGAAACTTTTTGGACAAAACAGAGAAAAACTCTTGCAACCGTGCACTTTTTGTGCTATGATAACAAGGCATTACACACGCATCACTATGCCCTTTTGTGCCCTTTTGGGTGGAGGGCAGTCCGGAGCCGTCCGATACGGCAGCGGATCACGGTGTGCGGAGGCAAAACAAATATCTGGAGGTATTTTTACTATGGCAGTCGTTTCTATGAAGCAGCTTCTCGAGGCAGGTGTGCACTTCGGTCACCAGACCCGCCGCTGGAACCCCAAGATGAAGGAATACATCTTCACCGAGCGCAACGGCATCTACATCATCGATCTGCAGAAAACCGTGAAGAAGCTGGACGAGGCTTACAACTACGTGAAGGAAGTTGCAGCTGAGGGCGGCGACATCCTGTTCGTCGGCACCAAGAAGCAGGCTCAGGAGTCCATCCGTGACGAGGCTCTGCGCTGCGGTATGCACTACGTCAATGCTCGCTGGCTGGGCGGTATGCTGACCAACTTCCGCACCATCCGTAAGCGCATCGACCGCATGGATCAGCTGGCTAAGATGCAGGAGAACGGCACCTTCGAGCTGCTGCCCAAGAAGGAAGTTGCCAAGCTGGAGCTGGAGATGGAGAAGCTGGACAAGTACCTGGGCGGCGTCAAGAACATGAAGACCCTGCCGAAGGCAATGTTCATCGTTGACCCCCACAAGGAGCGCATCGCTGTTGCTGAGGCCCGCAAGCTGAACATCCCCATCGTGGCTATCGTTGATACCAACTGCAACCCCGATGAGATCGACTACGTAATCCCCGGCAACGACGACGCAATCCGCGCTGTCAAGCTGATTGCTGGCGCTATGGCTGACGCTGCGCTGGAAGGCAAGCAGGGCAACCAGGAGGCCGCTCCCGCTGAGGACGCAGCAAACGCCTGATTTCCCATCTCGCAACCAAACTAATAACGTGTAAGGGAGAATAACAAAAATGGCTATTTCTGCAAAGGACGTTATGGAGCTGCGCAAGCAGACTGACTGCGGCATGATGGAGTGCAAGAAGGCTCTGACTGAGGCTGACGGCAACTTCGAGAAGGCAATCGAGATCCTGCGCGAGCGTGGTCTGGCTACCGCTGCCAAGAAGGCTGGCCGTATTGCTGCTGAGGGCATGGTCTACGCTGATTACTGCCCCGAGTGCAAGGTCGGTGTTGTCATCGAGGTCAACGCTGAGACCGACTTCGTCGCCAAGAACGACAAGTTCGTCGATTTCGTCAAGAAGGCTACCAAGGTCATCATGGAGCAGAACCCTGCTGACGTTGAGACCCTGATGAACTGCAAGATGGGCGATGAGACTGTTGATCAGGCTCTGAAGGAGCTGATCCTGGTCATCAAGGAGAACATCAAGGTTCGCCGTTTCACCCGTTACGAGGGCGTTTGCTCTGCATACGTCCACGGCGGCGGCACCCACGGCATCCTGGTCAACTTCGAGACCACCAATGGCATCGAGGCAAAGGACGAGTTCGCCGCATACGGCAAGGATGTTGCCATGCAGGTCGCAGCTGCCAACCCCAGCTACGTCGATGAGGCTGCTGTCCCCGCTGAGGTCGTCGCCAAGGAGAAGAGATCCTCCTCGCTCAGATGTCTAAGGATCCGAAGAACGCCAACAAGCCCGACGCTGTCAAGCAGAAGATGATCGAGGGCAAGATCAAGAAGTACTTCAAGGAGAACTGCCTGGTCGATCAGGAGTTCATCAAGGACGGCGACATGACTGTCGGTCAGTACACTGCCGAGGTCGCAAAGGACCTGGGCGGCGATATCAAGATCGTCGAGTAGCTCGTACTTCATCAAGGGCGAAGGTCTGGAAAAGCGCGTTGACGACTTCGCTGCTGAAGTTGCAAGCATGGTGAAGTAATTTAACCTTTGTTGAATCTGGGAGCTGCAGTACCCGTAACAGGGCGCTGCGGCTCCTTTTTTTGTTTGTGTTTGGCGGGCGGATGTGCTATCATAGAGAAAAAAACGGAAAGAAGGGAGGACGAAAAGCAATGCGCAGTGTAAACAAAACGTCTCTCCGAATGGAGAGCATGATCGGATAAGGAGAATCCCTTATGAAAAAACAAACCATGACCATTGCCGGCATCCCGGCTGTCCTGTACGGCAGCCGGAGCCGCAGGGTCTATCTCTATGTCCACGGCAAGAACGGCTGCAAGGAAGAGGCAGAGCGCTTTGCCGGTACAGCCTGTGAAGCTGGCTGGCAGGTGCTGGCTATCGACCTGCCCGAACATGGCGCACGAAAAAACAGCCCGGAGCAGCTACTGCCGTGGGTGGCTGTGCCGGAGATAGAAGCCGTATATGCCCGCATGAAGCCGGTGTGGGCGCATATCCGGCTGTATGGCGTGAGCATCGGCGCGTGGCTTGCCATGCAGGCGCTGCAGGGAGACGCGCCGGAACAGGCCCTGCTGGTCTCTCCGGTGGTGGATATGGAAGCTCTCATCACGAATATGATGCAATATGCCCATGTGACCGAGGAACAGCTGCAGCGGGCAGGGGTGATCCCCACGGATCTTGGGGAGGCCCTCTCGTGGCCGTATCTGTGCTGGGTGCGGGAACATCCGCTGCACTGGCATGGCCGCACGCAGGTGCTGTATGGTGACAGAGATGCCCTGACCAGCCGCACCATGATCGAGCGCTTCCGTCAGGAAAGCGGGGTGCATCTGACGATCATGGAGGGCGGGGAACACTGGTTCCACACCCCAGTGCAGATGGCTGCTGTGCAAATGTGGGAAGAAGCAAACCTCTGATTTTTTAAAACGATCGCAAACAAAAATGCCGCCGACGGCTTTTCTTCCGTCAGCGGCATTTTGCCTATTCTGTTAAGGGATGCTCCGATTTGAGAGATCAGACCTTTGCTTCGCTGTTCTTCTCGGCTTTTTTGTAAGCGCTCAGGGAGTGGAACACGATGTTCAGGCCCAGAACGATCAGCAGGATGGCCAGGATCAGCTGCAGGCCGTTTGCGATAAACACAGCACCCCAAGTGGTTTCACCAGCGGGGATGGAGACAGAAGCGGCTGCGCTGATGGCCTTGACCATTGCAATCAGGCGCTGCACCAGAGCGGTAAAGGTGACGCAGAGCATGATGATCAGCGGCGGGGAACAGCATCTTGTTGTTGCGGCCGGTAACCTTCAGGAACACGCACAGGGTGGCCAGAACCAGAGCGCTCAGCAGCTGGTTGGCGGAACCGAACAGAGGCCAGATGTTAGCATAGCCGACCTGGGTCAGCAGGAAGCCGAATGCCAGGGTGATGATGGTGGAGAAGTAGGTGTTGCAGAACAGCTTACGCCAGCCTTCTGCATGCTCCATATCGTCCACGCTGAACAGTTCCTGGAAGCTCATACGGCCGATACGGGCAACAGCATCCAGGCTGGTCAGAGCCAGAGCGGAAACGCACATGGTCATAAAGACGGTAGCAAAAACGGGCACGCCGAACATCTCAAAGAAACCAGCAACACCAGTAGAAAGATCTGGAACGGGGTACCGGCAGCAGGGGTGCCATCGGCAGCAGCGGCTGCACCGGCAACGCAGAGGGCCAGAACAGCCAGCAGGCTCTCGAGCACCATAGCGCCATAGCCGACCTTCAGCATATCCTTTTCGCTTTCGACCGTCTTGGAGGAAGTGCCGGAGGAGACGAGGCCGTGGAAGCCGGAAACAGCACCGCAGGCCACCGTGACGAACAGGATGGGGAACATGGTACCCAGCTTCTCGTTGGTGAAGCCAGTAAAGACGGGCAGGTTCATGGTGGGATGAGCGACCAGCAGGCCGACCACAGCGCCAGCGATCATGGCCACGAACATGAAGGTGGTCATGTGATCACGGGGCTGCTTCAGCAGCCACATGGGCAGAACAGCGGCAAAGAAGATGTAGACGAAGGTGATGTAGCTCCATGCAGCCTTGCCGAAGAGCAGGGCAGGATTTGCACCGATGACGAAGAAAGCACGATGAAGACGATGCTGATGACGCTCTCTTTCCAGCCGGAGAAGTTGCACTTCTTCTGCAGGAGGCCGAAGACGACAGCGAAGACCATGAACATGATGGAAACCATGCCGGCAGCACCGTTGGTCTGAGGCAGCCTCCGGACAGCACCGTCAGCGCCGAAGGCGTTGAAGGTACCGGCAACCATGTCAGCAAACGCTGCGATCACAATGCCGCAGAACAGCCAGCAGAACAGCAGAAACAGCTTGCGGCCCAGCTTGCCGATGTACTTCTCGATCAGCAGACCCATGGATTTGCCGTCGTTCTTGACGGAAGCGTACAGAGCGCCGAAGTCAGTAACAGCGCCGAAGAAGATGCCGCCAAGAAGTACCCACAGAAGAACCGGGAGCCAGCCGAATGCAGCGGCCTGAATCGCACCGGTAACAGGGCCTGCACCGGCAATGGAGCTGAACTGGTGTGCAAACACGGTCCAGCCATTGGTGGGAACATAGTCGCGGCCGTCCTCATGGACAACTGCCGGGGTCTTGGCAGAGGGGTCGATGCCCCATTTGTTTGCCAGCCAGCGGCCGTAAAAGCATATAAGCGCCAAACAGACACACGGCTGCGATCAATACGATGACCAGCGTACATCGAAGACGAAGGCCTTCACATACACTGCACATCGTGTATGGAATACTCCGCGATACCACTTCGTTTGCTGCACAGGGCAGCCACTCCCAGCGTACATACATACGCAGCCCCGTAACGTGGGCAAAACGGCCATGCATTACTGGAAGGCGGGGTCAGCGCCTTTGTTCACACAGGCTGCTCGCAGGGGGAGAACGCTTTGCTCCTGACTGCTGCCCTTGCATCAGATGGGCGGCTCTCTGGGAGAGGGTGCTGCAAAGAATCATGTCCTGTTCATCGCATTTGCCGAATGATTGTCCGTATTTTAGTGCGGAATTCACAAATTGTCAATATCCTTTGGCATAAGTTCGGAGGATGCACTAATTCAGAAAAGCGTTCCACAAAAATTTTTTAGGTGATTTTTGTTCATGCGTGAAACGAAAAAAACTATACACCCAACGAATGAAAAGAGTTCACGCCAAGGGCTTGACTTTCACACTTTGATGTGCTAAAGTGGTGATGCAAGAAAGAACCTGAACATTTCCGAACATTTAAAAGAGGGAACGCTCCCAAAACCGGACAGGCGCTGCGGCGGCAAAAAACATTCATGTCAGATAAAAATTCCAGAAGAAACCAGACCACCGATGCACTGTTTGATGCCATCCTCAGTCTGGAAACGCGGGAGGAGTGCTACAACTTTTTGAAGACCTGGGCACTGTAAAGGAGATCTCGGATATGGCGCAGCGGCTGGAAGCGGCAAAATGCTGCTGGACGGCAGAACCTACGATCAGATCGTGAAGGCAGTGGAGATCAGCACGGCCACCATCAGCCGCATCAACCGCTGCATCCAGTACGGCTCCGGCGGCTACCGCGAGACCATTGAAAAGGTGCGCGGCATCCAGAACCCAAAGCAGGAGTAACACCGGCGTACCCGGCAGACATAGAATGGGGCGTACACCGCCCCTGACCGGATGAACGAAAGGAAGGTTTTATCATGTCTGCTGAGAACTGTATCGATACCACCCGCTGCCCTAGCTGCCCCTGCCTGCCCAAGGTGACGCTGGAGCAGGCGGTCGTTGACCTGTGGAGAGCATCGCTCTGCAGGAAAATGCCCTGAGCCACATCCTCTGCGCCGAAAGCCGGAAGATGGATGCCGCCATGAAACTGGACGGTCTGGACCTGTGCAAGCTGCTGGAAGTGAACGATTCGGCCACCAACATGGTGCACGCCGTGGCAAACTTGGAGCTGGTGCTCAAGGATAAGCTGGAGTTCGTCTCCAACAACCTCTACTATCCCCTCCTGGGATGCCGCAGCGAAGTAAGTCAAGATGCGAAAGGCCTGTCCGGATGCCGGGCGGGCCTTTTCTCTGCTTGAATGCATAATTTTTGTAAAACCATTTTTGTTGGAATTGCTGATAACGGGATCTGTGCTATACTATACAATGTATCACCATAGAAAGTGAGGAAATTTACAAATTGCTGCACTACGATGCGATCCTGTTTGATGTGGACGGTACGCTCATCGATTCCGCCCCCGGCATTCTCAATACACTGGAAGAAGTTTTCAGCTCCATGGGCGTGGACACCACGAATGTGAACCTGCGCCGCTACATTGGCCCGCCCCTCCGCAAGAGCTTCGGTGAGCATTTTTCCGACCCTGCCCTCATTGAAAAGGCCACCGACTACCGCGACAGCTACGCCGTCGAAGGGCAGCCACGAGGCGCCGCCTACCCCGGTGCAGCAGAGATGCTGCAGCGCCTGAAGAACTGCGGGCCTTGCGCTGTGCACCGCTACCTGCAAGCCCACGCGAGGTCGTCACGCCCATTCTGGAAGAAAAGGGCCTTGCAGGCTACTTTGATTTTATCGGCGGTGCGTCCATGGATGAGAGCCGCGACAACAAGACCGACGTCATCCGCCACGTCCTGGCCCAGCCCGTCATGCAGGGCAGGCGGGTGCTGATGGTGGGCGACCGCAACGACGACATGCGGGCGCTGCGGACTGCGGGCTGGATGCCGCCGGTGCGCTACGGCTACGGCAGCAGGGAAGAGCTCGCCCTTCCACCGGTCTTCTGGCCGCTGACTGCGCCAGCCTTGCAGGACCAGATCCTGCGGACAGGCATGACCGGAAGGCCCTGTGCCGGAAACGAAAGGGAATGGTGAATCTATGAGAAAAACACAACCGGAAAAAGCAAACCATGACTCCCATGCAGAAGCAGGCGGTTCTGGTGTGCATCCTGTGCGGCGGTGCTTCTGACCATCGGCATTACCATGACCCTGCTCAAAAAGGCGGCGAAGAACCCCTCCCTCCGTCTCGGAGTCTGGGCACCCCCCAGACCCGGCGGGCGAAGAGGATATCTGGATTACTACCAGATCAGCGAACCTCTCCGCCCTGCTGCCGGAGACCGCCGATGCGGGCGACGGACTACCAGAAAGAAACGCTGTTCATCGGCGATTCCAACACCGTGCGCCTCTACGCAAACGGTCTTGTCTCCCTGCAGCAGTTCTGCGCCAAAGAGGGCATCGGCACCCATGTAGCGCTCAGCGAGGGCATCGTTACCTTTAAGAAGGATTCCAACCACTACACCATCCCTCAGGCGGTGGCCATGATGAAGCCCCGCCGTGTGGTCATGACCTTCGGCACCAACGACACCGGGATGGAAGTCTCGGACTTCATCGCCCACTACACGGCCCTCATCCAGGCCATCCAGCAGAGCTACCCCTACACCGACATCATCGTGAACACGGTGCCGCCGGTGCCTGCAAACCACGCAAACTACCCCAACATGGACCAGACCAAAATCGACGACTTCAACATGGCCCTGCTGTCCATGTGTGAGCAGATGGGCCTGAAGTTCCTCAACAGCGCCGAAGCGCTGAAGGATTCCACGGCTACGGCAACGCCGACTACTACCAGAGCGGCGACATCCACCTGAAGCCTCCGGCCTCAAGGCCATGCTGAACTATCTGCGCACCCATGCCTACGAGACCGACGACCGCCGCCCGGACAACCCAGTATCAGGCATCCTACCGCGTGGATAAGACCGGCGGCGGTACCCTGAGCGCCGGCGATGACAACGGCAAGACCACACTGACCTACAGCGTCGGTGCAAGCCAGTCGGTCAGCGTCACGGCGGTCCCGGCATCGGGCCATGTGTTCGTCAAGTGGAGCGACGGCGTGACCGACAAGACCCGCACGGATGCCAACTTCAAGCAGAATCTGGATGTGACCGCCGTGTTTGCTGTCGCCTCGGTGCAGATCAGCAGCAGCGGCAAGGCTGCAGTGGGCGGCAGCTGCACCTTCCACGCGAAGATCGGCGGCAAGTATCTGGAGGCAGATTCCATCCGCTGGTATGCCAACGGTGTGGAGGCTGCTTCTGCCGCAGGCCAGACCAGCGTGACAGTGCCCATTACGGCTGAGATGCAGGGCACTACCTTCAAGGTCTACGCAGTGGTGAGCTACAACGGCAGCACCGTCACCAGCAACACGCTGAGATCACGGTGCCCGGTGCCCCGGCAGCTTCTTCGGGCTCTTCCAGCAGTTCTTCCGGCAGCTCCGGCTCTTCTTCGTCCGGCAGTACTGCTTCGTCTGGTTCTTCCAGCACTTCTTCCGGGGCTTCCTCCGGAAGTACATCCGGTTCTTCTTCCTCTTCTTCGTCGGAAAAGGAATCCGTCAGCAGCTCCAACGGGGCCGAGAGCACCAGCTCCTCCCACAGCGGCAGCTCGTCTCACAGCGGTTCCTCGTCGGAAGCCGGGAGCGGCAGCACCTCGCACAGCGGCAGTGCGGCCGCCAGTTCCTCCCACAGTAGCTCCGAGAGCAGTTCCGAGAGCAGCTCTCACAGCAGTGCTTCCTCTGAGAGCCCGGCTCCCAAGGCAGAAGCCGAAAATGACACGGCCGAAGAACCGGCAGCCCGCTCCTGAGCGCAGAACCCTTTGCCCCCTGCGCCGCATAGGCTGAGGGGAAGGGAGGCGGTTCGATGTTCTGGGAAGAGCCGCGGGTGCCGGGCCTGCCCGGTGCAGAAGATGTGATCGACGGCAGCGTGGATTACTACGATACCGATTGGGAAACTGTAGAAAACGGTGGACTGGAGGAGGAAATGCAGAAATGCAATGCCACTCCCTGCACCGCCCAAACAACCTGTTCAGAAAACAAACCGGAACAAACCGACGTACAGGCGTATGAAATGATTTCGGAATGAACAGAATGAACAGAAGCCAGCTCTGCCCACCGCAGGGCTGGCTTCTCCCTGTTGAATGCCCGCCCTGCAAAGCGGGCCGGAAAAGGAAATGAGGGGATATTATGGCAAAATACTATTGCATCCTGTTTGATGCGGACAATACGCTGCTCAACTTTGACGCCGCCGAGAGCAAGGCACTGGCCGAAACGCTGGTGAACTACGGCATCGAGCCGGACGCCGAAACAGTGCAGACCTACCGCACTATCAATGAGGAACTGTGGCGTCAGCTGGAAAAAAGGCCAGATCCGCCGCGAAAAGCTGCTCAACGAGCGGTTCAGCCGCTTCCTCAAAGCCATTGACGCCGCCGGAGACGGCGCAGAGATGAACCGCTATTATCTGGAGCAGCTGTCCACCCACCCGGACCTGATGAACGCCGAGGTGCTGGATGTGCTGCGGGAGCTGTCGGAGGTGGCCACACTGGCCGTGGTGAGCAACGGCGTCCACAAGGTGCAGACCCGGCGGTTGGCCGAGAGCGGCGTGTCCAACTTCATGGAGGATGTGTTCATCTCCGAGAAGCTGGGCTGCGAGAAGCCCGGTGCACGCATCTTTGACGCCGCCCTGCGGGCACTGGGCGTGGAGAACCGCGAGCATGTGCTGATGGTGGGCGACAGCCTGACCAGCGACATCCAGGGCGGTGCAAACGCCGGGCTGGACACCTGTTGGTTCAACCCCAACCACACCGAGAACCCGGGCAAGGTGATCCCCACCTACGAGATCGCCAGCCTGGAAGAACTTTATCCGCTGGTCATGGAGCAGGACGAGCTGGCCAATGTGGGACTGAAGAACCGCCGCCACCAGTGCTGAGCCAACAAGCGGACTGCAGCAGAACAGAATGGATTGAAACAATGCTGATACATTTAGAAAAACTTGGAAAGAGCTTTGGCGAAAAAGTCGTACTGCACGATGTGACGGCCAGTGTCGAGCGGGAGGACCGTATCGGCATCGTGGGCCAGAACGGCGCGGGCAAGACCACGCTCCTCAAGATCCTGACCGGAGAATATCAGGACTATGACGGGGAATTCAGCGTGACCCATGGCGTGACGCTGGGCTACCTGGAACAGAACGCCAAACTGGACCCCACGCTGGACATCTACGGCGAAATGCGCGCCACCTTTGCGCCGGTGCTGGACGCCATGGCCCAGATGCAGGTTTTGGAGCGCAAGATGGCAGCCCAGCCTGACAACACCGACCTGCTGGCCCAGCACGACGCACTGCAGAACATCGTGGATGCCGCCGACGGCTACAACATGGACGTCAACATCAAAAAAAGGTGCTGTCCGGTATGGGCTTTGCGCAGGACACCTGGGAAAAGAACATTGCTGTGCTTTCCGGCGGTGAGCTGACCCGGCTGCGTCTGGCAAAGCTGCTGCTGGAAAAACCGGATGTGCTGATCCTGGACGAGCCCACGAACCACCTGGACTTTGCCACCATGGAATGGCTGGAAAATTACCTCAAGGGCTACTCCGGCGCGGTGCTGGTGGTCAGCCACGACCGCTATTTCCTGGACAATGTGTGTACCAAGATCTGGGAGGTTTCCTTCCAGACCATGACCACCTACAAGGGCAACTTCTCGGCTTACCTGCCGCAGAAGGAGGCCGCTGACGCCCTGCGCCAGAAGCAGCACGATGCCGACGTAGCACTGGCCGAAAAGCTGCAGGATTATGTGGACCGCAACCTGGTACGGGCTTCCACCACCAAATGGCCCAGAGCCGCCGCAAACAGCTGGAAAAGCTGGAGATCACCGAAGCACCCAAGGACGAGACGAACCAGCTCAAATTCCGCTTTGAATACGATGTGGAACCCTGGAACGAGCTGGTGATGCTCAAGAACCTGACCATCAAGATCGGGGACCGCACCCTGCTGGAGCCCTTTACCTATACGGTGTGCCGCGGCCAGCGGCTGATCATTGCCGGCCCCAACGGCGCGGGCAAATCCACCCTGATGCAGGTGCTGGACGGCAAGCGCCGCCCTCCGGCGGCATGGTGCGTCTGGGCACCGGTGCACGACCCAGCATTTTTGCCCAGCAGCAGAACCGTCTGGGACAGGGCAGGGTCATCGACGTGATCTGGAACAAGTACCCCCGTATGACTGAGCTGGAGGTGCGCAGCCATCTGGCCAAGCTGGGCTTCCGGGGCGATACGGTGTTCAAGCCCTGCGAGGCACTGTCCGGCGGCGAGCTGGCCCGCCTGCGCTTTGCGGAGATCGTGCTGGAGCGGCCGAACCTGCTGTTTCTGGACGAGCCCACCAACCATTTGGACATCTACACCCGTGAGAACCTGACCGAGGCCCTGATGGCCTACACCGGAACGCTGCTGCTGGTCACCCATGACCGCCACCTGATGAACAGTCTGGCCTGCCCGATTTTGTATCTGGAAAACGGCAAGGCCACCCTTTACCCCAGCTACGACGCCCTGATGGGCCGTGCCGCCCCGGCACCGACCGCGCAGAAGGAGGCCGCCCCGGCCAAGGCCGGGTACGGCAAGGAGCAGCGCCGCCGCCGCGCCGAGCTGCGGGCCAAGATCAAGGCCTGCGAGGATGAAATGGAGGCCTGCGGTGCCCGCGAGGTGGAGCTGGACAACGAGATCAACTCCCCGGAGGTATACAACGACCCCGACCTGCTGCGCCAGAAGAGCGACGAGCTCAGCGACCTGCGGTTCCATCAGGAAGAGCTGTTTGCCGCATGGGAGGCCGCCATGGAAGAGCAGGAATGCTACGAACAGTCCCAGACCGAGGAGTAAAGGAGCGTCTCCCATGCCAAAAAACCATCGCAGCTATGAAAAGACGCGGCACATCGCCCTGTCGGGCCTGTTGTTCGCGCTGGCCATGGCGCTTTCGTTCATTGAAGGCTCGCTGGTCATTCCGGGCCTTCTGCCCGGCATGAAGCTGGGCCTTGCCAACATCGTGGTAATGTCCGCTCTGTTCTTCATGGGTGTCAAGCAGGCGCTGGTGCTGGACGTGCTCAAGGCACTGTTCGTTTTTCTGGTATCCGGCTTCACGGCGGGGTTCCTCTCGCTGTGCGGCGGCCTGTTGTCGCTGCTGGTCATGGCCGTGCTGTACTATGTGGTGCCGGTGCGGCCCACCTGGTTCATCCTTTCGGTTTGCGGCGCACTGGCCCACAATGTGGGGCAGCTGCTGGGGCTGGCGTTATCATCTCGTCGTCGCTGTCACTGTACTATGCGCCGGTCATGCTGGTGCTGGGCCTGGTAATGGGCGCACTGACGTCCATTACCCTCAAAGGCACTGCTGCCGGCACTGGGGCGGCTGGGGTTCAGCACCCGCGAAAAGCGGGGCGAATAACCGACGCCACTGCGGCAACGGTTGCATTTTGACCGGAAATCAGTATAATAAAGAAACAAACGATTTTGATTTTATGAGAAAACCCCAGACTGACAGGGCTGCCGGACAGAACCATCCATCGGCAGCCGGGAGGTGTTTGCATCATGTCTGAAAAAGTAACGATCAAGGCAGAGCGCCGGGAACTGCATCTGCCTGCCATCGCCCTGCGCGGGCTGGTCGTATTCCCGAATAATCTGGTCCACTTTGAGGTGGGCCGCGAAAAGAGCATTGCCGCCGTGGAATGGGCCATGGCCAACAACTCCAATGTGTTCCTTGTGGCGCAGAAAGAAATGGAGCTCAGTGACCCCACCCAAGAGGATCTGTTTGCTTACGGCGTCGTGGCCGAGGTCAAGCAGGTGCTGCGCGTCTCGGATGATCTGGTCAAGGTTCTGGTGGAGGGCAAGTACCGCGCCAAGCTCACCGATCTGGACACCACCGGCGATTTCCTGCTGGCTTCCGTGCGCCCGGCCCCGGTGCGTGTCGGCAAGACCGAGGACGCCGTGGAGACCGAAGCCCTGCTGCGCGCTCTGAAGAGCAGCTTTGACGAGTATCTGGGCATGAACCCGCGTCTGGCCAAGGACGTGGTGTTTACCATCGTGTCCAGCACCGACCCGGAGTTCCTCAGCGAGTACATGCCCGCAAACCTGCTGTTCCGCTACGAGGACAAGCAGGCTGTGATGAACGAGAACACCCTCGCGGGCCGTCTGCAGCGTCTTGTGGAGATGCTGCGCCGCGAGTGCCAGGTGATGAAGATCGAGAAGGAGATCGCGGACAAGGTCAACGAGTCCATGGACAAGAACCAGCGCGACTACTACCTGCACGAGCAGCTGCACGTCATCAGCGATGAGCTGGGCGAGGGGGACGATACCCACGCCGAGGCCGACGAGTACCGCCGCAAGATCACGGCACTGCATCTGGCCGAGGACAGCGAGAAAAAGCTGCTCAAGGAGGTGGACCGCCTGTCCAAGATGCAGGGCTCCAAACAGGAAGCCACCGTTATCCGCCCCTATCTGTACACCTGCCTGGACCTGCCGTGGAACAGCTATACCGAGGATGATCTGGACATCAACCGTGCCCAGCAGATCCTGGACCGCGACCACTACGGCCTGAAAAAGGTCAAGGACCGCATTCTGGAAACGCTGGCCGTGCGCAAGCTGGCGCCCGAAGTCAAAGGACAGATCATCTGCCTGGTCGGCCCTCCGGGCGTGGGTAAAACGTCCATTGCACGGTCCATCGCTGAATGCCTGGGCCGCAAGTATGCGCGAATGTCTCTGGGCGGCGTGCGGGATGAGGCCGAGATCCGCGGCCACCGCCGCACCTACATCGGTGCCATGCCCGGCAAGATCATCAGTGCCATGATCACCGCCAAGAGCTCGAACCCGCTGATGCTGCTGGACGAGATCGATAAGCTGGCGGGCGATTTCCGGGGCGACCCGGCTGCCGCTCTGCTGGAAGCGCTGGACCCGGAGCAGAACGCTGCCTTCAACGACCACTTCATTGATATGCCGTTTGACCTGAGCCATGTGCTCTTCATCACCACGGCCAACGATCTGGGCAGCATTCCCGGCCCCCTGCGCGACCGCATGGACGTCATCGAGCTGCCCAGCTACACCCGCGTGGAAAAATACAACATTGCCCGCAAGCATCTGCTGCCCAAGCAGCTCAAGGCCTGCGGTCTGACCGGCAAGGTCACCCTGAGCCAGAGCGCCCTGTACGGCATCATTGACGGCTACACCCGCGAAGCCGGCGTGCGCAATCTGGAGCGCACCATTACCAGTGTGCTGCGCAAGTGCGCCCGCAAGATCGCATCCGGCGAGGCGGAGACGGTGTCGGTCACCGGCTCCATGCTGGAAGATCTGCTGGGCCCCCGCTTTGTCAAACCCGACTTTCTCAACCGCACCAATGCCGTGGGCATCGCCAACGGTCTGGCCTGGACCAGTGTGGGCGGCGAGACCCTGCCCATTGAGGTGCAGGTCATCGACAACGGCAGCGGCAAGATCACGGTGACCGGTTCGCTGGGCGATGTGATGAAGGAGAGCGCTCAGCTGGCTGTCACCTGGGTGCGGGTCCACGCCCAGGAATACGGCATCGACCCGGAGCGGCTCAAGAAATGCGACCTGCACATCCACGCCCCGGAAGGTGCTGTGCCCAAGGACGGCCCTTCGGCCGGTGTCACCCTGACCACGGCGCTGGTGTCCTGCCTGTCCGGCCTGCCGGTGCGCGGGGATGTGGCCATGACCGGCGAGATCACCCTGCACGGCAACGTGCTGCCCATTGGCGGCCTGCGCGAAAAGAGCATGGCAGCCTACCGCGAGGGCATGAAGACGGTGCTGATCCCCAAGGACAACGAGCCGGATCTGTACGAGGTGGACGAGGAGGTCAAAAAGAACCTGACCTTCCTGCCCATGCAGAACCTGACCCAGGTACTGAACGCCGCGCTGCTCAAGCCGACGAGCGCCAAAAAGGCCAAGGCTCCGGCCAGCCGCAGCCGCAAAAAGGCCCCGGCAGGGAGAGCCTGGTGCCTCCTGCTGCCGAAAAGCCCCAGCCCGGCGCGGTGTGCTGACAAAACAGAAAGGAATCCCCATGATCTTCAACAAAGCTGATTTTATTGCCAGCTATGGCATTTCCAGCCAGCTGCCCGAGAGTGACCGCCCGGAGTTGAGTTTTTCGGGGCGGTCCAACGTGGGCAAATCCAGCCTGATCAACAAGCTGTGCAGCCGCAAAACCTGGCCCGTGTGTCCAGCACGCCGGGCAAAACAGCCACCATCAATTTCTATGCGGTGGACGACTGCTATTTTGTGGACCTGCCGGGCTACGGCTACGCCAAGGTCAGCAACGCCGACCGGGAACGCTGGGATGACCTCATCAACAGCTACTTTGAGGCCCCCCGGCACCACACCCTGCTGGTGCAGCTGCTGGATTGCCGCCATGCCCCCAGCGCCGACGATGAGCAGATGCTGCGCTACCTGCACTATCACCAGATCCCCTACGTGGTGGCCCTGACCAAGGCCGACAAGCTCAAAAGAGCCAGCTGGCCAAGACCCAGGAGGAGTTCGAGACCCTCTGCCGCCCCTACGGCTGCCAGAAGGTGGTGCTGACCAGCGGCGAGAACGGCTATGGCATCCCGGAGCTGCAGGCGGTGCTGAACGCCGCTGTGGCTGCCGAGGACCAGGAAGCGGAGTAACACCATGGCTTACAACGAATTTGCCTATTTTTACGATGAGTTCAACGGCGAGGCCGACTACGACGCCCTTTACAGCCACATTCACAGCCAGCTGGAGGCCCACGGCATCCGGGACGGCATCCTGGCAGACCTGGGCTGCGGCACCGGGGAACTGACCCTGATGCTGACCCAGGCGGGCTATGACATGATCGGCATCGACCAGTCGGAGGAGATGCTCTGCGTGGTACGGGACAAGGCGGAGCAGCTGGGCCTTTCCGGCCAATTGCTGCTGCTCCGGCAGGACCTGCTCAAGCTGGACCTGTACGGCACCATCCGGGGTGCAGTGTCAACCTTTGACACTTTCAACCACATCCCGGATCTGGACACGGCCATTGCGAATGCCGGGTTCTTTATGGAAAAGGGCGGGGTGTTCCTGTTTGATATGAACACCCCCTACAAGCACCAGAGCGTTCTGGGAGATAACCAGTTCACCTTTGAGGAGGAGGACGCCAGCTGCCTGTGGCGCAACCACTATAACGCTGACCAGCGCAAGGTGGAGATCACCGTGGACATCGACTACCACGAGACCGGTGAGCACTTCCACGAGGAATTCTGCGAGTACACCTATGATCTTGACACCATCCGCACCGCGCTGGAAAAGCACGGCTTTGCGCTGGAAAGCGTCTGCGACGGCGAGACCTTCGGCCCGCTGACCGAGGACAGCCAGCGCTATTTCTTCTGCGCAGTCAAGCAGTATACACAATTGGAGGGATAACGTTATGGCAAACCTGATCCGCGGCCTGTCGGAAAACGGCGGCGTCGTGTTCTGCGGTGTGGATTCCACCGAACTTGTGCGCCGCGCCGAGCAGCTGCACACCACCAGTGCCACCTGCAGCGCGGCATTGGGCCGCCTGCTCACGGGTGCATCGCTCATGGGCTCCATGCTCAAGGATGACGGCGACAAGGTCACTCTGCGGGTGCAGGGCGGCGGCCCGGCCGGTGTGCTCATTGCCTGCACCGACGGCACGGGCAACGTCAAAGGCTGCATCGACAACCCATTGGTGGAGCTGCCCCCCGAAGGCCGACGGCCATCTGGACGTGGGCGGTGCAGTGGGCCGCAGCGGTGTGCTCACCGTCATCCGGGACAACCGCCTGCAGAAAGAGCCCACCGTCGGCCAGGTGCCGCTGGTGTCGGGCGAGATCGCGGAGGACCTGACCAGCTACTACGCCTACAGTGAGCAGGTGCCCACCGTCTGTGCACTGGGCGTGCTGGTGGACAAAGACTTGTCCATCCTGTGCGCGGGCGGCTACCTGCTGCAGCTGCTGCCCGGCGCAACGGATGCCGAGATCGACACACTGGAAAAGAACATTGCGGCCATGCCCTCGGTCACCGAGATGCTGCGCGCCGGCAAGACCCCCAAGGACATGATGGAGCTGGCCATGGCCGGTTTTGCCCCGCAGGTGCTGGATGAGCGCACGGTGGGCTACCAGTGCGACTGCAGCGAGGAACGCACCAAGGGTATGCTGCTGAGCCTGGGCCGCCGGGAACTGGTGAAGATGCGGGACGAGGACCCGCACTGCGAAGTGGTGTGCCACTTCTGCCACAGCCGGTATCAGTACGACCTGAACGACCTGATCGCCGAATACGACGCACAGGCCGCCCAGCGTGCCGCAGAAGAAGCGGCACAGAACACCAACGCCTGATTCTGATCAAAAACATACAACGGCCCCGGCGGGCGAGCGGAACAGCTCAGCTGCCGGGGTCGTTTTGCGTGCAGATGTCGGCTTCCAGCGTGTAGACGACGGTGTATTCCAGCGTGGTGTCCGTACAGGAGATGTCCTCCTTCCGGGCAATCAACACGGCATCCGGGAATGCCGTGTACAGCGCCTGCAGGCTGTGCAGCCGCGCCAGTGCCAGCGCCTGGGCTTCGGTGCGGCGCAGAAGCTGCGGCTGCTGCTCGTAGAAGGTGGTTTCCTCCACGGAGCAGGGAAGCGGCAGCCCCAGCAGCTCCGGTTGGAGGTGCCGGGTGCGCTCCAGCGCCTGTTCCGGCGGCTGAACACTGGGCAGGGTCCAGTTCTGCCCGGCAGCGCTCAGCCGGTACCGCACGGTGTAGCGCCCGGTCGGCTGTAAAACGGTCTCTTCCAGCGGAACGGACTGAGCATCACTCCACTCCAGTTGTGCCCGCACGGTGCCCGCTGCCGGGGCAAAGATCAGTGCACCGTCCCGCTCCTGCCGCGCCGTGCCGATCAGCCCCTGTCCAGCCTCCACGGCCTGCCCGGGCACCACCAGCATCGTGCCGCTGGTCAGGTTGGTCTTGGTGACCACACCGGCGCACCGGGCGCGCAGGCCGTGCAGGGTCCCGGCCGCAATGGCGGGCTTGGGCACTGCAGCGGCGGCGCGGACTTCCAGCCGCCCTTTGGCAAAATTGAGACTGGCCCAGGAAAACTCGCCGCTTTCCAGCAGGGCATACTCCCCAGCGGTGCGCTTGGCTTCGGTGGCGGCAGCCCCGGGCAAGGTCTGCCTGCCGCAGTACGGCAAAGGCCCGGGCGGCCTGTCCGCGGGTGAGGGTGCTGGTGTCCACGGCCCAGACGAACTGCTGGCTCCACAGCAGCAGCGGAATAAACAGCGCCAGCCCGGCCCACAGCCCAGTGCGGCGCAGCAGCGGACGCAGCCGAAAAAACAGCCCCAGACGCTTTTCTACCCGCAGACGCACATGCCCCTGCCGGGCCAGAGCGGCCAACGGGCGGTAATGCCAGGCGGCACAGCGCGCCCGGAATCCGCCGGGCAGCGGTACAATGCGGGTCAGGTGCAGCCCTGCCTGTGCGGCATGGCCCAGCAGGGCGTCGGTACTGCCGCTTTGCGCGGTGAATTCTACCGCGGCCCAGAGACGAACGGGTTCCATGACGGCCTCCTGTCCGGCAGATGCCCGGTAGGGCGCTGCCCTGTGGCGGTGTGCTCCGTGGTGTAGTCTGTGCGGACGAAGCAGCCCCGCAGCGTGATGCGCCGGGCGGTGAGCGTTTCGATTTGTAACCGCTCTCCGTAAATGGTCAGCTGCCCGCGCGGCAGCTGGAGCCGCAGGCGGGTCTCATCGTAGGCGAGGATGGCTTCATAATGCTCGATCTCCATCCGGTCGCCGCTCTGGTACAGGCAGGGGCGGCGGTACAGCCCCTGCGGCGGCTGCCGGAACAAAAGGGCCAGCCAGCGCCGCAGCGAAAAAAGGCGCGCGGTGCGCAGGACTCATTCGGCTCCCTCCCGTTCCGCTCTGATATTTTTGCCCAAGGTGCCATAAATGCGGGCCCCTGTTCCATATATATGGAGCGGAGGGGAAAGTTATGTATCAGACGTTCCGGTTTCAGCGGGTCGTGCTGTTGGGGGCGGCAATTGGCACGGCAGGACTGGTGTTTGCAGCGCCGCAGTGCTGCGCCCGTGCGCTGCAGCAGGGACTTGCCCTGTGCGGCGGGCCGCTGCTGGTGTCACTGTTCCCGTTTCTCATTGTTTCCGCTCTGCTCATGCGCTGTGGGGCAGGGCAGGTACTGGGGTTTGTGTTCCGTCCGGTGGCACGGCTCATCGGGGTGCGCAGCCCGGCGGCCGGTGGGGTGCTGCTCATCGGGTTCCTGGGTGGGTTTGCCCCGGCAGCGGCTGCGGTGGCCGAAGCCGTGCGCAGCCGGGAGCTGACCCCGCAGGAGGCGTCGGCCCTTCTCCCCGGCCTGCATCAGCTCCGGGCCGTCCTTCGTGATCCTCACGGCAGGGGAGCAGCTGCTGGGCAGCCGGGTGCTGGGCATCCGCCTGTTTGCTGCACAGGTGCTGGCCGGGTATCTTACCGCCGCTTTGCTGAACCGTCTGCACCCGGCACCCGCTGCCCCGGTACGCTCTGCGCAGTCCACCCAGACTGCGCCGCCCCGGTTGGACGAAGTGATCGCACAGGCGGCTGTGCAGTACCTGAAATTGTGCGGATTCGTGTTGTATTTCCGGATGCTGGCAGCCGGGTGCGGGCAGTTTCTGCCCGCCGCGTGGGCACCCTTCCCGGCCATGCTGCTGGAGGTGTGCTCCGGTTGCGATTATGCGGCCCGCACCGGCCTGTGGGCCAGCAGTCTGTGCTGTGCCGCCCTCAGCGTACAGGGGGCGTCGGTGCTGCTGCAGGTACGCACCCTCTGCCCCGGAGAAGTCCTTCCGTCCGCTGTTGGCAGGCCGGCTGCTGCACCTGCCGCTGTCGCTGGCATTGTTCTGCCTGACATGGCCGGAACAGGCCATGGAGACCTTTGGCAACCTGTGCGAACGGGTAATCCCCATGCAGCGGGTGCCGCCGGACTGTGCTCTGCTGGCCTTTGCGGTGTGCTGCCTGGCGGCCTGCGAGCTGAACAAAGATCTGCCCCGGCGGGAAATCCAACCTTGACAGATACGCTGAAATATGGTAGAATATTGCTCGTTGCAGAATATGTGCAATGTGCTACTGTGGCTCAGCTGGTAGAGCAGCTCACTCGTAATGAGCAGGTCGCCTGTTCGAATCAGGTCAGTAGCTCCAACATGAAAGACCCGGAAAAGCGGCTTGTGGCCTAGCTTTTCCGGGTCTTTTTATGTCGTTTTGCAAGGCACTTTCGAGCGGAAAAGTGCCTTATTTTACGCCATTTTCCATTAAAAACCTTACGATGCAAGTAAAATGCAAGTGAGAAAAACACAAAAAAATAAGCCGTTGAACGGCTGATGAAAAAATTCAGCCGATGCTGCTGTCCAGATAAGAATCAAGATTACTGATTTTTTGAAGCACGACAAACAGAAAGAGCTCCCCACGATACCTACCTGAGACCCGAAGGTAACAGGGGCAGCTTGTGGGAGAGCTCTAAGCTATATTATAACACTGAACAAGAAAGTCGTCAAACACGGCATTCTGGAAAATGTGCAAAAAAGATACTCCCACACAAACTCCCGAAGATTGTGCGGTACAGCTATACGGTTGCACAGGGAGTATCTTCAGTATAACTATAACACAGCACCGCGTCCAAAACAAGTGTCAAACGGCTTTTATCAGCGATCAATGGAACAGCTTCTGCCCGATCCAGATGCAGATGCAGGCGCCGATGACTGAAATGATAAAGGACGTGATGCTGCCGGTGGCATAAATGCCGAACAGGCCGAACACGAATTCGCCCACAAAGCTGCCCAGGATGCCCATGAGGATGTTGCGGCCGAGCGAAGTTTCGGTACCCATGAAGCGGCCGGCCACATAGCCTGCCAGCGCACCCACCAGCACGCCTGCGACCAGAGAAGCGATCACGCCCACCAGAGAGAACAGGCCCATCAGACAGCCCACCAGAATGCAGAGCAGGGTGATGATCAGCAGAATCGTCAATGTGATCATAAAAAATACCTCCTTATTGCGCCGTGTCTGCGCCGGACTGTTCCCGGGCGTAGCGGCAGATATCACGCAGGCAGCATTTTTCGCACTCCGGCTTGCGGGCATTGCAGACGGCCCGGCCATGCATGACAAAGCGGTGGCACAGGTCGCTGCCTTCTTCCGGAGGAACGATCTTCCACAGGGCCATCTCCACTTTCTGCGGTTCCTTAATGCCATCCACAAGGCCAATTTTGTTGCACAGCCGGATGCAATGGGTGTCTGTTACAATGGCAGGTTTGCCGAACACATCCCCCATGATCAGGTTGGCGCTCTTGCGGCCCACGCCGGGCAGCGCCAGCAGCTCCTCAAAGGTAGTAGGCACCTGGCAGTTGTACTTGTCCCGCAGCATGCGCATGCAGGCCGAGATATCCCGCGCCTTGGAGTGCCCCAGTCCGCAGGGTTTGACGATGGCTTCGATTTCTTCCGGCTCCGCAGCTGCCAGTGCGGCGACGCTGGGGTAGCGGGCAAACAGGTCCTCGACCACGATATTCACGCGGGCATCCGTACACTGCGCGGCCAGCCGGACACTGACCAGCAGCTGCCATGCATGATCGTAGTCCAGTGTGCATCCGGCATCCGGATACTCTTTTTGAGCCGGTCGATCACCTCCAGCGCCAGTTTCTTTTTGGCAGTGAGATCTTCCGGTTCTTTTTTACGGGCGGGCATACCGTCGCCTCCTTTCGGCAAAAAATGTTTTCCTTATCATAGCATGTTTCGACCGGTTTGTAAACGCCTGCCCGGAATTATCTGAGAATCATTTTCAGAAAATCTCTTGTCCTCCGCGCAGAAATGCGCTATACTATAAAAAACACTGGGGTATTCCCCGGCATGGGAGGGAAACACGATGAACGAACCATTGGCGCAGCGCCTGCGGCCCAAAACTCTGGCAGACGTCTGCGGGCAGCAGCATCTGCTGGCACCGGGCAGGGTGTTTCGCCGCACCATCGAGAGCGGACGCATCCCGAACATGATCTTCTACGGCCCGTCTGGTACCGGAAAAACGACGGTGGCGCGCATCATTGCAGAAAACAGCGGTATGACGCTGCATAAGCTCAATGGCACTTCCTGCGGGACGGGGGATATCAAGGCCGTGCTGAAAGACATCGGCACCCTGGCCGGTGCGGGAGGCATCCTGCTCTATCTGGATGAGATCCAGTACCTGAACAAAAAGCAGCAGCAGAGCCTGCTGGAATGCATTGAAGACGGCACAGTGACGCTGATTGCATCCACCACCGAAAATCCGTACTTCTACATCTATAATGCACTGCTGTCCCGGTGCACGGTGTTCGAGTTCAAATCCCTGTCCGCCGCCGACGTGGAGCAGGGCCTGCACAATGCCCTCAAAAAGCTGTCGGAAGGGGGGGACACCCCGGTGCGCATGGACGAGGACGCCTGTGCCTATCTGGCCGAGAGTGCGGGCGGCGACCTGCGCAAGGCGCTGGGCTGCCTGGATTTTGCGGTTACGGCGGCCCCGGTGGAAGAGGGTGCCCGGCACATCACGCTGGAAATGATCCGCCAGGTCACCCGCCGCACAGCCATGCGCTATGACCGGGAGGGCGACGACCACTATGATATCGTGTCAGCCTACCAGAAGTCCATGCGGGGCTCTGACCCGGATGCGGCTCTGCACTATCTGGCCCGTCTGCTGGAAGCAGGCGACCTGCCCTCGGCCTGCCGCCGTCTGATGGTGTGCGCCTGCGAGGACGTGGGCCTAGCCTACCCGCAGATCATCCCCATCGTGAAAGCGGCGGTGGATGCGGCCAACATGGTGGGTCTGCCGGAGGCGCGACTGCCGCTGGCCGACGCGGTGATCCTGGTGGCCACCAGCCCCAAATCCAACAGCGCCCATGACGCCATCAATGCAGCCATCGCGGATGTGCAGGCCGGGCGCACCGGGCCCATCCCGCGTCAGCTGCAGAACAAGCAGTTTGACGGCGAGGATGCTCTGGTAAAAGGGCAGAACTACAAGTACGCTCACGACTACGACCACCATTGGGTCAAACAACAGTATCTGCCGGATGCCCTCAAGGACGTGAAATACTACACCTACGGCGACAACCGTACCGAACAGGCGGCCCGCGCCTACTGGGCAAAGATCAAAGGCGAGGAAAACGTCTGAACCCAAAAACAAGAAAAGGAGAACGATATGCGCTATTCCAAACAGCGTGAGCTGGTCATGCAGACGGTGGAGAACCTCTGCGACCACCCCACCGCCGAAGAGATTTACGACACCGCTGCAAAGGAATGCCCGGGCCTGAGCCTTGGCACAGTATACCGCAACCTGAACAGTCTGGTGGAGGCAGGCCGCGTGCGCCGGGTGTCCATCCCCGGCCAGGCCGACCGGTTCGACCATACGCTGGCCTGGCACAGCCACCTGTACTGCACGGTGTGCGGCGGCGTGACCGACGCCGAGGTGGACGAAAAGCAGGTGACGAAGCTGGTACGCGGCCAGAAAGGCCGGGTGCAGGACTGCGCCGTGGTGTTCATCGGCGTGTGCGAAAGCTGCTGTGCAGCACAAAAAAAAGCGGCCTCCGAGGCGTAAACTTTGCCCGGACCCCCTTGCCCGCAGCGGCCAAAGAGTGTATACTAAGGAGAGCTATTCATAAAAGCGGAAAAAAGAGTGTTCACCGTACGGGTTTTTCCCGGCGGAGAAGGATGGTTTGATTGGAATACATTAGTTTTGAACATAATAACATCGCCGCTGAGCTGGTAAAGCAGGCCTATGATACGCCGCCGCTGGCATTTGTTCACAGCTACGGCTGCCAGCAGAATGTCAACGACGGTGAGCGCATCAAGGGTGTGCTGGTGGATATCGGCTACGGTCTGTGCGACAAGCCGGAGGACGCCGACCTGATCCTCTTCAACACCTGCGCCGTGCGTGAACACGCCGAGCAGCGTGTGTTCGGCAACGTAGGTGCCCTGAAGGGACTGAAAGAAAAAAAAGCATGACCTCATCATCGGCCTGTGCGGCTGCATGGCGAACCAGAAGCATGTGGTGGAAAAGCTGCGTAAGAGCTACCCCTATGTAGACCTTGTGTTTGGCGTGGATGGCATTGATACGCTGCCTCAGCTCGTGGCCCAGAAGCTGCAAAAGCACAAGCGTGTGCTGCTGGAACCGGCACAGCGCCCGGTCATTGTGGAGAACATCCCCATCCGGCGTGAGAGCGAGTTCCGCGCCTGGCTGCCCATCATGTATGGGTGCGATAATTTCTGCACCTACTGCATCGTGCCCTATGTGCGCGGCCGCGAAAAGAGCCGCAAGCCCGGCGATATCCTGGCCGAGTTCCGGGGTCTTGTGGAGGCCGGTTACAAGGAGATCACCCTGCTGGGCCAGAACGTAAACAGCTATGGCAAAGGTCTGGAAGAAAAGACGGATTTTGCCGATCTGCTCAACCTGCTGTGCACGGTGCCGGGTGATTATCACATCCGGTTCATGACCAGCCACCCCAAGGACGCCAGCCACAAGCTGATTGATACCATTGCCGCTCAGCCGAAACTGTGCAAGCACCTGCATCTTCCGGTGCAGTGCGGTTCGGATCGGCTGCTGGTGCAGATGAATCGCCACTATACCATTGAGCATTATCTGGAGCTCATCGAGTATGCCCGCAAAAAGGTGCCCGGCATCACGTTCTCCAGCGACATTATCATCGGTTTCCCTGGCGAGACGGAAGAGGACTTTGTCAAGACGCTGGAATTGGTGCAGAAGGTGGGCTATATGCAGCTGTTCACCTTCATCTACTCCAAGCGCACCGGCACCAAGGCTGCCGAACTGCCGGACCCCACCCCCGCAAGGAAAAAGACCGACCGCATGAGCCGCCTGCTCAAAGTGCAGGACGAGATCGCCATGGCGCTGGTCAAAGGCCAGGTGGGCCAGACCGTGCAGGTGCTGGTGGAAGGCTACGGCCGCAGCGAGGGCACCCTCTCCGGAAGGCTCGACAACAACCTGACGGTGGAGTTCACCGCCGACCCGGCACTGCTGGGCCAGTATGCGATGGTCCGGCTGACCGGTGCCCGCGCTACCGTCCTGCTGGGTGAGCTGGCAGACTGAGAGAAAACGCGATTCCGGGGCCGTGTGCCCCTGAAACAATAAAAAGCGACAAGGAGAACAACTACCATGGATTGCATTTATCTGTTCAAGCGCGCTGCAGTGGCCCTGCAGACCGACCCCCGTTACCTGGCACTGGACCAGGCCCGCAAGGCAAACGACAACGACGAGAACCTGCAGAACATGATCGGCGAGTTCAACCTTGCCCGCATGGACCTGAACAACGAGATCGGCAAGAGCGAGCGCGACGACGCCCGCATCACCGAGCTGAACGAGAAGGTCAACAACCTCTACGGCCAGATCATGGGCGACGAGGGCATGACCGCCTACAACGAGGCCAAGCGCGAGTGCGAAAATCTGGTCAACTACATTGATGCCATCATCAACACGGCTGTCAACGGCGGCGACCCGATGACGGTGGAGGAGCCTTCCGCTTCCTGCACCGGAAGCTGCTCCACCTGCGGCGGCTGCCACTAACACGATCCGGAACAAAACGCGGCTGTGCAATGCAGACCGCGTTTTGTTTGCAAAAGGCGGTTACCGGCCGCAAACCATGCACAGAACATCGAACGGGGAGAGAGGGAAAACCATGGCAGAGCTGACACCCATGATGCAGCAATATCTGGAAATCAAAAAAACAACACAAGGACGAGATCCTGTTCTACCGCATCGGCGATTTTTACGAGATGTTCTTTGAGGATGCCCTCACAGCGTCCAAAGAGCTGGATCTGACCCTGACCGGCAAGCAGTGCGGCATGGAAGAGCGAGCGCCCATGTGCGGCGTGCCCTTCCACAGCTACGAGGGCTATGTGGCGCGGCTGATCGCCAAGGGCTACAAAGTAGCCATCTGTGAGCAGGTGGAAGACCCGGCCAAGGCCAAGGGCCTTGTCAAGCGGGACATTATCCGCGTGGTCACACCCGGCACGGTGATTGAAAGCAGTATGCTGCAGGATGACCGCAATAACTACATTGCCAGTATCTTCCTCAAAGGGCAAAAAAGCAGGCTTCTGCTTTGCGGATGTTTCTACCGGTACGGCCCACATCACCGAGCTGGCGGCGGACAAGATCGCCCCGGCGGTGATCACCGAGCTGTGCCGCTTCCACCCCAGCGAAGTGCTGATGAACCCGGGCCTGCTGGACTGCCGCGAAGTGACGGCCTACATCAAAAGAATATGACCTGCTCGGTGGAGCTGGTGGAGGATGAGCGCTATGCGCCGGGTCTGGTGGCGGCTTCGCTGGAAAGCCAGTTCGGTCGTGACTGGCCCCAGACCACCGGCATGGCCGAAAACGGTCTGGTACGGTTTGCCATGGCGGCACTGCTGGAATACCTCCACACCACCCAGATCAAGGGCGTGGAGCGCCTGAAAACCGTGGTGACCTACAACGAGGCGCAGTTTATGCGTCTGTCGCCGGTCACCCGGGCCAATCTGGAACTCACTGAGACGCTGCGCGGCCGCGAAAAGCGGGCACGCTGCTCTGGGTGCTGGACAAGACCAGCACGGCCATGGGCAAGCGCATGCTGCGCAGCTGGATCGAGCAGCCGCTGTTGTCCAGCAAGCTCATCAACCAGCGCCTCAACGCGGTGGAGAGCCTTGTGCGGCAGACCGTCGTGCGCGGCGACCTGACCGACGAGCTGCACTACATTGCCGACATGGAGCGCCTGATGACTCGCACGGTCTATGGCTCGGCCACTCCCAAAGAGATCTATACGCTGGCCCAGACCTGTGAGCATCTGCCGGTCCTCCGGCAGCAGGCAACGGCCTGCGGCTGCCCGGAGCTGGCAGAGCTGGCGGAGGAAATCGACCCGCTGGAGGACATCAAGGCCCGCATCTATGCGGCCGTGGACCCGGATGCACCGTCCACCCTGAAGGACGGCGGCGTCATCGCCAAGGGCTACCACACCGAGGTGGACGAGCTGCGCTCCATCCGCGACAACACCAAGGGGGTCTTGGCCCAGCTGGAGACCCGCCTGCGGCAGGAAACCGGCATCCCCAAGCTGAAGATCGGCTATAACCATGTGTTTGGCTACTTTATCGAGGTGAGCAACTCTTATAAGAGCATGGTGCCGGAAACGTATATCCGCAAACAGACCCTGACAACAGGGGAGCGCTACATTACTCCCGAACTGAAAGAGCTGGAAAACAAGATCCTTGGCGCACACGAGCGGTTGATCACGCTGGAACACCGCCTGTTTGACGAGCTGCTGGAAAGCATCAGCGCCCAGCTCGACCGCATCCAGTGCACAGCCAATGCCGTTGCGGAGTTGGACGTGCTGGCAGCGCTGGCGCAGGTGGCGGCTGAAAACAACTACTGCCGCCCCGTGGTGGATGACAGCGACGAGCTGACCATCACCGAGGGCCGCCACCCGGTGGTGGAACAGGTGCTCAAGGGCAGCCTGTTTGTGCCCAATGATACCACCCTCAATTGCGGGGAAGACCGCTGCCTCATCATTACCGGCCCTAATATGGCAGGTAAATCTACCTACATGCGCCAGAATGCGCTGATCACCCTGATGGCGCAGATCGGCAGCTTCGTTCCGGCATCCAGCTGCCACGTCGGTGTGGTGGATGCTATCTTCACTCGCATCGGTGCGTCGGACGACCTGTCTGCCGGTCAGTCCACCTTTATGGTGGAGATGACCGAGGTGGCAGAGATCCTGAAAAACGCCACCTCCAAGAGCCTTGTGGTGCTGGACGAGATCGGCCGCGGGACCTCCACCTTTGACGGCATGAGCATTGCCCGCGCCGTGGTGGAGCACATTGCAGACCCCGCCAAGGGCCTTGGCTGCAAGACGCTGTTTGCCACCCACTACCACGAGCTGACCGAGCTGGAAGGCGCCGTGGAGGGCGTAAAGAACTACAACATTGCCGTCAAAAAGCGCGGGGAGGATATCACCTTCCTGCGGCGCATTGTGCAGGGCCCGGCGGATGACAGTTATGGCATTGAAGTCGCCAAACTGGCCGGTCTGCCCGGCAGCGTGACCCGCCGCGCCCATGAGGTGCTGCGCGCGCTGGAAGCAACTGCACCTAAAAATAAAGTAGAGCAGATGGATTTTGATGCCCTGCAGGAGTATAACTCTCCGGCTGTGCCCAGCGAGATGATGGAAAAGCTGGAAGCCGTGGACGTGGAGACCCTGACTCCCATCGAAGCCCTGAATTTCCTCTATGAACTCAAAAAAGACCCTGAAGGGCAGCCTGAACGGCTGACCCGTTCTCCATAAAACGCACAAAGGGAGGGAACGACCATGGCCGTGATCCATGTTCTGGATAAGCACACCGCCGAGCTGATCGCAGCCGGTGAGGTAGTTGAACGTCCGGCGTCCGTTGTCAAGGAGCTGCTGGAAAACTCCATCGACGCAGGTGCCAGCCAGATCACCGTGAGCATTGAGTCCGGCGGCGTGAAGCTGATCGAGATCAGCGACAACGGCACCGGCATCGAGGCGGAATATATCTCCACGGCGTTTATCCGCCACGCCACCAGCAAGATCCAGACGCCGGACGACCTTGTCAGCATCCATACACTGGGCTTTCGCGGCGAGGCATTGGCGTCCATTGCCAGTGTGGCCCGCGTGGAGCTGACCACCCGCACCGAGCAGGACGAATTTGCCACGGTGTACTGCATCGAGGGCGGAGAAGAGCTCTCCCGTGAGCCGGGCGCCCGTGCCGTGGGCACCACCATCCGGGTGAAGGATCTGTTCTACAATACGCCTGCCCGGATGAAGTTCCTCAAAAAGGATTCCTCCGAGGGCACCTTCGTGTCGGATACGGTCGCCCATGTGGCCCTCAGCCACCCAGAGGTCAGCTTCAAATTTGTCCGCGAAGGCAAACTGCAGTACGTCACCCCCGGTGACGGTCAGCTGCGGGGCGCGGCCTACTCTGTGTTGGGCCGGGAGTTCAGCCGGGACCTTGTGGAGGTGGACAACCAGGAGGGCGTCTACCACATCAGGGGTCTCATCACCCCGCCCAAGAGCTGCCGCGCCAGCCGCAGCATGCAGCATTTTTACATCAATGGACGCTATGTCCGCAACCGTACCATCATGGCCGGCATGGAGATGGCGTTCAAGGGCACCATGATGCAGGGCAAGTTCCCTGGCGGCATCCTTCTGCTGGAAATGCCGGCAGACCTGGTAGATGTGAACGTCCATCCGGCAAAGGTGGAAGTGCGTTTTGCCCGGGAAAATGATATTTTTGATGTGGTCTACCATGCTGTCAAGCTGGCACTGGCCCAGCCCGGCACCGGCGAGCGGCATTTCACCTTTGAAGAAACAAAAACCAACGAAAAATCCAAGATCAAGGTATCTGACAGAGAATCGCTGGAAAATGCTGTAAAGAAAAATAACTTTACAGGACTTTCTGCCATCATTCCGGGGCAGGCGGACCCGGGCACCCTCCCGCCGCAGCCTGCTCCGGCCCCGGCGGCTCCCGCAAAGCCCGCAACGAAGACATCTGCACCTGCTGCGCCGGAAAAACCGACGGCTGCGGCACAGCCCCGCTGGAAACAGAGCAGCGTGGATGCCGACATCCTGGACCCCTTTGTTACCCTGCACAGCCCGGCCGCCCCGCAGGAAAAGCCTGCTGAACCCTTCCGTGCGGCGGCCAGCGAAACACAGTTGGACGTGGAACCGGATTTCGGTGAGACAAAAGTGCAGGTAGACCAGAACCACATGGCGGCCTGGGACCCGCAGCCTGCCGTTCCGGTGAAAGAGCCGGAAAAGCCCGCAGCGCCGGTACAGCCTGCACGGGAGGAACCGGAAGCAGCTGCCGAAGAGCCGGTGGAGCCGGAGCAGATGAACTTTGCCCCCGCCGACGGCCCGGAGCTGCTGCGCTATGTGGGCGAGGTGTTCCGTACATATATCCTTGCAGAACGCGGCGACGAGCTGTGCCTGATCGATAAACACGCTGCCCACGAGCGCCAGCTGTACGAAAAACTGGCCGCGAACTATGGCAATGTGCCCAGCCAGATGCTGCTGGAACCTGCTGCCATCGACCTTGCTGCGGAGGAAAAGCAGGCCCTGCTGGATAACATTCCTCTGCTGGAAAATGCGGGCCTTGAGATCGCGGACTTTGGCGGCAATACCGTGGTGCTGCGCGCGGTGCCCGCAGATGTGGAGCCGCAGAATACGGAAAGCCTGCTCATTGAGATCGCAAATAAGCTGCTCAAGGGCGGCCATGATGCGCTGAACGAGCACACCGAGTGGGTGCTGCATTCCATCTCCTGCCGTGCAGCCATCAAAGCGGGGGGATAAGTCCTCGCCGCAGGAGCTGTTGGCGCTGGCCGAAAAGATCCTTTCCGGCGAGGTGCCGCCCTTCTGCCCGCACGGCCGCCCCTGCGTACTGAAATTGACCCGAAAGGAGCTGGAAAAGCAGTTTGGACGCATCGTATAAACATCCGGTCGTAGCCGTTGTGGGCCCCACTGCCACAGGCAAAACGGCCTTGGGCGTAGCGCTGGCCGAACAGTTCGGGGGCGAAGTCATCAGCGCAGACTCCATGCAGATCTATAAAGGGCTGGATGTGGGCACCGCCAAGGTCACGCCCGAGGAAACCCACGGCATCCCGCACCACGGGGTGGACATCCTGGAACCGGACGCACCATTCAGCGTGGCAGATTTCACTGCCATGGCGGGCCGCCTGGAGCAGGAGATCGCGGGCCGGGGGCATCTGCCCATTCTGGTGGGCGGTACCGGCCTTTATGTCCAGAGCTTTTTGTACGGAGTCCGCTTTACAAAAGAAAAAGCACCGGACGGCCTGCGGGCAGCTGGCAGAAGAACTGGCCCAGAAGGGCGGTGCCGCTCTCTATGCCGAGCTGCAGCAGGTGGACCCGGAAGCGGCTGCTGCCATCCACCCGAACAATCAGGTGCGGGTGCTGCGGGCCCTGGAACACTACCGTGCGACCGGGAAACGCTCAGCGAGCAGAAGGCGGCATCCCTGCCGCCGGAACGCCCCTACCGCAGCCTGATCTTAGGGCTGGATTTCCCCGGACCGGTCGGCGCTGTACCGCCGCATTGACCTGCGTGTGGACAAAATGCTGGATGCCGGTCTGCTGGCGGAGGCAGAGCTGGTCTGGAACAACCGCAGCCGTTTCCGCACCGCGGCGCAGGCCATCGGCTACAAAGAGTTCTTCCCTTATTTTGAGGGGACGGCCCCGCTGGATGCCTGCACCGAAAAGCTCAAGCAGGCCTCCCGCAACTACGCCAAGCGTCAGCTGACCTGGTTCCGCCATATGGACGGCGTGGTCTGGCTGGATGCCG
>VOFB01001648.1_pt1 | contig 45172 bp, 77 predicted proteins | sample 5384141 | NCBI WGS metagenome assembly VOFB01 (sample SAMN12384721, study PRJNA508395) | human gut metagenome | isolation source: healthy gut A | host: Homo sapiens | reverse complement strand
AAACCGCAAAACAGGCGAATAACGTAATCAATAATCGAAGAAACAAATCAATAACACCATCATGACCAACGAAGCATACGACAACAGCACTATTCTTGACTCACGAATCGCAGAACGTCTCAAGAGGGACGATAAAGGACTGGTGGCAGCCGTCATCCAGCAATTCGACACCAAAGAAGTGCTGATGGTCGGCTACATGAACGACGAAGCCATACGACGCACCCTGACGACCGGTCGCGTCACGTTCTGGTCCAGGTCCAGACAGGAGTACTGGCGCAAGGGAGACACTTCCGGACATGCCCAGTATGTGAAGTCCTTCGCACTGGATTGCGATGGAGATGCCATTCTGGTTGAAGTCGATCAAGTGGGGAGCGGCCTGCCATACCGGCAAACGATCCTGCTTCGAAGAAGGCGGGCAACTGCCCGTGGTCGTAGGATACCGTACCAAGGAACAGGAGGGCCAGCGATGAGCGAATGCAGCGTACAAGCACTCAAGTGGGGCGCCACCTTTACTGGCCGAGTCGCGAGCAATTCCACGAATTGGCTGGATCAGGGATATCGTGTGATTCCGATTGTGCGCCGACTTCTGGCTGATTCGTTGACTCCTGTCGGATTCTATGAACGCCTTGCTGCAGGACGTTCCGGCACGTTCATTCTTGAATCCGCGGAATTTGGCGGCACGTGGAGCAGATACAGTTTCATTGGCGTGAATTCCATGGCTCAGTTGCGTTCCAACAACGGTAAGGCCGATTGGTTGGGGCGGGTTCCTGCTGGCGTGCCTGCTGAAGGCGATGCGATGGAAGTCGCGCATGCCGCGCTGAAAACCTTGAAGGCGCCGCATGTTGAAGGACTTCCGAATCTGACCAGCGGTCTGGTTGGTACCGTTGGCTGGGATGCGATTCGCCACTGGGAGCCGACCCTTTGCGTGCCGAGGCTCCGAACGAGACCGGGCAGCCTGAAATGGTGTTGGCTCTAGCCACAGATATTGCCGTGGTCGACCATGTGTCCGGATCGGTGTGGCTGATCGCCAACGCGGTGAATGTGGACGACCGCCCGACCCGTGCCGACGCCGCATATGATGAGGTGTGGCGCGATTGGACGATATGCAGCGAAAGGCTGCCACGCCTGTCGAAGGTGAAGCTCGCGTCAACGTGCTGGATGAGACCGTTAGCCAGCCGGAACTTCGCTTCCGCACGGAGAAAAGCGATTACGAGCGCTCTATCGAAATCGCCAAGCAGCATATTATCGACGGTGACGTGTCCAGGTGGTTATTTCCCAGCGTCTCGACATTGATTCGCCTGCCGATCCGTTCGACGTCTACCGTGTGTTGCGTACGTTGAACCCCAGTCCTTACATGTATTTCATGTCGCTGACTGACGCGCAGGGACGTGATTTCAATGTCATCGGTTCCAGCCCGGAAACGCTGATCAAAGTGGATAACGGTCATGCCATGACCTTCCCGATTGCGGGTTCCAGACCACGTGGCGCCACCGTTGAGGAAGACGAGCAGCTCGCCAAGGATCTGCTGTCTGATCCGAAGGAACGCAGCGAACACATCATGCTCGTCGATCTGTCGCGTAACGATCTGAGTCGTGTATGCCTTCCGGAAAGCGTGGAGGTTGTTTCCTTGATGGATATCAAGCGATTCAGCCACATCATGCATATCTGCTCGACCGTCACCGGCAGGGTCAATCCCGACATGACATCATTCGACGTGTTCACTTCTGCATTTCCTGCGGGAACGCTTTCTGGAGCGCCGAAACCGCGTGCCATCGAGATTATCGACGAGCTTGAGCCCGCAGATCGTGGCATTTACGGTGGTACTGTCGGCTATTTCGATTTTTCAGGCAACCTCGATATGGCAATTGCCATTCGAACGGCATTCATCCGCGACCATGAAGCGAGCGTGCAGGCCGGAGCTGGAATCGTACTTGATTCCGTGCCGGCCAGTGAGTGGCAGGAGACTCGCAATAAGGCCGAAGCCAGCGTTGAGGCTATTCAGATCGCTTCGCAGCTTCGCCAATTGTGAGTCAAACCAAGCAAAAGCTAACTAATCGAGTCAATTGCAGAAAAGGAACACTATGTCTGTACTCGATGAGCTGGTTACAGGAGCAGTTGAAGATCAACAAGCACGCGAACAGAAAATCCCTCTTGATGAAGTAAAGCGTCAGGCGTTTGCCGCGACAGCGCCTATTGATGCGCGGCAATGGTTGAAAAAAAGGTCGATGGCATTCCGGTCATCGCGGAAATCAAAAGAGCCTCGCCATCGAAAGGCCATCTGAGCGATATTCCCGATCCAGCCGCTTTGGCCAGAATACGAGAAGGGCGGAGCCAGCGCGATTTCCGTGCTGACCGAAGGTCGTCGATTCCTTGGATCGCTTGACGATTTCGATAAGGTCCGTGCAGCCGTGAAAATTCAGTGTTGCGCAAGGATTTCATTGTCACGGAATACCAGATTTGGGAGGCACGTGCACATGGCGCCGATTTGGTGCTGCTGATTGTTGCCGCGTTGGATGACGACAAGCTTAAGTCTTTGCTTGAACTGGCGCATAGCCTCAATATGACGGTGCTGGTCGAGACGCACACCCGCGAGGAGATTCAGCGCGCAATCAATGCCGGAGCGCGAGTCATCGGCATCAATGCACGAAAATCTCAAGGATCTCAAGGTCGATGTGAACAAATACAACGAGCTTGCCGCCGATTTGCCGGACGATGTGATCCGCGTAGCGAATCTGGAGTGTTCGGATCGGTGGAACTTGAGGATTATGCCCGCGCCGGAGCCGACGCGGTGCTGGTTGGCGAAGGTGTCGCAACCGCATCCAACCATGAACAGGCTGTGGAGCGACTGGTAAAGGCAGGAGCAAGAGTGAAAGCATCCGAACAAAACCCCGTTGGCAAGCCATGAAGGACCGTATTTCGGTCAGTTCGGTGGACGCTATGTGCCGGAAGCGCTGATTACAGCGCTTGACGAGCTTGAACGTGTCTACGAGGAGGCCAAGGCTGATCCGGAATTTCATAAGGAACTGGCTCGATTGAACCAGCAGTATGTCGGTCGTCCGTCACCGTTGACCGATGCGCCGCGCTTTGCCGAGCGTCTGAAGGAAAAGACTGGTCTTGACGCCCGCGTGTTCCTCAAGCGTGAGGATTTGAACCACACTGGCGCGCACAAGATCAACAATGCGCTCGGCCAGGCCCTGCTCGTCAAGCGCATGGGCAAGACTCGGGTCATTGCTGAAACCGGTGCAGGTCAGCACGGCGTGGCCACCGCCACCGTGTGCGCCATGCTTGGACTGAAGTGCCGTATCTACATGGGCCAAATCGATGCGCGTCGTCAGGCCCTGAACGTTGCACGTATGCGCATGCTTGGTGCGGAAGTCGTGGAAGTCACCTTGGGCGATCACATCCTTAAGGACGCCATCAACGAGGCTCTTCGTGACTGGGTCACCAATGTAAAAGACACTCACTACCTGCTGGGCACTGTTGCCGGTCCGCATCCATTCCCGGCTATGGTGCGCGATTTCCAGAAGATCATCGGCGAGGAAGCTAAGCAGCAGCTTCAGGATTGGTATGGTATCGATCACCCGGATGCGGTTTGTGCATGCGTCGGTGGCGGTTCCAATGCCATCGGCATCATGAATGCGTTCCTTGATGACGAACGCGTGAACTTGTACGGCTATGAGGCAGGCGGCAATGGTCCGGAATCCGGACGCCATGCCATTCGCTTCGCACCGGGAACCGGTGAACTGGGTATGTTCCAAGGTGCCAAGAGCTATCTTCTTGAGAATTCCGAAGGCCAGACCCTCGATACGTATTCCATCTCCGCTGGTCTCGACTACGCTTCCGTGGGCCCCGAGCACGCATGGCTCAAGGAAATCGGACGTGTCAATTATTCTTGGGCGACCGATGAGGAAGCCATGAGCGCTTTCAAGGATCTCTGCGAGACCGAAGGCATTATTCCGGCGATCGAAAGTTCCCATGCCGTTGCGGGCGCATACAAGGCGGCTGAGGATCTCAAGGCCAAGGGATATGAGCATCCGGTCATGATCATCAACATTTCCGGTCGTGGGGACAAGGATATGAACACTGCCGGCAAATGGTTCGGTTATCTGACCGACGAGCAGGCCAAAGCGCTCGAAGCCAATGGAGCCCAGGGCAATAACGCGGACGGCGAGTGAAAGAAGGAGCATCCATTATGACGAACGCAACAGCAACCACGCCGTCCGGGCAGCCTCTCGGCATCAGCCATAAGCCGAGTCCGACGGAAGCCATGTTCGATGAATTCAAAGCGGCGAACAAGCCTGCATTCATCGGTTATCTTCCATATGGATTCCCTGATCCCGACTATTCGTTGAAAGCATTCCGCACCATGGTTGAGCATGGCGTCGATGCCGTCGAGATTGGTCTGCCGTATTCCGATCCGGTTATGGATGGTCCCGTCATCCAGCGGCTTCGCAGATCGCCATACAACGGCGAGAAAATCGCGAACGTGTTCAAAGCCGTCGAAACCGTGGCCAACGCCGGGGAGTCCCTCTGGTGATGAGCTATTGGAACCTCATCTACCATTACGGCGTGGAACGTTTCGCACGCGATTTTGACAAATGCCGGTGGCGCCGGCCTGATTACTCGGATCTCATTCCAGACGAGGCAGGTGAATGGATCGAAGCTTCGGACCGTCATGGACTTGACCGAATCTTCCTCGTGTCCCCGGACTCCACCGACAGCCGTTTGAAGGTCGTGGCAGGCAACGCTCGCGGCTTCGTCTATGCGGCAGCCCGTATGGGCGTCACTGGCGAACGTTCCACCATCGATGCTTCTCCGGAAGAGTTGGTGGCACGTACGCGCAATGCCGGTGCGAAGAACGTCTGCGTCGGCATTGGCGTCTCCACCGCCGAACAGGGTGCGCGAGTTGGCTCCTATGCCGACGGTGTCATCGTCGGATCCGCGTTGGTGCATACCATGCTCGACGAATCCGGAAAGAACGCCGTCGACGAGGCCACCGGGCTCAAGGCATTGGCGGCCAAGGCCGAAGAACTTGCGGACGGCATTCACAACGCACGCTCCGTGAAGTAAACCATTCCAACGATTTCGGTAGTCCACGCAACGCCATATCGGATGCGTGGACTACCATCAGGAAACCATGACACTTGCATACATTCCATCGCCAACGATTTCGCAGTTTTCCATCGGTCCAGTAATGATTCATATCTATGCGTTGTGCATTTTGATGGGAATCGTCCTTGCAGTATGGATAACCACCACACGTTGGAAAAAAAGTTGGGTGGCAATTTCGACCAAGTGCTTGATATCACTCTGGTCAGCGTGCCTGCGGGCATTATCGGCGCACGACTTTATCACATCATCACCACGCCTGAACGTTTCTTCGGACCGGATGGCGACTGCGGAAATGTTCCGCATTTGGAATGGCGGACTTGGCATCTGGGGCGGCGTGCTGTTCGGAGCGCTGGCCGCATGGGCATGGTGCCGTCATAAGCACTATCCAATGGCCTTGCTGGCTGACGCCATCGCTCCGGGCCTGTTGGTAGCGCAGGCTGTTGGGCGTTTGGGCAAATGGTTCAACCAGGAACTGTATGGCGCTCCGACAACGCTTCCATGGGGTCTGAAACTCAACATGGAAGGCACCGCCATCGGGCATAGCGAACAGTGCTATGACGGAGCCACATGCCCGAGTGGCACGCTGTTCCATCCGACGTTCTTGTACGAGATGATCTGGAACCTCATCGGCGCCGCGATTATCGTATACATCGGTTCCAAAGCCATGGAGAAACTCAAGGCAGGTTCCCTGTTTGCCGTGTACATCATGTGGTACACCCTGGGACGCACTTGGATTGAATCCCTGCGTATCGATTATGCGCACGAATTCTTGGGCGTGCGCATCAATGTGTGGGTCTCCATGGCGGTGTTCGTGCTCGGCGCGGTGTCATTCATCGTCGTGCAGCAAATGGGCAAAGACACTGACCTGTTGGCGGAGAAGCTTCGTACCGTCACCGAAATCGAGCAGCGTCTTGAAAACGGTGAATCGGAGGATTCTTCGGATTCCGTGGTGTCTTTCCCCGAGCAAACGGTTGATGAAATCAAAACCAACGATGCCGAAACTGTCTCGAATACCGACAAGCAGCCCGACATCAAATAACAGCAAGTCGATTACCTTTCATAGAATAAGAGCCATGACTATTCAAATCGCACCAAGCATCCTGTCCGCTGATTTCTGCAACCTTGAGCGCGACCTCAAGGCCATCTCCAATGCAGATCTCGTTCACGTCGACGTGATGGATCATCATTTCGTTCCGAATCTGACTTTGGGTGAGCCGATTGTGGCTCGTATCTGCGAAGTCACCGATCTTCCGGTCGACGTGCATCTGATGATCGAGGACCCGGATCGTTGGGCTCCCGAATACGCCAAGCTCGGCGCCGCCTCCGTCTCATTCCACATGGGTGCCACCCACGCCCCGTGCGTCTGGCCCGACAGCTGCGCGAGATGGGCTGCAAGGCCTGCTTCGCGGTGCGTCCGGCCGAACCTGTCGAGCCGATTTTCGATATTCTCGACGAATTCGACATGATTCTTATCATGACCGTCGAGCCCGGCTTCGGTGGCCAGAAGTTCCTTGACAACCAGATGGCCAAGGTACGTCGTCTGCGTGACGAGATTACCCGTCGCGGCCTCGCCACCAAGATTCAGGTCGATGGCGGTGTCAGCCCGAAGACCGCGCACATTGTAGCCGAGGCCGGTGCCGACGTACTGGTCGCAGGTTCCGCCGTGTATGGTGCCGAGGATCCTGCGGAAGCCATTGATTCCATCCGTGAGAAGGCTGAAGCCGCATTCAAGGCCTGAACCTACCAATATTTCGAGGATAGATACGAATAATGAAGACTTTTGAATCCCTCTTTGCTGAATTGAGCGAGAAGGCCGCAGCCAAGCAGGCTGGCTCGCTGACTGTTGACGAACTGGGCAAGGGCACGCATTTCATCGGCAAGAAGATTGTCGAAGAGGCGGGCGAAACCTGGATCGCAGCTGAGTACGAAGGCGCCGATCGTACTGCGGAAGAGATGAGCCAGCTCATCTACCATCTGCAGGTCATGATGATCGACCGCGGCATCACACTCGAAGACATCTACAAGAATCTGTGAGTTTTTTGGCCGTGCCATAGGAGGCGTGGCCTTTTGGGAGGGAAAATGCTGAGAATCGCAGTGCCCAACAAGGGCATGCTATCCGAACCCGCATGGAACATGCTGGCCGAGGCCGGCTATCGCCTGAGGAGCAATCCGCGTCAGCTGGTTGTGGAGGATCCCGACAATGACGTGGAGCTGTTCTACCTGCGTCCGCTCGATATCGCCGTCTACGTTGGTCGAGGCACCATCGACGTCGGCATTACCGGTCATGATCTGCTGCTCAACTCCGGTACGGATGCCAAAGGAGCATATGGAGCTTGGCTTTGGCGCTTCAACGTTCCGTTTTGCAGCCCCCAATGATTCTCCGATTAGCAAGCTCGAAGATATCGAAGGCAAGCGCGTCGCCACCAGTTTCGACAAGCTTGTGCATGATTATCTGGCTGAGCATGGCATCAACGCTGAAACCGTACACCTTGATGGTGCCGTCGAATCGTCGGTGCAACTCGGTGTGGCTGATTTGATCGCCGACGTGGTGTCCACGGGCACCACGCTCCATGGTAACGCCGGCCTGCGTATTTTCGCGGAACCGCTGTTGCATTCTGAAGCTGTGCTCATTCGTTCCCCGCGTCTTGCTGAAGATGATGATCGTTTGACGATTCTTAGCCGTCGTCTGCAGGGCGTGCTCACTGCTCAGCGTTACGTGCTCATGGATTACGATATTCCAGTCGAGAAGGTTTCCGCGGCTGTGGACATCACGCCCTGGATTCGAAAGCCCGACGGTTTCCCCCGCTTCATGACAAGCAGTGGGCGGCCGTGCGTGTCGTTGTGCCGAAGGCCAAGGTCAACCAACTCATGGACCAGTTGTATGGAATTGGTGCTCGTGGCATAATCGTCACCGCATTGCAGGCCTCGAGAATGTAGTATTGCTCGCAGTATGAGCAAACTGATCATCAAGAAACAGTACAGTCCGGAACCGCGGGATATCTATTTCACTGTTCCGAACTTTATCAGCCTGTTGCGCATCATTTCGATTCCCTTCATCTCGGTATTGGTCTCTCGCCATGAGATGGTGCTTGCATTGATTGTGCTTGCGCTGTCGGCGGTGTCCGATGGCTTGGATGGTCTGATTGCACGCTCGTTCAATCAGGTGAGCAAAATCGGGCAGATCCTCGATCCTATTGCAGACAGATTATTGATTTTCTGCAGTATTCTCGCGCTTGGGTCGCTGACATCATTCCATGGTGGATGCTGATCGTCGTCGGATTGCGAGATTTGATCCTGGCGATTCTTGTACGGGTTTTGCCGCAGCGTGATTACGGTCCGCTGCCGGTGCATTTCGTTGGAAAAGCAGGCACCGCCATGCTGATGATTGCCATTGTCGCCTTGATTTTCGCAGATATCTGGTCTAATTCGGCTACGGATACTTTGCATTTGTGTGTCTCGCCACCGGCATATGGGGTGTGGGATTGTACTGGCTTGCCGGCTATATTTACATACGTCAGGGAATCCAGCTTCTGAAGAACGATAAGGATTAACTCACATGATGCATGATGCTCCGGAACGTGCGTCGTTCCCGGTGTCTCCGGAGAATACGCCTACGAAGCGGCGCGCCGTTTTCTCGGCGTCCTTCGCCGGGCTGACTTCGCATCATGTGCAGCCTGATATCGTGACATCCACTTCGCGCAGAAGGCGGAATCTGGATGATGACTCATTGCGGCTTATTGACGATTTGACCAATCGTCCGATGGACGTGATGTACACGGACTCGAGGTTGGCCACCAAAACTCCGTCATTGTTTTCGGTCTGGTTCACCCGGGTTTTTGGTATTCCTTATCTGCATTGCCGTAGGCACGGCGGGAAGCGTGTTCGTCCGACAGCTGAGTACCGATCCACGTAAGGAAGTACGCAAGCAACTGTCAAGTCAGTTATCTGATCAAACGAAAACGTCGAAACCCTCACCAAAGACGTGAATGCGCTGCGAGCTCCAGGTTGAGGAGGAATCGAAATCCGTGTCGAACTGGTCTCTGAACCAGACCATACAGGATGACGAAATGGTCAATGGCGTACTTCCTGTGCAAGGCGAAGGCATCACGCTCACCATCGCCAATCCAATATCGGTGAGCGGAGACAACGCGGATTCGTCACTGCCAAGGGAAAACGGCAGCCAAGTCCGTGTGGTCACGGATTCCGATCTGCAGGTGCTTGTCTCGCTGCTTTGGCAGTCCGGTGCGGAAGCGATCGCCATTAACGGGTATCGTCTCGGTGTGCAGACTTCCATACGAACGGCAGGGACGACGATCCTTATCGGCGTCAATTCCGTGCAAAGCCCCTATCGCATCGAGGCGATCGGCAATTCCAGTGCGCTTGCCAATGCGGTGAGCAAGAAAACGCAAAAACGTTTGTACGATGATTTCAAAGAAGCCGGTATCTATCCGCAGGTGAGCAGAAGCAAAATCGATTACGCTGGAAGCGGCGGTGACCGGCGAAGTGACATATGCAAGGAAGGTCAAGTAATGGCAGCGGTCTTGGGACTTATCATAGGCGTGGTCATTGGCGTGTTCGTCCGGCCGGACATTCCCATTGCGCTTCAGCCGTATCTGCCGATTATGGTGCTGGCGGCGCTCGATGCGCTGCTCGGTGCCGCCCGAGCCTATTTTCAGCGTAGCTTTTCCGATAAGGTCTTCGTGATTTCCTTCTTCTCGAATGTTATTACGGCAACATTGTTGGTTTTCCTAGGCAACCAGCTTGGCGTCGGTTCCCAGCTGCAGACTGCGGTCATCGTCGTGCTCGGCATTCGAATCTTCACCAATGTGTCATCCATCCGACGTTTCATCTTCAAGGGATGACGGCGTATGAGCAGACGCAACGATGCCAACAAGGATGTACTCTCCAAGATCCACGAGCAGATCGTCAAAGACCAAAACAACGACAGCACCCAAACCGGATCGTTTCCTGTGGTCAGGCGCAAACCGAAGAGGGTTTCGCTGAATGCGAAGGCCACTCGCGCGCGCCTGTATTCAAGCGTGCTCGTAACCGTGCTTTGCGCGTTGCTGGGCTTCAGCTACGCTATCCAGCTGAACAACACGACCTCCACATATGAGACGATGAGCGAGGACGAGCTGACCAAGCTTATTAGCGAAACGAGTACGCAGGTGCAAAAGCTCGAACAGCGTAAAAAGCGAACTATCCAATCAGCTTGACTCTCTGAAGGATACCGCCGACAAGAACGAGAAGGCAGCGGAAATCGCCAGGCAGAACGCTGAATCGAATGGCATTCTTTCCGGGCGTTTACCAGTATCCGGCGAAGGCGTGGTCATCCGTATTTCCAAAGGATCAAAGCGAGATATTGACGCGTCGATTTTATTCACCCTACTTGAGGAACTACGCAATAGCGGCGCGGAAGTCATTGAAATCAACGATATTCGCGTGATTACCAGTACATACATCAGCGATACGGCGGACGGTCTCGATTGCGACGGTACGAATATCAAGGCGCCGTTCATCATCAGGGCGATTGGAGACAGCGACAATCTGCAGAACGCGGTCAATCTCGCTGGAGGCGTCGGTTCACGTTTGAAAGTGAAATACGGAGCCACCGTGTCGATCGTGCCATCCGATAAGGTGGAGATCACGTCGACACGAAGCGCGCCACAATACGTACGCGCATGTCGTCGAATAGCATCAAATACGATCCGTTAAAATATAATCGCGCTGTAGCATGCTGTTCACTCTTTCAGCGTGCCGATGTCTGCACTCAACCCTATCTTGTTCATCGTTGACATACAGTCCAGGCCTGCACATTAGTACCGCGGACCCCGATAGCAAAGGACAACTCATGGCTGAACAGACCATCTCCATTACACTCAACGGCGAAGCGAAGGAGGTGGCAGCAGATCAGACTGGCGTCCAGCTCTTCGCGGAAGACAAGAATATCATCGCAGTGCGTCTGAACGGCGAACCCCGCGACCTGTATACCGAACTGCACGACGGCGACGTCGTGGAACCGATTGCATTGGACAGCGAAGATGGCCTGGCCATCATGCGTCACTCCGCAACCCACGTTATGGCACAGGCCGTGCAGGAGATCCGTCCTGATGCCAAGCTCGGCGTCGGCCCGGTCATCAAAGACGGTTTCTATTACGATTTCGATGTCGAGACTCCGTTCACTCCTGACGATCTTAAAGAGATCGAAAAGCGCATGCAGCGCATTATCAAGTCCTCCCAGTCCTTCCGTCGCCGCGTGGTGACCGAAGAGGAGGCCTTGGCGGAAGAGTCCGACCAGCCGTACAAGCTCGAACTCATCAAAGACAAGGAAGCGCATCTCGACCCGGAAGCTGCCACTGAGATCAGTGAGAAGGAGCTGAGCTTCTACGACAACGTCGACCGTGACGGCAATGTGGTGTGGAAGGATCTGTGCCGCGGACCGCATCTGCCGAACACCCGTTACATCAAGGCGTTCAAGATCGAGCGTTCTGCCGCCGCCTACTGGCGCGGAAACGAAGCCAACCCCATGCTGCAGCGTATCTATGGCGCGGCCTTCGCCACTAAGGAGGACCTCAAGGCATATCAAACCCGCCTTGAGGAGGCCGCCAAACGCGTGACCACCGCAAGCTCGGCGCGGAAATGGATCTGTTCTCCTTCCCGGACGAGATCGGTCCGGGCTTGGCTGTGTTCCATCCGAAGGGCGCCGCTGTGATCAACGCGATGGAGGATTACTCCCGCGAAATGCATCGCAAGCACCACTACAGCTTCGTGCAGACTCCGCACATCACCAAGGGCGGTCTGTATGAGACTTCCGGCCACCTGCATTGGTACAAGGACGGCATGTATCCGGCAATGCGTTTGGACGAGGAAAAGGATGAGAACGGCAACGTCGTCAAGCAGGGCTTCGACTACTACCTGAAGCCGATGAACTGCCCGATGCACAATCTGATCTTCAAATCCCGTCAACGTTCCTACCGTGAGCTGCCGTTGCGTCTGTTTGAATTCGGCACGGTGTACCGCTACGAAAAGTCCGGCGAAGTGCATGGTCTGACCCGTGTGCGCGGCTTGACTCAAGACGATTCCCACATCTACTGCACCCGCGAGCAGATGAAGGACGAGCTCACCAACCTGCTGACCTTCGTGCTTGGTCTGTTGAAGGACTTTGGTCTGACCGACTTCTACTTGGAGCTGTCCACCAAGGACCCGAACAAGTACGTCGGCTCCGACGAGATCTGGGAGGAGGCCACCAACACGCTCGCCGAGGTCGCCAAGGAATCCGGACTTGAACTGGTTGACGATCCGTGCGGCGCCGCCTTCTACGGCCCGAAGATCTCCGTGCAGGCCCGCGACGCCATCGGCCGCACCTGGCAGGTCTCGACCATCCAGCTCGACTTCAACCTTCCGGAACGTTTCGGCTTGGAGTACATCGCTGCCGATGGCACACACCAGCGTCCGGTGATGATTCACCGTGCACTGTTCGGCTCCATTGAGCGTTTCTTCGCCGTGTTGCTGGAGCATTATGCCGGTGCTTTCCCGGCGTGGCTCGCTCCTGTCCAGGTGCTTGGCGTGCCCGTTGCCGACGAATTCGCCCCACACCTGCAGCAGTTCATTGCCAGCTTGGAAGAGGAGACGGTTCGTTGCGAAATCGACATGTCCGATGATCGTTTCGGCAAGAAGATCCGCAACGCATCCAAGTCGAAGGTGCCGTTCATCCTCATCGTCGGCGAGGAAGACATGAACAACAACGCGGTGAGCTTCCGCTTCCGTGACGGCAGCCAGCTCAACGGTGTGCCGGTCGATGAGGCCAAGGCGCAGATCATGACCGTGCTGAAGAAGCGCGTTCAGGTCAACAACGTCGACGATTTCAAGGCCGCCATCGCAGACTGATCTGATTCGTTCACATTCGGTCGCGTACGGTTATGAATTATGGGGGCGTGCAAGCATCACATACTGACGCTTGCACGCCCTTTTGCTTTCCGAAGAACAGGAATTCGCATGTTAGAACATCTCCGTGCACCATTCAAAAAGACTTATCGAGCCATTCGCCAAGGCACTGGTATCCCTTGGCCTGACAGCGAATGCGGTGACGGTTATTGGCGCTATTGGAACCATTGTGGTGGCTTTCGCCACTGGCATTACGGGATGGTTGTTCGCCGGGCGGTGGTGCTGACGTTGCTGGTGCTCGCCGATTCCCCTGGATGGCTCAGTTGCGGCACTGACCACGGGAGGCACCCAATTCCGGTGCTTTTTGGATTCCACATTGGATCGTATCGCTGATTGGGCATTGCTTGCCGGAGTGGTCATCTTCTTCATCCTGCATGCCGATTGGTGGTATGACATCAACCGGTCAAGCCCGGATTACATTAGTTGGATTGGTATCGCCGCAGCCATGGTGTCGATGATGACGTCGTTCGTGACGTCGTATGCGCGCGCCCGTGCCGAATCCGTCGGTTTCGAAGTGAAAAACGGCATTGCAACGCGTGCCGACAGATTGGTCATCATTCTGGTGGGCATGGCGATTACCGGGCTCACGCACCAAGGGTTTATGGCTGGCCATTGCCATGGTATTGCTTGCGGTTTTTGGGACTCATTACCGTATTCCAACGCATTCTTGAGGCTCGTTGCCAGATGGCCGTCGGTCATAAGACGTATCAGTTGTGAACCGGCTGCATGAAACGGCCGTTGACGCGCCTGACATACGTATGTCGGGCGCTTTGTCTTAGAACCGCTTTAGAATCGTTTCGTTTGAAACATCCGCAACCTGCCTAGGAGCATTATGTCAGGTCATTCCAAGTGGGCGACCACCAAGCACAAGAAGGCCGCCATCGACGCCAAGCGCGGCAAGCTCTTCGCCAAGCTCATCAAGAACATCGAAATCGCAGCCCGCCTCGGCGGCGGCGACCCGGACGGCAACCCGTCCCTGTACGATGCCATCTACAAGGCCAAGAAGGCCTCCATGCCGGCCGACAACATCAAGCGCGCAGTTAAGCGTGGCTCTGGTGAAGAAGCCGGCGGTGCCAACTATGAAGACATCGTCTACGAGGGCTACGCTCCGCCGGCGTTGGTCTCATCATCGAATGCCTGACCGACAACCGCAACCGTGCGGCCGCCGAAGTCCGTTCCACCCTGACCAAGGGCAATGGCTCTCTGGCCACCTCCGGCTCCGTGTCCTTCAACTTCGAGCGCAAGGGCCAGATCGTGGTGCCGGCCGAGGGCGTCGGATTTTGATGATCTGTTTGAGAAGGCCGCAGAAGCTGGCGCTGAAGATGTTACGGACGATGGCGACGTGTTCACTGTCGTCACCGGTCCGTCCGAGATGATCGACGTTCGTAAGGCCCTTCAGGACGCTGGATTCGATTATGATTCCGCCGATCTGGTCATGATGCCGAAGAACGAGGTCGAATTGACTCTCGAAGATGCCCAGAAGGTGTCCAAGCTGATCGACAACCTCGATGATCTGGACGACGTGCAGAACATCTACTCCAACTGGACCGCCTCTGACGAGGTCATGGCTCAGCTTGACGAGGAGTAATCAAGCGTGATTATTCTTGGCGTCGACCCCGGGCTGACTCGCTGCGGGGTCGGCGTGATCGAAGCCGGCGCATACCGCCGGCTTTCTTTTATTCATGTGGATGTGATACGTTCTGATCCGAAATGTCGCAGGATTTACGTCTGTTAGCCATCTATAACGGTTTGGTGGAAAAGATCGAACGGTTCGCACCGGATACGGTGTCCATCGAGCGTGTGTTTGCACAGGAGAATCGCAACACCGTACTGGGGGACTGCACAGGCCGCCGGACTGGCCATGCTGGCTGCGGCCCAGAGGGGCATTCCGTCGCCTTGCATACGCCCACTGAATCAAAAATGGCGATTACCGGCAACGGCAAGGCCGAAAAGATTCAGATGGAACGCATGGTCGCCCGTATTCTAGGGCTCAATACCTTGCCTAAGCCCGCCGACGCCGCCGATGCGTTGGCTATAGCGATTTGTCATGCGCTTCGCCCCGCAGGCGCGTTACAGGGGGAGAGCGTGAACAACACTTGACCGATGCACAGCGTCAATGGGCTCTGGCCTCACAGAAGGCGGCGCGACAACGCGGCGTCCGTAGGGGAATGTAGACTATCGAACAGATGTTCTACAGTTGTATGCGGGAGGTGACGGCATGATAGGCATGTTGCATGGCCAGGTCGATTTCATTGACGCCGCTTCGGCGATTATTGAGGTCGGGGGAGTGGGATATGAGACCCGTATGCCTTCGGCGGATTTGGCATCCATGCACGCTGGGCAGACGGTGAAGGTATACACGTCATTGAATGTTTCGCAGGATGCGATTACATTGTATGGGTTTTCCTCGCTTGCTTCGAAACGCATGTTTTTGCAATTACAGAAGGTCAGCGGAATTGGTCCGAAAGTCGCGCTTTCCTTGCTTTCGACGTTGCCTCCGGAACGTTTGGCGAAAGCTGTGGACGGACGGGATGCCACCGCGCTGGCGAAGGCGCCTGGTCTAGGCAAGAAGGGTGCGCAGAAGATTATTCTCGAACTCAAGGGGTCCATCGATCTCAGTCAGATCGAGGAGTCTTTCCAAAGAGGTTCGTTCTGCGGAAGATGCCGGTTCGAACAGGTCGTGGAGGGTCTGATGTCACTAGGGTGGCGTCAGCAGGATGCCTTGCATGCCGTGCAGACAGTCTGCGAGAGCAATCGTATCAATGTTCCATTGAGGGACGATGATGTGCCCCGCGTGCTCAAACTTGCATTGGCTTCTCTTGACCGAGGTAGGTGAAACGCATCATCATGACGAACGACGTCGCATTCGAACAGTCGAATACCGGTGCCAATGAGGAATCGCTTCGCATGGTTTCCGCGTCGCCTGTCGGCAACGAGCCGGTAAGCGATGAGGAACTGCGTCCTCACGTCCTCGATGGTTTTATTGGACAGCCAAGACTCAAGGCGCAATTGCAGCTGTTTTTGGATGCTGCCCGTAAACGTGACGTTCCCCTGACCACATCCTGCTGGCGGGGCCTCCGGGCTTGGGAAAAACCACGTTGGCCATGATTGTAGCCAACGAGCTTGGAGTGCCGATTCGAGTCACTTCCGGACCTGCTATTCAACATGCTGGTGATTTGGCCTCGATTCTAAGCTCCCCTTGACGCAGGGGAGGTGCTGTTCATCGACGAGATCCACCGCCTTCCACGAGCGGCCGAGGAGCTGCTGTATATCGCCATGGAGGATTTCCGTGTTGATGTGATGGTGGGCAAAGGGCCGGGTGCAAGCTTCCTCCCGTCTGACCCTTACTTTGCCGAGATTCACGGTGATTGGCGCCACCACTCGCGAAGGCATGCTGCCATCACCGTTGAGGGCTCGTTTTGGTTTTACCGCGCATCTTGACTTTTATCCGCATGAGGAGTTGAAAAGCTCATCGAACGATCCTCTTCGGTGCTGGGCATCAGTCTCGAAGAGGGAGCGGCCCATCAGCTTGCCATGCGTTCAAGGGGCACGCCGCGTATCGCCAACCGATTGCTTCGCCGCGTAAGGGATTGGGCCATTGTGCACGATTTAGAAACTGTGCATCCGGACGATGTCAAGGAGGCGTTGGCACTGTACCAGATTGATACCGAGGGCTTGGATCGTTTGGATATTGCGGTATTGAAAGCCATTGTTACCAATTTCAACGGCGGTCCGGTCGGTCTGAACAACCTGTCGGCCATGGTTGGTGAGGAATCGGAGACCGTGGAAACGGTGTGCGAGCCGTATCTGGTCCGAGAAGGATTCCTCGTGCGCACCCCGAAAGGGCGTGGCGACGCGCAAGGCATGGGATCATCTTGGCTTGACTTCGACGAATCTCAAAGGTTGATGTCAGCAAGCTAGCTTTTAGACTCGGCCTGTTCTGGACATAGAGTCCTGTTCGAGCGTCCATCCCAAGGAGTTGTGCCTTTTGGATTACATTTTTCTTATCGTCATCATTGTCGTCATGTTTGGCATGATGTTCTGGCAGTCCAAGAAGCTAAGCAGCAGCAGGCCGAGCGTCAGGATTTCCGTGCCAACCTGCAGCCGGGTACTGAGGTCATCACCATTGGTGGTGTGATCGGCAAGGTTGTTTCCGTCGATACCGAATACGAGGAGATCGTCATCGATTCCGAAGGCTCTCAGATTCGTTTCGGCTTCAACGCCATCAGCCGCGAATACGTGCGTCCTGCGTACGTACACGACGATGAGGTCGATGAAAACGGTAATCCTCTTCCCACCGATTCCACAGACGAAGATCAGGCTGCTCAGGAGCCGATTGAAGGCGAAATCGAAGCGGCGCAGACTGAGACCGAGCAGAAGAACAGCTGACAAGCTAATTAAGGCATCGGCGAAAATCTCATTTTTGAGGTTTTCGCCGATTTTATTCCTGACGGAAACCTATAATGCAAAGTGCCGTAGCACTACAAAAAGAAGGACAATACAGTCATGGCATCGTCGGATATTACCGTTTCCGGTCTTAGCAAAGATTGGAAACGAAAACGCCGAGTACCTTGTTTCAAAGATTCGCACCATTCCGGGATTCCCCAAGGAAGGTATTCTTTTCGTGATTTCATGCCTGTTCTGGCAGATGCGCGTGCCTTCGGATTGCTACTTGACGCACTCGAAGCCGCGTTGCCGGTCGCTGCCGATGAATTCGATATCATCGCAGGTTTGGAAGCCCGCGGATTCCTTTTTGGTCCTGCGTTGGCAGCGCGCCGCAGGCAAGGGCTTCGTCGCAGTGCGCAAGGCTGGTAAGCTTCCTCCGGAAACCGTTAGCGAAAGCTATGACCTTGAATATGGGCAGGCCACCGTCGAAATCGAGACGAATATCGTGCATGAGGGATCTCGTGTGCTTGTCGTTGATGATCTGATTGCCACTGGAGGAACAGCGCGTGCGGCTGCTTCGTTGATCGAAAAGTGTGGCGGCACGGTGTCAGGTTTCAGCTTCGTCATGGAGCTTGTCGGCATTGGTGGCATGGCATCGCTGGGAGACTGTCCGACAAGTTCACTGATCACCATGCCTGCGTGAGTTAAGTACATTCTTCGTAAATAACCAATAGCATCAAGGGAAAAGAATCCATGGATCTCTATGAGTACCAGGCTAGGGAACTGCTTGAAGAGCAGGGTATTCCAACGCCTAAGGCAGTGTTCGCGCAGAACTCCCACGAAGTGGCTGAGGCTGCCGAGCAGATTGGCTACCCCAACGTGATTAAGGCGCAGGTGAAGATTGGCCACCGCGGTCAGGCTGGTGGCGTCAAGCTGGCGAAGAATCGTGATGAGGCCATTCTTGCATCCGAAGACATCCTTCCGATGACCATTCACAAGCACAAGGTCAGTGGCGTGTTGGTGGCCGAGGCAAAGAACATTCTTCACGAGTATTATGTCTCCATTTCCGTGGATCGTTCGTGTCTCGCGATTTTGACGTGCTCGCTACTGCGAATGGTGGAACCGAGGTCGAGGAGATCGCCAAGGAACACCCGGAATCTGTGAAGCGTCTGCATATCGACGCTCTGGAGGATTTCGATATCGAGGCTGCGACCAAGATGGCGGAAAGCATTGGCTTCTATCATGCCGACGTCAACCAAGGCAGCACAGATTCTGCTGAAGATGTGGCAGTGCTTCAAAGAGAACGACGCCACGCTTGTGGAAATCAATCCGCTTGCCAAGATCGGCGATCCGGATGACGAGTCTTCCAAGACATTGTGCGCTCTGGACGCCAAGATTTCTTTAGATGACAATGCTGCGTTCCGTCATGATGGCTGGAAGCGCTTCGCTGACCCAGTGCATGTGGGATCCGTGTGAGCAGAAGGCGCGAGAGCATGGTCTGCACTATGTGCACCTTCAGGGTTCCGTCGGTGTCATTGGCAACGGTGCTGGTTTGGTGATGAGCTCACTTGACGCGGTTTCCGGAGCTGGAGAAGATCAGGGCACCAATGTCAAACCGGCAAACTTCCTTGATATCGGTGGTGGTGCGTCCGCCGAAGTGATGTGCGGCAGTTTGGAGATCGTGCTGTCCGACCCGCAAGTCGAATCGGTGTTGATCAACGTGTACGGTGGCATCACATCTGCGAGCAAGTTGCCAAGGGCATTCTGGAAGCCCTTGACAAGCTTTTGGCAGTTCCAAGCCTCTGGTAGTCCGTTTTCGACGGCAACGCGGCGGCAGAAGGTCTGCATATTCTGGCTCAGGCCGATCGTGTCAATCTGCATGTTGCGCAGACCATGGAAGAAGCCAGCACAGCAGGCCGCGCGTCTCGCGGCCAATGGCAAGGAGGTTCGCTGAAATGACGCTTTTCATTGAGGATGGCGCACCTGTCATCGTGCAGGGTATGACCGGACATCAGGGCATGACCCATACCGCCCGCATGCTGAAGGCCGGCACCAATATCGTCGGCGGTGTCAACGCCCGCAAGGCCGGCCAGGAAGTCAATTTCCCGCGGCTAAGGACGGCGAGGATGTTACGTTGCGTGTTCGGCAATTGCGCCGAAGCCGTGGAAGTCACCGGCGCCCAAGCGAGCGTCGTGTTAGTGCCGCCGCGTTTCGCCAAGGATGCCGTGGTCGAAGCCATTGAAGCCGGCATCAAGCTGATTGTTGTCATCACCGAAGGCATTCCTGTTGCCGATAGCGCGTACTTTGTTGAACTCGCATTGCGCAAGGATGTGCGTATTGTCGGTCCGAACTGCCCTGGTCTGCTTACCCTGCCTTCTACGGAAGGTGTGAATGGTTGCAATCTTGGCATTATTCCGGACGGCATCGTCCCCGTGGACCTTTGGGTTTGGTGTCTAAGTCCGGTACGCTCACCTATCAACTGATGGGAGAGTTGTCTGACATTGGTTTTACCGCATGTTTGGGTGCTGGCGGCGACCCTATCGTCGGCACTACGTTGCAGGAGGCGCTTGAGGCGTTCGAAAACGATGATGCCACCAAGGCTGTCGTGATGATCGGTGAAATCGGCGGTAGTGCCGAACAGGATGCGGCCAAGTGGGCATCCGAGCATATGACCGCCGGTTGTCGCCTACATCGCCGGTTTCACCGCCCCCGAAGGCAAGCAGATGGGCCACGCCGGCGCCATCGTCTCCGGAGGCAAGGGAACTGCGCAAGATAAGAAGGAAGCGCTCGAAGCCGTGGGTATTCGTGTCGGACGCACTCCGGGGCAGACCGCTGAAATCATGCGCGAGGTGCTCGCTTCCAAGTCGATATGATGGCGAACCTGAAGTATTGGTTGAGGGGCTTGCCGTAGCGGCATTGTCCATGGTCGTCTATGCCGGTGCCCTTGGCTGCTACATTGCGCTGATGCTTCTGGTTATTTCCATGGAAGAAGGCGGCGACAATCTCTCCGCCTTCTCTGTTTCCTTGACCGAGGCGGTTGTGCTTCTCAGCCAAGGGAGCGGTTTCAAAACCGGATCCATCACTTTGACGATTATGCCGTTGCTGCTTACGGTTTTGCTGATCGCTCTTATCGCATCGCTCGCCAAACGCAGCGGAACGAGTCTGTCCGGATGCGTGGCAGGAACCATAGGCTGGGTGTTGATCAATGTGTTCTTCGCCAATAGCCTTGACATCAAACTCATTGATACGACGGGCGTGGTTGCTGTGAAAACAGCGATCGTCTTTGTACCTATGCCATTGCCGCGATTCCCGAATCACCACTGACCAAACGAGATTTGGATTGGATCAGCGAGCATGTTTCGTCTCCGGTCCGTAAAACCGTCACCATTGGTGTTGCCTTGGGTGTGCTGTTGATCACGGTCTATCTGGTCATTGGACTGATTGTGGTCTTGTACTGGGCATTCAGCAACCAGTCGGCCATGGTGAAGTTGTATGAGCTATCGGGAATGCAGAACGGTTTCTCGCATCCTCACCACGATCGCCATGATCGCTTGGATTCCAAATATCGCGATTTGGGCTATTTCTGGGTATTCGGGGCCGGTTTTTCGATTGGCGATCTAGCGGAATTCACCATGTGGAGCGGTCAGGGGTCGGCATTGCCGTCTCTGCCGATATTCGGTTTGCTTCCTCAAGCGATTGAAACGAATTGGATTCGGATCGCGTTGATGTGCGTTCCTTTGGCTTTAGCTTGTGCCGCGGGCATGGTGGTCATGCTGTTCAACAAGGGGGCTTTCATATCAGAGTAGGTAACTCCGATCAGCAGATTGATGTCAAGAGGGGAGTGCTTGGCTTTGCCTATCCAGCAGGGAGCGTTCTGCATTTCCTGCACCGTTGTATCGGTATGTTCGAGTCTGCTTTTGCCATCTCCAGTGGAGCGTTGGGCTCAAAACATCTTGCGCACATCGGCGTCGACGTGATCTCATCGACCCGTAAGATTGGACAGCCTACTGCCGTGGGACTGTTTTCGTCATGGTTGCTGACTTTGGTGGCCGTATCCATGTTTTTTGGAATACGCTGGATAGTAAAGCGTGTCCGCGAGAGCAGGAGTGGTGCGTCCACTGCGGCTCTTGAATCAGATAATCGTGAGGTCGCCAATGCGGCCCGCACAGTGACCTCAACCATCAATAACAAGGAGGATCAGGGTGACAACAACGAATCGACCGATACGGCGAGCTCTGGTATCGGTCTTCCATAAGGAAGGCATCGAGGTTCTTGCCGAAGCGTTCATCAAGGCTGGCACTGAAGTGGTTTCCACTGGTTCCACTGCGAAGCGTCTTGCGGAACTTGGCGTCAAGGTGACGGAAGTCTCGGAAGTAACCGGCTTTCCGGGTGCCTTGACGGTCGCGTCAAAACCCTCGACCCGCATATCCACGCGGGCATTCTCGCTGACATGACCAATGAGGACCACGCGGCACAGCTGGAAAAGTTCGACATCAAGCCGTTCGATCTGGTGGTCGTCAACCTGTACCCGTTCGCCGACACGGTTCGTTCTGGCGCGGATGAGGCTGCCACCATCGAGAAGATCGACATCGGTGGTCCGTCCATGGTTCGCGGTGCGGCCAAGAACAGCGCCACTGTGGCCATCATCACCGATCCGAACGATTACGCACTGGTAGCTGCGCGCATCGAAAACGGAGAGGGCTTCTCTCTCGAAGAACGTCGTTGGCTGGCCGGCAAGGCGTTCGCCCATACTGCCGCCTACGATGCCACCATTAACGAGTGGACTGCAAAGCACTGGCCGAAGCCTTTGACCGTTGAGCAGCCAACCGCCGAAGACGAGCCGGAAGTGAATGAGACCAAGTTCCCGGCCGCATTCACTCGTACTTGGGACCGTGCCCACGTGCTGCGTTACGGTGAGAATCCCCACCAGCAGGCCGCGCTGTATCTGGATCCGCTGAATCAGGATGGTTTCGCGCATGCCGAACAGCTCGGTGGCAAGCCGATGAGCTACAACAACTATGTTGATGCTGATGCTGCTTGGCGTGCCGTATGGGATTTTGCTCCCCAGATTGCCGTGGCCGTAGTCAAGCACAACAATCCGTGCGGTCTGGCCATCGGCGCGACCGCGGCCGAGGCCCACAAGAAGGCTCACGCCTGCGACCCGATGAGCGCCTACGGCGGTGTGATCGCCGCGAACAGCAAGGTCACCATGGAAATGGCGGAAAGCGTCCGCCCGATTTTCACCGAAGTCATCGTCGCCCCCGACTATGAGCCGGCCGCGCTCGAACTGCTGCAGACCAAGAAGAAGAACCTGCGCATTCTGAAGGTTTCCGAGCCGCCGAAGTCCAAGACGCAGTTCCGTCAGATCGACGGCGGTCTGTTGGTGCAGTCCACGGATCTTATCGATGCTCCGGGCGACGATCCGAACGCTTGGAAACTGGTTTCCGGCGAGCCTGCTGATGAGCAGACCGTCAAGGATCTGGTTTTCGCTTGGCGGGCCATCCGCTGTGTCAAGTCGAACGCTATCCTGATCGCCCACGATCAGGCCACTGTTGGCATTGGCATGGGTCAGGTGAATCGTGTCGATTCCGCGAACCTGTCCGTCGAACGCGCCAACACGCTGGCTGATGGCGCAAACCGCACCAAGGGCGCTGTCGCTGCATCCGACGCGTTCTTCCCATTCGCGGATGGTGCGGAAATTCTCATCAATGCAGGCGTTAAGGCTATCGTTCAGCCGGGCGGTTCCATTCGCGACGAGGAAGTGTTCGAAGCGGCTCGTAAGGCCGGCGTCACCATGTATGTGACCGGCACCCGTCACTTCTTCCACTGATACGCCGCCTCTCATGTGAGGGTATTGGTCAACGTGGCGTCCGATTCCGTATTGGTTTCGGACGCCACGTTTTTATTATGATTACGGTTGTTGTACAGCAAGCAAGATGAAAGGCCCCGGAATGAGCCATCCTTACGTTTCCGAAGATCATGAGGGCAAACCGTGGTTCGAATGGATCGTCGCCGCGGTAGTGATTGTTGCGACGGTGCTTGCGGTCGCAGGATATACAAAAGCCGCCACCGCTGCGATTGCGGTGACGGCCATAGCGACTGGACTGGTCAGACTGGCATTGCGTGAGCGCAGTCCATGGAAGGTTCGGTCAGTTGCTTTCGACGCTTTCATCGGCATTGGCTTGGGCGTAGGACTGTTCATCCTGCTCACCATCGTTCCCGTCGGCAACTGACGATTCGCCAAGAACGGTATTGCCTTCGACCTCATCGATTGTCTCGACAGTATCCGGCACGTTCTTCTTCGTACCAATCATGCCGGCGACGATGACGACGAGAGCAACAACTGCAGCGGCAAGAACAGGGCAAATCCAGAAGACCCACAGCTGTTGCAGCGGCTCTTCATTCAGTCCTTGATTCTGTGCGAAAATGGCAATGCCCGTGGCACGTGCCGGATTCAGTGCGGCTCCGGTCACCGGATAGGTGATAGCGGTGCCGATGCCGTAGGCAAGGCCCATGGCAACGGCGTGGTTTGTTTTGGACTCGCCGTGTCCGTCCGTGGTGCGCAGTGCGGAGGCAACGATAATGATACCTGCGACGACTTCAACGGCGATGGCCAGAGTGATGCCGAGGGTCACTCCATAATTGCCGAGGGTGGAGTAGGAGACGGAATTCTCATCGAAACCGTTGACCGTTGGTGTCATCCAGATCTTGAATGTCACCTGCTCGGAAGTCGGCAGAAGGAACCGGATGGCGGCACCCGCGCCGATACCGCCGAGCACGGGCAATGATGTACAGAATGCCATCAAGCACGTGGGTTTTGCCAGTGAGCATGGCGGCGACGGATACGGCCGGATTGAACTGTGCTCCGGAAATGGAACCGAAGATTACGGTGACGGCGGCGTATACGATGCCCGTCAACAGGGCGATGAACGCCATGTTAATGCCATACACCGCGGAACCAAGCGAGCAGATCGCATAAATCGCGAAGCAAATGATGAAGCTTCCCACAAGTTCCGCTCCGACACGAAGTGCCAACGGCTTGCTTTGTTCTTCCTTGGTTATGGGCGTTGCTTCAACAGCAGTCATAGTCTTTCCTCTGTCATATAGTGGACAAGTTGCGATTTTGGGAAATCGCCAAACGACTGCCATAGTACCAGCAGTCCCTATAAGTATTATCCGGCCACGTTGGGAGAACGATGCCAAACGCATATTCCCGCGCCGCGAAGGCGCAACACGATAATGAAGGTATCCGTCTGCAGAAGCTTCTTGCTCAGGCAGGATTCGGATCCCGTCGCAAATGTGAAGAGATCATTACTGAAGGACGTGTCGAAATCGACGGCGAGCTTGTTACCGAATTGGGCACTCGCGTCGATCCGAAACATCAGGAAGTCCGTGTGGACGGCTCCCGTGTTCGCGTGAATCCCAATCATGTCACGCTCGCTTTGAACAAGCCGAAGCGTGTGCTGAGCGCCATGGAGGATCCGAAGGGACGCTACACCCTGAGCGATATCGTCGGCGACAAGTACGAGCGCATCTTCCACATGGGCCGTCTCGACTACGATTCCGAGGGTCTTATCCTCATGACGAACGACGGCGAACTCTCGCAGCACGTCATGCACCCCAAAGTACGAGGTCGAAAAGACCTACGTCGCCACGTTGGAAGGTCGCATCAGCGGTCAGGTGTGCCGCCGACTGGTCACTACAGGCGTACAGCTCGACGACGGCTGGATCAAGCTCGACCGTTGCGCGATTCTTGATGCCAGCCGCGACAGCACGCTGGTCAAGGTTGTGCTGCATTCCGGCAAGAACCGTATCGTCCGTCGCATTTTCGGTTCGATCGGATTCCCGGTCAAGCGTCTGGTACGCACCCAGATCGGTCCGATTAAGCTTGGCGATCTGAAATCCGGATCGTACCGTGTGCTTTCGCAGACCGAGGTGCGTTCCCCTGTCCAAGGCGGTGGGCCTGTGATTCGCGTAGCAATTGATGGACCTGCGGGTGTCGGCAAGTCTTCCACATCCAAGGCGTTGGCCAAATATTACGGTTTCGCTTACCTCGATACCGGTGCCATGTATCGTGCCTGCGCATGGTGGTGCATGAACAAGGGCATTGACCTTGACGCGGAGACGATCGATGAACAACTGGTCACCGAAACCGTGGGAGAGTTCTTTACCGAAGGTCATTTCGACATCAGCGTCGATCCAGACGATTCGAAGGTATATGCCGACGGCGAAGACATCAGCGACGTTATTCGTTCCTCCGAAGTGTCATCCCATGTGTCCAAGGTGTCGAACATCATTCCCGTCCGTCACGTGCTGATTGCCGCTCAACGCGCGTACATCGCACGCGAAGCTGCGTCTGACTCTTTTCTGAGGGTGCCGGAGTGGTCGCCGAAGGCCGTGACATCACTACGGTTGTTGCGCCGGATGCTGAAGTGCGTGTGTTGCTCACCGCCCGTGAAGAGGTGCGACAGGCTCGTCGTTCCGGTCAGTCAACTGATGGTGTCGGATCAGAAAATGTTGCGGCGCGAGATGCAGCTGATTCCAAGGTCACGAATTTCACATCTGCTGCGGAAGGCGTGCTGACCGTTGATAATTCCGATTTGAATTTCGGCGAAACGCTTGATGTGCTTGTGCGCATTGTCGACGATGCCATCGAAGAGCAGCAGTATCGCCAGTACGCTTCCAATCTTGACGATTATGAGTTGGATGAGGGCGATGAAGGACTGATCGATGGATCGTCGTTCGTTGGCGGCGAACGCCAGTCCGGCCCGAAGCCGGTTGGCGTGCTTGCCGTCGATGGGCGCCCTAATGTCGGTAAGTCCACGCTGGTGAACCGTATTCTCGGCCGTCGCGCTGCTGTGGTGGAAGACACTCCCGGCGGGACTCGAGACCGTGTGAGCTACGATGCTGAATGGGCCGGCACCGATTTCAAGCTGGTTGATACCGGTGGCTGGGAAGCCGATGTCGAAGGTATCGAGTCCGCCATCGCATCCCAAGCGCAGATCGCCGTTCAGCTTGCAGACGCTGTGGTGCTTGTGGTGGATGGCCAGGTTGGTCTTACCAACACCGACGAGCGCATTGTCAAGATGCTGCGCGCCTCCGGCAAGCCGGTCACGCTGGCGGTGAACAAGGTTGATGATCGTGAGAGCGAATATTTGACCGCTGAATTCTGGAAGATGGGCTTGGGGGAGCCGTATGGCATTTCCGCCATGCACGGTCGCGGTATTGGCGAACTGCTTGACGCTGCCTTGAATTCGTTGAAGAAGGCTGAGAAAACCTCCGGTTTCCTTACTCCGTCCCATTTGCGCCGTGTGGCGTTGGTCGGTCGACCGAACGTGGGCAAGTCGTCTCTGCTCAATCAGCTGGCGCACGAGGAACGTACCGTGGTCAATGATTTGGCAGGTACCACTCGCGATCCAGTCGATGAAGTGGTGACGGTTGATGGGGAGGATTGGCTGTTCATCGACACCGCAGGCATCAAGCGTCGCCTGCATAAGCTGTCTGGTGCCGAATATTTCTCATCCTTGCGTACTCAGGCCGCGATTGAGCGTTCGGAACTTGCGCTGGTGCTGTTTGATGCTTCCCAACCGATTTCCGATCAGGATTTGAAGGTGATGAGCCAAGCAGTGGACGCCGGTCGATGCATCGTTTTGGTGTTCAACAAGTGGGATTTGATGGATGATTTCGACCGTCAGCGAATGGAACGCCTGTGGAACACCGAATTCGACCGTGTGATGTGGGCCGAGCGTGTGAATCTGTCCGCCAAGACCGGCTGGCACACCAACCGTCTGGCCAGAGCCATGCGTGGAGCACTGGAATCATGGGACAAGCGTATTCCGACCGGTAAGCTCAATGCGTTCTGGGTAAAATCAAGCCGCCCATCCGCATCCACTGCGTGGAGGCAAGCAGCCGCGTATCTTGTTCGCGACGCGGAGGCTTCGACGCGTCCACCGCGTTTCGTGATTTTCGCTACCGGCTTCCTTGAGCATGGCTACCGCCGATACATCGAACGTTGCCTGCGCGAGGAATTCGGTTTTGAAGGTTCCCCGATTCAGATTTCGGTGAATATTCGAGAGAAGAAGAATCGCAAGTAAGTTTCTATGGATTGTGGCCGCACACCATTCCTTGGGTGTGCGGCCACAATCCATATTAGATCAGTGCACGCCAATCATGCGTGACTCATTGTCACATGCTTAAAACAGCGGCTGTTCCTCAGTATCCCGTTGATGTAGATATCCGCTGATCGCACGCCGCGCGAGCGAACTCAAGGATATGCCTTCCTCGGACGCGCGCTCCCGTGCCATCTTGCCGATGGCATAGGGGAGTTTGATTTTCCATTCGTCTCCGAGCTGTTCTCGACCGTCGGTGTTCTTCGGCCTTCGTCCAGGGCGGACGGTGTCCGTGGTCTCATTCAGATCGTCGCGTTCAAGCGCCTTGCGCGTCAATTCGGTAAGGGTGATGCCATCATGCTTCGCCCGTTCCCTGGCCGCTACGCCAAGTTCCCGGGGCAGACGTATCTTCCACTCATCCTCAAGCTCGGATGAGTCAAACACGTGGGCAAAGCCGTCAACGTCGTCAAACTGTGGTTGGGCGTCCATCGACTTCAAGACAATCACCCTTTACCTGCATGCGTAAGACTGACATCCCTAAAAAGAAAACCCGAAATCGCATGAATCCGGGTTTTCTGGTCGGACCAGCGGGATTCGAACCAGCGACCCCTTGACCCCAGTCAAGTGCGCTACCAAGCTGCGCTATGGTCCGAACGATGCAAAAGCACCGAACATGAAACATAGCACAACCTGATCTATTTTTCAAATTCATCGTGTCGCACGATTCGCGGAACATGATAAAGAGTTCTTGGGATGTCATTTATGTCAAGAATTTTTCCTTTTGCCACCAAAAAGCCCCCCGTCATGGGAATTTTGTCGTAGTATTGCCTAGGTACGATGAGAACAGGACGCCCGCACGAAAAGGGAAAGACATTGACTGAGGACGTATTTGAACACTCCGCCGCAAAGATGCGGGACAACGGGATGACCGATATGGCCATTGCGCAATTCAAACGACTGTACGAGGTTTGGCGCAGTGAGGAAGCAGGCACATGGATCCGAGGGATGATGTTGAGCCTCTGGTGGGAGTGCCCAGCTTCCATGATGTCTACGAGACCATCAACCACGACAAGGCCGTCGATGCTTTTTGCCAAAACCGCGTTCCTCAAACTTAATGGTGGCCTCGGCACGTCCATGGGCTTGAATTGTGCCAAGTCCTTGTTGCCAGTGCGTCGTCATAAGGCACGTCAGATGCGCTTCATCGACATCATCATCGGTCAGGTGCTGACTGAACGCACTCGTCTGGGTGTGGAACTGCCATTGACGTTGATGAACTCCTTCCGCACGTCGAATGACACCATGAAGGTGCTGCGTGCCAACAAAAAGTTCCATCAAGAGGACATTCCTCTGGAAATCGTGCAGCATCAGGAACCGAAAATCGGTGCGGAAACCGGTCTTCCTGTCAGCTTCCGGCAAATCCGGAACTTGAATGGTGCCCGCCAGGCCATGGCGACCTGTTCTCCACCATTTGGGAATCCGGCCTATTGGACATCCTCGAGGAGAAGGGCTTCAAATACCTGTTCATCTCGAATTCTGACAATCTCGGCGCACGTCCTTCGCGCACGCTGGCTCAGCACTTCGAAAATACCGGTGCGCCATTCATGATCGAGGTCGCAAAACGTACTCCAGCTGATCGCAAGGGCGGGCATATCGTGCGGGATAAGGTGACCGGACGTCTCATGTTGCGTGAGATGAGCCAGGTGCATCCGGACGATAAGGATGATGCGCAGAACATCGAAAAGCATCCGTACTTCAACACCAACAGCATCTGGGTGCGCATCGACGCTCTGAAGGCCAAGCTGTCCGCATATGATGGCGTGCTTCCTCTTCCGGTGATTCGCAATAACAAGACCGTCGATCCGACCGATCCGACGAGCGAGCCGGTCATCCAGCTGGAAACAGCCATGGGAGCGGCGGTGACGTTGTTCGACGGGGCTACCTGCGTATGCGTTGACCGTATGCGTTTCCTGCCGGTGAAAACCACCAATGATTTGTTCATTATGCGTTCCGATCGCTTCCACCTGACGGACACGTATGAGATGGAAGACGGCAATTACATCTTCCCGGACGTTCACTTGGATGCGCGGTATTACAAGAACATCCATGATTTCGATACGAGATTCCCTTATGGCGTTCCGTCGCTTGCCGCGGCCAATTCCGTCGACATCGATGGTGACTGGACCTTCGGCAGGGACGTGATACTGTTCGGTGACGCGCGGTTGACCGACACAGGTGAGCCGAGTTATGTTCCGAATGGCGAATACGTTGGCCCGCAAGGTGTTGAGCCTGATGATTGGGTCTGATTCGAGGGGGTGGCCTCAACACGAAAAACTGTATTTTTTCGTAAAATAGACACAATCTGAACGAAAACCCTCTATCATAGAGAGGTGTGTGCAGAGCCTGAACCGGCTAGGCGCTTAAGATGAAACGTTAACGAGACGTGAGGACTAATGGCAGAGGGCAGTAACGGAAGGCGTCGTTTCTCCGACAAATGGGGCAAGCACGAACTTGATGTATTGGCTGTGCTTTCCTCAGCTTTCCCGCAATGGCTTACTTCCCGTCAGATTGCCCAGCGTGTGAAGGCGTATGCCGATTCCTATGGGGGAGCTGGCTGATCAGGCGGCGAAGGCGGCTTTGCCAAGCAGTTCCAGCGTGATCGCGCCAAGCTCGCCGCTATGGGCATCGCCATCGAATCACGGCAGCCTGAGTATTCGTCCAAGTCGGAAGGCCAGGACTTCGCGTCCTACCGTCTGCAGCTTGGAGATGAGCCTCGCGTTCGTCTGCTGTTCGGCGACGAGGATTTGCCGATTCTTGCCGCCGCCAACTATCTGGCCCGTTCCATGTCGATTTCCTCAGCTCCCGCACATGAGACGCAGCATACGTCCCGTACCGCGCCTCGCGTCCCTCAGACTCCGACTTCCAGGGCTTGGTCTTGATTCCATCGCTCCGGGTCTGGGAACGCAATCCATTCCCGACGAATTGGTCAAGGTCGTTGACCAGCGTCGTTTCGCGGCGACGGTAGATGTTGACGGCGAGCATTTGAACGTCGCCTACACCGATTCCGATGATCTGGCTATGTTCGTGCTTTCTCATCCGGGTGCTTCCATCGTCAGTCCTCAGGAGGCTGTCGACGCGTTCAACCGCCGTTTGAATGCCGCCACGCAGTTCGTGCCTGCCGACGAATCCACAGGAGGCGATAGCTCCACTGTCGCAGCCATGGAAATCAACCGCAACAGCACTGACGACGATGCAGAGGAGGGCAAGGGGCGTCCGAAGAAGAATTCCGCATTCCAGACGGGTAGCGAGGTCGACCGTCGTCTGCGCCTGATGCTGTTCCTTTCGGCGCACCTCGGCGAAGAATATTCGCTTGAGGAACTTGCGGAACGTTTCATTGGCAAACCGAAGAACGACGACGAGCTCAAGAAATTCGTTAACATCATTCATAAGGACATCAACACCCTGACCACCGTTTCCGACGATGGTGAGATGGCTGGCAGCCAGTTCTTCGACATCGACTGGTCGTTGCTTGACGCTGAAGGCATTGTTTCCGCCACGAATTCGCTTGGGCTGGAACGCTTGGCAGGTATCTCCCAGCAGTATTTGAGCATGCTTACCGCATCGGTGAGCTATCTTGCGCATTCGTCGTTGCTGCCAGACAAGTTGCGTGAACAGGCTGAATCGTTGTACAGCCGTCTTCGTCAACATGTTGAGCCGGGGGACATGCCTTGGCTGAGTCTGACCGGTTATGAGATGGAACCTCGTAATTTCTCCATTGTGAAGAGCGCGATCTCCAAGAGCTTGCTGCTTGACATGGAATATACGGATGGCGCCGGAAGGACCCAGCGTAAGCTTGTCGCGCCAGATAAGATCTTCGTCGATGAGGGAGTCTTCTACGTTGCCGTATGGACTGATGTCGCTGCCGCTGCACCGGCTGACAAAGCTAAGTACGTGAAGAAAGACACCACGATCAACAAGGCCACAGGAAAGCCTCGCATCTGGCAGGTGCTTCGCATTTCCCGCATTGAAAAGGCCGAACTGGTTGAACCTACCGCGAAAATCGACATTCCCGACGTTCCCGCATCCGAATTGCGCAAATGGAGCTTCGATAATGGAACTCCAGCTGTGTTCGTCACCAATCAGGATGATCTGTCATTTATTGACGGGCTGTCGGGAGCAACAGTCGAAAAGTGCGGAGAGGGCGAGAAGGTGCATCTGATCGTCTCGTCCGATTATGGTATGTCGCATTCTGCATTTCCCACGCACGGCATATCACTGCCGTAGCTCCCGAAAACGTTGCGTACCATGATTGTCGCCCGTGCCCAGCATGAGCTGAGCATTGGCGATCGTGAGAATGAAGGCTGACGGGGAGAGACTATGCCTTGGTGGATTTGGCTGTTGCTCGCTCTGTTCATGCTTGCAATGGTTGTTTCCGGAGTCGTCTACGCATGTTTACACGGCTATCGAGCATTCAAGGACGTGGCGAAGCTGGGTGAACGGACGGCAAAACGAATCGAGGCGATGGGCAAACCATTGCCCCAAAACAACGAGAATGAAGCGCCTTTCTTTACCAGACCTTTAAAGGATGCTGCAGATCGTTATGCGGATGCCCATGCCGGAGTCATTGAGAGGCATGAAGCGAAGCGAAGTCGTCATGCTCAACAGTGGGCACAATGGCGTCATTTTAACGATTGACCCAACCATATTAAGGAATCATGACCCATCATCGTCGCCGTAATAACGGTACTGAACCGTCGAAAATCAATGAGATCGTGGAGTTGTCTCCCGCGCAACGGTATGCCGCATTCAAACAAACGCAGGCCAAGCAGCGCACGGTTGCTGCCGAATTCGCAAGATCCATGCCATTCGAGCTTGACGAATTCCAGATGCAAGCCAACGATGCGTTGGAGGCTGGCGATAATGTGCTCGTGGCAGCTCCTACGGGAGCAGGCAAGACTGTCGCAGCCGATTTCGCCATCTATCTGGCGCAGACGCGGAATGTCAAAGCCTTCTTATACCACACCGATCAAGGCGCTGAGCAATCAGAAATACCATGATCTGGTCGACCAGTATGGAACGGATAAGGTCGGATTGCTGACCGGAGACACGTCCATCAACTCCGAGGCGGACATCGTGGTCATGACCACCGAAGTGCTGCGCAACATGCTGTATGAGCATTCCGTGACGCTTGAAGCGCTTCGTTATGTGATCCTTGACGAAGTGCACTATCTTGCTGACCGTTTCCGAGGGCCGGTCTGGGAAGAAGTCATTATCCACTTGCCGAAAAACGTGAACATCATAGGTCTTTCCGCGACGGTTTCCAATGTCGAGGATTTTTCCGAATGGATCGAATCTGTTCGTGGCAAAACCACGTTGGTCATGTCGGAACAGCGTCCGGTACCGTTGGAACAGCATGTGCTCGTACAGGCAGATGACCATACCGAACCAGAACTCATCGACCTATATCGGCGTGACGCCAATGGCGAACAGACGGTCAAACTCAATGCGCAGCTGATAAACAGACTTGATCAGCTTGACCGTCAGGCGGAACGGCGCAAGGGCGAGCGACGTCCTGATAAGCGTGGGGCCAAAGGTAAAGGTGGACGATGGGACGATCGCCCGCATAAGGTCGAACGCCATATGCCTCGACGCTGGGCGGTTGTGGACGAGTTGAATTTTCTTGACATGCTGCCGGGAATCTACTTCATTTTTTTCAAGAAACGGTTGCGATCAAGCGGTTGACCAGTGCATCAACGCAGGCTTGGAACTCACCACCAGCGACGAAGTGCAACAAATCAGACGGATCGTCGATGAGATGGTCGAAGGCCAGTTGAGCCAAGAAGACTTGAAAGCGCTGCATTTCTCGCAATTTCGTTTCGCCCTGGAAGAAGGGTTCGCTCCGCATCATGCGGGAATGGTCGCATTGTTCCGCCAGATTGTCGAACGCTTGTTTGAAGAAGGCTTGGTTAAAATGGTCTTCGCCACGGAAACGCTGGCTTTGGGCATTAACATGCCCGCACGGTGTGTGGTGGTTGAGAAGCTTGAGAAATTCGACGGCACCGGGCATGTTGGGTTGACTCCCGGCGAGTTTACCCAGTTGACCGGTCGTGCGGGACGACGTGGCATCGACACCATCGGACATGCCGTTGTGGTGGACCACCATGGTTTTGTTCCCGCCACTGCGGCCGCCTTGTCCAGCAAACGAGTGTATCCGCTTCACTCAAGCTTCAGACCGACCTTCAATATGGCTGTCAATCTATTGAATTCCAGCGACTATGAAACAGCTCGCGTTACGCTTGACCACTCCTTTGCGCAATGGGAAGCCAACGAGTCGGCATGGCAGCTTGAAGCACAGATGGAAACCTTATGCAAGGCTCTGGAAGGATATGAGCAGGCTTTCCAGTGTGAATTCGGCGATTTCAAAAAATTCATGCGTTTGCGGATGCGTTTGAGTGATTTGGAGAAGAACGAACGTCGCAAACTCAAGCATGAGGTGTTCCGTACGCAGAAGGAACGCAGCCAGGCGTTTATGGATCTTGACAAACGCATCAAGAAACTCAGAGAAGAAGACCGCGACCATCCGTGCCGTAAATGCCCTGATGTGCAGAAGCACTTGAAATGGGGACATCGTTGGGCTCGTGAGATGCGCGAGTTGGAACGGGTACAGCATCGTTACGATTCGCGAACCGGTTCCGTGGCACGTCAGTTTGATCATATTTGCGCTGTGCTTTCCAATCTCGGCTATCTTCAGCCGGTACGGGAATCCGCGGGCCATGGTGATTATCAGCTCACGGAACGTGGCCAGCTGTTGCGGCATTTGTACAGCGAGCTTGATCTAGTATTGGCGCAGGCGATTGACGATGGCGCATTTGACGGGTTGAACGCCTGTGAATTGGCCAGCGTCGTCGCATCGTTGGTGTTCGAAGCCCGCAGGGGAGGCGGGGAGAGCCGCGTCGTTACCCTGGAGGCATTCAAGGGAACGTCGCCGTGTGCGCAGCGCAGCTTAAGGGCGTCCATGCGTCGATTGCCATGTTATGTGAGGATCACATGCTTGAGGAGCCTCGCCAACTCGATTTTGGCATCACCGATATCGTCTACGATTGGGCGCAAGGTGAAAGCCTGTCGCAGGTGCTGTACGGCACCGATCTGACGGGCGGCGATTTCGTGCGTAACGGCAAACGGCTTGCCGACGTGCTTCAGCAGATAGCCGTGGCTGGACCGTATCTTGCGGATCGTGCCGAAACGTTGGCGCCAGTCGCAAAACAGGCGTACGATCGCATCAATCGCGGCATCGTCGCATACTCCGGCGTCGACTAAAATCGAACATCAAGCAGACGAATAAGGAATAAAAGACACGTCCGAACTGTTCTGTAGCGTAGACAGAGCAGACAATCCAAGGAGGCAAAGGCAATATGGCAGAACGCAGCCTGCGAGGCATGAGCATCGGCGCAAAATCGCTGGAATCCGATGACAACGTGGATTTCGCGGCACGCAACGACATCGCATATGTGTGCCCAAAGGGGACACCGCACGATTCTGCCGTTCGCTGAAGGCGCGGAGATTCCGGAGGAATGGGAGTGCCGGTGCGGCATGACCGCGCATCGTGAAGGCGACGAGGATCGTGAAGGCGACGAGATTTCCAAGCCGACCCGTACACACTGGGACATGCTATTGGAACGCCGTACTGAAGACGAGCTGAAGACGTTGCTTGAAAAGCGTCTGCAGATGCATCGCGACGGCTGGTTTCAGACTACGAGTAACCAGTAGTTGAACGACACTTGAACTGCATGCCCGGTCAGTAAGACCGGGCATAATTGTTATCTGAACAGTTCACATTGCATCGAGCATTTAACAAGGAGTGCATTAATCTCATGTCCGAGAAGACCGAGCAACCCAAGAAAGTCGTTCTGCTTGACCTTGACGGCACATTGACCAAGTCTGATCCGGGCATCATTGGTTGTGTGGTGAAGGTATTTGAGGAGCTGGGGTATCCAGTGCCTGATGATGAGGAGTTGCAGCGATTCATTGGTCCTGCGATTGTCGAGTCGTTGCATCGCAATAATATTCCGGATGACTTACTCGATGAGGGCATTGCCATCTACCGTAGGTATTATGCGCAGGAAGCGGTGTTCGATGATCCGAATAATCCGGGTCAGAAGGTTCCGGGCCGTTTGAACAATACCATTTATGACGGTATTCCAGAACAGTTGGCCAAACTGCGTGCTGACGGATACTACTTGGCGATCGCAAGTTGCAAGCCGCAGTATCAGTGCATTCCGATTTGCGAGCATTTCCATTTGGACACCATGGTCAACGGCATTTACGGTGCCAGCGAAGATAATTCGCGTCTCGACAAAGATCAGGTTATTCAATGGGCGTTCGACCACATTGGGTTTGACGAAGCCGCTGGCGATAAGGCGCTCATGGTCGGTGACCGTTGGACCGATGCTGACGGAGCCAAAGCGTGCGGTCTGGATTGCTTGGGATGCGGCTGGGGTTATGCCGAGCCTGGCGAGCTGAAAGAACATGGCGCGTATAAGGTTATCGATTCGGTTAGTGAGCTTGCGCAAACCATCGAAGACTATTTCGCCTGATAGATAACGGCTGATGCACGAGCGGATCATCTTGTGCATAAAGACAAAGAAACCCTGGGTATGCATGCCAGCGATGACATTTGCATACCTGGGGTTTGAGATCGCGTACATCTCAAATACTCCCTGCACCTGCTCCCACTTTTGTCCGATAATGTATGTTATGTCAGAAAAGCTACAGCAGTTTTCGACTGACGCTCTTTTCTGTACATAACATCGGTGGGTTATGCCAGCACGTCCCTTTCGGGACTTTGCTCGACATAACCCACCGGCATGATGGATGGTGCGTCCTCGCTTCGCTGGACGTTTTTCCACACGGCTGCGTTTTCGCTTTGATGGATGTCTTTTGGCTAGTCCTTAATGGCTTGGCTGAGTTTTCTTTCCATTTCGCTTTTCATGCCGTTTCGGGCCTGCAGATACATAAACACCAGTTCCGTGGCGATGAGCATAACCATCAGTGCTGCCGACGGCCAACCAACCTGTTCGTAGAAATGCTGAAATTTCAAGGAAAAGCTGGGTTTGAACATCGTATATATCGGATACGGCAGAGCTCCGATGATCAGCGATGTGAAATGCAATCCGACAATTGACCAGCGTACCGGATATACGTCACGCTTGGTTTTTGAGAAGATATTTCCTCGAATTGCAGTAATCGAACAAATGTTCAACGATATGACCGCTGCGACAATCCACAGCAATGCCGGCAGAATATCAAACATGTATTGCTCCCCTGTTGTATGTCTGTCTGTACATATCTATCTCATATCAACGACTCGTACATCCGTCTTAGTCCGCATCAACCATACGGCATGCATTCTGGTATGTTACAGCGACGCGGCGGCGCGTGTCTGATGTTGCGCCTCGAAGTTCTTTCTCATGCGCATTGCAGTGATATCGTCAACAGGTCGGTTTCCACCCATCATGGAAGGCATGGTGGTCAGATCGACGTATTCCTCGTGGGCAAAGAGTCTCTCTGATCTGCTTCCATAAAGATCCCACCGATACGCCGAATACCGCCCGACCGCTTTGCAACAACGCCACCATTTGTTCACTATCCGTACATTCGTGCACTTGCTGACCGTCGCACATAATCGTGATATTCTCAAGTTGTTCCACGGTACGCTGCGTCAGAAAACTGATGGCAGTTGTCACATTTTGCAGATTGATGCCCGCGTCAAGCAGTCTTTTCGACACAGCAAGAATCACCACGTCCTTGAACGAGTACAGCCTGCGCGAACCGGATCCATGCGACGGCGTGATGGAAGGTTCCACGATTTGTCTGCGAGCCCAATAGTCAAGTTGACGATAAGTGATGCCTGCTACTTTTGAAGCCACCGTACCCTTGTAGCCGCGCGTCACCGGCTGAGTGCCGGTCTCGGGGAATAACTCCCCTGCACCGCAGTCGACACATGCAGACGCAACCACGTTGTTGGCTCTGCTTCGTTCATCACGCTCTCCTACGACATATACAAAACGCCCATGAGCATTCGTGCGAAGCTCATGGGCGCGAAGCTGTTGTACACAGTCTATCCCGCATAACGTGGATCAACCGGCAATGACGGCTTTATTGTCGAAATAAACCAGACGGAACTTGCCAAGAATAATCTCATCGCCATTCTTAAGCTCCTGCTGATCAACACGCTGGCGGTTCACATAGGTGCCGTTCAAGCTTCCCGCATCAATAACGGAATACCTGCCGTCAGACCTGCGGAACACCGCATGGGCGCGGGAAACCGTGGAATCATCCAAAAGAATGTCCGCTCTTGGATCACGGCCGACGGTAATCTCATCCTCGTCAAGAAGATACCGCGACCCCGACACCGCTCCCCTAGTCGAGATCAGCAATGCCGTGCCATCGGCAAGACGCATGATGGTTTCAAGGTCCTCTTTCGTCAGAGGACGGTCTCCGGTGGAAGTCACCGGTACGGTTATTGCAGGAAGGCCAATGATGGTCGTTTCACCTGCGCTTGGAATCGGATCAGTCATAGTCGCCATTCTAGTCATTACCCTTGCAAATAGCCGGTATTGAGACCGGCATGGTCACGAATCATACACCGTAAAGTGGGTCTTATCCCTCAGTCTTGTCGATAATTGACACGAACTGGTCGTTTGGCAACATGTCATCATAGCTGCGCCAACGGCGTTCCAGCTCACGATTCGCCTCGTCATGCTGCTGTTTGCCGAGCCTTGGCATAAGCCTTCAACTCGTTCGGTCCCATGTCTTTGACCGGCTGATTGAGATTCAATTCTTCGTCACTCACAGACAGCCATTGTAGCCACACACCCTGAAAGAGTACGAAAAAGCCCGGATACAGCGTGTGCCCGGGCTTAAATCACATTTAAAGATCAATATTACAAAGAATAATTTCAGCGCTGCTCGTCGATCATTTCCTGCAGTGCCTTGTTGACGGACGGAGAACTGGCCGCCATGGACAGGGGCGTTGATGCCGCTGATTTCGAAACCACGCTTGATTGCGGAGAAAATCTGATTCTTGTTCATGTTATTTCCTTAGTGCTCGTTTTCTTTGACGCACCTTGCGTCTTACCATCTTCTGTTGTTGACAAGTACCAATATAGAGATTTGTCAGACTGGAATCATTGCACGACCATTCGTTTTATAGCAAAATCATCGGTTACTCTTGATTAAGAGCATTGACTGGAGAGTATGGCTTCGGCCAGCGAGTTCGCTCTGCCGGCCGCTACATACGACACGCCTGAAACGACGCCCAAACCGACGAAAACGAGCCAGTCGAAACCACTGCAGACCCTACCGCAGACCGAAACGCCCATGACCATGAGAGCCACCGTCCAAACCCGACGGCCGCCACCCATTTCCGACACGCCGAACGAAACGGCGGAATCCCAACGAAACCAACAAAAAAGCGGCACATCATGCCGCCCGATGGTGGGTGATATAGGAATCGAACCTATGACCCCTTCCGTGTGAAGGAAGTGCGCTAGCCGCTGCGCCAATCACCCGATGATGGATTATATAGGAACTCACGTTCCAGTGGGCGATACAAGATTCGAACTTGTGACCCCTTCCGTGTCAGGAAGTGCGCTACCTCTGCGCCAACCGCCCAAGGTCATGCGTCGCACTCGCACATGTCAAGCACAACAAGAGGTGGGTACGAGAGTCGAACTCGTCTATACGGCTTTGCAGGCCGCTGCCTAACCGCTTGGCTAACCCACCCTAAAGGTCGATAATCAATCGGAACCTTAGAGCGGACAACGGGACTCGAACCCGCGGTCTCAACCTTGGCAAGGTTGCGCTTTACCAACTAAGCTATGTCCGCATGTTCTCCGCAGTACTACTGCCTGAGCACGAATATCTACTATATCCGCATTCTCAAAATTTGCAAGTCCGCGTGTCGTGTTCGTGTTTTGCTGTTTTCAAAGGGCTTTATCTACCGAAAAAGATTTTTGAGCTTTCTGACATTCGGGTATTTTGAGATGCTGTTGTCTAGATCGGGATGCCCTGCTCGTCACATTCACCGATGGCGGAAGTGTGTTTACGGAAATATGATTTCGTTATACATTTAAAGCATGTGTGAGGAGACGAAAAAACGCGAGACAATAATGATCTCCGCGTTTGAAGGGTGGAATGACGCCTGCCAGGCCGCGACGAACGTCATACGGCATCTTGTGTCGCGATATGATTCACAGGAGGTGCATCATATCGACAATGAGGGTTTCTACGACTATCAGGTAGCCCGTCCGATGATTTGCTCGGTACAAGGTCGTAAACGAATCATCTGGCCACAGACCACGTTCTATGACATTGCAGTCTCCCCCTCGCTGCATTTTCTCGCTCAGATCGCCCCAGCCAAATTATCGTTGGGAGGAATACTGCAGGCAGACGTTGCACATCGCAGAAGACTACGATGTGAGCGGTATCGTCACGCTTGGATCCATGTTCGACGATTGCCCCCACACCAGGCCTTTGCCGCTTGACATTTCCAAAATGACTGCGAAAGCGAACCCGACAAGGAATATAACGGCCTGTGGGCATCCCCAACATTCTTGACGCATTTGCGGAGGACGCAGGATTTCATACCACATCCATGTGGGTATCCGTACCCCATTACTGTGCGAATACCGAGTGCTTGCAGGGCACGCTGGAATTGGTTCGCGCATTGTCTCTTTACTTGAGCATCCGCTGACTGAAGGTGATTTGAACAGAAAAGCCGCCGAATGGCGCAAGGCTGCCGACGAGATTGTCGAGCAGACGCATGCCGGCGATTATCTTGCCTGTCTGGAACGCGACTACGATTTGAACGCTCAAGCGCAACGTATCGCGTCGAATGGCATGCCCGCTTGCGAAGAGCTGATTCGTGAGGCTGAATCGTTCTTGCGTGGCAATTAAGTTGTGATTGGCGATAGGCAGTGAATATATATAAGTTGGGCCGACCATCGCAGGATGATCGGCCCAACTTTTTTGCTATTCGATTATCGAATTAGATTCACGCTGCAACTGCGGCTTCCAGCGGCGAAAAGCACGCCGGTAATCAGCAGCAATGCCACGACGATCGCCAAGCCGATGCGGTAGATGGCGAATGCCTTGTACGAGAAGGTGGAAACAAACTTCAGGAAGCCGATGATTACCACGTAGCCGACCACAAATGCCACGATGGCTGCGGCGATGGTAGGACCCCAGCCGGGGAACATACCGGCATCCCCCGCGGCAACGTCCTTGACGGCCGATACGGCCTCAGAATGCCTGCGCCGAACACGGCAGGAATGGCCATGAGGAAGCTCACTCGAACGGCTGCCTCACGGGTGTATCCCATGGCGCGTCCAAAGGTGATGGTGCCCCCCAGAACGGGAAACGCCGGGAATCAATGCGAGCATCTGGCCGATGCCGAAGATCAGCGCATCCTTCCAGGTCATTTCCTTCATGGTCTTGACCTGCTTGGAACGGGCGTCGACCACCCACAGCAGCACGCCGAACAATGCAAGTACGGTGACGGTGATCCACAGATTACGCAGTGACCCTTCGATCGCATGCTTGAACAGCAGGCCGGCAATCAGAATCGGCATCGTGCCGAGGATGATGAACCAGCCCATCTGCGTGTCTGGATTGTGCGCTCCCATACGGCTCTTGAAATCCTTGCCTTCTTTGCCGAACAGGGAACCGAACCATGCTCCAAGAATGCGGATGATGTCATGTCGGAAATACAAAATCACGGCAAGCTCGGTGCCGATCTGGATGATTGCGGTGAACGCGGCGCCGGATCGGATCCCAGCATCAAATCGCCGATAATGCGAATATGCGCGCTGGAGGAAACCGGCAGGTATTCGGTCAATGCCTGCACCAGTCCCAGGAAAATCGCTTGGAAGAAATTCATGAACCCTCTTTTATATGTATCAATGGTTTCGTCTGCTTTTCCGCATCCAAGACTAGCGAGAGGGGTCTAATTTTCGCTATGGATCCTTGAGTTGTCTCAAACCGTGCACAAATGGTGCCAAACCCATCGGAGCTTCACTAACGATTCCATAAGGTCTCGCAAATGTGGCGGATCATGCAAGGAAAGGTCGGGCAGCATGAGCAAATATCGCAAGAGCAGGGCATTCAGTCCAGAAGGTTTCTTCGAATGCGAGGGCCGTGGCCTGCAGTGGCTTGGCGAAGCGCAATCAAAGGCGGGCCACGTGTGGTAGACGTGTACGACTGGGGCAAGGATTATCTCAACATTGAACGAGTGAACGCCTGTGGTCCGACTTTGCAGGCCGCGCATGATTTCGGCGCTGCTCTCGCGCGTATGCATGATGCCGGAGCCGATTACTTTGGATCTGCCCCAGCCGGATATACGGGAACTTGTTATTTCGGCCCCTTGCAGGATCCCGTTCCCATGGACGCAGGCGAATGGGATGATGTGGCGACATATTTGGCCGAAGGCAGGCTCCGCCCGATGGTACAGCTTGGTATGAAGCGCCGTGAACTCACTGATTACGATATGGAACTGACTGAGGCCGTCATTGAAGCGTTGCCTGAAATACTGGGCAAGGCGGCCAATGACAAGCCAGCACGAGTGCACGGCGATCTGTGGAGCGGCAATGTCATGTGGTCGGCCGATTCCGGATCCGTGGAAGCGGTGCTGATCGACCCAGCCGCGCACGGCGGGCATCGTGAAGAGGATCTCGCCATGCTTGACCTATTCGGCATGTCGTACTTGCGGGACATTCTCGACGGATACCAGTCCGTACATCCGCTGAAAGCAGGATGGCAGGAGCGCACCACATTGTGGCAGCTCTACCCCATCGCAGGCCACTGCGTGTTCTTCGGCGGTGGCTATGTGAACCAGTATCGCGCTATGTGCCGGTCATTGCTCAAATAAACACGTAGATATGCCTAATGATTGGCTGTTGTAGGCGTGAGGCAATCCTCTTGCTACAGCAGAAACATTGACAAAATAGCCGGTTGCTTCGTTTTTTGAAGCAACCGGCTATTGATATGCGATCTAACGTTTTCTCATTGGATGTACGACATGAGGATAGGGAAATTCAGCGCAGTGCATCCTTCAGCTTGGAGAAGAAGCCCTTCTTCGTTCCGGAAGTCGGACGTGCGCTTACCGCAACATGTTGGGCATCTGTGTCATGCTTTTCGGCAAACCGTTCCATCAAGGCACGCTCGTCGTCAGTGAGCTTTGTCGGAATCTTCACTGCGATATGCGCCACCAGATCGCCACGCTCGCTCTTGTTGTTAAGATGCGTGACGCCCAGATTCTTCAAGGTCACAGTGTCGTCAGGCTGGCTTCCTGCAGGCACTCTCACAGACTGCTTGCCATCGAACGTGTCGATTTCCAGATCATGCCCCAGTACGGCCCAGCTCATCGGCACTTGGATCCAGCAGTGCAAATCATCACCGTCACGAGTGAAGGTGTCATCCTGAGCGATGCGGATGTCGACGTACAGGTCGCCGGCAACACCGCCGTTTTCACCCACCTCGCCCTGATTAGCGAGACGCAGACGGGTATTGTTCGTCACGCCGGCAGGCACGGACACACCGACATTACGGGTGACACGCACACGACCATGACCAAGGCAGGACGGACACGGATTTTCGATAACGGTACCATGTCCCTCGCAACGCTCGCATGGAGCGGTGGTCATCATCTGGCCAAGCATGGTGCGCACCACGCGCTGTGCGTAGCCCTGACCATGGCAGTCGGGGCACTGTGCCGGCTGGGTACCTTTCTGGCAGCCGGTGCCGGCGCATTCCTGGCACAGACCGAACGTTTTGATTTCAACATGTGCGGTGTCGCCGAACACCGCAGTCTTCAAGTCGATGGTCACTGTGGCCAGTGCATCGCGTCCCGGCTGTGTACGAGGGGTCGGACCGCCGTTGCCACCGCCGAAAGCACCTCCGGTGAACATGTTGAAAATGTCACCCATGTCGCCGAATCCGCCGCTGAATCCGCCATGCATACCACCGGCGTTCGGATCGTTCGGGTCCACGCCGGCGTCGAACATCTGACGCTTCTGTGGATCGGACAACACTTCGTAGGCGTTATTGACTTCCTTGAATTTGTCTTCGAATTCCGGACCTGCGATATCGGGATGATATTTGCGGCTCATCTTTCGATAAGCTTTTTTGATCTCGTCGTCGCTTGCGGAGCGGTCTACGCCCAGCACTTCGTAATAGTCCGTCACGGTTGTTCTTTCTCCCTATTGCTTTTCGCGTGTCATTGTGCCATAAGGCGGGGTCAGCTGTTGTTTTGGTTTTCGTCGTGAGCCACGAATGCGGTCAGATATCTGGCAACGGCACGCACTGCTGCCATGGTCGCCGCATAGTCCATATGCGTCGGTCCTATGGATCCGACGAAGGCGATGGGCTCGGTGGAATCCTGCGCTGCAGTGGTGTGATTGCTTGTTTCTCTCCCCTGCTCCTCCGCAGTCTCGCCTTTTGTTACGTCGTCAGCGGTTGCCGAGGTTCGACCGTACCCGCTGGTCACCACGGATGCATGCAGCAGACCGGGCGTGTGCGTTTCGGAGCCGATGGCCACCGACTCCATCGGATTGCGTGGTTTCGCTCAACGAGCTCATGAGTTTCATGAGCACGACTTGCTCTTCCAGCGCATCGAACAATGGCGCAAGATCGGCCACGGCACGCTGGTGCGCGAGTCGTGAGTTCCTGCCATATAGAGTTCGCTCGCGCGCTCGTCGTCGGCCATGCCATCGAAAGCTTGAGCAAGCGTTTCCGCCAGTTTGCTGATGGGGCGGTATTCCTTGCGGGATGACATCTGCCTGACATAGTCCGCGGTTCGTGTCAAAGAAACGCTGGCACACTGCGCGTTGATTTCGTTGACCAGATGCGACAGCACCGTGGTGTCCGGCAACTCGGAAACGTTGAGTATATGTTGCGCCACTCGGCCGGTGTCAGTGATGACGACGGCCAACAGGGTGCGTTGATTGATACGGGAACGATTTCGATATGCCGTAATGTCGATTTCGCCAACGACGGGCCGCCACAACCGCGACCTGACCGGTGATCTGTGCCAGAAGGCGGGCTGCGCGCTGCAAGGTGTCCTGCAGATTGACGGATCCCGACAGAAAACTGTTGATGCCACGGCGTTGCGCTTCAGACATCGGCACCACTGTGGCCAAGCGGTCCACGAAGTATCGGTACCCTTTTTCCGTTGGTATGCGCCCCGCCGACGTATGGGGTTGAATAAGATATCCCTCATCTTCCAAGGCGGCCATATCATTACGGACGGTGGCCGAGCTGACGCCCAGATCATGATCTTTGGTCAAGGTGGTCGAACCGACTGGCTCCTGCGAGCGAATATAGTCCTCGACGACGGCACGCAGCACCAACATACGTCTTGACTGCGTCATGCGTGCCTCCTCTTTATGTATACACGATACGATTCAGCGGGGAGCCGGTTTTCGGAATATCTGCGATATTAGGAGAAACCGTCTTCCGTAAATACCTCTCCCATTGTATTAGCACTCGTGAGGCGCGAGTGCTAATACGTTCGCTTCCCAGAGTACTCGTTTCTCGTTTTCCCGATAGCAATCTCCCGAAATGCTCGT
>VOFB01001857.1_pt1 | contig 45176 bp, 85 predicted proteins | sample 5384141 | NCBI WGS metagenome assembly VOFB01 (sample SAMN12384721, study PRJNA508395) | human gut metagenome | isolation source: healthy gut A | host: Homo sapiens | reverse complement strand
ATTAAATAAAGAATTTGTGTGCCATATTATATATTTGAAGAAATTGTAGACTATAAGAACTGACCGCAAAAGGCTATTCTAAATGTATGAAATGGGAGAATATAAAATCATTATTGAAATTAAGCAGTTGTAAATAATACTTAACAAAAAAAGAACAAGAACAATGAAAAGCGAATTTAACAGAGAAGAAATATTACAAAAATATTAAATTTTTATGACAATGCAATATTTAAAAAATAAAATATTGTGATATAAATTACATAAAATGCAAGAGAGAAAGGAAATTAAATATTAGGGATGGCATGGAAATTGAAACATTAAATATAATGGTAAAGAAGTGACAAATTTGTAAATTTAGCAAAAAAATGATTATTCCTAACTATGTAAAAAAGCTCATCTTGCTTACCCTGAAAAATGCAAAAGAGTCAGAACTAGAAGGCAATACAAGACAGCAGATTCATATATTAAATTATATTGCTCAAGAACTCATGCTGGAAATGATGAAATTATGCCTGCTGTACAAGACCCTTATCATATAATACATTTGATCCGTCAGTTAAAAGATTTAACTAATGAAGTTAATATAATTATTTTTCAAAATCGCACACCTGATGAAAAACATTAGCAAGAATAGCTAGTATAAGAGAGCGATTTAGAACAGAATCAACAAAAGCCTATCTTGAACAAGAAAAGAACAAACCTGAAAAACAATATTTTAATAGATAATATGAATATACAAAACAATAGATAAAAGTTACGAAGGAGGAATACATAAATGTACGTATTTAACAGGATTACAGTAAATCCATAATTACCAAAAGAATAGAAAAAACTATCAGAAATAGCAAATAACCTATGGTGGTCATGGAACACCGAATTTTTAAGACTATTCAGAAAAATAGACAAAGACTTATGGGAAAAAAAAGCGGAAAAAAACCCAATAAAATTTTTAAAAGAAGTATCACAAGAAAACTAGAAACAGCATCAAAAGACCTAATATTTTTACACGAATATGACAAAAATGTAGAAAACTTTGAAAGCTATATGGAAAGTAAAGATACATGGTTTGCAAATAAATATCCAGAAAACAAAAAGGACTTAATAGCATATTTCAGCAGAATACGGACTAGACGAAACAATACCAATATACTCAGGTGGACTTGGAATATTATCAGGAGATCACTTAAAATCAGCAAGTGATTTAGGAATTCCACTAGTGGCAGTGGGATTATTATATAAAAATGGATATTTCCACCAAAAAATAAATGGAAATGGGGAACAAGAAACAGAATATCATGATATAGACATACACGATCTACCAATACATCCAGTAAAAACAGAAGAAGGAGAAGACTTAATAATATACTTAAAATTCCCAAAAAAGAAAAATTTATTTAAAAGTATGGCAAATAAATGTTGGAAGAGTAAAACTATACTTATTAGATTCAGACATAGAAAAAAACAACCCAGAAGACAGAGATGTAACACTACGATTATATGGTGGAGACCAAGAAATGCGCATAAGACAAGAAATAGTATTAGGAATGGGAGGAGTAAACCTACTAACAAGAGCATTAAAACTAGAGCCAACAATATATCACATGAACGAAGGACACTCATCATTCCTAATATTAGAATTAATAAAAATGTAATAAAAGAAAAACAAGTATCATTTGAAGTAGCAAGAGACATAGTATCATCACAAACAGTATTCACAACACACACACCAGTACCAGCAGGAAACGACATATTCCCAATATCACTAGTAGAAAAATACTTCAAAGACTTCTGGCCAAGACTAGCAATAACAAGAGAAGAATTTCTAAAAATGGGAATGAAACCATGCCAAGACTTAGAAAATGGATTTAATATGGGAATATTAGCACTAAAAAAGTAGCAGGAAAGAAAAACGGAGTAAGCAAACTACATGGAGCAGTATCAAGAGAACTATTTGCAGATGTATGGCCAGAAATAGCAGCAAATGAATCACCAATAGGATATGTAACAAACGGAATACACACATGCTCATGGCTATCACCAAATCTAAAACAACTATATAACAAATATTTAATACCATACTGGCAAGACAAAATCAATATGACTATGTATGGGAAAAAATAAAAAATATCCCAGACGAAAAAATTATGGGAAGCACATCAAGCAAGAAAAGAAAAACTATTAAATATAGTAAAAAACAATGTAACAGAAAGACTAAGAAGATCAGGATACAACTATGAAGACATAAACTCAATAACATCAAAACTAAACCCAAATGCACTAACAATAGGATTTGCAAGAAGATTTGCAACATATAAAAAGAGCAACACTAATATTTAAAGACTTAGAAAGAATAACACAAATACTAAACAATTCAGACAGACCAGTACAACTAATATTTGCAGGAAAAGCACACCCAGCAGATAAACAAGGGCAAGACCTAATAAAATTCATACATGATGTATCAATGATGCCACAATTCAAAGGAAAAATATTCCTATTAGAAAATTACAACATAGCAATGTCAAGGTATCTAATAAGTGGAGTAGATGTATGGCTAAACAACCCAAGAAGACCAATGGAAGCATCAGGAACAAGCGGACAAAAAGCATCAGTAAACGGAGTAATAAACTTCAGTGTACTAGACGGATGGTGGGCAGAAGGATATAACCAAAAAAACGGATGGAGAATAGGATTTAACAGTGACTATGAATCTTATGAAGCACAAGATGTAACAGACAGCCAAAACATATACGAAACATTAGAACAAAAATAATACCTGCATATTATAATAAAGAAAAAATGGAATATCAAAAGAATGGTTAGACTATATGAAAGAATCAATAATATCAACAGGAGGAAAATACAGCACATCAAGAATGTTATCAGATTACACATCACAATTTTATATCCCATTATGCAATCTACACAATAAATATTATAAAGATTTAAGTGATGTAACACGATTTAATGCATGGAAAAAAACGATATGTACCGCAATTGGAAAGACATAAAAATAACACAAAAGAAGATAACTTAAATAATATAGCAATAGACGCTGGAAAATGTATAACTGTAAGATGTCAAGTAGAATTACCAAATATAAATCAGAACACATATCAGTAGAATGTTACTACGGAAAAATATTAGAAAATGGAGTAGTAGAAGACATATCAATAATACCAATGCAACAAATAAAAACAAAAGCAGAAAACAGCAAAAATTATGAATACGAAACAAAAATAGAACTAAAAACAGGAGGAAACTACGGATACACATTTAGAGTAATGCCAAAACACGAAATGCTATTAGAATCAGCAAATATGGATTTAGTAAAATGGATAACACAAGACTAATATAGGAGGAGCATCAATGAAAAGAACAAAGCTAAAAGACAGAATATTGCCAAAATACAGCAAAGGAGAAGAAATATTTAATATGACATCACATATTGTTGGTGGAGCATTAGGAATTGTAGCACTTGTTTTATGTGTTGTGTTTGCGGCAGTACATGGTAATGGATATGGAGTTGTAAGCGGAGCAATTTATGGAGTAACAATGATATTATTATATACAATGTCAAGCATATATCACGGACTAAAACCAGAAAGATTTTCAAAAAAGTATTTCAAGTACTAGACCACTGTTCAATATTTTTACTAATAGCAGGATCATACACACCATTTTGCCTATGCACATTCAGAGAATACAATACAGCACTAGGATGGACAATTTTTGAATAATATGGGCAATAGCAATACTAGGAATAGCATTAAACTCAATAGACATAAAAAAATACAAAGTATTTTCAATGATATGCTATTTAGGAATGGGATGGTGTATAATATTCACAGCAAACCTATTTCCAAAATTATTAGGAGTAGGAGGAACAGTATTTCTAGTAGCAGGAGGAATAATATATTCTTTAGGAGCAATTTTATATGGATTAGGAAAAAACATAAATGGATGCACTCAATATTTCACTTATTCATACTATTAGGAAGCCTATTACAATTTTTCTGCATATTATTATATGTAATGTAAACAATAAAAAAACAGTACTATTTATATATTTTTATTAAAAGGTTCATTTCATAATATATAAATAGTACTGTTTTTAATTAACCTTAAAAAACAAATAAAGGAGTAGTATAATCCAAATTAGCAAAAGAATCTTTACTATAAGCAAGAGAATAAATATCAGAAGCCAAAATATCTTTATCAAGCAACACATTCAAACCATAATCAGAACAAGAATCCACAAACCTCTTAACAGAAGTAATAATAGGCAAATCAGGACAACATTTAGAAATATCAGAAAGCAAATGTTTACCATTATCATTAAAACCCAAAACACGCACATAAGGAGTAACATTTTTAGAAAGAGCCATAACATCATTAGTAATACCAAGCAAAGAATACAAAAGAATCCTCTGAAGGCAAGTACGAGTAAAACGTTTAGACTTAACAACATCAAAAAAGAATCTAAACTATTACAAGAACCACAAGCCCTTTTAATTTTAAACTCCAACCCCTCACGAACATCAGCAAGATTAGCAATATCAGAAACAGACAATTTTCTCAATGTATAAAAAATTTCTTTTTCAAAACAAGATAGACCAGTAACAACATGCCCACAATTAAAGTCATTCATAAAAACAGAAAAACTACTATCAGGCATAAGAGTTTTCAAAACATCCAAATTCTCATTATTAGAAACAATATTACGAATAGCAGTACTACTAGCAATATTATCTTTAAAATCAACACTATTATAATCAGAACAAACCCTATTAACAACATGAGGAACAATTTTACTATCAATCTTTTTCAAAGCCTTTAAATATTCAATACCCAAAATATTATTAGGAGAAGACAAGACATCTTTAAGCAAAGAACAATCAAAAGAAATATTTTGCTGCTCAAAATATTTCAAACATGCACACTCACGGGCCTTGGGAAAAGAAACACCACTATCTAAAAAATCTGTCAATAAATTTTTAAACTCAATAGGCTCAAAAGTCAATACATCAGCAACAGCATCTAACAAATCAATCCTATTTGACTCAGCACCAAACGAAATATCTGTTACAACATTCAAAGAATCCAAAATTTTAACAGCACCATAAGCAAAATTCTCAGCACTAGAAACAGAATATAAAACAGGCAATTCAATAACCAAATCAACACCATTTAAAATAGCCATTTTAGCCTTAGACCATTTATCAACCAAAGAACAAGAACCCCTTTGTGTAAAATTACCACCCATAACACAAACAGAATACTTGCAATTCGCAATTTTTTTACTTTCATTCAAATGATGCAAATGACCATTATGAAAAGGATTATATTCAGCAATTATTCCCAAAACTTTTTCCATAAATATTATACTCCTCTATTGTTTTATTTATTTTTATTGATATAATGATAACACAAAAAAGAGAAAAACAAATAAAAAAATGTTAAAGAAAGGTACATAAAATATATGCAAAAGTAATAATATACACAGACGGAGCATGCTCAGGAAATCCAGGACCAGGAGGATGGGGAGCAATATTAATGGCAGGAGAAAATAAAAAGAAATATCTGAGGAAAAAAAGATACAACAAACAATGTAATGGAATTAACAGCAGCATTAGAAGCACTAAAACTACTAAAATACCCATGTGAAGTAGACTTATATAGTGACAGTGCATACTTAGTAAACGGATTTGATAAAGGATGGATTTATAACTGGAACAAAAACAATTGGAAAACATCAAACAAAGAACCAGTAAAAAACAAAGAAATATGGGAAGCAATATATAAAATGACACAAACACACAAAATAAAATTCATAAAAGTAAAAGGACATAGCGACAACCAATTTAACAACCGCTGTGACGAATTAGCAAGAAATGCAATAAAAAATTTATAAAAAAAGAGAAAGGAATGGAAAAATGGAAACATTTGCAGACTATATATTAAACGAAAAAATCCAGGTTCAAAAATGGAAATAACATACTATTTAGCCAAAAAGAAAACATATTTTTTGAAAAATCAGTAATATTCAAAACAGAAATAATGAGACTATTTCTAAATACAGTAAACTTAGAAGTAGACAACAATTTATTAATAACAGCATCATTACTAGCAAGTTGCAAAAAAAATGGAAGTAGCAAATGACATAGAAAAAATAAAATCATTTGCACAAGAAGGAGCAAACTACTTATACAGCATAGGATTTGAACAAAATTTCTGTGACATTTGTGCAGGAATAAACAGATACAAAGAACAAAAAATAGAGCAAAAAGAAAGTGACATACTAGAACTAGTAGACCAATTTGGAGCAATGTTATTAGACAGACCAGAAAGAATAGGAATGGAAGTAGACGAAGCATTAGTACTATTAGAATACAGAAATCTAAAAGGAGTAAACAATCAATATTTACATACATTTGTAGACTTTATACATAAACTAGAAGAAATTCGCATAAAAAGAAAAAACAGAAATAACACCATTACATTTACTAATAAAAATGTATAAAGAATCAGAAGATGTAAAACAATTCATCACAGCAATTGTATATGAATATGAAATAAAAGTAGATGAAGCAATATGCAAACAACAATGTGGAGAATTCTTTAAAACAAGAAAAATCCAAGAGAACTAGAAATAGGAAATCAAATAGACCACTATTTAGTGAAGAAACAACAAGAAAAGTAATAGGAGAACTAGTAGAAAAACAAAAAAACTAAAACGAAAAAACATCAAAAAATAAACCTAAAAATATATAAAATAAAGAAGGAAGAGATAAGAAATGTACGAAATATTTGCAGACTTACACGTCCATATAGGAAGATCAGAATCAGGAAAAGCCAATAAAAATAACAGCAGCAAGAACACTAAACTTTTGCAAACATAGCAAAAGAATGTGAATCAAGAAAAGGAATACAAGTAGTAGGAATAATAGACTGTGCATCACCATATGTAATAGAAGACATAGAAAACTTCTTAAAAACAGGAGACGCATATGAATTAAAAGACGGAGGAATTATTTACAAAGACAAAGTATGTATCCTTTTAGGAAGTGAAGTAGAAACATCAGAAAAAGGCAGAAACGGAAAATGTGGAGCAGCCCATAATGTATGCTTTCTTCCCACATTTAAAAGACATAAAAGGCTTTTCAAATGAGATGAGCCATCATATAAAAAAAAACATAACATTAAGCACACAACGCTCAGATTTATCTGGATATGAACTAATAGATATAGTAGAAAAATATAATGGAATATTAATACCAGCACACGTATTCACACCATTCAAAAGCTATTATGGAAACTGTACAGACAGAATGAAAGACATATTTAAAGAAAAATATGATAAAATATTCGCAATAGAATTAGGACTAAGTTCAGACACATATTTAGCAGACATGATATCAGAATTAGAAAATAAAACATTTGTAACAAATTCAGACGCACACTCTCTACCCAAAATAGCAAGAGAATACAATAAGATGCAAGTAGAAGATATATCATTTAAAGAAGTAGTAAAAGCACTAAAAAATGAAGAAGGCAGAAAAAGTAGTAGCAAATTATGGACTAGACCCAAAACTAGGAAAATATCATAGAACACACTGTGATAACTGCGAAAAAAACAATAGAAACAAAAGAGCCAGTCGAAAAATGCCCATATTGTGGAAGTGATAAAGTAACTTTTTGGAGTATTTGACAGAATAGAACTAATAAAAGACAAACCAGAAAGTACAAGTCCACAAAACAGACCACAATATATTTATCAAGTACCACTAGGATTTGTACCAGGTGTAGGAGGAAAAACCATAGAAAAATTACTAGACACATTTGAAACAGAAATGAACATATTACACAAATTATCAAAAGATGATATTGAAGCAGTAGTAGGAGAAAAAATTGCAAACAAAATAGAAGAAGCAAGAAGCGGAAAATGTAAAGTACATGCCGGAGGAGGAGGAAACTACGGAAAAATAGAATAATTTATTAGATTTAAGTTTAGCCTTAACTAAAAAATTATGTTATTTTAACATAATTTTTATTCATAATAGTAATTTATTTCTAGTTGTTCTAAAAACTCTTTGTTGAATACACATTATTTAAGAAGATGTATTCAACAGAGTTTTTTATATTATAGGAAAGTTCTCCGAACTTCCTATAATATAAAAATAACAAGGCACAGAAATTTGCAAAGCAAACTTCGCGCACGAACAAAGACGCGGACTTTAAAATGTTCTAAATAGTGCAAATGTTATAAATGTCCGCTTTTGTTCTTATATTATAGGAAAGGAATCAAGATATGCAAAAAAACAGAAAAGCCAAAATAATAGGAATAATAAAAGAAAATATTAAGCAAAAACTACAAAGAATATTTAATAAGTTTAATTTTTTTTTGTAGGAGGAATTTTTTTTAGGAGTATTTTTCATAAATCAAACAGCAGAAAACCAAATAAAAGAAGTACATCAATATCTAGGAGACTTTATAAACCAATTAAAAGAAAAAACACCAAATATCAATCAAATGCAAATACTAAAAACAACAATAATAGACAAAATATATTTAACAATAGCAATTTGGTTTTTTTGGAACAACAGTAATAGGAATACCAATAGTTTTTGGAATAGTAGCATATAGAGGATTTTGTTTAGGATACACAATATCAGCAATAATATCATGTATGGGATTTACAAAAGGATTTACATTTATAATAATAACACTATTATTTCAAAATATAATATTTATACCATTACTAATAGCATTAGCAGTAAGTGGATTCAAATTCTATAAATCAATAATAAAAGACAGAAGAAAAGAAAACATAAAAAATATCATTCACAAGGCACACTATTTTTTTCTATACTTATACTAATAGGACTAAGTGTATCATCACTTATAGAAGTATTTATATCAACTAATTTATTAAAAAATGTATCAACATATTTCATATAAAACATATTTACTAAAAAACGTATCAACATATAAAAAAAATTTAGCCAAATATAAGATATTCAGATTAATTTAAGAATATAGACAGAAAACTATAGAGGACATATATTATAAAAAATACAACCCAACAGTAAAAACATATTAAGTCTAGTAGCAACAGAAACTTTAATGAAAGATAACAAAAAAAGTTATAAAAATCATAAAAATGTCTTTACATTTTTGAATTGTTTGATATAACATATATAGTTTATGTAAATAAAATTTTGACAAAGGGTAGGGGAATAAGATGGAAAAGCAAATAAAACTTTTTGAAATTTATCGAAACAGAAAAAAAAAATTATCAAGTAACACTTTGCAGTCATATAATCGTGACTTACAACAATTTAGAGAATATTTAAGTGATGTAGAAGTAAGATATACACATGTTCATGAAGAACATATAAAAAAATATATATCAAGAATTAAAAAAAATGGGAAAAAAATCATCAACGATATCAAGAAACATAGCATCAATAAGATCATTTTTCCAATTTTTAGTTAGAAAAGGAAAAAATAAGTAAAGACCCAACAGAAAAAATACAATCACCAAAAATAGAAAAAAAGAGTGCCAAGTGTTTTAACAGCAAAAGAAGTAGAACTTTTACTAGAACAACCAAAAGATATAGACTTAAAAGGAACAAGAGATAAAGCAATGTTAGAATTCGCATATGCAACAGGTATGCGTGTAACAGAGATAATTTCACTAAACGTAGAAGATATAAATCTTGAAGAAGAATATGTTATTTGCAAAAATGGAGCAAGAGAAAGAACAATTCCTCTAGGAAAAATATGTAAAAAAGCATTACAAGAATATTTAGAAGATGCTAGAAACGCAATGATAAAAAGCGACGACGAGCAAGCATTATTTGTTAATGTTAATGGAAAAAAGATTAACAAGACAAGGTTTTTGGAAAATTATTAAGTATTATAAAGAACAAGCTCATATAGAAAAAGATATAACGCCACATGTTTTAAGACATTCATTTGCTACGCATTTATTACAAAATGGAGCAGATTTAAAAAAGCAATACAAGCAATGTTGGGACATTCTGATATATCTTCTACACAAGTGTATATGCAATTTCAAGATGGAGCATTAAAAAGATGTATATCATAAAGCTCATCCGAGAGCATAAGGGGTGTAGATATGGGAATAATAGAACTAATTTTATTAAGTATAGGATTAGGAATGGATGCCTTTGCAGTTTCGGTTTGCAAAGGTATCTCTATGAAAAAAATGAATTGGAAAAAAGCATGTATAATAGGACTATATTTTGGTGGATTTCAAGCAATAATGCCAGTTATAGGATATTTTTTGGAAGTAGTTTTGAATCAATTATAACAAATATAGACCATTGGCTTGCTTTTATTTTATTGGCAATAATAGGCACAAAAATGATTCAAGAAGCTTTTCAAAAAGATGAAGATGAATATAATGAGGACATAAGTGTAAAAACAATGATAGTATTGTCAATAGCAACAAGTATAGACGCATTAGCAGTAGGAATAACATTTGCATTTTTAAAAAGTAAACTTATTACTAGCAATCACACTTATAGGAATTATTACTTTTATATTGTCTGTTTTGGGAACAAAAATAGGAAATAGATTTGGAGATAAATATAAAAGTAAAGCAGAATTAGCAGGAGGAATTATATTAATAATAATAGGGTTAAAAATACTACTAGAACATATAGGCATTATTAGCTAAAAAATCAAAAATAACTTTCCACTACATAATAAAGGAAAGTCAAAATTAAATTTGAGTAATTTAAGGAAAAAACAAAAAACTTAAATAATGGGGTTGACAAATGTAAGAACATGTTGTAAAATAAAAAAAAGTGCCAAGCAATCAAGCACGTAAGCCATGGTGGATGTAGCGTAGTTGGTTAACGCGCCAGTTTGTGGCACTGGAGACCGTGGGTTCGAGTCCCATCTTCCACCCCATGTAATTTTATATTGGGCTGTAGCCAAGCGGTAAGGCACCAGACTTTGACTCTGGCATGCGCTAGTTCGAATCTAGCCAGCCCAGCCAGTATTCAAGACTTTCAAGAAATTGAAGGTCTTTTACTTAATTCAAAATATACTTACTTATTTATAAATTGAAATAAATATATGCCATATACATTTTTAGATATGTAATTATCAGGAAAAACTGAATTTTAAAAAAAAGTATTGACAAGAAAAAATATTATGATAAAATCATTATACAACTTAGAACTAGCAGAACTTATCAAACTAAACTTTACATAATTTTACGATAAATTAGAAGGAAAGATGTATGAAACTGGTGTAAGAAAAAGAATATAACGCATTTAAGAGTTATCAATATAATTCAATAGACATTAATTTCTAAGATAGATGAAGAAACAAAATAGGAAAATTACCAGAAACTAAAAAAAAAAATAGAAAGAAGTGATAAGTATGGATGTCTTAAAAATACAAGAAGCAAACACAAGAGTAATAGGAAAACAAATATGTTACAGAGAAGAATTTGAATCAACACACCTAAAATCAAAACAAATTGTAAAAAATTAAGTCTAATAGACAATGGAACAATATTATTAGCAGACAGACAATCAAACGGAATAGGAACACATGGAAGAGAATGGTATACAGGTGCAGAAGAAAATATAGCAATGACAATAATTCTAATACCAAAATGTGAAATAGGAGAATTAGAAAACCTAACAATAATAATAGCACAAAGCATGCAAAAGCCATAAAAGAACTATATGGATATAACTTAGAAATAAGAGAACCAAATGACTTAATGCTACAAGGAAAGAAAATAGGAGGAATACTAACAGAAGTAAACACCATATCAGGACATATAAACTATTTATTAATAAGTATAGGATTTAATGTAAACGAAGAAAAATTTTCTGACGAAACAAAAGAATTAGCAACATCACTAAAAGCTGAATATCATAAAGAATTTTCAAGAGAAGAAATAATAAAAGATTCATCGAAATATTAGAAGAAAACATAGCAGGAATACTAAAAATATAAAAAGTTCTAAAATAAAAAAAAAGAGATTCATAATATTAAATATAAAAGAATAAAATCTAAGAGAGGATGAAAATATTATGGAAAGTACAAACAATAAATTGCTAAAACAAATATTAAAAGGAACAATGATATCAATATTAGGAAGTTTAGTTTTTTTAATAATATTCGCAATAATATTAACATATACAAAAGTATCAGAAGAAACAATAACACCAGTAATAATTATTATAACAGGAATAAGTATATTAATAGGAACTATAATAGAGAAGCAGAAAAATAAGAAAAAAATGGAATATTAGTTGGAGGAATAGTGCGGACTAACATATATAGTAATACTATATTTTATATCAAGTCTATTAAACGGAGACTTTTCAATAAACATGCAATCCATAATCATGTTTATTCTAGCAATTATTTGCGGAATGATAGGAGGCATAATTTTAAACAACAAAATAAAGTAAATCATTCAATTGAGGTGAATCATTTAATTCACCTCAAATAAAATTAAAAAAAAGCAAATGTCATATTTTGTCGATATTTTATTAGTTAAAAAGTATTGACTTTTTTTTATTTCGTAATTATAATTAATACAACATTTTCATAATTTTATAATTCGATTTTTCAACTTGATATTTTAAAATAATTCTAAAAAAGTGATATATTTAAAATTTTAATCTATATCACAAAAATCCACAAAACAAAACAAAAGAATAAATATTATATACAAGTACTTTGCCAAATATAAAAAGAAAAGAAAGAATAACTATGTATAATAATATTTTAATTAAAAAAAAAAAAAGGGAGGAATTTTATGTCAAAAAAAAAAAATAATAGCAACAACAGCAATGCTATTAGCAGTAATAACTGTATCATTTTTAGGAGGACAAACATTTTCAAAATATGTAACAGAAATAAAAGGTTCAGGAAAAGCAGAGGTTGCAGCATGGAGCTTTTAAAGCCTATGGAGAAAATGAACAAACACAAACAGTTAATTTAGCATCAACAGTAAATGATGCAAACATTACTAAAATAATAAAATAGCACCAGGAACAAAAGGGAGTTTTGTTATAAGAATTGATGGAAGAGGTTCAGATGTTGGTATAAACTATAATTTTAAATTAGTAAATGAAACACAAAAACCTCAAAACCTTATTTACATGTAAAGTGGAATTACATTTCCAGATATAAGAACATCTAATGGCAGCATCAGGAGGAACAATTGATGCAAATGATCCAAATGAAAAAGTAAAACAAGTTGTTAGTAGAATGGTTGTGGCCTTATGAAACACAAACAACATCAAATCCAGAAGAACTAATAAAAATGATGCAGAAGACACAAAGACGGAAAACCATTTCAGATTATTCTTTTGACATTGTAGTAACAGGAACACAAGTGGTTCCAAGTACAGCAAATGAATAAAAGAAAAGGTCAAATAATTTTTATTCTAATTATTTTATTATCAATTTTAATTATATCTTTCAAATTTTTTCTTAAAGATTCTCAACCATTTGGGGTTACCATATTAAGGGTATCATCAAACAGTATGATGCCAAAATTCAAAAAAGGAGATTTTATAATAGTAAAAAACAATCAAAATATAAAGAAGGAGATATTATCACATATAAAGTAATAGAAGAAAAAAAAAATATTATGTAACACATAGAATTATAGAAGAAAAAAAAAATGAATTTATAAAGGAAAAAGTAATATTTCCAAAATAAAACAACCAACGAGTTTTACAGAAAAGCAACTAAAAATAAAAATAAGGAATGTACCAAAATGAAAATAAAACCAAAAACAGAAAAATAACATTAAAAATACAACATACATATTAATTAACAACAATTTTATTCTATTTTTCACAGGATATAGTTTGGGAAAGAGTATTACTCAAGTAACAATAAAAGGAAATACACAAATAGCAAATCCAATTATTGAAGTAGAATCAAACCAAAAATAAACATAACAGACGAACAACAAGAAGGAACTTATAATTTCTATGTAAGAAACTATAAAAATACAGGCAAAATAACAGATGTAAAAATAATATATACAATAAAAATACAAGATACAATAGAAGAAAAAAAACTAAAAAACACAATAAAATATGAATTATACAAAAATGGAAACAAAATAGAATTACAAAAAAATGAAACAACAAAAATGGAACTAACAAACAAAGAACAGCAAGAAGACAAGTATCAATTAAAAATTGTATATAACAAAAATGCAAGTAATATTATGCAAGATATTATGGAAAAGATACAAATACAAGTACATTCAGAACAAGCAAATAAATAGCAATAAACTATTATAAGAAAGAGATGATGCAAATTTGAAACATATAAAAAAAACATATATTAACAATAGTTTTAATATCCATAATACTTGCATTAATAATAAATATTAAAGAAAATAAAACATAGCAGATGATATACTATTTTTAAAAAGTATTCAAAAAAAGAAGAAGAAAAAAACCAAAAAACAAAATAAAATTAGGGAAAATCAAGAAAAAATATGGAATACAAATTCAATGTTTCTTGGAAGAACACGAATTATAATCAAGTAAATTTAACAGATACTATAAAAAAACAAACATTAATAAACAAAAAAATAGCCCCAGGATTAGAAGGAAGATTCAATATAATTTTAACAACTAACAAAGATAGCAAATACTATATAAAATTTGAAAACAAAAGTAAAAAACCAAATAATTTAAAATTTCAAGAACTAGAAACACAAAAGAAACAAAGACATTAGAAGAATTACAAGAAAATTTACAAGGAACAATAGAAAAAATAAAACAAAAACAATTTCAATTAGGTGGTATTGGCCATATCAAAATACAAAGAATGAAGACACACAAGACACGATAGACAGCAAAAAGTATAACAAATTATTTATTCAATATATATGTAATTGGAGAAACAATTTGATAGGAGGTGGAAAAACATTAGCAAAAAATGATATTAATAATTACATTCTTTATAATATGCCTCAATGTAAAAAACACAAATATATGCTAAATACACAATATCTCATAACTTTGACATAGCAAATATAGAATTAGACAGAACAAAACCAACAATACAAATAATAAAAGAAGAAACAACAAATATACAAAATAACAAATATGCAAACAATAAAGATGAGATTATTTTAATAGCAGAAATAAAAGAAAGAAACATAGAAAAAGAAGCAATAGACAAATCAAAAATAACAGTAAAAGTAGAAAATAAAACAATAAATCAAACATAGAAATAAAGAAAGTAGAAGAAAACAAAAACACCGGCAAATATCAAATAAAAATAACCAATATACAAGAAAATGGAAAACTAAAAATAGAATTTAAAGAAGGAACAGTAACAGACAAAGCCAAATGGAAAAGTGCATATTACAGTTATGAACCAGAAATAACTATAAAAATACAGAAACCGATATTACCCAAATAAAAACATGGATAAACACTTTGAAAAAGAAGAAAAAATATAAAAACTGATACACTAAAAATGCAACATGAAATCAAAAATAATAATTCAAAAAGACAATATAAAAGTAGAATGAATAAAAAAACATGTTGCATTTATTTTTTAAAATATAGCTAGACAACAGGCATAAATTGTGATATTATAAAAACAACTTAAAAATATTTTGGGGTGTAGCCAAGTGGTAAGGCAGATGGCTCTGACCCATCGATGCGTAGGTTCGAACCCTACCACCCCAGCCAATAACAAATTTATTTATAGTTGTACGAAGCAGTATAAAAATCAAAAGCTAGAAATAAGTAGACAAACAAAACATTATTAATCAAAGGAGTTAGATAATAATGGAAAAGGAAAATAAAAAATAACACAAGAAGAAATAAAAAGCAATAGAAGAAAAAAGCAAAAAAAAAATAAGAAAAGGAATAATAGAAGAAGTATATAGTCACCAATCAGGACATCCAGGAGGATCATTATCAGTAGCAGATATAATAGCAGTATTATATTTCAAAGAAATGAATATAAACCCACAAGAACCAGAATGGAAAGAAAGAGACAGACTAGTACTATCAAAAGGACATTGCGCACCAGCATTATATGCAGCATTAGCAAATAGAGGATATTTTAAAACAGAAGAGCTAAAAACGTTTAGAAGCATAGAAGGAAGATTACAAGGACATCCAGACAAAAAGAATATACCAGGAGTAGATATGTCAACAGGATCATTAGGGACAAGGGCTATCAAGTGCAAATGGAATGGCAATAGCAGGAAAATTAGACAAAAAAGAATATAGAGTATATTGCATTTTAGGAGACGGAGAACTTGAAGAAGGACAAATATGGGAAGCAGCAATGACATCAAGCAAAAACCAATTAGACAATTTATGTGTAATAGTAGACAACAATAATTTACAAATAGATGGAACAATACAAGAAGTAAAGAATCTATATCAAATAGACGAAAAATTTAAAAGTTTTGGTTTTGAAATAATAAAAATAGATGGACATAATATAGAAGAAATAATAAAAGCATTAGAAAAAGCAAAAACAATAAAAGAAAAAACCAACATGCATAATAGCAAAAACAATAAAAGGAAAAGGCATATCATATGGAAAATCAAACAGGATGGCACGGAAAAAGCCCCAAATCAAAGAACAATATTTAGAAGCAGTAAAAATGAACTAAAATAAAAAATAAAAATAAATGGTTGACAAACAGGTAAAAACATGGTAAAATATGTATCTGTAATCCGCTTAGTCAAGGTAAATAAATATGATGAAACAAGCATTACCTTTTTTTAAGGATTAGCGAGTATACAAATAAGGGAGGTGCATTTAAAATGTACGCAATAATCGAAAGCTGTGGAAAACAATACAAAGTAACAGAAGGAGATGTTGTATTTTTTGAAAAATTAGATGCAGAGGAAGGTAAAAAGTTACATTTTGATAAAGTAATGTTAGTATCTGAAGATGGAAAAGTACAAGTTGGAAATCCTTATGTTAAAGGTGTAAAAGTTGAAGGTAAAGTAGTTTCTCATGGTAAAGGTAAAAAAAATCATTGTTTTCAAAATGAAAGCTAAAAAGAACTATAGAAGAAAACAAGGACACAGACAACCATATACAAAGGTTGAAATTACAACAATAAAAAAAAGCAACAAAAAAAAGCAGAAGCTAAAACAAAAGCAAAAAAAAAAAAAACAAAAAAAAATTAAGTCAAAAACTCAAAAAGTAATTTATTTAAAAGAGAATTATAAAAAAAATCAAGAACCGAAAGGAGTGAGATATAATGGCTCATAAAAAGGTCAAGGTAGTAGCCATAACGGACGTGAGAGTGAATCAAAACGTTTAGGGAGTAAAAAGAGCAGACGGACAATTTGTATTAGCAGGAAACATCCTTATTAGACAAAGAGGAACAAACGTACATCCAGGAACAAATGTTGGAAAAGGTAGTGATGACACATTATATGCTCTAGTAGATGGTATAGTAAAATTTGAAAGAAAAGGTAGAGATAAAAAACAAGTAAGTGTTTATCCAGTAGAAACAAAAAATAAATTTTAAACTATAAAAATAGATAAGAAAAAAATAAAATTTCTTATCTATTTTTTTTTTTGAAAAAATTATCAAAAACCATTTACAAAAAATAAAAATTGTATACAATATAAAAAGCGAAAAAATGTCAAAAAACAAAAGAAGATGTAAAAAGAAGGAAGTATATCAATGAAGATATTGATGCTAACATGGGAATATCCACCAAGAGTAGTAGGAGGAATATCAAGAGTAGTATATGACTTATCAAAAACGTTTTAAAAGATGGTCATGATGTCACAGTAGTCACATATAGAGATGGAGATGCACCATATTTTGAAGATGACAAAGGAGTAAAAGTCTACAGGGTTGATAACTACATGATAAATCCTAACAATTTTATAGATTGATTTTACAATTAAATTTTGCAATGGTAGCAAAAGTAAATGAAATTATTGCAAAAGAAGGAAATTTTGATGTGATTCATGCACATGACTGGCTAGTAGCAAATGCAGCCAAAACAATAAAAAGCATCATACAATATACCAATTGTCACTACAATACATGCAACAGAAGCAGGAAGAAATAGTGGAATACATGATGAAACACAAAGATATATAAATGATACAGAATGGATGCTAACTTATGAATCATCAGAAGTAATAGTAAACAGCAACTATATGAAAGGCGAACTACAACGTTTATTTGGATTACCTTATGAAAAAATAAATGTAATACCAAATGGGGTAAATATGAATTTATTTAGTGGAATAGAAAGAGATTATAATTTTAGAAGAAAATTTGCCATGGATAACGAAAAAATAATACTATTTATGGGAAGGCTAGTATATGAAAAAGGAATACAACACTTAATAGCAGCAATGCCAAAAATTTTAAATGGATACCATGACGCAAAACTTGTAATTTGTGGAAGAGGCGGAATGATAGACGAACTAAAAGAGCAAGTAAACAATATGGGAATATCAGAAAAAGTATACTTCGCAGGATACATGGGAGGAAAAGATGTACAAAAAATGTACAAAGCAGCAGATATAGCAGTATTCCCAAGTACATATGAACCATTTGGAATAGTAGCATTAGAAGCCATGCTATCAGAAAATCAATAGTTGTATCAGACATTGGAGGACTAAATGAAATAGTAGAACACAGAGTAAATGGAATGAAAGCATATTGTGGAAACCCAAATTCAATAGCAGACTCTATATTAGAATTATTATATGACCACAAATTATGTGCAGACATAACAAAAAAAGCAAAAAAAAAGTTAGAAATGAATACAATTGGAACGAAATAGCACAAGATACACATTTTGCATATCAAAAAGCAATTTGTCAATCTATGGCTGAAAAACAAAAAAAGAGAAATTGAACAAGAAAGAGCTAGAAAAACGCAGAAAGCTGATAATTCAGAAAAACAAATTACAAATCTTCTTAACTTTAGAAAACGTCAAGCATATGCATAAAAAGATGGTTAGTTAGGATATCCTAATTAACCATTTTTAGCATTCAAAATAAAATATGCAAAACAAAAATATTTATATCACATAACAAGTAATATTAAACAAAATTCAATCAATAAAAATATAAATATTAAAATATAAAAAAAAAAATTAAAAAATTTTTCTAAATTCTACAAATTTAGCAAAAAAATGGTGTATAATATAGCTGAAGCAAAAACAAAAACTAAAAAAGAAAAACAAATTTAAAATAAAAATTAAATAACCAAAAAAGAAAGGGAAGAACAAAAATGTCAGAATTTAAATCAGGATTTGTAACTTTAATAGGAAGAACTAATGTTGGAAAATCAACACTATTAAACTTATTAGTAGGAGAAAAAGTTGCAGCAATAGCAAACAAAGTTCAAACTACAAGAACAGCAATAAGGGGAATTGTAAATAGAAAAAACTCACAAATTATATTTACAGATACACCAGGAATACATAAACCACAACACAAATTAAATGAAACAATGTTAGAAACATCTTTTACAAGTTTAGCAGATGCTGATGTAGTTTTGTTTTTAATAGAAGCAGCTAGCAATGAAATTGGAAGAGGAGACAATAGAATAATAGAAAAAAATAAAAGAAGCAAACAAAAAACAATTTTAATAATAAATAAAATAGATTTAGTAAAAAAGAAGAATTACTAAAATTGATAGAACTATATAGAAAAGAATATAATTTTGAAGCAATAATTCCAATATCAGCATTACAAGAAAAAATATAAAGATGTGATTTTAGATGAAATAGAAAAAAGAACCTAAAAGAAGGTCCAGCATATTATGATATAGAAGAATACAGATCAAACATTAAGACAATTGGCAGAAGAAACTATAAGAGAAAAAATTTTGAGATTTTTACAAGATGAAGGTTCCACATGGTGTTTATGTGGAAGTGCAAAAAAATGCAAGAACGTACAAATAAAAATGGAGAAGATATGTATGACATAGAAGCTAATATTTATTGTATACGTGAATCACATAAAGGGATTATAATAGGAAAAAAATGGTGAAATGTTAAAAAGAATTGGAAGAGCTGCTAGAATTGATATGGAGCAAAACTTTTGGCATAAAAGTCAATTTAAAAACATGGGTTAAAAGTAAAAGAAAACTGGATTGACAATCCTAGTATTGTTGATAAATTCAAATTGAAATAAAAAAAAAAAAATTATATAAAGTTTGTGTTTTGAAATAAAAATGAATAAAAAAAACAAAAAAAAGTAGCAAAAAAGATAAAATTAAAGTAAAACTTTAATAAAATAAAAGGAGATGAGAACATGATAAAAAAGATTGCATGGGATACATTTAAAAATACAGGAGATATAAATAGCTTTTTTAGAGTTTAAACAAATAGAAAATTTGGAAAAAAATCAGAAATAAAAAACAATTTAGGATTAAATAGAAACCACAAGGAAAAAGGACTAATAGAAAAGGAAAAATACAAGAAATAACTAATATAAAATTGGAGAATAAATAGAACATGGCAACAACAAAAATAAATGGAATAATATTAGCAGAAAGTAATATGGGAGACTACGACAAAATGCTTACAATGTTAACACCAAATTTTGGCAAAATATCATGTAGTGCAAAAGGAGCAAGAAAACCAAACAGTAGTCTCCTAGCTGGTACACAAATGTTTTGCTTTGGGGAATATTTGATGTATAAAGGGACAAGTACATATCATATAAATTCGTGTGAGACAATAGAAATGTTCTATAAAATTAGGAACAGATTTAGATAAACTAAAATATGCTATACATGTTGATAAAATAATAATGGATGTCACAGAAGAAAACGAAAATTGCTATAATATTTTACAATTACTTTTAAATACATTATATACAATAGCAGAAACTGACAAAGATTTGGATTTAACTATTTCAATTTTTAAGCTTACGTCTTGCTTTGCATTTTAGGTTTTCCACCTAGAATATATCATGTGTAAATTGCAAAACAAGAGAAGATTTAACATATTTTAGCATAAAAGACAATGGCTTCAAATGTTCAACATGTGGAAAACAGGACAAGTCAGCAATACAAATGTCTAACAAAGTACACAAAGTGCAATAAAATATGTAGCAACAGCACCAGCTAAAAAATTATTTTCATTTGACCTTAAATCATGAAGCATTACAAGAATTTAAACTAATAACAAAAATTTATTTTGATCAAAAAAAAGAAAAAATTAGAATATAAAATAGAAGAATTATTTTAAAAAATATTTATTCCGCAAAAAAATGGCAAAAACAGTTGAAAAAAAAAAAAAACATATATAATGAAAATATAAAAAAAAAACAGCAAAAAGAGAAGGGAGCGATTTTTATGAAAATAAAAATAACAGGAAAGGAACTAAAGATAACAGAAGCAATCAATGACTATGTTGAAAAAAATTAGATAGAGTTGACAAATACTTTGATGAAGCAGAAGCAGATGTAACATTAAAAACAGAAAAAATGCTCAAATTGCAGAAATCTGTGTTATAGCAAATGGAGAAAAATTCAGAGCTGTTACAGAGGATAAAGATTTATATGCATCAATAGACAAAGACATTGATATATTAGAAGGTCAAATCAGAAAAGCTAAAAACAAAAAAAGAAAAAATGATGAGAGAAGGAACAATTAGAAATATGGAAGTAGAAGCAGACCATATTGCAGAAATTTCTAATGAGATTATAAAAACTTCATATTATGAGATAAAACCAATTTCACCAGAAGATGCAGTATTAAAATTACAAGAAATGCCAACACATAATTTCATTACGTTCATAAACATAGAAACAGGTAAAGTAAATGTAATACATAAATTAAAAGATGGAAGAAATTATGGTTTAATAGAACCAGAAGCATAAAAATAAAAAATAAAGATATTTTAAGACCTTTATTTGTATTTCACTGACATAAAGTATAAAGAAAAAGGCAGGAAATCAAATCCTGCCTTTATGTAATATAAAAAGCAAAATTCTGACTTACTGTCTTCTTCAAACACATAATATAAAAAATAATATTATGACTTTGTTCAAACTAAAATGCTATAATCTAATTTGAACTTGTATTACTTTAAACTCATTTGGTTTTCAACTTGTTGAATCATTTTTTTAACCATATTACCACCTATTCTACCAGCGTCTCTAGCTGAGATGTCTCCATTATATCCATCTTTAAGATTAACTCCGACTTCTGAAGCAACTTCGTACTTGAATTTATCTAAAGCAGACATAGCTTCTGGAACTAATTTTTATTACTGTTGTTTGCCATTTTTTTCACCTCCTGCAAACAAAATTTTCAATAGAAAAATAATTGTTTTTTCTACTAGTATCTTTTGCAAATTTAGAAAAAAATAAACAGGAAATTTTTACAAAAAAAAAAAGGTATGGCAAAATTTAAAAATGTAAGAAAATATAGAATATATATTTCTAAACAAAAATATTGACACTATAAATGTATAATCAAAAAAATGAAAAATAAGAAAAATAAAATGAAAAACATGGAGGAAAGTTTGAGAAAAATGTATAAACTAGTAAAATAGATTTAGATGGAACATTACTAAATAGTTACGGAGAAGTTAGTGAAAATACAAAAAAATCATAAATGATGTACAACAAAAGGTGTAGAAATAATGATAGCATCAGGTAGACCAATAGATTCTATAAAAACAATAGCAGAAGAAATAAATTCAAAAAATATTTTATAGCAGGAAATGGAGCTATAATATATGATATCCAAAAAGATGAAATTATTTATATGAAAAATATATACCAAAATCAAAAAATTATAGAGATAGCCCAAATATGTCAAGAAAATAATATTTCATTTAATATTTATACAGAAAAAAATTATAACACAGGATTTAAAATATAATGTATTTTATTATTATAAGGAAAATTTGAAAAAAGATGCAAATAAAATAACAACAATAATGAAAGTAGATAATATTTTAGAATATGTAAAAAATGATGAAAATTTAAAATGTTTAAAAATTACAGTATGTGATGAAAATCAAACAATTTTTAAATCAATAATAAGAAGATTAAGAGCAGTAGAAAATATAGATGTAATGGATGTTTCACATATGTCTAGGAAAAGTTTTTAAACAAGGAACAGAAGATGTAAATATAGAATATTTTTATACAGAAATATCTTCTACACAAGTAAATAAATGGCAAGCAATTAAATATTTGTTGCCAATATTACAAATAAATCCAGAAGAAGTAATAACAATTGGTGACAATATAAATGATAAAGAAATGATTGAATATGCAGGTTTGGGAGTTTGTATGGGGCAGAGCACACCTGTTATAAAAGAAATTTCTGATATGATTACAGATTCAAATAATGAAGATGGGGTAGCAAAATTTTTGAAAAAAATCAATACAGTTAAAAATTTTGAAAATTGTTAGATTACAGAAATATTACAGAAATATTACAGATATATGAAATTTTTGTAATGAATGTGAAAAATATTGATTTTAAAGTAGTAATGAGTTAAAATATAAAAAGAATAAGTTATAAAAAAATATATAAGGGAGGAATTTGTAATGGCAACTAATCCAATGCAAAGAAAAGCAAGAAATTCATTTTTATTAGGAATGTTATTAATGTTAATAATATGTCGTTTAATCATAGCATTCTTATTTATTCAATTAAAAATTATAAAGATAAAGAGGCACTAGAAGCGAAAAATAGTGTTAATATATATGTATTAAATGAAGATGTAAAATCAGGACAAATTATTACATCAGACATGGTAACAAGAAAAAGAAATTGATAAAAATTTAATTCCAGAAAATGCAATAGGAGACAACAAACATTAAAAATTATTCTTTACAAGATAAAGAAGGAAATGAAGTATCAAGCAAAATGGAAAATGGAGAAAATGTATTGTATTTAACAAAAATAGTAATCAATACAAATTACAAAAAGATGATTCTGGAAGTTATTATATAGAAAGAAATAATAACAAAGAATATGTATTCAATTAAATACTGTACCAGTTAGTAGCTAAAGTATCATTGAAAGAAAAATGCGGTACTTACAAGAGATACAATTTCAAAGGAAATAATACTACTTCAGATGATGTAAGAAAACAAGAATATAATGTAATTGTATTACCAACTCAAATACAAACAGGTGATTATGTAGATATAAGACTTAGCATGCCAAATGGACAAGATTATATAGTTGCTTCTAAGAAAAATGTTGAAATTCCAGTTATAGATGGGGTGGATTCCAGAATCAACAATTTGGTTAAACTTATCAGAAGATGAAATTTTATCAATGAGTAGTGCAATAGTAGATGCAGCAAAAGTACAAGGATCAAAACTATATGCAACAACATATACAGAACCAGGAATACAAAATGCAGCAACACCAACATATACACCAAGCAAAGAAGTTCTAAAACAAATTGCTGATGATCCAAATGCAGTAGAAAAAGCAAAAAATGATTTGGCAAATAGATATAGCCAATCAATAAGAGGAACAATAGATTCAGCAATACAAAATAATGGAGAACAAGCAGAAAGCAACTTTAAAACTAATGTACAAGAAAGTATTAACAAAAACACAAGAAGAAAGAAAGAAATATCTAGATGCATTATCTTCTTCATCTTCAACAAATAGTACTACAAACAACAACTACTACAACAAATTAAAAGAAAAGGAATGAATAAAATGGATATTATAGGATTTATAGGCGTATATGACAAAACAGATTTATTATTAAATATAGCCAAAATACTAACAAAAATGCAAAAAAAAGTCTTAATAGTAGACACTACATTAGAACAAAAAACTAAATATGTTGTACCAGCCATAAATCCTACAGCTTCATATATAACAAATTTGAAGATTTTGATGTTGCAGTAGGGTTTAATAATCTTGAACAAATAAAACAATATTTTGGAGGACAAGAAGATACAATATAATATTGTATTAATAAGTGTAGACTCAGCAGAAAAGTTTAAAGCATTTGAATTAAATAAAGCTAAAAAGAATTTTTTTTGTAACAGGATTTGATTTATATACATTAAAAAAGAGGTTTAGAAATTTTCAATAATTTAGATGAAAAAATTAATCTTATAAAAAATTTTATTTGGAATAGAAAAAAGTAAGTGAAGGTAATGAATATCTTAATTTCTTGGCAACTAATTATAAAATAGAATGGAATATGTCCGAAATTAATGATACCAATAGAACTTCAAAATCTAGAGGCATTTATGGATAATCAGAGAAACCAAAAAAAAAAGTTTTCTGATTTTTTCTGTGCAATATAAAGATGGACTTATTTTTATAGTACAAGAAATTTTGAATCAATCTACAGATTCAGGTGTTAGAAGAATTGTAAAGATGATAGAAAAAGGAGCGTAAAAATGGCAATTATTACATTTTGGAACGAGCAAAAAAAACAGACTGGAAAAACTATGTCTACTGTTGCAATAGCAACATATATGGCAATAGAACATAATGCTCGAACATTAATTGTTTCTACAGATAGTAATCAAGAAAAGTTCAAAGATGTTTTTGGAAAGAGGAAAAAAAAAAAAAATTAATTTTGGAATTTTTTGGACCTAATACAAGAACATTAGATGCTGAAATTGGTATGAAAGGATTAGACAGAATAATAAAAAGTAATAAAATAACACCAGAGATTATAACAGATTATACTAGAGTTGTATTTAAAGACAGGTTAGAAATACTTCTAGGAACTGGAAGTGTGAATCCAGAATTAGCTCAAAGATATCCAGATGTTATAGCGGCAGCAAATAAATATTATGACAGAATTTTTAGTTGACTTGGATTATTGTGTTCCAGAAGAAACAAGAAAAATTATTTTAGATATGTCTGATGTTGTTATTTTGAATTTAGCACAAGGATTTATCAGATATTGAAAAATTCAGACAGAAAAAGAACAAAAAAGATGCTTTAATACAATCACCAAAAAACTTTATTACTAGTTGGTAAATTATGATAAAGATTCAAAATATAATTATAAAAACATAACAAGATATTTAAAAGAGAAAATCAGGTATTAACAGTACCATATAATACATTGTTTTTGAGGCTTCAGAAGAAGGAATGGTTGCAGATTTATTTTTACAATTCAAGAAAATATAGTAATTCAAACAAAGAAGATCAAAATACATTTTTTATAGAAGAGGTAAAAAGGGCAACTGATAATATTGTATATAGATTAGTAAACTAATATATACAAAAGAAAGGGGTAAAAGGCAATGACAATTACTAATATTTTATTAACTGTAGTAGTTATTATTATAGCTGGATTAGCAATTTTTTACTATATAAAAAGCAAAGAAGAACAAGTAGAAGACAACAGTTGTCGTTGATGACAAAACTTATACATTAGAAATGATGAAAGAATTTGTCAAAAAAAGATTGACGAAATAACAAAAGTCAAAATCTTTATGATATAGGACTTTCAGAAGAAGAATTAAAAAGAAGAAAAACAAAAAAATATGAGTTAAAAAAGGCATTAAAAGGTTGTACATATGGAGACGTTAATGACAAAAAAATATGTAAAAAGAACTAATATATGATTTATTAGCAAAAGAATATGGAGTAGATGAAACAAATATATCAAAAGCAATATCTTTTTGATGTACCATCACTTCTAACACCACAAGATAAATTTGATATTTTAATTTATATGTATAAAAAAAGATTTTGGATATGAAGCATTAACAGAATTAATTAGAAAAATACAATTTAGCTGAATTAAAATATTTAGAAGGTGAATCAAAACCTTCTTATGTAATAACAGCACAAGAAATAGAAGACATTTTGAAAAAGAAAAAATATAACACTTGAACATTTGAAGATAAATTATCTGTTGTAGTACAAAGAATATATCAACACTACAAAAGGATATAGTTCAATAGATGAAATACGTGACATGAATATAGATGGTATATCAGGTGGATGTATCAGGTTTGCCAGAAAGTTTTTGAGTCAAGGTAGCTCAAACATCAAGTAGTGATTATTTAACACAAGTTTCAGAACATAAAGTACCAAGAGCTTGTGATAGTATTTGGATATTCTTCCAAGGTAAATCTATAAGATTAGCATTTTATAATTTGGAACAGAAGCAGAATTGAAAAGAGTATGCCAAAATATATATAAATACAATAACCCAGGACAACTATCAGACACAAATGGTTATAAGATAAATGAAATGAAAGATGGTTCTCGTGTTGTTGTTGTTAAGACCAAGCTTCTCAGAAACATGGGCATTTTTCGTAAGAAAATTCGATGTTAAACGTTCAACATTGGAGCAGTGGTTTAAAGGAGAACCAGGTTGCGAAGACTCAATTGAATTATTAAAATACTTAGTAAAAGGTGCTAGAATCATATCAATCACTGGTGAGCAAGGTTGCGGTAAAACAACAATGCTTATGGGAATGATAGAAAACATATACGAAACAATGAACATAAGGGTTCAAGAAACTGCATTCGAGTTACATTTAAGAAAAATATACCCAACAAGAAACATCTTAACATTTCCGTGAAACAGACACAATATCTGGACAAGAAGGTTTGGACGTTCAAAAAAAACAGATGGTTCTGTTAATATCATAGGAGAGGTTGCAACAGACCCTGTAGCATCATGGATGATTCAAGCAGCACAAGTAGCATCAAAATTCACATTATTTACACACCACGCAAAAACATTTCCAAACTTAGTAACAGCATTAAGAAACTCAATGCTAAGAACAGGTGTATTTAAAATGAAAAAACAGCAGAAGAGCAAGTTGTACAAGTATTAAACTTTGATATACATTTAAAGAAAGACTTTAAAGGTAAAAGATATGTAGAAAGAATAACAGAATGTATTCAATTGAAAGCAAAAATGAATACACTTATGATCATAGAAAAGAAAAAACACTAGAAGGAAAATTTGACAAATTTTTTGATAATGCAACACAATACTTTACAAAAACAACAGATAAAGAATTGTATCAATACAGAAATATATTGGAATATGTTGATGGAGAGTATAAAATTACAAATCCAATTACTGATGAAAATTTAGTAGAAATGCGTAATAATATGGATGACACAGATAGAGAAGAATTTGATAAATTTATAGAAAAACATTGGAAAAAAGTAAAAAAAGAAAGAAAACCATATCATAGCAGGAGGTGAAACAAGTGTCAAATCCAAAATATTTATAATAATGGGTGTTACAGGAACCATACTTGTATTGATTACAATTATATATCTTATTATGCGTAAAAAATGGAAAAATCTGAATATAAAAACTGCAAAAACTACGTCAAGGAACAAAGCAAAAAATTTTCAGCAAAATTTATATCAAAAACTATATGTTAATATATGAAAATTCCATTTTTAAAAAAAAGATATATATTAAAACTTAGAAGAAGATTGGAAATCAGTAATATAGATGACGAATATAATACAAGACGTGATGCTTCTAAGATTATGACAAAGGCACTTGCTATTTTATTTCCAGTTATTATAGTAACAATATTTATCACAAAAAACAACTATCTATTAATGTTCATACTATTATTATTTGAGTTATTTATGGTAGACATATTAATAGATGGTTCTGTAGACAAAATAGACGATAAACTATTAAAACAACAAATAACATTTTTTTCTGAAATAAGACATGCATATCATGAATTTAACATGGTTGAAGAAGGCTATTTACCAAGTTTCACAAGATGATGAAATGGATGTTTCAAGACAAGGAGAAAAATTTATGAAATATTAATATCAGATGACCCAGAAACAGAGTTAGAAAAATATTATGATATTGCTCCAAACAGCTACTTAAAAGAATTTGCTGGAGTTTCATATTTAACAAAAAGAATTTGGTGACAGAAAAATTAGATGGAGCATCATTATACTTAAAAAATGTAGACAATATAACACAAGAAATGCAACTAGAAATTTTAAAAGAGACAAATTAAATTATGTATTTCAAAGTTTATCAGTTATAGCAATTGTTCCAGTTTTAATACTAGAGCCATTAAAAAATCGGGGCAATATCAAACTTTGGTTTGTAGAAAGTTGGTATAATGGTAAACCAGGAACAATAGTACAAATCGCATATTATTAATTACATTTATATCATACATATTAGTAAGAAAATTAAAAGATAATGGTTCAACAAACCAAAAAAGACAAACACCAGAAAATCCATGGCAAGCAAAAGTATATAAAAACAAAATTTTCAAAAAAATAGTAAACTTAGTATATGCCTAAAGAAGGAACAAAAGATTATAGAAAGTAAAAAAACGTTTTAAAAGACGCTGCATCAAATTAAAAATGGAGTGGGTGTATGTTAAACAGAATAACATTAGCAGTTGCAACATTTATAATATCATTATTTATGTTTATGTATTTACATCAATATTTCAATTAATTTTGTTTATAAGAGCCTACTACAGATTATGATTTAATTGGAGGAATGACAGAAAACAAAAAAAAGCAGCAATGGAACTAACAGAAGAAGATAACACATTTTTAGAAAAATTTAAAGGAAAACTAAAACAACAAAAAGACATAGAAAAAGAAGTAAGAAAATCTAAATATTATACAGATGCAACAGATAAACAAATAAAAGTTGCTGTTGACAGAATTTATGAAAAATTACAAACTATAAATAGTGAATATATGAAATGGTTTGAATTTTTAATAGCATTTGTATTTGCAATAGCAGGATTCATGGCACCAATTTGGTTGCTATATTTCCAAAAGAAAATGAGGCAACTAGAAATGGAAGACGAAGTAATGCAATTTGAAACAATAATATTAATGCTAATGCGTATAGAAAGAGTAAATGTTGAAATTATACTAGAATGGCTAGAAAGATATTCAAATATCTTCTATGAACCAATATCTAAGTGTGTAAACAACTACGAATCAGGTCCATGGGAATCACTTAGAAGAATTAAAAATGATATTACATATGAGCCTTTAATAACAATTATAGAAAGTTTACAAGCAGCAGTTGAAAAAATACCAATTAAAGATGCATTTGATGAATTAGACTCAGAAAGAGACTACTACAGAGAAAAGAGAAAAGCATCAAACGAAAAATTAATTAGTAGAAAAGGAATGATTGGTAAAGTAATAGGATTTGCACCTATGGTGTCTCTATTTGTAGCGTATTTAATTGTACCATTAGTATTTATAGGACTTAACAAGTATGTCTAGTTCATTTGCATCAATGGCTTCAGCATCAAGTTCTACTATAAATAATTAGAAAGGAAGGAATGAGAAAAAATGGAAAATGCATCAAAAGCATTATTGATGGCAGCTGGAGTTTTAATTGTTATTTTGATACTTTCAGTATTTATGTATTTTGTGAATCAGGTTTCAGATTTTAAAAAATAATTCAGATGCAGTAAAAGATTCCCAACTTGCAACTTTTAATGAACAATTTACACAATATGCTCGAAATGATTTAAAAGGGTGTTGAGATAATTTCTCTTGTTAATAAGGTTGTAAATTATAATAAAAAAAATACTGGTGCAGGAGAGATAAATTATAGCCAAAAAATCACACTAAAAAATAGCAATAGGACAAGAATTTAAATCAAAATACGCATCAGATGTAAATTTGGAATTATTTAAGAATGACCCATATGAAATATCTACTGATGAGAATAATGAACTTATACAAATTGTTAATTCTCAAAAAATGCTTTAGAAGATAAATATACTTTGAAAATGTTAGATAAAATGTCTTCAAACTATGAAGCATTAAAAACTTATTATACAGCTAGAACAGATGCAGAAAGAAGTAGTGGTAAATCTGTAAAAGATGTTACAGGAAAAGATTATGGAATTGATAATTCCAACTATCAACAACTTTTAGATAATATAATACAACATAGAGAATATTCTGAATTCAAAACAGCATACTTTTTCAAGTTGTTGGCAGTCCAACATATATAGATGGTCAAATTTCTAGAATGGAATTTAAGTATAAAAAATAAAAACATCTGTGGAAGGGTGATTAATTATGGAAAATGCATCAAAAGCATTGCTTATGGCTGCTGAAGTTTTGATTGCTATGATGATTGTAAGTTTAGGTGTATATGTATTTTACACATATAGCCAAACTTCTAGGGAAATTCATGATAAAAAAGCAGAACAGCAATTAGTTGAGTTTAATGCCAAATATACTAAATATGTTGATCAAACAACTTTGACTATTTATGATGTTAGAACAATTGCAAATTATGCAAAAAAAGATAATGAAAGTCTCGAGGATAATGAAAAAATTGAAGTTATATTTAATGGAAGTAATGTAGTAAATAAAACAGAAACTGAATGGGATGCACAAATACAAAGCCAAGTAGTTGCTATTAGTAATGGTAATACAGAACTTCGTAAATATAAATGCATAGAACCAGAATATACAGAAAATGGAAGAGTTAAAAAAATAAAAATTACTAATCTATAAAGAAAAATGATATATAAAGTATTGCAAAAAAAAGTTGAATAATGTTATAATTACAAGGAGAGTTATGAAAAAATTTTTTATATTTTTAATCTTTGTTTTGATAATAATTAGCACTGTTAGTTATATTTATTTAAATTACCAAGCTAATTATAATACAGTAAAAAAAAAAATAATATATTTCAAAAATATTATCAAAAAAAAATATATGGTCCAGATTTAGCAACAGCTATTAATAAAGCTATTGATTCTAATATTAAAATAGAGTGCAAAAAGATTCAAATGGAGAATTTGTGGAAAATGATTCAAACTCTATAAAAATTACCATAAAATGATTGATAATAATAATAGTTATTCAATGGAAAAAATAGCAGCAAGTGGAATAGAAAAATTTTATAGATTATTATAATAAAATACAATTCAAATGTACAAATATAGAATATCACAAAAATACCAATATGGTAAAATCAATGATATTTGAACAAATATCAGTTTGAATTTGATATTAAGCTTACTATTTATAGTAGACTAAATATAAATAATAATATACTAAGGAGGTGATTTATTATGGAGAATGCATCAAAAGCTTTAATTATTGCAGGAGCAATACTATTAGCAATTCTATTAATATCATTGGGAATTATGATTTTCAACCAAGCACAAGATACTGTAACAAACAGTGGAATGACAGAGGCAGAACTTACAGCATTTAATAATAAATTTTTTTTAAAATATGAGGGTAGTCAAAAAGGTTCAATGGTTAAATCTATGATACAAGATGTTAAATCTAATAATGCTAATGCATCTGATAGTCATACTGTTAAAGTTACTTTATCAAATGCTGGATCAGATAATAGTAATGATCTTACAACAACATCAAGTATAGATTCAAAACATACTTATACAGTAAAATGGTATATACATCAAATAGAATTACACAAATAGATGTAACATATTAAATAAGGAGGATATAAAAATGGAGAATGCATCAAAAGCTTTAATTATTGCGGGAGCAATATTATTAGCAATATTATTAATATCTCTAGGTATAATGATTTTTTAACCAAGCTCAAGATACTGTAACGAATAGTGGAATGACAGAAGCAGAGCTAACAGCATTTAATAATAAATTTTTAAAATATGAAGGACAACAAAAAGGAACTATGGTAAAATCTATGATGCAAGACGTAATGGCAAATAATGCAAATGCATCTGATGGACATACAGTAACAGTTACTTTGAATGGTACAGCAATTACTGATACAAGTTCTATACAAACCAAGAAAACATATACAGTAAAAATGCAATATGGTGATGATAATAAAGGAAATAGAATTACTAAAATAGTTGTTACATAATATTATGGATAAAATGAGAGGTGATATAAAGTGGAAAATGCAGCAGAAGCACTAAAGATGGCAGGAGCAGTACTATTATTTTTAATAGCAATTTCAGTAAGTATCATCTCTTTTGGAAATGTAAGAGAAGCAGCAGACACAATATTAGAATACAAAGACAGAGAAACAGCATACATAGATGGAGAATATTATTATTCACAATCAACAGAAAACGAAAGAGAAGTAGGATTAGAAACTTTATTACCAACACTTTCTAGAGTATATACAGAAAATTACAAGGTTGTATTTGAAGGGTTAACTGATCCTATTTATACAGTCAAAAAAATCAGGAGAAGCAAGATATTGTTTAGATGCTGAATTTGATAATGATATAAGAGGTTCAGGTACAACTAAAGAAAAGTCATTTTTAAGTGCTGTAATTTATGGTGACAAAGACAATGCTTTTAATTCATATAAAGATAAGATAACATTACCAAGCAGATCTTTATATGAAAGATTAAAAAAGATATATTAAATAGTGGAAGTAGCAAAAAATAATAGAAAAAAGTGGAGTTTATTATCAAGATGATGAAAAAAATCCTAATATAGAGGATGATGGGTCAACAGAAGATGAGTCAAATATTGGAGATGAACCAGAAGTAAATAAAACTAAAAAAAATTATAACATATGTAATAACAAATAAATAAAAGGAGGAAACAAAATGGGAGATTCTTTAGGTACTATAGTTGCGATAGCAATTGCAGCAATATTAATGTTTGTATTTCCAGTTATGACTATGGCAGATAGAACAGATGATGTATCACAATTAACTGTTCAAACTGAAACAACAGAGTTTGTTGACGAGATACGAACAACAGGTAAAATTACACCACAAAGGTATGAACAATTTGTAGAGGCTATAAATTCTACAGGAAACTTATATGATATAGAAATAGAAATCAAGGTATTAGATGATAATCCAGGGAAAAAAGAGTGTTCAAGTACAAAGAGACAAATTAGGAGAAAACTATTATTATGAAGTTTTCAATTCTCAAGTTATGGAAAAAATAGATGCGAATGATCCTTATTTGTTAAAAGAAGGAGACATTGTTGCAGTAAAAGTAAAAAAATACATCACAAACATTATCACAACAATTTAAAAATTTCTTCTATACAGTTATAGGAAATGATACATACACAATAGCTGCTGACCATGGTGGAATAGTAACAGCAACTGGAAAAAAAATAAAAATATTTTTTCGATAGCTTGTAATTAATAGATTGCAAGCTATTAATTATATATGTAAAGGAAAACAGGGTATGAAAATACAAAAATTTAGCTATTATTTTTATTATTATAATATTGCCAATATCTTTAGTTTTATCATCATATATGCAAGGCAGAGTAACTACCTTAAAAATCAATTAAATTATGATACAAAACTATATAATGCAACTTATGATGCAGTAAAGGCATTTCAAATAAATACACTAAACAGTGATACTTCAAATCAAGCAAATTCAAAAATGCGTGATTTGCAGGCAGCAGTTAATTCATTTTTTTAATTCAATGCAAACAAACTTTAGTATGAATGGATATTCTAAAGATATATTGCAGACACATGTACCTGCACTTGTTTTTACTTTATATGATGGTTATTATATTTATTCACCATTTAATAATACATTAGACCAAGAAACAAAAGATAAGTTAAAAACAGGAACTGCTAAAGAAGGATATACTTATGATTTAAAGCCATATGTTTATTATAGTTGTAGATATAAAAAAGCAGGTTTATATGATGTTGTAATTACATATTCTTTAGATAGTTATATAACTATTCAAGGAGAAGTAGGAACAGAACATTGGAATGAAAAAGGATATTTATTATCAGGTGTAAGTAAAAATGGAGATAATATATCATATAGAGGAGTTCAAATAGATACAGAAACAGGTTTGAAGGAAAATGTTATAATAGATGGACAAGTTCAGAATCTAGAATATAGAAAAGTAAATGGGGTAAAATATTATTTGAAAGGTGATAAAGTTTATACAGTTACAAATGGTAAGGCTGAATTGCAAACAGAAAAAAAAATGCATCTTTTGTTAGAGAGAATACTAATGCAAAAGATTATTATACACAGGCATATGATTTAAAGGATAAAATTTTAAATTCATCATTAAGTAGTTTAAAAGCGAGTGATGCTGTTGATGAAAATGGAAATTCAATAACAATACAACCTGGTGGACAAAGTTCAAGTGTAAAAATGATACATCTTTTAATGAGTATAGTATATTTGGTGAATTACAGAATTCTGATGATAAAATACAAACAGAAGATAAAAACTCTGATTTTAATGCACATAAAATGCAGGTAATAAAACGTTCTGTTATACGAAATTTATCAATGGCAATTTCTGATTTTAATGGATATTCAGGTACTACAGATGTGTTTAAAATGCCAAGATTATCAGATGAAGATTGGGATAAATTAACAGGCAACATTGGAATGATTAGCTTTTTACAAGGCCTAAATGTTGGTGGAAAAGAGTATAATGGATATTCAATTATTACTAACAATAAAAACAAAGAATTTGTTGCAGAAGATTCTATTTATATAGAACAAGGAACAACATATCATAAAGCTACAGATACAGATTTAACTTCTAGAGATGGTTTAGTTGGATATTTTAATATAGATTATGAGAGAAGAACAGGTGAATTAATTCAAGGGAATAGCCAAGTTACAGGATATTATAATCCACGTTCTGCATTAGGATGTTATCAATCAATTGTTAGACAAGAAAATGTTGCTACTGGTGAATTAAAAGATTGGTTAAATCAAACTGGTAATATTAATCTGAAAAAAAGCATATTATACAGCTTTGGGAAGAGAAAGATGTTCAATGTACAGGGTTCAAAGTTTTAATGCTATAGTAAATAATTCAGATGGTTCGCAAGAAACTCCTATTGAGCCTCAAGAACCAGTAAAATATAATATTAATATTAATGTTTCAACAAATGAAAATGAAGTGTTGATAGAAAGAACTATGCAAGTTGATGAAGGAAAAGTTCTTACATATGACCAATTGGCTTCAAATGTTCCAACAGGTTATAAATTGGTAACAATGAGGATGAGAGGACAATATACAGGTGAAAATATTGTTTTACAACCAGGACAAAGCTATGTAATAAATGAAAATAAAGACTTGTATTTAACTGTTGAAAGTAATGTATGTTCAGTTTTAGTGACTATGGTTGATGCGGATGATACTAGCACAATCATAAAGAGTAATAATTTAGAAGTAGAAAAAGGACAATCTATTACATATGAACAAATAGCCTCAGATGTACCAACAGGATATAATATATCTTATATGTGGTTCCAAAATCGTAATACTGGAAGAGTTACTTATATAGAATCTGGAGGAAGTTATACGATAAATGATGATACCGATTTATGTGTAGGAATAAATAGAAATTATTATACTGTATATGTTGATATGCACACATATGAGGCTCATAAAGGAGGAGGAACTATAAATGTTGAAAAAGGAGGAACCATTACATATAGTCAAATAGCTTCAGATGTGCCAAGTGGATATAAAATTGTTTCAATGAAAATGCAAGGGAAAATTCAGGAAATGAAGTTACTATGAGGCCTGGAAAAACTTATAGTATAAATGAAGATCAGACAATAGATTTAATTATTGAAGAAAATTATTATAACGTATATGTTGATATACATACATCTGAATCAATAGTTCCTGGTGGAGGAAATATACAAATAGAAAAAGGAAAGAGTATTACGTATGAAGAAGTGGCAGCCTGTGTACCAAGTGGATATACGATTAGAACTATGACAATGCAAGGAGAAGATTCTGGAGAAACAGTTAGGATGAGGGCTGGAAGAAGCTATGTAGTAAATGAAGATCAAAGTATAGATTTATTAGTTGTTAAAACTAATATATACTTGTTGAGATAAGTTTTTAATATACTAAGCAAAAATGAATAATTAAATATATATAGTAAATACTAGTAATAGCAAGAATAAAAATTATTTGTAATCTAAAAAATAGTTTAAGTTATGGATTATAAAGAATTTTCAAAAGGAATGTGATAAATGTGAAGAAAAAATTCAAAAGCTATTACTAGTATTTTTGTTATTAATTATATACATGTATGTGTTGTTAGTAACCAATATACCAAATAAATTAGTGATTTTTGAAGGAGAAGAAATATCAATAAATTTACCAATAAAAATAAATAATAAAAATATTTTAGAAGTATCATCTAATTCGGAGAATAAAGTATCAGACAAAAGTACAAATATGAAATTAAGTGTAAAATTATTGAATCAGATTTCATTAAAAAATGTTAATGTAGATGTTTTGCCTCGTACTAAAGTTATTCCTGTTGGAAGTGTAGCAGGTGTTAAATTATATACAAATGGTGTATTAGTTGTAGGAATGTCAGAAATAGAAGGACAAGATAAAAAATTTATAAACCATATGAACAATCTGGAATAAAAAAGGAGATACAATAGTATCAATTAATCAGGTTCAAAATAAATTCTACAGATGAATTAATAAAGCTGTTAATAATTCAAAAGGGGAAGATTTAAAAATAAAATATTTGCATGATGAAAAGGCTTTGGAGTGTAGTACAAAGCCTGTGAAAACAGGGAAAAAGGACTATAAAATTGGATTGTGGGTTAGAGATAGTGCAGCAGGAGTTGGTACAGTTACTTTTTTATAATCAAGATACAAATAAATTTGCAGCACTTGGTCATGGTATATTAGATATAGATACAGAAAAATTGATAAATATATCTTCTGGAGAATTTGTAACTACAAATATTTTGAAAATAGAAAAAAGGGGAGAAAGGAAATCCAGGTCGAATTCAGGGAACATTAGAAAAAAGCAAAAAGAAATAGGAAAGATAAATCAAAATACGGGATTTGGTATTTATGGGCAAGTTGAAGATATATCTTCTTTAAATATTGATAAATCAAAAGAAATGGAAGTAGCCCTAAGAGATGAAATTCAAACTGGAAAAGCTGAAATTTTGTGTAGTTTAGAAAATGGAAAAATTGATAAATATGAAATAGAAATTAAAAAAATTTATAAAGATAATAATTATGATAATAAGAGCATGAGGATAAAAATAACAGATCAGAGATTAATTGATAAAACGGGTGGGATTATTCAGGGAATGAGTGGTTCACCAATTATTCAAAATGGTAAATTTGTAGGAGCTGTTACACATGTTATAGTTAATGATCCTTTAGAAGGTTATGCGGTTTTTGGTGATATTATGATTAAGCAAATGTATAGTGCAAAATAAATGATAAAAAGATAAGAAAATGATGAGTAAATGATGAGAAAATAATAAAAAGAAGGAACGTAGTATAAGAAAAAATGAATTTTCTGCTAATGCGTTCCTTCTTTTTTGTTGTAAAAAGCCACAAATTAAAATACTTTAATAAGTGCAGACATTTTTTATTAATGCGTATATGGCTATATTAGTTTTCTAATAGCATTGGTCCAATTTCTGTAACAGTACCAGCACCTAAAGTTAATATAATATCATTTTCTTTAACATTTTCTTTTAAGAAAGTGACACAATCCTTAAATTCTGGTATATACATAGCATGTTTACCTAAAAGATTGATTTTGTCTGCTAAATCTTGTGAGCTAATGTTAAAAGTATTTATTTCTCTTGCAGCATATATATCTAAAATAATTATATGGTCAAAATTTGTAAGAGCATTTGCAAAATCATCAAGTAGATTTTTAGTTCTGCTATAAGTATGAGGTTGGAAAACAACCCAAGATTCATTATATTTTTATTCATTAAAGAATTTGCAGTTGCAGTAATTTCTGTTGGATGATGACCATAATCATCAAATATACGAGCACCATTTATCTTACCTTTAAATTCAAATCTTCTATGAGCTCCTGTAAATTTTGCAAGAGCATTTTTAATATCATGTTTTTCTAAACCATAAAAATCACATAAAGCAATGCAAGCCAAAGCATTTAAAACATTGTGTTTACCAGGAACATGTAAAGTAATTTTTTTTCATAGAATTCATTAGATTTGTAAGCATCAAAAGTAGGAAATCCATCATCATCAAAAACTATATTATCTGCATAGAAATCTGCATTTTTATTTGAAATTCCATAACATATTTTTTTAGCATCTGTATATTGGTATAAATCCAAGCAATTTGTGTCATCAGCATTTACAACTAAAAGACCATCATTAGGCAATAATTTAGCATATTTAATAAACGCATTTTTTATATTATCAAAAGTTTTAAAATAATCAAGATGATCATTATCAATATTCAAAATAACCTCTGCTTTAGGACTAAATTTCAAAAAGCTCTCAACATATTCGCAAGCTTCAATAATAAAATGATCACTATTTCCAACTCTATAGTTTCCATCTCATTGTTTTAAATAAGCACCAACTTGAATGCTAGGATCTTTAACAGCTTCCATAAAACATAAAGAAATCATAGAAGTAGTAGTAGTTTTTCCATGTGTTCCTGAAATACATATAGTATCTGTAAAACAACGAGTAATTTCGCCCAAGAAATCAGCTCTTTCCATTGTACAAATATTATTTTTATGAGCCTCTTGCATTTCTGGGTCATTATCTTTAATAGCTGCTGAATAAACAACTAAGTCAGAATTTTTAACATCATCTAAATTATGACCAATTGTTACTTTTATACCTAAATCATTTAATTTATTTGTTGTTTCTGACTGACATCTATCAGAACCAGTAACGTGAAATCCCCAATTTTTTAGTATAGCAGCGATACCGCTCATGCTCACACCACCTATACCTATCATATGTATATTTTATATTTTTTAAATTATTAATATTTGGCATTTTAATCAATTTCCCCCTTACGTAACAGATAAATTATATACTTTTATGTGCCAAAATTCAAAGCTTTTTTGATAAAATTTTAGGTGTTTTTCGGGGCCGGACTCAAAAACACTAGTGTTTTTGGGGTCGGAGTCAAAAAACATCACTTAATTTTATTCTTGAATATAAATATTAGAACTTAGATTTTTTAAATTATAGGAAAATTTGACAAACTTTTTATAATTAAAAAATAACAATTTTCATATTTTAAAGCATTCTAAATAAATATTAAGTATTTTAATATTTGCTTTTGTTTTTGTAACAAAAATGTAATATAAAAAAAATTGTAAAAAAAGAAGGATTATTTATTTTTATATAGAATAATATAAATGTACATATGAATAAACGAATGTACAAAAAAAAATTATACTTTAGGAAAGGGCGGTGCACGCAAAATGGAAATAACAGACGTACGTTTAAGAAAAAGTTAATTCTGAAAACAGAATGAGAGCAGTTGCTTCTGTTACTTTTGATAATGAATTCGCAGTTCACGATATCAAAGTTATCGAAAGCCAAAATGGATTATTTATAGCTATGCCTAGCAGAAAAACTCAAACGGAGAATTCAAAGATATAGCTCATCAATTAATCCAGAAACAAGAGAGAAAATTCAAAAAGCTATTTTTAGAAGCTTATGAAAACTCTGATGACGCTACAACAACAGAAGGTTCAGCTGAATAATATTAAAAATAGAACCAAGAAAAAATCCGAATCATTGCGAAACGGATTTTTTCTTTTGGGCATGCTGATGAATCTGGGATGGAGCTTATGCTTTTGGGGGACGGAGCAAAAAAACACTACCTACGGCAGATGTTTTTCTTGCTCCGTCCCCAAAAGCATCAACTTTCATTTTCAAAAGCATCAAAATCCATTCTTTATATTTTTTGATATAGATTTTTTTTAGCAAATAAAGCAACAAAACAATAAAGAATAGGAACGCCAATAATAATACTCAAAAATTTAAAAGGTATAGCAACCAAGCCAATCATATTACCCAAGAAAGTGTAAAGGGACTATTATGGCTATAATACTTAATAAAATTGAAGAAAAGTAAACAACTTTATTAGCATTACTTTGTATAAAAGGAACTTTAGCAGTTCTAATAACATGCATACCAATTAAATTTGAAACTACTCCATAAGAGAACCAAATGGTTTGAAAAAGTAGCTGCATCTCTAATACCAAAAACGAACCACATAGAAGCAAAAACAATCATATCAAAACAAGAGCTAAGAGGACCCATAAAGAGCATAAAATGTTTTAAGCTATTTATATTCCATTTTCTAGGCTTTTGCAAATATCCTTCATCAACATTATCAAAAGGTAAAGTTAATTGGCCAAAGTCATATAAAAGGCTTTGAAATAATAACTGAATAGGTGTTATAGGTAAGAAGGGGAATAGGATACTTGCTATAATAACAGATGAAACTTCCCCAAAGTTAAAAACTTACAGCCATTTTTATATATTTTAATAGATTTGCAAATGTACGTCTACCCTCACGAACACCATCTAGTAAAACATGTAAATCTTTTTCTAGTAAAATAATATCTGCTGATTCTTTTGCAACATCTACAGCAGTGTCAACAGAAATGCCAACATCTGAGTTATTTAAAGATGGGCTATCATTAATACCATCACCCATATATCCAACAACATTGCCATTCTCTTTTAGAAGTCTAACGATTCTGGCTTTTTGAATAGGGAAAGTTTAGCAAATATATTTGTCCTTTTAAAATTCTTAAAACAGCCATATCTTGTAATTTATCAAGTTCATTACCTAAAACAATATTTTTTTGATTTTATACCAACTTTAGTACATATACATTTGGTTACTTCTGCATTATCTCCAGTAAGAACTATAACACGAATGCCAGCTTTATTTAGTTTTTCTATAGATGATTTAGCACTTTCTTTTGGAGGATCCAAAAATCCTATAAAGCCCATTAATACCATATTTTTTTTTTCAAGACTTACATCAAAAGTTTCTACATTATTTATATCATTTTTTTGGCAAACTGCGATTACGTAAGCCATCTTCATTCATTTTTTACTGATTTTTTTTGATGTTGTCTTTAATTTCTTTTGTGATAGGAGAGACTTGACCTTTGTAATCTACAAGTGTACATATATTAAGTATTTCTTCAACAGCACCTTTGGTAATCATTTGCTTTTTTCTCCACTTTCTGATGGATTAGAAACAATAACAGAAAGGCGTCTGCGTGAAAAAATCAAAAGGTATTTCGTCTATTTTTTTGTATCCTTTTGTGATGTTAGCCATATCATGTTCTAGACCACGTTTTATAACAGCTTCATCAATATTTCCCTTTAAACCTGTTTGAAAAAATGCGTTAAGAAAGGCATGTTTTAAAACTCTTAAATCTTCTTCACCTTTAATATTTAAGTATCTTTCCAAAACGATTTTATCTTCTGTTAATGTTCCTGTTTTATCAGTACATAAAATGTTCATAGCGCCAAAACTTTGAATAGAATCTAAAGATTTTACTATTGTTTTCTTTTTAGACATTCTTATTGCACCTTTTGAAAGACTAGATGATAATATAACAGGGAGTAATAGTGGTGTGATTCCTATGGCGATTGCTACTGCAAACGTGAAGGCTTCAATTAAATCATGTTTCCAAAAGTTTAGCAAAAAATACTATAGGTATTAAAACTAGCATAAAACGTATTAGTAATTTACTGATACTTTCAATTCCTTTTGAAACGAAGTTTTTGGCTTTGAGCTAATATTGTGCGCAATTTTTGAAAAATATGTTGAGTCAGCTGTTTTTATAACAATACCTTTTGCAACACCACTTATAACACTTGTTCCCATAAAGCAAATTGTATCTAAATCTGTAATGCTATCGATATCATTATAAGAAATTTCAGAATTGATATTTTTTTGACTGCATCTGATTCACCTGTTAAAGAGGATTGTCCAACATATAAGTCTTTTCCTTCAATAATTCTTAAATCTGCAGGTATCATACTGCCAGCAGCAAGTGAAATTACATCACCTAATACAACTTGATTTATTGGAATTTGAATTTCTTTATTATTTCTTATTACAGTGGTTGAAGTTGAAACTAGTTCTTTTAACTTTTCAGCAGCTCTATTTGAGCGATATTCTTCAAAGAAATCTAGTAAAGTACTTACTATGACTAAAACTAAAATTACTATTATATTGGCATAACTAGGTGTTTCTGGTAATATGATGTCAGTGTAAATTAATACTAAACTGATTCCCATTAAAATGCTATTAAATGGACTAAATAAGCTTCCAAAAAAGTAGTTGTACCATTTTTTGGCTTAGACTGACTTATTTCATTTAGTCCATCTTTTTGCAATAATTCTTTTGCGAGCTTTTCTGAAAGCCCGTTTGCATTGAGCTCGTATTCTTTTAAAAATTCCTCCTTTGGTAAAGTACATTCTTTTTCCATATAGTTTTTGAATGTTTATTTCTTCTTTTGTTGTGACAAATTTACCATCTCCATTTCTTTTGTTTTTTTTCTCTTTTCTATTATAGCACAAATTTGAAAAAATGATACAAAAATTTAAAGATGTTTTTGGGGACGGACTCAAAAAACACCTCTATTACTAAAATACAAAATAAAATATAACATTTTATTTTGCAGGAAGTTGTAAAAAGTAGATGTTTTTTGAGTCCGTCCCAAAAAACACCTCTATTACTAAAATATAAAATAAAATATAACATTTTATTTTGCAGGAAGTTGTAAAAAGTTGATGTTTTTTGAGTCCGTCCCCCGAAAACATTAGAAGGTGTTTTTGCCCTGTCCCCAAAAAGCACCTCTAAAATTTGTATAGCATTTGAAGCGGCGCCTTTTCTAAGATTATCAGCAACTACCCAAATATTAAGACCAGACCTAACACTAAAGTCACGTCTAATTCTACCAACTAAAACATCATCAGTGCCATCAGCTTTGGAAGCGATAGGGTAGTAATTTTTAGATGGTTCATCAATTACTAGGATTCCAGGAGAATTTTGAAGTAATTGCTTAATATCAAAAATATCAAAATCTCGTTCTAGTTCAATATTTATACTTTCTGAATGACAGTTTTTAACAGGGACACGGACTGTTGTGGCTGTAATTGGAAGATAAGGTTTATTCAAAATTTTTCGAGTTTCGTTTATCATTTTATATTCTTCTTTGGTATAGCCATCATCCAAAAAATGAATCAATATGTGGTAAACAGTTATTTATAATTGGATATGGGAATTTTTAGGTGGTTCACCTTTTATTCCATTTTCTAAGTCTAAAATTCCTTGTCTGCCAGCACCTGATACAGCTTGATATGTAGAATATACAATTCTTTTTATTCCATATTTTAAATCAAGTGGTTTTAATGCTATAACTGCTTGTATTGTAGAACAATTTGGATTTGCTATAATTCCTTTTATTTTCTATTATTTTTTCTGGATTTACTTCTGGTACGACTAATGGTACATCTTTGTTCATTCTAAATATGCTACTGTTGTCAATTACTGTACATCCTTTTGAGACAGCTATTGGTGCAAATTTTTTTGAAACTTCTCCACCTGCGCAAAATATTGCATAGTCAAATGTGAATCAAATGAGTTTTCTGTTAGCTCACAAATTATGTAGGTTTGACCTAAAAAGAAAGTCTGGTGCCTGCAGATTTTTTTGATGAAAATAAAGTATATTCGCAATTTTTAAAGCTTTTTTTCTTCTAGTATTTTTAAAACTGTTCTGCCTACAATTCCAGTGCTTCCAACAATTGCAATTTTGTGTTTATTATTTGACATATTTTTTCCTCCTAATATAATTTATTTGTGTTTGTAAAATAATATGAAGTAAGGGTAGTTTATGTGCAAATAGTAATATGAAATTAATAAATATTAATAATTTAAAGTAATTTATTTTGTATATTATTTTAGAAAAAAAGAAAAAGTCCTTTGAAAAATGTGTATAGTATTCACAAAAGTCCTTTGAAAAATGTGTATAGTATTCACAAAAGTCCTTTGAAAAATGTGATTAATATCACAAAGTCCTTTGACTTTTGTGCAAAAAATAATGTATAATAGTTTGGGAAGGTGATTTTATGTATAGATATAAATTTAATGAATTAAAAAAATGGAAAAATTCAAGTAACAGAAAACCACTAATAATAAGAGGGCAAGACAAGTAGGAAAAACATGGCTTATGCAAGAATTTGGAAAAAGAGAATATGAAAAAAATGTGCATATATAAATTTTGATGAAAATACAAGGATGATAGAATTATTTTCTGGTGATTTTGATATAGAAAGAATCATACAAGGATTGAAAATAGAATCAGGTGTAAATATAGAACCAGAAAATACATTGATAATATTTGATGAAGTACAAGAAACTCCAAAAGCATTAACAGCGTTAAAA
>VOFB01004484.1_pt1 | contig 45191 bp, 66 predicted proteins | sample 5384141 | NCBI WGS metagenome assembly VOFB01 (sample SAMN12384721, study PRJNA508395) | human gut metagenome | isolation source: healthy gut A | host: Homo sapiens | reverse complement strand
CTTCGTTCGGATGTGCTGGTGTTCGCAGTTCGCACGATTCGATTGGTTCGATTCGTGCAGCCTGATGGTTCACGGGGGCATGCCGTCGTGATGTGCGTGGATATGGGCGATACGACTCTCGTTCGGGTCGGCAGGTCATCGTACACCAGTTACAAAAGGATCCGTCCATATATGGCAAGGTTTACCGAGAATCGTTGGACCAGCGCGATTATTCCCGCACTGCTGATTCATATCCCAATCGGTACCGTCTATTGCTGGAGCGTGTTCAAGCGGCTTATCGCTGACCGTCCTCCCGCCAGCCCCGCCTCCGTGGAATGGGGCTTCTCACTCGCCATCTTCTTCTCGGCATGCCCGCCGCGTTTGCCGGGCCAATGGTGGAGAAAAACATCAAGAAATCCGCACTCGTATCCATGGTCTGCTTCGTGGTCGGCTTCGCCGGCACGGGCGTGAGCATCGCCCTGAACTTCCTGCCGGGCGTGTTCATCTGTTATGGCGCGATCATGGGCATCGGCCTGGGCGTCGGTTATCTGACTCCGGTCAAGAACCTGATGCTTTGGTTCGCCGACAACAAGGGCCTCGCCACCGGCATCGCCGTCGCCGGCTTCGGCCTGGCCAAGGCCATTGCCAGCCCACTGATGGAATATCTCATCGGCACTGGTTGGCCTGGTCAGCATGTTCTTCATCCTCGCCGCGGTCTACGCGGTGATGATGTTCGTCGGCTTCCTGCTCATCAAGCGTCCGGCCGGCTGGGTGTACGATCCCGCGACCTCACACGTCAGCCGCAAGACAATCCTCAAGAAGCCCGTGTTCTGGGGGCATCTGGATAGCCTTCTATATCAACATCACCTGCGGCCTGGCCCTCATCAGCCAAGAGAAGGACATCCTGCACGATGTGCTCAGGGCCTTCCCGCAGTATGCCAACCTTGAGCCCCGCCAAGTTTTGCCGCCGCCATCTCCGGCATCATCGGGACTGGTGCTCGCCGTGGACTCCGTGTTCAACACGGCCCGCGTGGGCTTCTCCACCCTCCGACCACCTGAAGCGCCGCGAGACCGTCTATCAGGTAATCTTCATCATGTCGATTGCCGTGTGCTTGCTGCAGATCTTCAAACAGCATCGGCAACGCTCTGCTGTGGGCCGTGGGCCATGCTGTTCCTCGTCAACGCGCGGGGCTATGGTGGCGGTTTCTCGACGCTGCCCGTGCTGCTTGGATCAGCACTTCGGCACCAAAACCGTCTCCACCACGCACGGTCTGACGCTGAGCGCCTGGGCGTTCGCCGGTCTGTCCGGCAACCAGTTGGCCTCGTTCGTAGTTGCCCACGCGCCTGATCAGGCCCACCGCTACGCCGCCGCACTCATCCCGGTGCTCACCGGCCTGTTCGTTGTGGCCCTGATCAGCATCAGCTTGGTCCAAGTACCCTCGGCGACGAAGGCCGTCGAAGACCGATGAGCTGCCGCAAACAACGATTCTGCCGGTCGGGCATCAATCGCATCAATCGATGCACGTCACGATTTTGGCCAGAACGTTGTTGTTGTTGACCTGAGGTCGTGCGGCTTACGCTGCGACCAGTTCATTTGGGGGATGCTTTTGCCGAATTCAGGTGCCGTCGGCGTGGGTGATGATGCAGGCACGCTCATCGCGCCGTACTGGTCCTTGAGTTCGGGGAAGTGCGAGACGTCGTGGCTTCGGCGCGCGCACGGCCGGGCTCAGGAGGCAATGCGCTGGGAAACAAAGCACGGTTTCCGGACACATCGTGCAGGTGAGCGAGACGAGGATCATGATGTTCAGCGGGTCTGTGATGGACTTCGCGCGTTCGATCAAATCGTCGCCCAGCGGCTGGCCGGGACCGGCCGCGTTGTACAGGCCAGCACGAACGAGTTGAACTCATGGCCGGAAGGTACGCCGTGGAAAGACCGGTGAAGACCAGTGAACCATTGCCGTCCTTGCCGGCCTTGCCGTCGCCCTCCAGCCGGCACGCAGATGCGCACGGTCCGGACGGGCGAGCGGCAGGACGCCGGCGACGTCGAATGGCGCGGCCGGAATCGTCCAACGAACCATAAGTGGGCAGTTCGGTGCCGTCCGGCAAGGTGACGGACAGCGGTTCGCCGACCACCAAAGAAGTAGGCACAGAAGCACCATCCACCGCCGTGATCAGCCCTGCGGCATCAACGGCAACCGAGTTCAGCTTGCCGCCGGACAGAGCAACCATCTCGCCGATGAAACCCTGCAATTCCGCCGAAAGCGGGTGCCGTCCAGCTCGAGCGAGCGTGACCGGGCGGGTCATGCGTCCGAAGACCACGCCAAGCTGCTGCTTGACGGCGGCGGAGAACAGTTCGCCGGGCTTCTTGGCGGCGCTGGCTGCGGCTGCGGCATCGGCGCTGCGTTTGGCGGGAGCCGGGGCGGGCGTCGTGCCAGCGGCCGAGGCGGCGGAGGCGGCCTTTGGCCTCCGGACTCCTCATAAGCGGAAGCAGTGGGACGCGGCGGCACCAAGCCGGTTTTCTCGCTCATCTGCTTGGCGTAACGCTCCAGTTCCACGGCGGCAATCGCACCGTCGGCGGTGGCGGTGACCACTTGGCGCAGGTTCTTGACGCGCAGATCGCCGGCCGCGTACACGCCCGGCACCGAGGTTCTGAGGTAGTCGTGCGTGACCACGTAACCGTGGTCGTCGAGCTCCACCACGCCGCGCACCAAATCGGTGGCGGGCACATAGCCGGCGAACACGAAGACGCCGAAGGTGCCGGCGTCGGCGGGCTTCCACGTTTCGGTCTGGCCGGTGGCAAGGTTCAGGATTGAGGCTTCTCGCAGGCCTCCTTGGCCGGCGGTGACGCCCTTCAGCTCAACCTGATAACGCACGTCGATTTTCGGGTTGTTCTTGGCTTCGGCGGCCACTGTGGCATCGCAAGTGAAGTCCTGCTCCCGCACGAGAAAGGTGACTTTGGAGGCGTATGTGGTCAGGAACACGGATTCCTCGGCTGCGGCGAATCCGCCGCCGACCACCAGTACTTCCTTGCCGGCAAAGAACTCGCCATCGCAGGTGGCGCAGTAGGCCACACCGCGACCAGCGTACTCGGCCTCGCCCTCGAAGCCCAGCTTGCGCGGGCTGGCGCCGGTGGCGATGAGGATGCCGAACGTCTTGAGGTCGCCGCGTGAGGTGTGCACGGTTTTGATGTCACCATCCACGTCGAGACCGGTGGCTTCGGCGGAGAGGAATTCGGCACCAAAGTCCTGAGCCTGCTGACGCATGGTCTGGGTGAGCGCGCGGCCCCCGTGGTGCGGCCCACGCCCGGATAGTTGACGACTTCGTTGGTGATGGTGATCTGGCCGCCGAAATCATCTTTTTCAAGAATCAGCACACGGTAGCGAGCGCGGGCCAAGTACAGGCCGGCCGTCAGGCCAGCCGGCCCGCCACCAATGACGACGACGTCATAGAGATTGTTGGTCTGAGTCATGAAAACTCCCTTACACTGGCTCCCCTCTCTGAGGGGGCTGTCGTAGTGAACTGAGGGGAGCATATCGGATCAGGCTAGCTCTCGCGAGCACTCCCCAGTCGCTTTCAGCGACAGCTCCCCTCAGAAAGGGGGCCAAGTTACCGCCTATTCAGTGTCGATCACAGCTGGCCGACGAGGGTCGAGGCTGGGCTCGATGGTTTCCTCGCCAGGGGTCCAGTTGGCCGGGGCAGACCTGTCGCCGTGCTCGTAGACGAACTGGGAGGCCTGCACGCGGCGCAGCAGCTCCTCGGCGTTGCGGCCCACGTTGGAGGAGATGACCTCGTAGGCCACGACCTTGCCCTCCGGGCTCACGATGAAGTCGCCACGCTCGGCCCGCCATCGGCCTCGTTGTAGGTGTCGAGATCGCTTGGCCAGCAGGGCGGTCGGGTCGGCAAGCATCGGGTACTCGATCTTGGCGATCTTCTCGTTGGCGTCGTGCCAGGCCTTGTGCACGAAGTGGGTGTCGCAGGAGACGGAGTAGATCTCGCAACCGATTTCCTTGAACTTGGCGTAGTTCTCGGCCAGGTCCACAAGCTCGGTGGGGCACACGAACGTGAAGTCGGCCGGGTAGAAAAAGAACAGGGACCAGTGGCCGAGCACATCGTCCTTGGTCACTTCGTGGAACTCATTGTTCTGGAATGCGTTCACCTTGAAATCGGTCAGTTCATGCTGCAGAAGAGTCATCATCGGTCCTTTCGGGAATTGTTAATCTTCAAGCGTTTACCACCACCTATCGTAATGTGGTGAGCCACGGCTCGCGCGGGTGTAACGTATGAGCCTTATCACACCACCCGCAACCCTTGTGCCCAAATGGCCGTTGCCCCAATCACGACTATGCGCGAATACTCGCTAATATGGCAATCAGCAGCCCGCTGATAATGGAGGTTTCATGGCTCAGTCAGACTTTGAACAGGAATCGACCGCGAAACGCAACGTGGAGTCGCATGCTGCAAGGCAACCGGCGCTTTGCCGAGGGCAAGCCGACCATCCATGGCAGGATCAGGAGACCCGTCAAACGTTGCTTGATGGCCAGAACCCGGATGCCGCGGTGCTCTCCTGCTCGGACTCGCGCGTACCTCCGGAAATCATTTTTGATCAGGGCCTGGGCGACCTGTTCACCGTGCGCACCGCCGGGCAACTCATCGATAGCGCGGTTATCGCCTCGCTAGAGTACGCGGTCAAGAAACTGCACGTCAGCCTGATCTGTGTGCTCGGTCACGAGCACTGCGGCGCAATCGAGGCCGCCGAGCCGGAGCTGGACGCCCTGATGCACACCATCACTTCCGAAGCCGACGGCTCACTGGAGGCCGCGGATGCGATGGACGACCTCGACGAGCATCGCCGCCGCCGAATCGATTATTCTGCGCCAGGCCGGCATGTCCGTCTGGCAGGCGCGCGAAGCCGAGCTCGACGCGCATGAAGACATCGAGCGCGTACACGTGGCCCACATTATTGAAACTTTGGTGGAGCAGTCTCCTGTCATCCAGCAGGCCCTCGCCGCTGACAAGCTCATGATCGTCGGCGCCCGCTATCCAGCTCGATCCCGGCAAAGTAGAAGTGCTGAGCTTCTGAGCGTGCGATCCGCAACATCGCCAACCTGCGTGGGATTTGGCGAATCCTTGGCCATAGCCGCGAGAAACAGCCTCTCTGCACTAGTAATGCCGTCCAGCGCTGGAGCGCATACGGCATCGTCGAAGGCGAGCAACGCATCGGAAACACCGGTCGACACGTCGGCCGCAGTAATGATAAGTGCCCTTCCCTTTGCCGAGTTTCTTACTGCCCAGCCAGCACACCCCAATTTGACGTGCCACTCCCCTAGAGTTGAAGCCATGTCACTTGGTTTGAACATCCTCCTGATTTTTGTATTTCGTTATCGGTTCCGTGTTCTCCGGCACCGAGTTGGCATGATAATGGTCTCTGCGCGGCTCGCAGATCGAACAGATGGAGCAGGAGGATGCTCGCGGCGCCAAAGTCGCCAAAATCGCACGTGACCCGAACACCTTCCTCTCCACCGTGCAAATCGGCGTGACGCTCTCCGGCTTCCTGTCCGCCTCGTTCGGCGCCTCTTCCATCGCCCCCTACCTGATTCCGGCGGTCGAAAGCTGGGGCGTGCACCCCGGCATCGCCGGCGGCCTGGTGAACATCATCCTGACCCTCATCATCTCCTACTGTTCCATCGTGATCTCCGAGATGGTGCCCAAGCGCATCGCCATGCAGCGCACCGAGCAGATCGCGCGCGCCGTGGTGCCCGCCATCGACGCCTTCGCCGCCGTCTGCCGCCCGATCATCTGGCTCATCGGCAAGAACACGAACGGCATCGTCCGCCTGCTCGGCTTCGACCCGCAGCAGACCGAGTCCGAGGTGTCCGACGACGAGCTGCGCGTGCTGGTCAGCTCCAACACCAACCTCTCCAAGGACGAACGCACGATTCTGGACGATGTGTTCGACGCGTCCGAAACCATCGTCGCCGAGGTGATGCGCCCACGTGCCGACGTGGTCTTCATCGAGGGCGACCAGCCGCTGGCCGAGGCCGCCGCGTTCGTGCGCGACCAGCCGTACTCCCGTTACCCGGTGACCGGCAAGGATTTCGACGATGTGATCGGCTTCGTGCACGTGCGCGATCTGCTGGACGTGCGCGATCCGAACGCGAAGACCGTGCGCGATGTGGTGCGCGAAGGCATCTCCCTGCCCGGCACCTCCAAGCTGCTGCCAAGCCTGGAACTGCTGCGTAAGCGCGGCATCCATCTGGCCGTGGTCATCGACGAGTACGGCGGCACGGACGGCATCGTGACGCTTGAGGATATGACCGAGGAGCTTGTGGGCGATATTCGCGATGAGTACGATCTGCCCAGCGAGAAGGGCGGCGAACGCACCACCCGCACCGCGTTCGTCAATGGCGTGGCCACGATCGAGGCCAGCATGACCATTGAGGACTTCGCCGATCTGACCGGCATCGAGCTGGAGGACGGCCCGTACGAGACGGTCGCCGGCTACTTCCTGTCCAAGACCGGCAAGATGGGAGCGGTAGGCGACGTGCTGCATTCCGACGACGGCTACAACATGGTCATCACCAAGGTGGATGGCCGCCGCATCGAAACCATCGAAGTCCGCAAAGCCGGTGCCCCGGACCATGCGCCACTGCCAGCCGAATCACAAAGCGACGATGCCAACTAGCCACGTGATATTCACCACCTATTCGTTCGGCCCGGGGCATAACCAAAAAATCGTAGAATTATATGGACAGGTTCCACCTACTGAAAGAAGGAACATTATGACACTTGCGTTTGTTGTGCCGGGCCTTGATGAAGCGGCCAGTGAGAGGCCATCGCCATCCTACAGAACCGACTGAGCCAGGAGCAGGAGGCCGCTCTGGTCCTGAAGCACGCACACTGGAACGTGACCGGCCCGAACTTCATCGCCGTTCACGAGATGCTTGACCCGAGGTCAAGGCCGTGCTGGCTCAGGCCGACGAGACCGCCGAGCGCATCGCCACTCTGGGCGGCACCCCGACGGCCGCGCACGCCATCGTGCGCAACCGCACGTGGAAGTCGTTCGACGCCGAGGGCCGCGTGGGCACCGAGGAGTATCTCAAGGCGCTGATCGAGTACTATGACGCCTTCATCGCCGACGACCGCAAGGCCATCGCCGAGCTGGACGAGCTGGATGTGATCAGCTCCAACATCATCCAGGGACCACGTGCAGGAACTCGAAAGTTCCAGTGGTTCATGCGCTCTCACCTGGCATAAGTAAAAGCCGTATTCCGTGGCTCCCCTCAAAGAGGGGGAGCCACTTTCGTCTCACGTGAAATAGAGAGTCTCCACATACATAAGTTGGAAAAGTGTATAAAACTCCCCATTTTGAGGTTGGAAAACGTAGCCAAAACCGCATTCTTATGGTTGGAAAAGTGTAAAATATGCGCTATAAACAGTTGGAAAACGTGCCCAGCATAGATGCAAGGCCTACAAATGACTGGAGATTCTCATGCTGCGAAGAAAAATCGAGACACAGCTGGAAGCTTGGAGATCCGCGCCGAAACGCACTGCACTGCTGGTCACCGGGCCCGTCAGATTGGCAAAACCTATATCATCAGGCACTTTGCCCAACAGCATTACGACCATATCGCCGAGCTCAATTTCATCGAGAACCCTGACCTCGTTGCATTATTCGATCGGCCCCGCGATGCCAAAAACCTACTGATGAGGCTGGAACTGGCCGTAAATACGCCATTAGTACCCGGCAAAACCCTGATTTTCTTTGACGAGGTCCAGCGTTGCAAGGAAATGGTCACCGCAATTAAGTTCCTTGTAGATGATGGTCGGTTCGATTACGCGCTTTCCGGCTCGCTACTTGGAGTCGAGCTCGAAGATATACGCTCGGTACCGGTCGGGTACCTGACCGAGCTGGATATGTATCCACTGGATTTCCAAGAGTTCTGCTGGTCGCAGCATATCGGCAACGACGTATTCGATATGCTTGCCGAATGCTTTGCCAAGCACCAGGAAGTGGATGAGTTCATTCATCAAAGGCTCATGGAGCTATACTCCAAATATCTGGTCATCGGCGGCATGCCTGCCGCAGTCGACTCGTTCGTGGCAAACGGCAGCGTTGCGGACGTGCGCACTATACAAGAGAACATAAAGCGTGAATATCGCCGCGATATCAGCCAATACGCGCGCAAAGAAGACCGGCTGCATATCCGCGCTATCTACGATTTGGTGCCCAGCGAGTTAAATAACCCAAACAAGCGCTTTACCTTCGCCAAAATCGAAAAGAACATGAGATTCCAATCGGTTGCTTCCGATTTCGATTGGCTGGTCAATGCGGATGTAGCCGTCGCCGCGTACAACGTGGACGAACCGTGCACACCGTTGGAGATGAGCAAGGAACGTAACCTCTTCAAACTCTTTTACAACGACGTGGGTCTGCTTACCGGCTCGTTTCTCAAGAAAACCGCGCTCGACGTACTCGACGGCAACCCTGATATCAACTACGGTTCAATCTATGAAAATGCGGTGGCCCAAGAGCTACGCGCTCACGGATTTGACCTGTACTACTACAACAGTAAGAAGCTTGGCGAGCTCGATTTCCTCATCCAAGACCGCAACGATCACGTGCTGCCGATTGAGGTGAAGTCCGGCAAATCCTACAAACGCCATCGCGCAATGGACAACGTGCTCGCCCACCCTGAATACCATCTCAATACAGGCTATGTGCTTGGCCCGTGCAACGTCTCAGTCGAAGGGAATGTAACCTACCTGCCTGTATACATGGCCGGCATGTTCCATAACGAATGACGGGCCGCACACTTAGTCAACAAGTACATGTCGGTCAGATGGTTCGGACTGGTCAGAGGGCCCGCTCTGATCAGTTAGGTCGGTCTGAACGGACTGGCTGGGCTGGTCGGCCTGAGTAGCCCGTTTGGACCGATCCGGTTCGCCCTTGCTGGCCTTCACACTGCTTCAGCTCCAGCTGAAGTTCGCTGATGCGCCGTTCGAGTTCGTCGATGCGCCGCACGTGTGGCGAAGTGAGACTAAGGGGAGCCGAGAGATGGCTCACAGGCCGAGGGCACCGGCCACGGCCATGGCCTCGTGTTCGGGATCGGCCTGGCCGATGTGTACGTTGACGTGAATTTCGTCATCGCCCGGCTCTTCGAGAATGTCGGACTGGGATTGCAGCATGCTCGGCTTCATGAAGTGGCCTTGGCGGTGGGAAAGGCGTTCCATCACCTCGTCGAATGTGCCCTGCATGTAGACGAACACCACGCCTTGACGGCGCAGCTTGTCGCGGTAGATCTTCTTCAACGCCGAGCAGGTGACCACGGCGGGATCGCCGGCGGCCACGCGCTCGTCGATCCACGCGGCGATGGTGTCGAGCCAAGGCCAGCGGTCTTCGTCGGTGAGCGGGTGTCCGGCGGCCATCGAGATGGTGGCGCATTCGGACCATGCGAACGAATCCGATCAGGCCATCAGCCACATCGCCGGCACTGAAGCCTGACCCGTCATCGTCACAGCACCACGCGGCGGTTGAGGTCGCGGCGCAGCGTCTTCCAGCCGGGTAGGTAGGCGGTCATGCGGCGCTGGAATCCGGCACCGTGGCCGCTTTCCCACAAATGCGTCATCTCATGGACCAAGACGTATTCCAGGAATTGCGGTTCCATCAGTCCCAATTGAAGGTTCAGACGGATGCGGCCGGTTCGCGGTGTACACGATCCCCAGCGCGAGGTCATGACCCGTAGCGTGATATGCGTGGGCTGCCGGCCGACGACCGGCCCCCACTTGGCCAGCAGCTGTGGCAACGCGGCGTTGATCGCGGCCGCCGCTTGTCGTTTGCGTTCGTCGGTCCAGATTTGGGAGCGGTCAAAATACGGTTGGACATTCGTACCGGCTTGGCCTGGCCCGGCGTCACCAATTCCCGGACGACTGATATCACCGGTTTTCGGACGACCGGCAACGCCTCCATCATGGCCGCTGGCACCAGCTACACCACGACCTCCGTTCTCGAAGCCGGCACCCTCGTTCAATGCCATGATGGAGCGCCGTTGCGCTCAGCCATGCGCTGCTGCTGGGCGAGAATCCACGAATGTCGCTCTTTGACGAAATCCGCAATGCGACTCTCGCTCATCCGCATCGGTGCGGAGATTTCGACGCGGCCGCTCGGCGGTTTGATGCGCAGATACAGGTTTTTGATGGGTTTGCGCGTCAGGTGCAGATGGATGCCATCAATATCCAACGACTGCCCGGCGGCAGCGGACCGAACGGATTTCGGCGCACCGGACTTCGGAGCGGTGGATTGACGACGGCGATAAGGCACGCAAGTCATTCTCGCACAACGGCGGACAACGATGGCGGCCCGCCGGAACCTAACGTTCCGAACGGGCCGCCATCAGCAATGAACGGTGCTGTCGGCAACGGCTACAAACCGTCACCGAGCCATTGAGTCACCCAATCAGCAACCGGCCGCGGTCAGCACCTGGTCGAGGATCTCGACGCCCTGTCGCCTCGTCGGCGGAGATGACGCAAGGAGGAGTGACGTGGATGCGGTTGTTGTGCACGCCGAGAATCAGGCCGCGCTTGTCGCCTTCGGCCACGATCTGCTTCATCGTGGCGTCGTCCAGCGGCTCCTTGGTGGTGCGGTCGGCAACCATTTCCACGGCCCAGAACACGCCCTTGCCGCGAACCTCGCCGATCTTCGGGTGCTTGTCGTACAGAGCGGTGAGCTGCGGGCCGAGCACGTCCTTGCCGATGGTGTAGGCGTTGTCGACGATGTGCTCCTCTTCCATGGCTTCCTGGGTGGCCACGATGGCGCCCATGGCCAGCGGGTGACCGGAGTAGGTCAGGCCGCCGGGGAAGACGATGTCGTCGAAGCGGTGGGCCACCGGGTCGCTCATAATCACGCCGCCGGCGGGCACGTAACCGGAGTTGCAGCCCTTGGCGAAGGAGATGATGTCCGGCGTGTAGTCGTAGTCGTCGAGTGCGAACCAGAAGCCGGTGCGGCCGAAGCCGGCCATGACCTCGTCGGTGATCATCAGGATGCTGTACTTCTTGGTGATCTCGCGCACGCCCTTTGAAGTAGTCCTTGGGCGGAATGATGATGCCTGCGGTGCCCGGCACGGATTCGAGCAGCACGGCGGCGATGGTGTCCGGGCCCTCGAACTGGATGACGTGCTCGAGGTGAGCCAGCGCACGCTCGCACTCCTCTTCCTGGGTGGTTGCGGAGAACTCGGAGCGATACAGGTACAGGGGTGAAGAAGTGCACGTGGCCGCGAGTAGTCGTTGGGCTTACGGCGCCAGTCACCGGTGGCGCTGATGGCCGCACCGGTGTTGCCGTGGTAGCAGCGGTAGGAAGACAGAATCTTGTCGCGGCCAGTGAACAGGCGGGCGGCGCGCATCGCGTTTTCATTGGCGTCGGCGCCAGCGTTGGTGAAGAACACCTTGTCGAAGCCTTCCGGGCGCGGCGGGCCACCAGGGAGGCGGCGCGGCCACGGGCTGGGTTCGCGTAGTCAGGTCCGACGGTGCACAGGAGTTCCGCTTGCTTCTTGATGCCCTCGATCACCTTCGGGTGCTGGTAGCCGATGTTGACGTTGACCTGCTGGCTGGTGAAGTCGAGCATTTCACGGCCGTCGCCGTACTTCAGCCACACGCCGTGACCGGTTACCACTCCAGTGGGATCCAGGTTGCGCTGTGCGTGCCACGAATGGAATACGTGTGCGCGGTCCAGCTTGTAAGCGTCGTCCCAGATTTCCGCATCCTGCGAAAGATCATGCCCCATGATGTGTCCTTTCCTCGATATTTTCTCGAAGTGCCCGATGCCGTCTCCGTGGATCGGGTCAGGGCAGCAACGCGCTGTGAATGTCATTATGAGAGTTGAACATTTCGCGTCAAACTTGAACATTTAATAATGTTACAGTAGTGGCGAATACGAAATCATTTTGAAACATAGGAACAAGAACAATAATTGTATCCAGATTATGTAATGTTTATATTTATTCAAAAACATACTCATTGCACAATGCGGCGCTAACATTTGACTACCGTTGCCACAGTGACCGTTACTATCGGCAGTCAAGCAGCCAGCAACAAGCCGGCAACCGCCATCGATCATCAGCCGGCGGCAATCGGCAACATTCACGCAGACGCGCGCTCATCACGCTCGCCGCCAAGATCCGGGAGGCAGATCATGGATACGCCATCGCCATCAACCGCATCAACAACCGCACATGCCGTCGGCTACAACGATGAGCCAAGCATTACGGCCGCTCCCCTGCGTTCCACCGACGACCTGGCCGTTGATGCCGGCCAGTTATCCTCACTCATCCTCACCACCGAGGCGACGGCCACCCCGCAACGCATCGTCGAATCGGTCACCTCGCTGACCTCCTCCGGCATACTTGCGGAAGGCCAGCGCATGCCCACCGTACGCGATCTCGCCCGACTGCTACGCACCAGTCCGCCACCGTCTCCAGTGCCTACCATGCCCTCGCCAGGTCCGGCATACTGCGCTCCCGCGGGCGCGCCGGAACATTCGTACTGCGGCAGTCGCGCACGCATCGCTACGATGCCGGCGACTTGCTGGCCGAAGCCCCGGCCACCGCGCCGGACCGACCGATTATCGACCTGTCCAAGGGCACGCCGGACCTTTCGCTGCTGCCGGACATCCGCCCGTTTCTCGGCAAGCTCGGCACGCACAAGGCATTCGTCAATTCATACGACGGGCCGACCATCCTGCCCATGCTGGAACAGATTTTGCGACGCAACTGGCCGTATGAGCCGGAGGCGATGACTATGGCATCCGGCGCGGGCGACGGTTTGGCGCACACCATGAACGCTTTTGTTCAGCCGGGTGATTTTGTGATTACCGAGGCACCGGAATATCCGCTGATTCTCGACATGATCGAGGCACATGGCGCGATGGCGTTCGGCGTGCCGATGGACGGGTTCGGTATGCTGCCCGACGCACTCGACCGTGCGCTGACCATGCTGGAATCGCAGCGTCTGGCGGTGCCGCACGGCGGCCATCAGGTCAGTATGATCCTGCTGCAGCCGCGCGCCCAGAACCCTACCGGGGCCAGCTTCAGCCCGCAACGCATCGACGCTTTGGCGGACGTGCTGCTCGCGCACTACCCGAATGGCGTTGGTATGCCGCTGATTGTGGAAGACGATCACAGTGGCGATGTGGCCAATGCGTATGCGACATCGTTGGCGCAACGATTGCCGCAACACGTGGTGCATATCCGCAGTTTTTCGAAGTCGCACGGGCCGGATCTGCGCTTGGCTGCGCTGTCTGGGCCGGAGGATGCCGTGGAGGCGATTATCACCCAACGACGCTTGGGATCGGGATGGGTGAGCCGGTTCCTGCAAGAGATTCTGTATGAAATGATGGCCGACAAAGAGGCGTTCCACACGGTGACCAACGCCCGGCATATCTACGCCACCCGGCAAAAGACGATGCACGCGCTGCTGCTGCGTCAAAGTTTGGACGTGCATACCGGTGACGGACTGAATCTGTGGATTCCGGTGCGCGACGAGCCGGCGGCGCTGCGACTGCTGGCCGAACAGGGCATCCGTGTGGCCGCCGGCAAGCCGTTCCTGCCGAGCCTGCGTATCAGCGCCGACGCCACCGGAGCCGACGCGGGGGCCGGTGCGGGCGTGGACGCGCATGCCAGTCGAGGCATCCGCGTCACCATCGCACAGCAGGGAGCCGTCAACGAACAAGTGGCCGCCGCCCTGGCTCAGGCGGCGGCCGTAACGCCGAAGACTTCGACGAATCACTCGTAATTCTTCATGAACTGCGTTCGTACGCGCGGCGAGGAGCCGCCCCGTCTGTACGGGGTGGTCAACGGGCTGCTGCGCATGCGCAACGGGCTGCGCAGGTCGCAGGAGCTCGACGACCTGGTCGACGTGCTGGCCTCCTCCATCGGCGCCCTGACCAATCCGCGTACCAACTGCCCACACCGGAGAAGGTCGCGCAGGAGAAGCCTCGCTGCTCGAGATCGACGACAGCTTCCAGAAGATCGTCCTCGTACGCGACGTGGTCAAACCCGTCCGCGACGAGCACAGCATCCTCACGATGAGCGTCTACGATTTCCTCCTCGACCCGGACAGCCTGACGATGTGACGCCGTGGATTGGCTACAACGTATTAGACAGTCCGATGAGGGACGAATGACATGAGATTGGAGGCCGACGATGGCCGACCCGAAACATCCCCGCCACTACGACGAGGCGTTCAAACGGCAGATCGTGCAGTTGTACGAGAGCGGCAAGCCATCCCGGAAGATCCGCCGTCGTGGCCCGACATCCTCAGGACCATCGAGCTGGGCTACTCCAACGCCAGGCTCGAGGCGTCCGACAACAGGATCAAGGCCACCATCCGCATGGCCTACGGCTTCCACCACGCGAACAGCCTCATCGCACTCGTCATGCTCCGCTGCGCCGGCAATCATGGCGCAAGCGACAATCGCGACACGCCGTTATTGACATACCGCCGTTCAATGGTATTGTAATCACTTGTGCGCTTTTTGAAGCGTATGGATCGGGCCCGTAGCTCAGCTGGTTAGAGCGCATCCCTGATAAGGATGAGGTCGGAGGTTCAAGTCCTCCCGCCCACAGGAAAAATGAAGCGGCCGCGAGCCGCTCTTTTTTCTCACGGGGCTATAGCGCAGCTGGTAGCGCATCTGCTTTGCAAGCAGAGGGTCGCCGGTTCGAACCCGGCTAGCTCCACAGACACAACAAAACCCTTTGGAATCAGTCCGATTCCAAGGGTTTTGTTCTTGCATTTTCTGCGTATTGCAACAAAAATGATGACGACACGCCGATAGCGTATCTCACGAGAAAAGTCTTATTGCCTCACGACTGTCGAGGCCACCGGAAGTCGGCATAGGCATTCCAATCGGCCACTAAATCGACCGATGCCCGATCCCTGAGCCAAACGGACCCGAATGCCGTTCATCATCGACAAAGCAGTCCGCGCCTCGCGACGAGGATCTGCCAAACCGTCACGCTCGACTGCTCGGGTTAAGGTGTCCATCACGCGATGTTCTCGTTTTTGGTAATACTCATAGGCAGGATGATGCTCGTTCAACGATTCGCCTTGTAGCACGGTATATACAACCGCACCATCTCTGGCTGAGCCGCATTGCGCTCCATAAGGGCAGCACAGATATCACGAATGCCGAACTGCGCGTTGCCGCTCCACATATCCTCAGGTTCAACGCCAAGAGAATGGGCAAACGTAGCCATGTCTTCCCGATCACGATGCTCCAGCACGGCAATCAGCAAGCCGACTTTGTTCTTGAAATGGTATATGACCGCCGGCTCGGTCAATCCGCATGCTTCGGCTACCTGACGAACGGAAAAGCCCCAAAACCCGTTCTGTGAATCACATGCGACGTCACGTCGATGATCTGTTCACGGCGTTCCGCACATTCTGATTCTGCTCAAGACAGATCCAGCTCGTTGTTGTCCTTGGCTTTGCTCACCGTATCAGTCAAATCGGGGTCGTCCACAGACACCGCGTTCTGCTGGCTGAGCGTCAACGACAGCGAACCTTTGTAGGAGTCGCCGTATTCGTCCTTGCCGGACACGCTTACGGCAATCGAGCTCATCAGATGCTTCCTGCCGTAGTTCAGATCCACGGTGATAGTCGGCATATCCGGCTCTTCATCCGTGCCGAAGTCCCAGTTGCGCACATTGTCGAGCGCCTGACGGTACTCGCCTTCAGCATCGCCCACACCGGTATCCTCGATCTGCTGAATCACCCATGATTTCAGATGCGGATACTGCGCTTCATGGCTGATCCAGTAATTCACAAAGTGCTGGGCCAATGCCTTGACATCGATTTGATACGAGCTGCGTGTTGCCGGCAGACTTGGCAGACGATGTATTCGGGAACAGCTGGCTGCGCATTCTTATCTTCCAGCTCCACGCCGAGATATTGTTGGATGAATTTGCTGGCCTCGGCCTTCACCTCGGCAGACGTTTTCGTGCCCTTGGCCCGGTCGATGTCGTTCGAGTACCCATCGTCGTTCATCTTGTCCAGCTGATCGTAGAACGTTCGCTCCGCGCCGGTGATGTCCCAAGCACCGTTCTTGACCAACGCATCCTTGACGTTCAATATCAAGTCCGCCACATCACTACCAACGCCGTTCCTTAAGTCATCTTCATATTGGTCGGCCGGGTAGTAGATGTAGTAGGGGTCGTCATCATACCAAACGTTTTCCCGGCGAATGCGCCGTTGTCTAAATGAAAGTGCAACACCCGTTAGATTGGAAATTGCCTAGAAAACCAGTCCGAAGGGATGTCGCACCTATGGGAGAAGTATATTCGCACCTGTCGGAAGAGGAACGCCAGGTCATCCAGATCGAGGTAGGCAACGGCGCCAGCATACGCGGGATCGGCGCGATGCTGGGCCGCAGCCCGTCCAGCATCAGCCGGGAGATCAAGCGCAACACATGGTTCCCGTCCAACGAGAACGAGTCGTACCGCCCGTACCGGCCGAAAAGACTGAAGGCGGGGCCATGGACCGGCCGCTACTACATCGCCGGGCCCGCGCAGCGCAAGGCCGACCGCAGGAGATCCAACCCACGAAAGCCCTACCGGCTGTCGCACGACCGCCTGTGGGCGCAGGTGGCCGAATGGCTGGGCCGCGGCTGGTCGCCGCTGCTCATCAGCGGCAGGCTGCGCGTCCTGTGGCCGGACGATGCGCTCATGCGCGTGTGCCCGGAGACCATCTACCGATGGGTCTACTCCAGCAGGCCGCTTCGGGAACGCTGGGCGCGGTGCCTGCCGCGAGGGCACAGGCGGCGCCGCAGGCACGGCGGCAGGAGGACGTCGCGCTTCCCGATTCCCGGCCGAGTGCCCATCTCCGAACGCCCGCCGGAGGCCGACGGCAGGAGCGCGTTCGGCCATTGGGAGGCCGACAGCGTCATCGGAGTGGGATGCAACCTGCACACCGAGGTGGAGAGGAGGACCAGGTTCCTCATGGCCCGCATCGTTCCGGACAAGACCGCCGGCGAGAGCGTCGGGGCGCAGCTGGCGATGTTCTCGCCGCTGCCGGCCGGCGCGCGCGTCAGCGTCACGCACGACAACGGCACCGAGTTCGCCCACCACGAAAGGCTGCGCGACGGGCTGGGCATGGCCACGTACTTCGCCGACCCGTACTCCAGCTGGCAGCGGGGAAGCAACGAGAACCGCAACGGCATGATCCGCCGGTATCTGCCCAAACGCTGCGAGATCCGGATGGACATGGCAAAGGAGGTCAGGGAGATCGTCGACGAGATCAACAACCGCCCCATGCGCGTGCTCGGCTACCGCACGCCCGCCGAGGCGTTCGCCGACGAACTGTTAGAATTACAGGACCAACAAATGGGTTGTTGCGCGATGTCACCCTCAACAACCCGACCTACGTACACGACCAGCTGGTTCCACTATGCCAAGCTGTACGCGGCCACCATCGGCTGCATCGGTTTCATGGCCCTCAAATACAAGTGGGGATCCATCGGCAAATCGCATGGTTCAAAGTGCTTCCGTTCGTGATCGTCGCCATCAACATCCTCATTGCCGTAGTGTCCGACTTCGAATCCGCCATCCGCGGCTGGGGCACCACGTGGATCTCCACCGAAGGCGTGACCCTGTACGGTGGCTGGTGGAACGTCTTCAACGGCGTGGCCGGCCTGCTCAACATCTTCTGCATGACCGGCTGGTTCGGCATCTACGCCTCAAGAAGCGCCAGGACATGCTGTGGCCCGACATGACGTGGGTGTTCATCATCTCCTACGACCTGTGGAACTTCTGCTACACCTACAACTGCCTGCCCACCCAATGCCTGGTATTGCGGCCTGGCGCTGCTGCTGGCACCCACCGTGGCCAACTTCTTCTGGAACAAGGGCGGTTGGATTCAGAACCGCGCCAACACGCTGGCCATCTGGTGCATGTTCGCGCAGGTGTTCCCGATGTTCCAGGACTATTCCATGTTCTCCACCCAGTCCGTGAACAATCCGAATGTGAACCTTGCAGTCTCGTTAATCGCGTTGGCGGCCAATGTGCTGGCACTTGGCTACATCCTGCTACGCGCCAAGAAGCAGGGCATCAACCCGTGGACCAAGGAAGTGTTCAAAGGCACCAAGGATTACGAGCAGGCCATCGCTCGCGCCGACGAGTCTGAATTGGCGGCCTAGCCTCGCTTTAAGCCTCAGGCCAACACCTCCATGGGGTGATAAGTGGCGGTGGTGGCCGGTGATGGGGTTCCATACCCGTTCGGCGAATGCGCGCAGACGGGCGACGCCCTCACGCAGCTCGCCGGCATCTCCGGCGTAGGAGAGGCGCACGAAGCCGCGCCCCTCCTCGCCGAAGGCCTCGCCGGGGACCACGGCCACGTGCTCTTCGTCCAGCAGACGGTCTGCGAATTCACCGGAGTCAAGGCCAGTCAGGCGTACGTCCACAAAGGCGTAGAACGCACCTTGCGGTTCAATCAAGCGCAATACCGGGCATCCGGCCAGACCGTCCAGCACGATCTGGCGCTTGGCGCGGTATTCCTCGCGCATGGCGGCCACATGATCCTGCGGACCGGCCAGTGCTGCCACGCCTGCGTATTGCGCCAAGGAGTTCACCGAGGAGTGCATGAGTTCGGCGATTTTACCGGTCTGTTCGATGACCGCTTCGGGTGCCAGCAGGTAGCCGATGCGCCAGCCGGTCATCGCGTAGGTTTTCGACAGGCTTTCCACCACAATGGTGCGGTCTTTCATGCCCGGCACCGCGGCAATCGATGGTGCCACGGCTGCCTCTCCCCCAAGCGTTTCCCCGAACGTTTCCCCAAACACGAACGGATGGTAAACCTCGTCGGAGATGGCCCAAATATTGTGCTGCTTGCATACTTCGGCAATACGCGCCAGTTCAGCGGCAGAAGTTACCGCGCCGGTCGGATTGCCGGGTGAGTTGATAATTACGGCGCGGGTGCGCGGGGTGATCGCCGCTTCGATGTCCGCCGCGTTCACGCGCATGCCGTGCTCCGGACGCAGCGCCACGGTGACCGGGCGGCCGCCGCACAGCATCACTTCGGCGTCATAGGAAGTGAAGAACGGCGAGGGAATAATCACTTCATCGCCGGTGCCTACCACGGCTTTCAGCGCCAGAAACAGGCCAATCGTGGCACCGTCAACGGCTTGAATCTCGGTTTCGGGATCATAAGTGAGTCCCTTCACACGGGCGGAGTAATCGGCCACGGCCTTGCGGTATTCGGGGACGCCGAGCACGTTGGTGTACCGAGTGCGGCCAGCCTGTGCGGCCTCGCAAGCGGCCGCCACGATATGCGGCGCGGCCGTGGCGCTGGGCTCCCCACGGTCAGTGAAATCGCGTCAGGCACGCGCTCTACACGGTCGAATACGTCTCGGATGCCGGAGCGCGGGATATTCAGGGCTTCGGCGGACAAGCTCGCGGGCTTGGCGGTCGGCACAGCAACCCGTCTGGCAGCAGGCACAGCAGCAGATGCAACTTCGGACAGAGGCATGTTGGAAAACTTCTGCATATCATCCCTCCTCAATGGAATTATTTCGTCGTTCTCTTTATTTCAGAAGGAATTATTACATTCAATTAGGACTTTAGGCATAAACATTCCACCACACAACAGAAAACACAGGAAGAACTACTGAAATTACCAGGCAAAATCGGAAAGCCATCGCATTCCGGCAACAGGTACAGTGAACACAGAGCACAACGAACGGAGAAGACATCATGACCGCGATTGACGAGACCGACCAGCGCATCCTCACCATGCTGGAGGCCGACGGCCGCGCCACGCTCGCGCAACTGGCCCAGGCGACCGGACTGTCAGTCTCCGCCGCCCAGTCGCGCGTGCAGAAGCTGGAGAAGCGCGGCATCATCAAGGGATACAAGGCCATCATCGACCAAGAGCAGCGCGGCTTGCCCATCAGCGCGTTCGTCAACGTGACCCCACTCGACTACTCAGCCGAATCCTCGATTCCGGACAAGCTGAACAATATCGACGGCATCGTCTCCTGCTATTCGGTGGCCGGCGCCCCAGCTTCGTACTGGTGGTACGCGTGGCCTCCCCACCGCCCTTGAGGCTCAATCCATCCACCGCACGGTGCCGGTAGCACCGAGACCACGATGATTCTGCAGACCTACTTCGCGCACTGACCGCGAACCCGGTAACCTGCGCGCCGAAGACCTCGGCCCCTACGGCGCACGATTCCCAACGGGCACATCCGACATCACCCAAGTCCACCTTTATGTCCACTATATGAACGCACCTTCGGTGTGATGCAGCTTCCATTTCGACCCGATTCACGCACAGACAGACATCCAGCAATCGCCGAAAAATCTAACAAACGGAAACTTGAACCACCCCATAACCACGCCGATAGCTTTCCCTGTTATCCGAGCGAGACTCTATGCAGCAAGGGCCTGCGCGCATAGAATAAAACCGTCTTAATTCCCTAGCAAATCGAGGAGAATCATGCTCACTGACGAGTACATCAAGCGTGTCTACGACCAGGTCGTTGCCCGTGACGGCGATCAGCCGGAGTTCCTGCAAGCCGTTCGCGAGGTCTTCGAGACCCTGCAGCCGGTTGTCGAGAAGCACCCGGAGTACGAGAAGCCGGTGTACTGAGCGCATCGTCGAGCCGGAGCGCACCATCAAGTTCCGCGTGGCCTGGGTTGACGACGAGGGGCAAGGTTCAGGTGAACCGCGGCTACCGTATCCAGTTCAACTCCGCCATTGGCCCGTACAAAAAGGGCGGACTACGCTTCCACCCGACCGTGACCGAGTCCGTCGTCAAGTTCCTTGGCTTCGAGCAGATTCTCAAGAACTCCTGACCACGCTGCCGATGGGCGGCGGCAAGGGGCGGTTCCGACTTCAACCCGAAGGGCAAGTCCGACGCTGAGGTCATGCGCTTCTGCCAGGCCTTCATGACTGAGCTGAGCCGCCACATCGGCCAGTTCACCGACGTTCCCCGCCGGCGACATCAACGTCGGTGGTCGTGAGATCGGCTACCTGTTCGGCCAGTACAAGCGCATCCGCGACGAGTACCCGGCGTCCTGACCGGTAAGGGTATGGAATTCGGCGGCTCCCTGGCCCGCACCGAGGCCACCGGTTACGGCGTGTGCTACCTACACCCAGGAAGCCCTGCGCGTGCTGCGCAACGACTCCCTTCGAGGCAAGACCGTCGTGATCTCCGGCTCCGGCAACGTGGCCACCTACGCCGCTCAGAAGGCTGAGCAGTTGGGCGCCAAGGTCGTCACCGTCTCCGACTCCAACGGCTACATCTACGACCCGAACGGCATCAACGTCGAGGTCGTCAAGCAGATCAAGGAAGTCGAGCGCGGCCGCATCAAGGAATACGCCGAGCGCGTTCCGGGCTCCGAGTACCACGAGGGGCAGCAAGGGCGTGTGGACGGTCAAGTGCGACGTCGCGCTGCCCTGCGCGACCCAGAACGAGGTTGATGGCGAATCCGCACAGAAGCTCGTGGACAACGGCGTGACCGTGGTCGTCGAGGGTGCGAACATGCCGTCCACCCCGGAGGCCATCGAGGTCTACCAGAAGAACGGCGTGCTGTACGGCCCGGCCAGGCTGCCAACGCCGGTGGCGTGGCCGTCTCCGGCCTGGAGATGAGCCAGAACAGCTACCGCCTGTCTTGGACCTTCGAAGAGGTCGACGCCAAGCTCAAGTCCATCATGGAAGAAATCGTCGCCAACTCCCTGGCCGCCGCCAAGAATACGGTCACGAGGGTGACCTGATGCTCGGTGCCAACGCCGCAGGCTTCGTCAAGGTCGCCAACGCCATGGTTGCCCAGGGCGTGCTGTGACGCTTTTGCCGCTGAGCAATCGCTGAGCAGTGCTGAGCAATACTAAGCAGTACTAAGCAGTAGCGTAATGCCCTTGCTTCCCCGTGAGGAGGCAAGGGCATTGCTATATGTACAACGAGCAACAAGTGCTATCCCAAATACGTAAGCATTACGCACCACTATACGAGTGAATTCTTGGATATGATCATCGATCCAAGCTAACTGCATTCAGAGGGGTACTGCGAATATGGGAAACCCCGAGTATAAACGCCGTCATTGCAACGCTTATACTCGAGGTTTCGTGGTTCAGGTACCCCTTTGAAAGCAGTTGGCTTTCTGCAAAGCCATCAATGTACCTCTTTCAACGGAGATAGCCCCCGTCTACAAGGTCACCAGGTCCGGTTCGCAGCAACGCTTTCAATCACTGCTGGCGATTGCGGCGCACTGCTACCAGCGCCAAGCCAGCAACGAGCAGCGGCACGGCGACTACAACCACCGCAATGATGGCCGAGCCGGTTTCCGGCATGGTGTCGGCCTTGGCCGCCGAATCCCGCGTTAGGCGAGGCGTTGCCGCCCGGCTGAGTCGGCTGCACATCAGTGCCGGTCGAGTAGTTCGGGTCGTAAGCGAATGGCCACGCGCCATCCGGCACAACCCACTGACCAGCCGCCGAGCCGAAGCCCAGTGCCGCGAGCAATTCAGCACGCTTCGCCTGCACCTGAGCCTCATCCAAAGCAGACATCGAGCCGAGCACGACGTTCTTATAATCAGCCGGATCAAGCAGCGCGCCGGTTTCATCGTGGCTGGCGTATTCCGCGAATCGCACATCATCGTGGAAGGTCACGTCCACGCTTTTGCCGCTCTGGTTCTTGCTGGTCCACACATTCCAACGATTCTTGGTGATCTTGCTGGACATCGTGCTGTCGAGGTAGGTCACGGCCGAGGAAGTGTCCGTATACGCCGAGTTCTTCGTACCCAAATCCACGCCGGTCACATAGCTGCTGCCGTCGCCCTTACGCACCTGCGTGTACTGCGCGAACGTCTGCACGGGCGGCCCAGCGAAAGCTTGGCATCGTCGTCATATGCTGCGGCAACGGTCAAGTTGCAGCGGTCAAACACCAGGCCCACGCCGGACTTCTTGGTGTTGGCGGCGGTGAAGTAGCCGTTGTTCTTGCCGGCGAACGCGGCCATGTGCAGCTCGGTGCCGGCGAAGTAGGCGTTGGCGTCGCCGAACACGAAATCAACCGTGCCTTCGATGTAGCCGCCGTCCACGTACACGCGGTTGCCGGCGCCCTGCACGTACAGAGTGTCCTGACGGCCGATGATGCGGCTGTTCTTCAGGTACACCTTGTCTGCCTGGGTGTTCAGCGCCACGGCCGGCGTCTGCTCGCCCGCCGCCGTGTGATCCACCACGTTGTAATCGTTCTGGAAGGTGATGCCGTGGCGGAGAAACCTGTGGCACCCGCGCCAATGGTCACGGTGGCGCACTTGTTGGTGCCAAGGTCGAATTCATCCTGCGGCACAAACTTGCCGTCGGCATCGAATGTGTGGACGAATAGTAGCTGGCGCGAATCGTCACCGCGCGCTTGGCGGTCACGTCGGCGTTGGCGAAGGTGACGCCCGGCTTGGTCACGGTGATCTTCTCGCGATAGTCGCCCGGAGTGATCTTCAGCACTAGTCGGTCGGTTTCGGAAGAGTCGTTAGCATCCAGAGCGGCTTGAATGGTCCGGTACTGGCCGTTCGGGCCCACGGTGACCGTGTGGCTGGTGGCGGCGGGGAGCCGGCCGCGTAGTCGATGGCGATGCCGGTCAGGTACAGGCTGCCCGTGCCTTCAACGGAGAGCGGCACGTAGCGCGTGCTGTCGGTTGCGATGGTTACAGCAGTGCCGGTGGTGATGTCCGTACCGTCGAGCTTGAGCGTAGGACCGTACAGCTGGCCCTTCACGGTGACTGTAGCGCCGCCCTCGGCCTGTGCGACCGGAATGTACAGGATGGTTCCAGCGTTCACCTGAGTATCGCTGCCGCCGCTTGCCGCGGTAGTACGCGGGTTGAACTTGGCGCCTTGCGCCCGAGCGTCGATGGCGACGCCTTGGTAGTTGTCGGTAGGCCCTGCACGGCCGGTCGATCGATGCCGGTTTCCGTGAAGTCCCAGTTCGTGTCTTTGGCCGCGACCGTGGGCGTACCGGGGAACTCGGGTTCCGGCTGCTGTTCGGCAAGGGCGATGCCGTTGAGATAGGTCTGGGCAGTGAAGGTGACGTTTACCGTACGAGCCGACTCCGCAGCAGGCAAGGCGATAACTGTGTTGTCGCTGCTCACTTCACCGGCATCCGCGGTAATAGTGGTGGTGCCGCCGGACAACGCAAGGGTGATGGTGGCTGTATTGGTGTGGGCTGGCACCGGGATGCTGATGATGGTTCCGGCGTTGATCTGGGTGTCATTGGCGCGCGGCGCAAACTTGGCACCGTTTGCAGTGGCATCGATGGTCAGCCCGTCGAACGTCTGGGATCCGCCTTGTATAGTGCCGAGAGCCGCCAGCTCAGTGTTGTTCGCAGGATTCAGCACCCATTCGCGATTGATGGATTCCGCGGCTTGCGTGCTGCTGGTGGTGCCGGTGCTCGGCGACGTTGCTTCCGCGGCCGATGCAGTGGCTGCCGCACCGCCAAATATCATGCTTGCAGCCAACAGCACACCGGCAGCACGAATAATGGTGTTTTTCATGGGTGTTCTCTCTTATGTATCGATGTACAACAACGAAAGCCGCTTTCGGAACACCCGAGTCGGTTTTGCAGCCTGAAAGCAGGGCTTCACCTGCTGAGGGGAACACGACTATCGGGCATTTCCCAGCCTGTCTTCGCGTTCAAAATATCACCGAAAAAAATGCGACTGGAACCCCTGTAGCACAACAAGAAAAGGGGTGCACCCCATGTGGGGATGCACCCCCTGTGGTCAATAAGGGGGAGTTGAATGGGACCATGACCCCCCAGCGTGAACCGCACGATTGTTGGACTGGAGTAATTCATGTCCGATGATTTGGAGGTACGGTTTTTCTATGTCACGGAAAACGCAGGGGTTCATACGATGTCGAGTATATGAGAATCGTCGTCGGGTTGATTCGCGATGGGATCGGCGCCAAGTCGCTCGCCCGCCGGCTTGGCGTGTCCAAGGAAACCACGAGAGAATGGTTGTTGTCATACCGGATCGGCGGAGAGGCGGCGCTCATGGGAGAACGCGAGGGCAACAGGAAATACGATTACGAGACGAAGCTCGCCGCTGTGCTCGACCATCTGGAACGTGGGATGAGCAGGCCGGAGGTCATGGAACGTTACGGCATCGCCAGCCGGACGTGTCTGAAACAGTGGTGCCAGGACTATCGTCGCGGAGGGCCGGAGGCGCTGCGCCCGGAAGCCCAAGGGCAGGCCGAAGGGCGCGAAATCCAAACCGAAACCGGCTCCCACGCGCGAACAGCTCCTCGAGGAGGAGAACGCGTATCTCAAGGCGAGGGTCGCGTATCTGGAAAAAGCCCGCGCCCTGCTGGCGTCGAAGCCGACAACCGGGAGAAGTCGGTGATCGTCTCGACGCTGGCGGGGCTCGGCCATCCGCTCCGGTGCCTGTTGAAAATCGCGGGATTGGCGAGAAGCACCTACTACTATCTCCTTTCGCATCCCGAGCCGGTCACCCGGCCGGATATCGAGCCGATGGTCGCCGAGGTCTTCCATCGCACGCCCAACGGGTGCGGCCACCGGCAGGTGCGCATGTGCCTCGTATACGAGTTCGGCGTGCGTGTGAGTCATAAGAGCGTGCTCAGGGTTATGCGCCGCATGGGATTGAAGTGCGCCATACGCCGCCCGAACCCATACCGCAGATACAGCTCATACCAAGGCGATACGGGCGCGAAGCCGCCGAACCTGCTGGAACGCGACTTCGCGGCCGACCGGCCGTGGGTGAAGCTGGGCACGGACGTCACCGAGTTCAGGGCAGCGGGCGGCAAGGCGTACCTCGCGCCCATATACGACATGGGATCCAAGGAGATTGTGGCCTGGGATGTCAGCCGGCACCCCGACCTCGCCCAGCAGCAACGGCTGCTCGCCATGCTCGAGGAGAAGCTGCCCGAAGGCGCCGACCCCATACTCCACAGCGACATGGGATGGCAATACCAGCACGACTGGTGGCGGAACAGGCTCGGGGAACTGGGCATCCGCCAGTCCATGAGCCGCAAGGGCAACTGCATCGACAACGCCGCCACCGAGCAGGTGTTCGGCCACCTCAAGGACGAGTTCTACACCGGCCGCGAGTTCGCCTCGTACGAGGAGTTCAAGAACGAACTGGACGCGTACATCATCCACTGGAACACCAGACGACGCCAGATACGACTGGAGGGACACCCCTGAGGAATTCCGGAACATGTCCCTCACAGCCTAATCAGGTACCATTAATAAACCACGTCCAACTTCCGGGGACCTGACCTACCGCAAGGGAGGGTCAGGTGACCAGAAGCCACCGAAACGAAGACCGTGGCGGGGAACACCGTTGGACGTTCAACGGCGTCGAATATCCGACGAGGAAGCTGATGTGCGAGGCGAGACGCGCCGAGTACGTGCGCCTGCTGGACGAGGAAGGCATGAACTTCACCCAGGCCGCGCACGCGGTCGGCGTCTCGAAACGCACCGGCAAGGCGTGGCGCAACGGCAGGACGCGCGCCACGGGAAGGAACGAGAAACCCCTGGTGGACTGGTATCGTTCCACCATGGACAAACCCAAGACCCTCCATCCGCGATACCTGAGCCAGGAGGAGCGCATCCAGATCGCGGACCGTCTGCGTCTGGGCGATTCGATCCGCGCCATCGCCCGCCTGCTGGGCCGCGACCCCGGCACGGTCAGCCGCGAGGTCGAGCGCAACAGGAATCCCGAGTCCGGCGGTTACGAGCCTTACCGCGCCCAGCAGAAGGCCGCGGACCGGCTCAAACGCCCCAAACCGCGCAAGGCGGCCGAGGGCACGCGACTGTGGGACGAGATCGCCGCCGGGTTGCGCAGGCATTGGAGCCCGGAGCAGATAGCCAACCGGCTGAGGCTGGACTTCCCGGATAATGGGGATATGCACGCGAGCGTCGAGACGATCTACCAGGCCATCTACCTGCAGGCCAGGGGCGAACTCAAGCAGGAGCTGAAACGCGCCATGAGGCAGGGGCGAACCGCCCGCAGACCCCAAGGCGGCCAAGGCCGCAAACCCCGTTTCCGCGAACCCATGGCCATGATCTCGGAGCGACCCCCGGAGATCGAGGACCGGGCGGTCCCGGGCCACTGGGAGGGCGATCTCATCACCGGCAGCCGCAACAAAAGCGCCATCGGCACGCTCGTCGAGCGCACCACCAGGTTCACGATCCTGCTGCACCTGCCCGACGGGCACGACGCCGAACACGTCCAGCAGGCCATCATCGACAAGATGCAGCACCTGCCCAAACTCCTGCGCAACAGCCTGACCTGGGACCAGGGAGCGGAACTCGCCCTGCACAAACGGATCGGCGCCTCGCTGGACATGGCCGTCTACTTCTGCGACCCGCACTCCCCGTGGCAGCGCGGCACCAACGAGAACACCAACGGGCTCCTGCGCCAGTACTTCCCCAAAGGCACCGACCTATCCGTCTACCCGGAGGACTACCTCGACGCGGTCGCCGAGGAACTCAACGACCGGCCACGCAAAACCCTCGGGTTCATGAAACCAAGCGAGAAGATCATCGAACTGCTCGACGCCGCGTGATAACCTCAACAACCGACAACGTGACCATGGAAGGCCGCTCAAACCTCAGGTGTTGCAACCACCACTAGATCTTGAGATCGAAACCGCCTGCATCAAGACCGGTGGAAGACACAATCTGCGGTAATCTGGCTGAATACACCGACCACATCAAGCAGCACCCATTGTAGATCGCGGAGGCAACGACCTGAATAATCGCCACGGCGATGGACAGCATGAACGTCACCTTGGCCACGGACCAAGCATCCACGCGGGTCAGCGACAAGCTCATGCGGCGAGCCCTGGGGGCGCTACGGCGAGGTGCCGGACGCACGGGAGTGGCGGCACCTGAAGAAGGCAACGCGGGATTCTTCCGGATCGCTGGACACGGAGCGTGCCACGCGGGGAGCGTGCTCAGTACCGATCAGCGGCTCGACATGCTCGTTCTGCGTATTGCCGACTGCCGGCGGTATGATCCGGGGCTCGTTGTCTTCGAGATTCTCGCTCATCGTTTCTCCTTAACAGGCTTGGCGGTAGCCTCTGCTGTATGCGAGGCTACCAGCTTTTCAGGACGCTGCTCACGCCTCGTCCGCGTTGTTCACATTCTCGCCGGATTGTGCGGTCTCGGCGGTGCCGTTCGCCGCGGCATCGCCGCCATCCTCGGGCTCGTCCTTCTCCTCGTTACGGGCGATGGAGAGAATCGTGTCGCCCTTGTCGGGCTTGGCAAAGGTCACGCCCTGGGTGTTGCGCCCGGTGCGCTTGACTTCGTCCACGTTGGAGCGAATCACCTTGCCGGACTTCATGATGGCCATGACCTGATCGTCTTCGGACACCACGAGCGCGCCGACCAGAGCACCACGGCCCTCGACCAGTTGCACGGCCTTGATACCCAGGCCATTGCGGCCCTGCAGACGGTATTCGCTGATGGCGGTGCGCTTGGCGAAGCCCTCGTTGGTGACCACGAACAGGTCCTTGTCGGAGTCGCCAGGGACCACATCCATGGCCAGCAGGCTGTCGTCGTTACGGAACTTCATGCCCTGCACGCCGGCGGTCTGGCGGCCCATCGGGCGCAGCTGCTCGTCGTCGGCCTGGAACTTGAGGCTCATGCCGAGCTTGGAGACCAGGATGATGTCGTCCTCGGCGTTGCACAGCGCGGCGCCGATGAGCTCGTCGGCGTTCTCGCCGTTCTCGTCGGCCATGAGGCGCACGGCGATCAGGCCGCCCTGGCGCGGGGAATCGTACTCGGCCAGCGGGGTCTTCTTGACCTTGCCGGAACGGGTGGCGAGCACCAGATACTTGGCCACCTCGTAGTTCGGGATGGACAGCACGGTCTGGATGGACTCATCAGGCGCGAACTGCAGCAGGTTGGCCACGTGCTGGCCCTTGGAGTCGCGCGAGCCCTCGGGCAGCTCGTAGGCCTTGATGCGGTACACGCGGCCCTTGTTCGTGAAGAACAGCAGCCAGTTGTGCGTGGAGGTCAGGAAGAAGTGATCCACCACGTCGTCCTCGCGCAGCTTGGTGCCCTTGATGCCCTTGCCGCCGCGGTGCTGGGAGCGGTATTCGTCGGCCTTGGTGCGCTTAATGAAGCCGGGTGGGTCACGGTGACCACCACGTTCTCTTCGGCGATCAGGTCTTCGACGTTCATCTCGCCGGAGAACGGCAGGATCTTGGTGCGGCGGTCGTCGCCGTACTTGGCGACGATCTCGTCGAGCTCGTCGCCGATGATCTTGCGCTGGCGTTCCGGCTTGGCGAGGATGTCGATGTAGTCGGCGATCTTGCGCTGCAATTCCTCATGCTCGGCCACGATCTTGTCGCGGTTCATGCGGGTCAGCGTGCGCAGCTGCATGGGCCAGGATGGCGTCCGCCTGCACCTGGTCGATGTCCAGCAGCCCCATAAGGCCCGTACGTGCGGTGTCGGTGTCTTCGGAGGCACGGATGAGGGCGATGACCTCGTCCAGCATGTCGAGGGCCTTCAGATAGCCCTGCAGGATGTGGTCGCGCTCTTCGGCCTCGCGCTTCAGGTACGCGGTGCGGCGGGCGATCACGTCGAGCTGGTGGTTCACCCAATGGCGGATGAAGGCGTCCAGGCTCAGCGTGCGCGGCACGCCGTCGACCAGCGCCAGCATGTTGGCGCCGAAGGTCTGCTGCAGCTGGGAGTGCTTGTACAAGGTTGTTCAGGACCACCTTCGGCACGGCGTCACGCTTGAGCACGAGCACGAGGCGCTGGCCGGTACGGCCGGAGGTCTCGTCGCGCATGTCGGCGATGCCCTGGATCTTGCCGTCGCGCACGGCCTCACGAATGGAGACGACGAGGCGGTCCGGGTTGACCTGGTAGGGCAGTTCGGTGACCACCAGGCACATACGGCCGTTGATCTCCTCAGTGTTGACCACGGCACGCATGGTGATCAGGCCACGGCCGGTGCGGTAGGCCTGTTCGATGCCCTTGTGGCCGGGATGGTGGCGCCGGTGGGGAAGTCCGGTCCCTTGATGATGCGGATCAGGTTTTCCAGCAGTTCCTCGCGGCTGGCGTCCGGTGGTCCGAGCGCCCAGTGGACGCCGTCCGCCACCTCGCGCATGTTGTGCGGCGGGATGTTGGTGGCCATGCCGACGGCGATGCCGGCGGAGCCGTTGACGAGCAGGTTCGGGAAGCGGGCCGGCAGCACGGTCGGCTCCTGGGTCTTGCCGTCGTAGTTGGGCACGAAGTCGACGGTGTCCTTGTCGATATCGCGCACCATTTCCATGGCCAGCGGGGCCATACGGCATTCGGTGTAACGCATGGCGGCGGCCGGGTCGTCGCCGGGGGAGCCGAAGTTGCCCTGGCCGTCGACGAGCATGTTGCGCATCGACCAGGACTGGGCCATACGCACCAAAGTGTCGTAGATGGCGAAGTCGCCGTGCGGGTGGTACTTACCCATCACGTCGCCGACCACGCGGGAGCACTTGTTGTAGCCGCGATCGGGGCGGTAGCCGCCGTCGTACATCGCGTAGATCACGCGGCGATGCACGGGCTTCATACCGTCGCGCACGTCCGGCAGGGCGCGCTCGACGATCACGGGAGGGCATACGCCAGATAGGACTCGCGCATCTCCTGCTGCAGGTCCTTGCGCTGGATGCGTTCGCCGGTGTCCATCAGGCCGTAGTCGGTAGTGTCCGCCTCCTGCGGGCTCCAACGGCTCCATCGAGCCGTCCGGCGTGAACTGCTCGTCGCCGGTGTTGTTTTCATCTGCCACTGTTGTTCCTTTAGTTGTCTAAGTCCGTTGTGTACCTCCCCTGACGAGGGAGGTTGGAGGATTCCGTTACGCATCGATCCAACGCACGTTCTTGGCGTTGCGCTGGATGAAGAGGCGGCGGGGTTCGACCTCATCGCCCATCAGCATCGAGAAGGTCTCGTCGGCCGCGGCGGCGTCACTCGATGTGCACCTGCTTCAGAATGCGGTGCTCGGGGTCCATGGTGGTCTCCCATAGCTCCTGGTAGCTCATCTCGCCCAGACCCTTGTAGCGCTGGATGCCTTCGCCCTTGGGCAGCTGGCGTCCGTTGGCCTTGCCTTCGGCGAGCACGCGGTCGCGCTCGGCGTCGGTGTACACGAAGTCGTGCGGGCCCTTGGTCCACTTCAGGCGGTACAGCGGCGGCATGGCCACGACACGTAGCCGGCGGTGATCATCGGGCGCATGTAGCGGAAGAACAGCGTCAGGTTCAGGGTGGCGATATGCGCACCATCCACATCGGCATCGGCCATGATGATGACCTTGTGGTAGCGGACCTTGGAGATGTCGAAGTCCTCGCCGTAGCCGCCGCCGACCGCGGTGATCAGCGATTCGATGGTGTCGGACTTCATCATGCGGTCCAGACTGGCGCGCTCGGTGTTGAGGATCTTGCCTCGCAGCGGCAGGATGGCCTGCGTGATCGGAGGTTGCGGCCCTGGATGGCGGAGCCGCCTGCGGAATCACCCTCCACGATGAACAGCTCGCACTCTTCCGGGTTGTTCGACTGACAGTCCTTGAGCTTGTCGGGCATGCCGGCGGACTCGAAGATGGACTTGCGGCGGGTGTTCTCGCGGGCCTTCTTGGCGGCCAGACGGGCGCGGGATGCCTCGATGGCCTTCTGGATGATGTTCTTGGCCTCGGCCGGGTGGGCGTCGAACCAGTCGCCGAGCTTGTCGGTCATCACGCGCTGCACGAAGGTCTTGGCCTCGGGTTGCCGAGCTTGGTCTTGGTCTGGCCTTCGAACTGCGGGTTGGTGAGCTTGACGGAGATCACGGCGGTCAGGCCTTCACGCACGTCGTCGCCGGAGAGGTTCTCGTCCTTGTCCTTGAGGATGCCCTTGTCTCGCGCGTAACGGTTGACCAGCGAGGTCAGCGCGGCGCGGAAGCCCTCCTCGTGGGTGCCGCCCTCGGTGGTGGAAATCGTGTTCGCGAAGGTGTGCACGGCCTCGGAGTAGGCAGTGGTCCACTGCATGGCGAGTTCGGCGGAGATGCCGAGCTTCAGGTCTTCGGCCTCGAAGCTGATGACGTCCTCTTCCACCGGCGTGGCCTTGCGCACCTTGACCAGGTAGTCGACATAGTCCTTGATGCCGTTGAGGTACTGGTAGGTGACGGTCTGGTGCTTTGCGCCGGGCTCGTCCGCGGCGTCGCCGGCCACCTCGTCGCCGGCCTGGTCGTTCTCACGCTCGTCAGTCAGGCTGATCTTGAGGCCCCTTGTTCAGGAAGGCCATCTGCTGGAAGCGGGAACGCAGCGTCTCGAAGTCGTAGATGGTGGTCTCGAAAATCTTCGGGTCGGCCCAGAAAGTCACAGACGTACCGGTGGACTCGCCTTCGGTCATCGGCTCGCCCTGCTTCAAGGGCGCGGTGGGGTGCTGGTCGATGTACGTCTGGGTCCAGTGGAAGCCCTGACGGCGCACTTCGATGTCCACGCGGGTGGAGAGTGCGTTGACCACGGAGATACCCACGCCGTGCAGACCGCCGGACACTGCATAACCGCCACCGCCGAACTTGCCGCCGGCGTGCAGCTTGGTCAATCACGGTCTCCACACCAGAGACGCCCTCGCCGGGCACCTCATCGACCGGGATACCTCGACCATCGTCCACCACACGGATGCCGTTGTCCGGCAGAATGGTGACCTCGATATGGCTGGCGTATCCGGCCAGCGCCTCGTCGACCGAGTTATCGACGATCTCATAGACCAGGTGGTGCAAACCGCGCGGGCCGGTGGAACCGATGTACATACCGGGGCGGATACGCACGGCCTCAAGTCCTTCGAGCACCCTCAGATCGGAGGCCTCGCATAATGCTCGGGGGCCATGGATTCGTCAAGTTCGCCTTCGGTCAATTCCGCATTGTTGATGCGTTCCGCAGCCGCCTTCAGCTGCTCCTCTTTGCTGGTTTCGTCTGCCAACAGGCTTCCTTCCGTGACTACAGGGTCAACCTCCGTCATGAAGGTCATTCACGGAGGCGATATGGCTTACGAGGCCCGTAAAGGGCTCTTCTAGCCATTTGACCATACTGCATGTGATTTTACTCGTCTAACCCGACGAGCGCCATAGCGAGGCTTCTGCGAATTTGTTTGGTATCTTGGCTACCGCCGCCGAGCCCATTTGCGTGTGTATCCGGCGGCCGGGCCGGTCACGCGAATCTCGGTGATGGTCAATCCTTTGAGATTGCGACGGATGGTATCGGTGAGTTGGGGGATAAGGTAGGTCAGCTGCGTGGCCCAGACCGTGGATTCGGCGCGGATGGTCAGTACGCCGTCAGTGAAATCGGCGACTGCCGAATGGCTGGCGATGGCCTGCCCCACCACTTGGTCCCAATGGTTGCGCAATTGCGCAAGCTTCATATTCGCCGCCCAGACGCCATTGCCGGCGATGGTGGTCATCACGCTGCCCAGTTCAGCCGGATCGCGCCCCCGGTTTGCCGAAGTTTTCGATGGCCTCTTCACGGCGGCGTCTGTAGTCCTTCAAGGTCGCCCCGCGACGGGAGAGCCGCTCGAATATTTCGGCCGGCAGTTTGGTCTCGTCCAGGTTGAGTTGGCGGGCGATCGGCGGGTTCATGACACTTTCCGTTCTACGGACGCGCTGTCCACCGCGGGTTTTCCGTCATACTTACCCAAACTCTCGTTTTCCCGCGAATCGGACAAATTGCCCAGAGTTGGCAGTATCACGGAAGCGGGTTCGGCCAGTGTGGCCACGTCGATACGATGGGCCGATTCATAGTCGGGCACATCGCCTTCAGCGGCCACGGTAATCAGCACCTGATCCTGTTTTCTGGCGAAATCAAGAATCTGCGTGCGCCGGCTGTCGTCAAGCTGGGCGAACACATCATCGAGAATCACAATCGGCCGCAATCCCAACCGGTCACGCACGATTTCGAACAATGCCATTTTCAAGGCCAACGCCATCGTCCACATCTCGCCGTTCGAAGCGAACTCGCGGGCGGGAATACCGCCCAACTCAAGGTTCATGTCATCGCGCTGCGGACCGATAAGGTTCACGCCGCGAGCCATTTCACCGGGGTAGATGCGTTGGAAATGCTCGCTGATCTGCGGATGTGGATCGTCGAACATCAGCACTTCGTCGAATGAAGGCGCATATGTGAGCGTCACCTGCTCGCCGGCACCGGCCAAGTCGGCGTAAATCGCGGCAAATGGCTCGGCAAGCAGACCGATCACATGAGCGCGCATACGGGTCAACGCCACACCGGCTTCGATGAACTGGCCGGTCCAGATTTCCAAACCGCTCAGAACCGCATCCATCGGCTGGCCATTGTTGGCATTGGCATTCAATTGCTTCAACAATGTGGCACGCTGTTTGGCGATGCGCGTGAACTGTTGCAACGTCTGCATGTATCCGGGCTCGAGCAGAGCCGCAGCCTGATTCATCATGACGCGGTGTGCTCCCGGATCGCCGGATACCAACCGCTGATCTTCGGGAGTGAAGGAAACGCTTGGAATCTTGCCGATGATATCGCGCAGATACAGCGACGACCCCGAGTTGATGCGGGCTCGGTTGGCACCACGCGCATGAATTGACGCTTCATACGTAGTGGTTTGACCGGCATCATCAGCGACGTTCGCGCGGATGGTGGCCGTGGTCTGCCCGCGTTCGATCAACGGCAACGTGCTGGACGCGCGATGGCTCGATCCGGTGGACAGCACTTCGACGGCTTCCACCAGATTGGTTTTGCCCAGACCGTTCTTGCCGAACAGGATATTCACGCCTGGTACGAAATCGACCACTACCTGACTCCATGAGCGGTAGTGGTCGAGTGCGAGACGGGAGATGTGCATTAGCGAATCGTTGGAAATTCAGGGATTTCAGTTGTTAAAGCGCATCGGCACGAGCAGGTATCGGTAGTCCATGGACTCGTCGGAATCAGCTTCCTGCTGGCCATTGAACTCGACCGGCTTGACCGGGGTCGTCATTTTGATGCGCACGAATGGTTCGGTTACGGCGGACAGACCCTCCTTCAGGTAGGACGGGTTGAATGCCACGGTGATTCGTCGCCATCCATGTCGATGTCCAGTGTTGAAAGTGCAACACCCGTTAGATTGGAAATTGCCTAGAAAACCAGTCCGAAGGGATGTCGCACCTATGGGAGAAGGCGTATATTCGCACCTGTCGGAAGGAGTCGAACAGGCGCCAGGTCATCCAGATCGAGGTAGGCAACGGCGCCATTGCGTACGCGGGATCGGCGCGATGCTGGGCCGCAGCCGTCCAGCATCAGCCGGGAGATCAAGGGCGCAACACATGGTTCCCGTCCAACGAGAACGAGTCGTACCGCCCGTACCGGCCGAAAAGACTGAAGGCGGGGCCATGGACCGGCCGCTACTACATCGCCGGGCCCGCCGCAGCGAGCGGAAATCAAGGCCGACCGCAGGAGATCCAAGCCACGAAAGCCCTACCGGCTGTCGCACGACCGCCTGTGGGCGCAGGTGGCCGGGATGGCTGGGCCGCGGCTGGTCGCCGCTGCTCATCAGCGGCAGGCTGCGCGTCCTGTGGCCGGACGATGCGCTCATGCGCGTGTGCCCGGAGACCATCTACCGATGGGTCTACTCCAGCAGGCCGCTTCGGGAACGCTGGGCGCGGTGCCTGCCGCGAGGGCACAGGCGGCGCCGCAGGCACGGCGGCAGGAGGACGTCGCGCTTCCCGATCCCCGGCCGAGTGCCCATCTCCGAACGCCCGCCGGAGGCCGACGGCAGGAGCGCGTTCGGCCATTGGGAGGCCGACAGCGTCATCGGAGTGGGATGCAACCTGCACACCGAGGTGGAGAGGAGGACCAGGTTCCTCATGGCCCGCATCGTTCCGGACAAGACCGCCGGCGAGAGCGTCGGGGCGCAGCTGGACATGTTCTCGCCGCTGCCGGCCGGCGCGCGCGTCAGCGTCACGCACGACAACGGCACCGAGTTCGCCCACCACGAAAGGCTGCGCGACGGGCTGGGCATGGCCACGTACTTCGCCGACCCGTACTCCAGCTGGCAGCGGGGAAGCAACGAGAACCGCAACGGCATGATCCGCCGGTATCTGCCCAAACGCTGCGAGATCCGGATGGACATGGCAAAGGAGGTCAGGGAGATCGTCGACGAGATCAACAACCGCCCCATGCGCGTGCTCGGCTACCGCACGCCCGCCGAGGCGTTCGCCGACGAACTGTTAGAATTACAGGACCAACAAGGGTGTTGCACTTCTAAATAGACATCGGGACTTACGTACGCTGGATGACCGGCTGTTACTATGGCGATGATGCTTTTCACGTAACTGAGTAAGTAATCGCCATAATAAGGCCGGTGGATAGTGTGGATAAGTAGGGCTGAGCCCTACAACTGCAACGGTTCATAAGTCCCTGAAAATTGTGGACAAATTCTGCATGGCTTGTGGATAAGTGGGCGAGTTTTCCACAGCCAGTTCGTCGAATTTGAGTTTTCCACATCGAGGTCGCGGTTATGCACGAGTTTTCCACAACAAAACAGTGGGTAATCCACGAGTTATCCGCCGAGTTTACCCACATCTGTGCACAACTATGTGGATAACTTTTTTTGGTTTTCGCACTTTCGCACGGCGTGTTGAAGACTGTTTTTCGTCGAGGAGAATCGATTCTGGAGACCGTTTTCGGCACTTTTTCCGTCTCGCTCGCCCAAACCCGCAAAATCGGTCCTCAGAATCGATTCTCTCGTTTCGTGGTTTTTTTGCGTGTTCCCCTTCGAAACTCCCCTCAGTCGTCTGCGCCGACAGATCCCCTCACAAAGGGGAGCCATGAGGAATCTAATGTCTCGAATCCGTTGCCTCGACGTATCCACCAGAATCCGCCTGAGCAACCAAAAACGGCACTTTTCGGAAAGTCAGTCCAAAAAGTGCCGTTTTTCGTCTCTCAGAAGCGTTGTGTCAGTTGGTGTTGCTTTGCTTGAGGCGAACCGTGAGCTCCATAACGTAGTTATAGATCTCCTGTTTTGCTGCATTCGGTCACTGATTCGAGTGCAGGCATGCATTACTGTGGTGTGATCGCGTCCGCCAAAGACCTGGCCAATATCCATCAGGCTCATACTGGTCATTTCGCGAGCCAGATACATGGCGATCTGACGAGGAACAGCCACGTTTTTGGTTCGTGATTTACCGACAAGATCCTCAAACGTCAGGTGGAAGTACTTCGCCACCTGACTGATGATGTCCGTGGGCTTGATTTCCACATCGGTGGTGAAGAAGTCCTGCAACGTCTGCTCGGCCAAGGCGCGGGTCACCGGCTGATTACTCAGCGAGGCACGGCCGTAACACGGGTTAGCGCGCCTTCGAGTTCACGAATGTTCTCGGTGAAGCGTTCGGCGATGAGGTCCAACACATCGCTGGGGGATTTTCGAGCCGTTCATCGAGGCGATCATGCGAAGAATGGCGATTCGGGTCTCCAGATCCGGCGGCTTGACGTCTACGGTCAGGCCGGATTCGAAGCGCGAGATGAGTCGAGCCTCGAAACCCTTCAAATTCTTGGGCGCTACATCGGAAGCAATGACAATACGCTTATTTGCCTGATGCAGTGCATTGAACGTATGGAAGAACTGATCCAAGGTGGCTTCCTTTGCCGCCGAGGAACTGGATATCGTCAATAAGCAACACATCAACCTGTCGGTATCGACGGTTGAATTCAGCAATCTGCCCCTGGCTTTGGTTCGGGTTTTGCAGCGCGTCAATGAATTCGTTCGTGAATTCCTCAGACGTGACGTATCGAACCTTCAGCCCGGGATCCTTGACCAGTGCATAGTTGCCGATGGCGTTCAGCAAGTGGGTTTTGCCCAGGCCCGATCCGCCATAGATACACAACGGGTTGAAATCCTGCCCGGAACCTTCGGCCACGGCCAGTGCGACCGTACGGGCAAAACGGTTGGAATCGCCGGGCACGAAGGAATCAAACGTGAAGTTCTTATTGAGATGAGTCTCGGGATCGCGATTCATCTTCTGCTGACCGACCGGGAACTGCGGCTCGGTGGCGGGCATCGGTTCCCGCGGTGCGGCTGCCGGCTTTGCACCATAGGATTCTTTACCGAATTCGGCGACAGTCGGAGAAATTTCCGAAGGATATGGCTGCGCCGGCTTTGCCTCCGAAAGCGGTTCGGGCTCGGTTTTCGGCACGACCTTGAACGCGGGAAACATATTTTCGCCGGTTACCGTACGCAATGCCTGAAGCAGGGAATCGTTCAAATCACCCTGAATGGCTTGAAGCGTGTCGTTGTTGTCCACACACAGCACGATGGTCGAACCGAAGACGCCTTCAGGAACAACGCCTTCCAACCAGCCTTTTTCTCGTGGGCTGAGCGAAGCGCTGTGTTTGAGCACCGTCAGCGTGTCTGACCAGATGTGGGCGGCCTCGATTACGGGGTCGCCGGAAGCGTTAACCATGGTGGCCCCTTCTGTCGCTGTGGCGAAATACGTACAACAGATAATATTTACTCTGGTTTAGACAAGTTATCCACCGTGTCGCGTGTTGAAATAACTGGATTGTGAATAACAAACATGTAATTTGTGGATAACTTTTGGCCGTGAATGGTTGGTATTCCGCCGATTATAAGAGATTTGGGGCGTGTCTCGCAACGTGTCGAAATGTGAAAATACTCCGTCCGTTTTGACTTGAGGGTAGGGGTGAGAGTACTTTGGTATAGCTTGACTCACGTGAGGGCAGCGCGAAGCGTTGCCGAATAGACCTAGGAGCAATGGATTATGAAGAGGACGTTCCAGCCGAACAACCGTCGTCGCCACATGAAGCACGGCTTCCGCCTGCGCATGCGCACCCGTTCTGGCCGTGCGGTGATTAACCGTCGCCGTGCCAAGGGCCGCAAGTCCCTCTCCGCCTGATCATTCCGATCAGTGCCACAGGCATAGTCGAGGTGGAGAGGCTTCAAAGCCATCGTGATTTCGTCACCGTGCTGAAACGCCGGCGCAAAGCAGGTGGCAAGGATATCGTCGTACACTATTTGGTGCCCGACGACCATCATGATGATGACGACCGGACGGTGCATCGCCGTTTGGGATTAGCTGTCTCCAAATCGGTAGGACATGCGGTCACCCGTAATACGGTGAAGCGTAGGTTTCGTGTATTGGCCAGAGCCCATGAGGATCTGCTGCCCGCGCATTGCGATGTCGTTTTGCGCGCCAAGCCCAGTGCAGCGACCGCATCGTTCGCTTCGCTAGATCAGCAGATCGCGAAGGCTTTTTGCCACGGTGGCGCATAAGGTGGCTGAGGCATGACAGCTTCTTTCAAGGCGGTGATGATTGGTGGGGTGCGCTGGTATCAACAGCACATCTCGGCAAACACACCGCCTTGTTGCAAGTATTATCCAACGTGCTCGAATTATGCCATTGAGGCATTGGAACGGTATGGCGCGTTCAAAGGGGGAGTGCTCGCCGTGCTGAGATTACTGCGTTGCCGGCCGTGGAGTCGTGGGGGAATCGACGATGTTCCACAACGGTATTCCATTTTTTACAGATTTTCGTGGTCGAAGGCTCATGAAGAGCCTCGACTGACACCATTGGCCACAACCCAAAGAGAGGCCCAACGATGAACTCAAATGAATTTCTGCTTGATAGCGGGTTTTGGGGATTTCTATATAAAATCCTGACTCCCGTTGAGTGGTTGCAGACCTGGATCATGAAGATCGTGCATGACTTCTTCGTGATGCTGGGCGTGAGCCCGATTGGTGTCTCATGGGTGCTTGCCATTATCATCCTGGTGCTGGTGGTGCAGGCTTGTATCTTCCCGCTGTTCTACAAGCAGATGAAGTCGATGCGCAAGATGCAGGCATTGGCGCCGAAGATGCAGCGTATTCAGAAACAAGTACAAAGGTAAGACGGATCAGGCTTCCAAGGAAGCCATGAGTCGTGAAACCATGAAACTGTATCAAGACAATGACGCCAATCCGGCTGGCTCCTGCTTGCCTATGCTCATTCAGGGCCCGGTGTTCATGTCCATGTTCTACACGCTGTCCGCCATTCCATACATTGCCAACGGTAAACGCGATGCGTTGGGCGCGTTCGACGTAGCAACCGCCAAGCAATTCACCCAAACCGATGTGTTCGGCATTGTCAGCGTGACCGATAACTTCACCAGTGCTGCCGCTAGTGGCAAGGCGGTCATCGGTATCTTCGTGTTCCTGATGTGTTTCTGCCTGTGGTTTATGCAGTACTTCAGCATGAAGCGCAACATGGCAGCTGCTTCGATGAACAAGCAGACCGAGACCATGCAGAAGGCTATGCTGTGGCTCTTCCCGGTGATGTACATCTTCTCCGGTGTCGCCATGCCGTTCGCCGTGCTGGTCTACTGGCTGACCAACAACGTGTGCAACCTCTGCCGCACATTGTGGCAGGTGTACGCATTCCCGACCCCTGGCTCTCCGGCTGCGGCGGACAAGGAGAAGCGCGATCATCGTAATGAGAATGCTCGCCGCGCAAAGGCCGGCCTGCCCTCTCTGGAAGAAGAAGCATTGGCCAAGGCCAAGGAAGAGGCCGAGCGTAAGGCCACTCAGGCTATCAGCGTCAACAGCCCGTGCGTAAGCGCAAAAAGAAGTGACGACTATGTCGGTGCGAGTTCGATGTTTCACGTGAAACATTCAACACGCACCGACATTACTTTCTCTGTTCGGGGAGCAGGGCTTAGACTTGGAATTCAAACACGACATGAAGGAGTAGCGTATGGCACAGGATGACGTGAAGTCGATCGACCAGCTCAACGAAGAGGCTGACATCGCCGCGGATTACCTTGAAGGCCTACCCAATGGATATCGCCGACTATGAGGGCGACATTGAGATGGGCGTGCGTAATGACCGCCCCACCGTGCAAATCGTTGCTGATGACGATACTGACATCAAACATCTTATTGGCCGTAATGGTGAAGTCGTTGATGCTCTGCAGCAATTGACTCGTCTGGCTGTACAGCAGAAGACCGGCGAGCGTTCTCATCTGATCGTGGATGTCGACGGTTTCCTGAAGCGCAAGCGTCAGCACCTCCGTGATATCGCCTTGGATGCCATTGACGCAGTGAAGGATTCCGGCGAGCCGTATGACTTGAAGCCGATGAATTCCTTCGAACGTAAAGTCGTTCACGATGTGGTTCGGGAAGAGGGGCTGAAGTCTCGCTCGCACGGTGAGGAGCCTCATCGTTACGTGACGGTGTATCTCAAGAATAGAGTCGAGGATACCGCCGAAGACGACGAGCTTGATCAGGAGTAATTGCTCGGCGAGTTTTTTGAGATGACAGGGACGTTCGACGGATGTCGTCTTTGAACAAACTAAAAGTGACCGCATGGAGAATGGCGTCGTAATGAGCGGCGCCATTCTCCATGTTGATTGTTTCACGTGAAACATGGTGAGAGAGATGGCTATGACGGATCAGCTGCAGGGGTCACCTGTACTTGCTGAGGTCTTGGGTGATGCGTTGCCGAAGTTGGAGCGTTTCCATGCCAAGATTGCCGAAGAGGGTGAACCTCGTGGATTGATCGGCCCCCGTGACGTCGATATCATTTGGGAACGGCATATTCTGAATTCGCTGCGATTGTGCCGTACGTTCGGAATGCGACGAATGGTATTCGCTTCAAAACAGTTGCCGACGTCGGCAGTGGTGGTGGTTTTCCTGGATTGGTGGCTGCCGCGTGTTTGCCGGATCATGACTTCACGCTGATTGAACCGATGGAGCGGCGAATCGAATGGTTGCATGAATGTGTTGGCCTGATGCAACTGCAGAACGTTGAGATTATTCGTGGACGCTCCGATGCCGTCATCCAGCAGGTACGGAAGCGGGAAATTCATCCGTTCGCTGTTGTCACGTGTCGTGCGGTTGCTCCTATGACCAAACTCTCTGGCTGGACGTTGCCGTTGCTGAAACCGTCAGGACAGTTGATCGCACTGAAGGGACGGTCTGCTCAGGCTGAAATCGACAAGGCTGGCAAGGAGATTGCAAAATTCGGTGGTCGTCGTCCACGTGTCGTTGAGGCGGCTGTCGGACCGGATCTTGAGCCTACCCACGTGGTGATTGTGGATAAGCGATGAGTGGAGTACTGATTGAGTTATCCACATTTCCATATGTGCGTAAAAGTTATCCACATTTTTACGGGACGATGTGCAGAATGATGAAAAACACTGATTTTTCAATGTTTTCGTCTGCGAATACATAATCTAACACTCAACGTCATTCACACTTATCCACACTTATCCACATTGCATATCGTAATTGTGGATAACGAGCATCATGTCCATACGAATGAGAACACTGGAACTTACGTCTGTGCAAGGAGGAGCGATGTCCACCAAGGATCATCAGTCGGAACCTATAGAATCGGCTTCCGAAACGCTTCAGCGAATATTCGATGGTCACGGTTCAGTGCTTGGTAGCCAGATGGCTGATGAAAGCTCACGCTACGATGTACTCAAGAAACCGATTTCCCCAAACCTCAACGTACCCGTCGTATTGCCGTGGCCAACCAGAAGGGGGAGGGGTAAAACCACATCCACGGTAAACACCGCTGCGGCGCTGGCGAACAGGGCGCGCAGGTGTTGGTCATCGATATGGACCCGCAGGGCAATGCCTCTACGGCGTTGGGTGTATCTCATGCATCGGGAGAGCCCTCGGTCTATGACGTTATCGAGGGGCGTTCCGAGCTGGGTGATGTTATCACGGTCTGTCCTGATTTTCCCACACTTGATGTTGTGCCTGCATCAATCGATCTCAGCGGTGCCGAGTTGGAAGTGGCTGATCTGCCCAACCGAAACACATTGTTGAAGGAGGCCCTAGACCTCTACCTGCGTCAATCAGATAAACACTATGATTACGTGTTCATTGATTGCCCGCCCAGCTTGGGCCTCTTGGTCATCAACGCCATGTGTGCAGTGACCGAGATGCTGATTCTATCCAGGCTGAGTATTACGCATTGGAGGGTCTTGGCCAGCTGATTAACACGATTGGTTTGGTGCAAGAGCATTTCAATCCCGTACTGCTGGTGTCCACCATGCTCGTCACGATGTTCGATCGCCGAACGTTATTGAGCCGTGAAGTATATAACGAGGTTAAGTGACACTATCCCAGCATTGTGCTGAATACCACCATCCCGCGTTCAGTCAAGATCTCCGAAGCGCCGAGTTTCTCCCAATCGGTGATTGCCTATGATCCTCGTGGCATAGGTGCCATATCGTATGGTGAAGCAGCTTTGGAAATCGCACAGCGTTCGCAACAAGTCCTTGACACCATTGATGCGAGGAGGAACAAGTAATGGCATCAAAATCACGACTTGGTAAGGGCCTTGGCGCTTTGTTCCCCATTGCCAGGGGAGGAGCCGGTGGCGGAGCAGCCCGCAATGATTGCGGAGGATTCGTCTACTCCGGAGGCCACTGCTGACATAACCCCCCGCCAAGAAGGCTACTGCCCAGCAGGAATCAAAACCTGCCGTGCCTCAGACGATATCGTCCAGCAAGGCAGTCAAGAAAGCCGCCGGTAAACGCGCATCCATGCCCGCATTGGACACCATTACTCATCCTAGCGACCTGTTTTTCGGTACCGGAGAAACCTCAAACCGGTAAGGTCGCCGCACCTCAGCAGGGCGGCAAGTCGTCTGCGTCTCAGACGGCACATCGTACATCCGTCACTGTCAAAAAAGATGTTTCACGTGAAACATCTTTGACTGCATCGGCGGCAAAGACCGCTGACACAGATAAGAAGGACGAGCTCAAGCCGGTAGCCGGTGGTTATCTGGCTGAACTCAAACTGTCTGATATCGGGCCCCAATGCACATCAGCCTCGTACCATCTTCGACGAGGATGAGTTGAATGAGACTGTCTGCTTCCATTAAGGAAGTTGGTGTGCTGCAACCGATAGTCGTGCGCAAGCGTCCGGCAAAAAGCCAGATTGCTGCGGCCAAAGCCGCCAAGCACGACGAGACGGAATCCAGCACGAATCCGTTTGCCGGTCATTTGGACAGCCCGTACGAGCTCATTATGGGTGAACGCCGTTGGCGTGCTTCTCAGTTGGCTGGGTTGGAGACGATTCCGCCATCGTCAAAACCACTGCGGATGATGATATGCTCCGCGATGCATTGCTGGAAAACTTGCACCGTGTGGCCTTGAATCCGCTGGAAGAGGCGGCTGCCTACCAGCAGATGATTGAAGAGTTCGGGTTGACACAAGTACAACTGTCCAAGTCGGTGTCCAAGTCTCGCCCGCAAATCGCCAATACCTTGCGACTGCTGAACCTGCCGGCTTCTGTGCAAAGAGAGTGGCTGCCGGTGTGCTATCGTCGGTCATGCGCGTGCGCTATTGGGCCTGAAGCGATCCGGAGGAAATGGACAAGCTGGCTTCTCGTATTATGCGGAAGGTCTTTCTGTACGCAGCACCGAAGAAATCGTCGCCATGAAGATTGCGTCGGGGAGCAGCCGAAGAAGCCTAAGACGTCTAAGACCAATCCTTGGGTTGGTTTCCGCCATCCAGCAGAGTTTGGAAAATCATTTCGATACCAAGGTGTCGATTAAGGGCAGCACCAAGCATGGTCGCATCGAAATCGTCTTTTCGTCACCAGAGGATATGGATCGCATCCTGCAGCTGCTGGTGCCGAGCCAAGGCGATGCCGATTCCAAATGGGTGTAACACGATAAGAACATTCGTGTTGTCGCCGGCATCGTCAGTGACAACACCGATGCTTAAGCGTTGTCACTTGGCATTGTATCGGCTTGTCACTGTCGCCGGCATTATTGCTGTGCAGTGCGTTGTATGCGCAAGACGTTATAGCCTCTGCGTGATTCCTGGCAGGGGCGTATGCCCGCGCTGTAGCCCCTGTCGCAATAGAAAACCCCTCAGGCTGGAGGATGACAAATCACACATCGTGATTCTCCGTCGATAACGCCCGGTTTTGTTGCGCACTTTGGTTGAAGACCTGAATGAAGAGGGCATGGCCCGTCGTCTGGGTACGATTTCAGTCGCCAAACAAAACCGCTATGGAAAGAGGCGACGGAACCATGCAGGATCAGATTCTACAGGTCGATGAGAACATGCTCGAGACGAGACTCGACCGGTTGGTGTCGGAGAAGGTCGAGCAATTGCTGAACGGGAGGCGGACGAGATCACGGGCGCCGCCCGCTACAGCGCACCGGGGACAGGAAGGCCTACAGAGTGGGTCATTACGAGCGTGACCTGACCGTGAAGGCCGGGACCGTGACCCTCAAGGTCCC
>VOFB01003151.1_pt1 | contig 45205 bp, 62 predicted proteins | sample 5384141 | NCBI WGS metagenome assembly VOFB01 (sample SAMN12384721, study PRJNA508395) | human gut metagenome | isolation source: healthy gut A | host: Homo sapiens | reverse complement strand
GGGTGTCCAGCCTGTTCTGCCGCCGCGGCTTCAATATTGACAGCCTGACGGTGTCCGCCACCAACGACCCGACCGTCAGCCGCATCACCGTCACGGTGTCCGGCTCCGATAAAGAGCTCCAGCAGCTCATTCTGCAGACCGAGCGCCTTGAAGTCACGCGGCAGGTCTTTGTGCTGGATCACGACAAAGCCCTGGAGCGGGAGCTGTTGCTGCTGAAAGTGGAGGCCGACGTCCACAACCGCGCGGAGCTGCGGGAGGTCGGAAGCATCTACAAAGCCAAGATCATTGATCTTTCCCCGGACAGCATGGTGTTTGAGCTCATCGGCAAGCCGGAAAAGATCGATGCGTTCCTCAAGATGTTTGAGGACTATAAAATTCTGGAGCTGTGCCGCACCGGCGTGACCGCGCTGGAGCGGGGCGGGATGCACCAGCACATGCAGAAGCCCTCGCAGGAAGTGCGGGAAGCACAGTTCCCCTGCCGGGCACAAAATGCCCCACCCGATAAGCCTTTTTAGTTAAAAACGATCATAGAAAACGATCCGAAAAGAAAAAGGAGAACATTCTTATGGCAATCAAGAAATACTACGATTCCGACTGCAACCTCGGCGTGCTGGACGGCAAGACCGTGGCCGTGATCGGCTTCGGCAGCCAGGGCCATGCCCACTCTGAGAACCTGGCCGAGAGCGGCGTCAATGTCGTGGTCGGCCTGCGCAAGGGCTCTGCCCACTGGGAAAAGGCTTCCGAGTTCGCAGCGACTCACCCCAACTTCAAGGTTATGGAAGTGGAGGAGGCCGCCAAGGCCGGCGACATCGTGATGATGCTGGTGCCTGACGAGCTGTGCGCCGACATCTACAACAAGCAGGTGGCTCCTTACATGACCGAGGGCAAGGCTCTGGCCTTTGCACACGGCTTCAACATCCACTTCAAGACCATCACCGCTCCCAAGAACGTGGACGTCATCATGATCGCGCCCAAGGGCCCCGGCCACATCGTCCGCCGCCTGTACACCGAGGGCGAGGGCTGCCCCTCTCTGATCTGCGTGGAGCAGGACTACACCGGCAAGGCCAAGGACATCGCTCTGGCTTATGCTTCCGGCATCGGTGCCGGCCGTGCGGGCATCCTGCAGACCACCTTTAAGGAGGAGACGGAGACCGATCTGTTCGGCGAGCAGGCAGTGCTCTGCGGCGGTGTGTGCGAGCTGATCCACGCTGGTTTTGATACCCTGGTGGAAGCTGGCTACGAGCCCGAGATGGCATACTTTGAGACCTGCCACGAGATGAAGCTGATCGTTGACCTGATCAACGAGGGCGGCTTCTCCAAGATGCGCTACTCCATCTCCAACACCGCGGAGTACGGCGATTACCGCACAGGAAAGCGCCTCATCACCGCTGAGACCCGTAAGGAAATGAAGAAAGTGCTGACCGAGATCCAGGATGGCACCTTTGCTTCCGAGTTCCTGACCGAGATGAGCCCCCAACGGCGGCCACAAGGTCCACTTCCTGGCTGAGCGCCGGATGCAGGCAGAGCATCCCATCGAGAAAGTCGGTGCAGAGCTCCGCAGCATGATGAGCTGGCTGAAGAAGTAAGCGATTTCTAAATAAAATCAGAGCGTCGGCTTCGTCGGCACAGCCGTCGGGCAGGCGCTCCTTTGTCTTTTGGAAAAAAGAGGATCGAAAACCATGAGAAGCGACAACGTGACCAAGGGCGCGGAGCGCGCGCCCAACCGCAGCCTGTTCTATGCACTGGGCTACACCCCGAAGAGCTGGAGCGCCCCCTCATCGGCGTGGTGAGCGCCTACAGTGAAATCGTGCCCGGCCACATGAACCTGGATAAGGTGGCCGACGCCGTTAAGGCAGGCATCCAGATGGCAGGCGGCACCCCATCCTGATCCCGGCCATCGCCGTGTGCGACGGCATCGCCATGGGCCATGTGGGCATGAAATATTCGCTGGCTTCCCGCGAGCTCATCTGCGACAGCGTGGAGACCATGACCATGGCCCACCAGCTGGACGGCCTTGTGCTGGTGCCCAACTGTGATAAGATCGTCCCCGGCATGGTCATGGCAGCGGTGCGCATGGACGTGCCCGCCGTGGTGTGCAGCGGCGGCCCCATGCTGGCCGGCACCTACGACGGCCAGGAGGTCAGCCTCTCCAAGATGTTCGAGGCGGTGGGTGCCTATAAAGCAGGCCTCATCAACGACGAACAGCTGGAAGACTGCACCTGCAACTGCTGCCCCAGCTGCGGTTCCTGCTCCGGTATGTACACTGCCAACAGCATGAACTGCCTGTGCGAGGCCATCGGCATTGCGCTGCCCGGCAACGGCACCATCCCGGCCGTCTACTCCAAGCGCCTGCAGCTGGCAAAGCACTCCGGCATGGCCATTATGGAGATGGTCAAAAAGGGCATCACGGCCCGCCAGATCATCAACGAGCGCTCCATCCGCAATGCACTGACCTGCGATATGGCTCTGGGCTGCTCCACTAACACCGTCCTCCACCTGCTGGCCATTGCCTATGAGGCAGGCGTGCCTGTGGACCTGAAGCTCTTCAATGAGATCAGCGCCCGCACCCCGAACCTCTGCCATCTGGCTCCCGCAGGCCCCACCCACATGCCGGACCTGTATGCCGCCGGCGGCATCGCCGCGGTGCAGGCAGAGTTGGCCAAGAAGAACCTGCTGGATCTCGATGTGCCCACCGTGACCGGCAAGACGCTGGGGAGAACATCCAGGGAGCCCACATCCTCAACGAAAAGGCCATCCGTCCCATCGACGACCCCTACAGCCCCACTGGCGGTCTCCAGATCCTCTGGGGCAACATCGCACCGGACGGCTGCGTGGTCAAGCGCAGTGCCGTGGCACCGGAGATGCAGGAGCACTCTGGCCCGGCTCGCGTCTTCAACAGCGAGGAGACCGCCATTGCGGCCATCTACGCAGGCCAGATCGTCCCGGGCGACGTGGTGGTCATCCGCTACGAGGGCCCCAAGGGCGGCCCCGGTATGCGGGAGATGCTCAACCCCACCTCTGCCCTGGCCGGCATGAAGCTGGATAAGAGCGTGGCCCTCATCACCGATGGCCGCTTCTCCGGCGCTAGCCGCGGCGCTGCCATTGGCCACGTCAGCCCGGAGGCTGCTTCCGGCGGCCCCATTGGCCTTGTTGAGGAAGGGGACACCATCCACATCGACATCCCCAACGCCAGCATCACGCTGGAAGTGCCCGATGAGGTGCTGGCCCAGCGCAAGGCAAAGTATGTCGCTCCCGAGCCCAACATCAAGACCGGCTGGCTGAGCCGCTATGCCCGTTACGTCACCAGTGCAAACCTCGGTGCTGTGATGAAGTAAAAGAAAAAGAAAGCAAATGAAAACAGGAGCTGTGCCCGCCAAACGGGTGCAGCTCCTGTTTTTGTGCGCTTTGAAAATTTACTTTTGCAGGCTGTAGCGGAATGTATGCCCATCCTCGCCGTAGTGCTCGTTGCCAACCCAGAGGACCGTTTTGTCCGTCAGGTTGTAGACCGCGCTGTGGACGGTGAGGCTGTTGCTGTCATCGTTGTTCCAGGTGCGGCGGCCGACCTCGGCCAGCAGGGCCATGGCGGCGTCCTCGTCGGCTACGATGCCGTTTGTCTCACGCAGACGGTCCGCCAGATGCTCGTAGCGGTCCAGACCGTGCATCTGGTCGGGGGAGGTGTAGTAGTCCGGCGTTTTGATGAAGTTGGTCACCACCTGCCAGTCCGCGGAGTCCGAAAGGCTGTCGGTGTCGTTCCAGAGGACATTCAGGCGGCGCTGGGAGCCGTCGCTGTCGTGGTCGGCATCCGAGCCCACCCACTCCAGAATGGCGCTGCGGCCCGTGGAATCGGCCACCATGTAGTGGAACACACAGTTGGTGGAGTCGTGGAGATCGTATTGCTCCACCAGCGCTACGGCATCCTCCACCGAGTCGGCGTAATCCAGGATGAGCCGGAGCAGGGTGGTAGAGGTCAGGTCGGGTTTGTCGGTGTCGATGTCCGTGGAAGTGCCCTTGCCATCGCCCTGATAGGACATGAAGATGCCGCAGGCCACACCGGCGTCGTTGATGCCGTCCAGCGGGGCATAGGGAGCGGCCAGTGTCAGGAGCTTATGCCCCAGGCCCTCCACGTCTTTGTCCGGGTCCAGGCTGAGGAAGTGCAGGTCCACGGTGGAGTAGGAAGCATGGCGCCCCTTGCCGGGGTTGGTGTAGACGATGGCCGTATTGGTGGAAGAAAATCATAGTTGCGGCCAAACACCCGGTCGCCCTCTGCCGTGTCCGCCGTAAAAGCGGAGCAGGAGATATCCGTGGTTTTGAGCTGCAGCGGAATGAGGCCCTTTGGTGATGCTCTTCGTGACGAACGAGATGAGCTCAGAGTCATTAGACGCACCGCCCTGAGCGAGAAAAAATCATCGAAATAGTAGTTGCCGGAGACGGTCAGCTCGTAGACGGCACCGTCATGGTGGGCAGTGTCCCGGTCGGACAGCTTGCGGAACGAGCCCAGTGTGGCAAACTCGTTGTGCCACAGCGCGAACACGGTGCCTGCCAGCACCAGAATCAGTGCCACGACAGCCAGCGCGGCCGCCCGCAGACATTTCCGGATGCGGTTCTGTTTCATGAAAAACCTCCAAAGTTTGAGTAAATAAAATGCGATAAAGCACAGTTTACCACGACTTTGGTTGATTTACAAGACGAATTGCACCGATTAGTTGGATCAATGATGCAAAAGGAAAGCGCGGCTGTCCTTTGTCAAAAGCTATGTTATAATACAATTGCTGCCCTTTCCACTCAATTTTATTGAGATGGGAGGTGATTCGCTTGAATAGCATTTTCTCATTCCTTTTGTCCGTCGCAGCGAGTGTAATTGCAAATTACATCAGCAAGTGGCTTGACGGCTCAAACAAGGACAGCAAGCACTAACAAATGGAAGACCCCTTGGGCTGCAACTCCGAGGGGGTCTTTCCTTTTGAGGTGATTCAGTTGAATAACCTCTTTCTCATTCCTACTTTTTTTATTATATGCGATTCCGGAAAAAAGTCAAGCAGAGCGCGAAAAAACGTTACACTTGACGCAAGCTCACCCAAACAGCTTTTTGGTATTGTGCATATAAACGCTCAGTACCAATCCAACACAAATATACAGCATCAGGACCGAGGAACCGCCCGCCGAGTAGAACGGCAGGGTGACACCGATGACGGGGAGGACGCGGAGGTTCATGCCCACATTGACGGCGATCTGCGCCATGAGAGCACCGCCGATGCCGGCACAGATGAAGCTGCCCAGCATATCCTCACTGCGGGCGCCGGTGGCAAAGGTCTTGCAGACCAGCGCAAACAGGATGCCCAGCACCACACAGCAGCCCACGAAGCCGGTGGCGTTGCCGATCCAGCTGAGGACGAAATCGTTGTGGGCGTTGGGGACGCTGTAATAGCTGCCACCGAAAATACCGTTGCCGAAGATGCCACCGGAGCCCAGCGCGATCTCCCCCGCTGCTGCTGGTAGATGATGTTCTTCCAGACAGTTTCGCTTGGGGCCCAGCCCGTTTTGTTTTCAGGGTCGATGACGGCGAGGATGCGGTACCACTGGTAGCCCTTGCCGATCTTATCGCTGAAAAAGCCGAACGCCACGGCCACGGCAGCGGCCGCCGCCGAGATGGCCCCGATGATATATTTCCAGCTCAAGCCAGCGGAGAACATCATGCAGCAGGCGATGATGCCGTAGATGATGGCCGTGCCGTCGTCACCCTGGATGTGGATGATGAGGATGGGGACCAGCATGTGCAGCAGCAGCTTGCCCAGCTCCTTGGGCTCGTTGATCTTACCGCGGACATTGTTCAGGTGCATGGCAAAGGTCAGGATAAAGCTGATCTTTGCCAGTTCGGTGGGCTGGAGGGTAAAGCCGCCCAGCTTGTACCAGGAGTAGTTGTCGGTGTCGCCTGCATTGTAGCCAATGGTCAGCGGGCCGACGGTCACATTGCGGATGAACAGGGTGGGGAGCACCATGCCCCAGGTGACGGCAACGTGGACTGGCCACACCTTGACGAGGCTCCGGTAATCGATGTTTGAGAGCAGAACTGCAACACACAGCCCAATGGCGGCCGCGCCTGCCTGCACCACGGCACGGCGGTAATCGCCTATGCCCACGATCTGCCCGGTAACATCGTCCAGAGCAAAGCCGCTGCCCTGCTTGGCGGCCCAGGAGGAGAGGGCCAGCACCGCAAAGCTGCTGCTCAGGATGCACAAAAGCAGGTAAGTTTTATCGGTACGCTTCCAATATCGTTGAATGCTTTCCAAAAAAAGCACCACCTTTCTCACAAAATGGCTTCCGCGGACTGCTTTCGGGGAGCAAACTGCAAAAACCAGATACACAACTATTATACAGCAGGGGGCATTTCTGTGCAAGATGGCGCGGATTTTTCACACTCTGTGACAGCTTTGCAAAATCGGCGCGGAATGCTTGACAAAGCTTCCGGGACTCTCTAAAATGAGCATAGGGAAACGCGTCAAAAGGACGGCAAACATTGGCGAAAGCGGATCGTGATGCCGTTCTCCGGGCGCGAAAGAGAGTACCGCCGCCCGGCGGCGCTCTCCTGGAGGATACAGAAAAGATGAAGCAGAAACATCATCGCATGTTGTGCGCGTTCTGCGCACTGGTGACACTGGTCAGCACGGTGTTCCCGGCGGCTGCATTTGCGGAGCAGCCCGTGGACGCGGCGGCGGCAGAGCAGACGCTCACCCGGGCGGATGCAGCCGAGATGCAGCAGGCAGATGCCGCTGTTACGGCTCTGACCGAGAGTGAACAATATCAGGAAATGGACACCGACGCCCGGAAAGACGCGGCGCTGGCCCAGCTGGACACGCTGGCGGCCAAGGGCCTTGTGGAAAAGGACTCCATTTATACCGACGAAGAAAACGGGATGGTCAGTTTCCGGTACCCCTGCGGCGTGCTGGGCGGCATCCTGCTCACGGAATCCGAGGATGAGACGCTGGACGAGGAAAACGCCGAGACAGAGACTGCCGCTTCTGATCATGCCCTCCCCTGCTCCGGCTCCCGCCGGATCTGGGGGCTGAAATGCAGAAGAGCCGGGCGGCCCTGCTCCGCCGCACCGAAAATCAGGCGGTGGAAAAGTTCGGCACGGCAGTGATTTACTACGCTTTTGACAACACCATCAACAGTTCCCGCTTCCCGTATTATGCCTATATGCAGGGCTTCTGGTCGGCGCTGGGGCTGGAGACCAAGATCAACATTCATGTCACCGTGGCCGACCTCAAGAAGATGGGCAACTATAATGTCAGCGTTCTGAGCGCCCATGGCTCCTACTACACTTACAGCTATGGCAAGTTCCTCAAACGCACCCGCACGGAGCCCATTATGCTGCTGACGGAAGAGTCCACCTTTGGCAAAGACCTCCGCTACGGCTTCGATCTGCTGGCCCACCGGGTCATCAAGGTCAACGGGATGTACTGCGTTACCTCGGATTTCTTCCGCAATGCTTATAAAGGCGGCAAGCTTTCCAACACCATCGTCTACTCCGAGACCTGTGAGTTCCTCGGCGTGGATGGCAGCGAGGACAACGCCATGGCGGATGCCCTCCTCTCCGGCGGGGCACAGGCGGTCATCGGCTACGTCAACAACGTCTACACCGTTTACCCCGCAGTATGCTCTGGGATACCATCAATCACCTCATCATGGGGCAGAATGTCGGGCAGGCGCTGGAGCACGCCAAGGCGACTTATGGGGAGGATGACCTCATCTGGTACCATGCGCAGGGCGGCCGACGTCCCCATGCAGCGGCTTCCTATGCAGTGCTCTACGGCAACAGCCAGGCGGCGCTCCATGTACCGGAGAGCAACCGCAGCATGTTCAGCGCGGACCTTGCGGCCTGAGCGTTGCACTTTTTGCAAAAGTATACTATACTAGGGGATGGCAGAAACCTGCCGTCCCCTTTTGTATGAGGTGTTATTTATGTCTGAATTTATTACCCACTCCCGGGCCGAGACCGTGGCCCTGGGCAGGCGGATGGCCGGAGTGCTCCAGCCGGGAGCGCTCATTGCCTATACGGGCGGCCTCGGTGCCCGAGAACGATCTGTGCGCGGCAGGCTTTTACGATTATCTGGATCAGGGGGCCATCGTGGCGGCTGAGTGGAGTGAAAATTTCGCGGATCTGCTGGCCCTGGAAAACCCCATCCGGGTGGACATCCAGCGAGTGGATGAGAACACCCGCCGCATCACCATAGAGGGGGTAACGCTATGAACATTCTGGCCGTGGATACCGCGGGCAAGACCGCGGGGTGGCCCTGCTGCAGGATGACCGCCTGCTGTACGAGTGCTATCTCGACGCGGGCATGACCCACAGCGAGACGATCATGCCTCTGATCGACAACTGTCTCAAATTCTGCCATCTGACCTGCGCTGATATCGACGTCTACGGCGTCAATGCAGGCCCCGGCAGCTTTACCGGGTTGCGCATTGGTCTGGCCGCCGTCAAAGGGCTGGCGTTCCCTCGGGAGACGCTCTGCGCGCCGGTCTCGACCCTGGAAGCACTGGCGGCTGCTCACACTGGTGAGGGCACTGTGCTCTGTGCGCTGGATGCCCGCCGTGCCCAGGTGTACAGCGCCGCCTTTGACCTGGCGACCCATGAGCGGCTGATGGACGATGATGCCCGTGCCGTGGCTGACCTGGCCCAATTTGTAGAAAATTGCAAAAAGCCCCTGTTTTTTGTTGGTGATGGGGCTGCTCTGTGCTATAATAAGTACAGCGAAATTCCCGGTGTGCTGGCCGTGCCGCCCGCTTTGCGGGGAGGCCGTGCCGCCGCCGTGGCACTGGTGGCAAAGCAGATGGCCCGGCGCGGGGAGACCGTGCTGCCCGAGGCTCTGCTGCCGGATTATCTTCGCCTGAGCCAGGCCGAGCGCGAGCGCGCTGAGCGTCTGGCTGCAGAGGCGGAAGCATCCAAGACCGAAAAAGCAAAAAGTGAGCAACAAAGGGAAAGGATTGATACCAATGGCAAAACCCATCGCACTGGCCGCCTACCACGGCGGATTTGCCCTGAAGGAGGCCGTCAAGGCCCATCTGGAAGAGCTGGGGCTGGAGTATATCGACTACGGCACCCACAGCACCGCCAGCGTGGATTACCCGGATATGGCTCTGCCTGCCTGTGACGCTGTTGTCAAGGGTGAGTGCAGCAAGGCGCTGCTCTTCTGCGGCACCGGCGTGGGCATCAGCATGGCCGCCAACAAGGTCAAGGGCATCCGTGCCTGCTGCTGCTCCGACAGCTTCAGCGCTGAGTACACCCGCCGCCACAACGACGCCAACGCCCTTTGTCTGGGCGGGCGCGTTGTCGGCCCGGGCCTTGCCTGCCAGCTGGTGGATATCTTCCTCAACACCGAGTTTGAGGGCGGCCGCCACGAGAAGCGCGTCGCCAAGCTGATGGCCATTGAAAATCGCTGATTCCACGCCCTCTCCGTCACTTGCGGTGACAGCTCCCCATAGGGCGAACAAAACAAGGATCCCATAACCTAATATAAAATAATAAGGAGCGTGTTGTTATGACCCCGATGATCGTTGAGCACCCCCTGCTGCAGCACAAGCTGAGCATTCTGCGCAACAAGCAGACCGGTACCAAGGAGTTCCGTGATCTGGTAGGCGAGATCGCCACCCTGCTGTGCTACGAGGCTACCCGTGACCTGCCTCTGGAAGAGGTGGAGATCGAGACCCCCATCACCATGGCAAAGACCAAGGTGCTGGCTGGCCGCAAGCTGTCTCTGGGTGCCATCCTGCGCGCTGGTATGGGTATGCTGGACGGTATGCTCACCCTGCTGCCCGCCGCCAAGGTCGGTTTTATTGGCCTGTACCGCGACGAGCAGACCCTGCAGCCTGTGGAGTATTTCTGCAAACTGCCTCAGGATATCGCGGAGCGTGATGTGCTGGTGCTGGACCCATGCTGGCTACCGGCGGCAGCGCCATTGACGCCATCACCCAGATCAAGAAGCACGGCGCAAAGCGGATCAAGTTCATCGGCCTGATCGCCGCTCCGGAAGCGCATCGAGGCCCTGCACAAGGCTCACCCCGATGTGGATATCTACCTGGGCGCCAAGGACGACCACCTGAACGAGAACGGCTACATCGTCCCAGGCCTGGGCGACGCTGGTGACCGTATCTACGGCACCAAGTAATTTCGCTTGCATGAAAAAACTCCTGCACATCTGTGCAGGAGTTTTTTCATGCTTATTTAACGCCCGCGTCCACCGCCGCCGCCGTGGAAGCTGCCACCACCGGAGTGGAACGAGCCGCCGCCACCGGAACGGAAGCTGCCGCCCGAGCGTCCACCGCCCATGCCGCCAAAACTTCCGCCGCCCATTCCAGGGCCGCCGAATCCACCGCCCCGCGGAGGCCGGGGCCTCTGGGGCCACGCGGGCCACGGGGGCCATAGAAACCACCCGGACCGGGGCCGAAATCATCATACGGCGGGCGGCGGGGACCAGGGCGGTGCCGCCAGCCAAACCAGCCGAACGGGCCCCAGTACCAGCCTGCAGAGTGGCCGAAAGGAACCACGAACATGAAGAACAGGGCAATGATGACGATGCCGTAGGCCAGGATGGTGAACAGGCCGTCCACGGCTGTCTCCCAGAAAGCGGGCTTTGCCACCGGGGCTTCGTGGTAATTGTCGGCATAATTGTAATTTCCGCCAGCCACATTACTGGTTGTAGAACCGCTGAGGCTCACACCATAGATGTCCGCAATGGTGTTGGCCACGTTCCGGGCACAGGTGGTCACGGCGCCATCGTAGTTCTGGGAGGCAAAGTCATCCTCCATGGTCTGGGCGATGGCACTGGCCTGGCTGGCCAGCGTTGTGTTGCGGAAGCCGTCGCCGTAGGTCAGGTAGTAGTCGCCGTCGGCGTACTCGGGGCTCTGCATCACCAGCAGGATGAGAACACCGTTGTTCTCAGAGCTGCTGCCCAGGCCCCAGGTGTTGGCGGCCTCCACGGCGTAATCCTCCGTGGAGACCTGCCCGTGTAATCCACGGTCAGCACGCCGATTTGGGCACCCTTGCAGCTGGCATCCAGCTGGGTGTTCAGATCCTGAATGGTCTGCACGGTGCTGCTGCTCAGGACATTGGCATCGTCCACAACGCATTGGTCTTTGGGCAGGTCCGGCAGGCTGGCCGGTGCCGCAAAGGCGGCCGGCACAAGGGCTGTCAGCCCTACCGTGAGCCACCAGCACCAGAGCGCTGACGCGGGCGGGAAATCGTTTCATCGTTTTCATGCGAAAGGCTCCACCTCCTTGATCCCGAACAGCCTGCCCAGCAGAGCTGGCCGGAAAGCCGCTGGTATCATTCTGATAGGCCGTAACGGCCTGATTGTAATGAGATTGCTGAGGATGGTCTTGGCGCTGTTGAACTGGCCGTACTGGCCCTGCACCGCGCCCATCTTCATGGGGTCTCAGCCCGTTCCTGGAGTTTTGCATAGAGCTGGTCGATGGCAGCGCCAAGTGCCTCGTTGGCCTGATAGAGAGCGTGCATCGTGCTGCCCTGATAGTAGGGCAGGGAGGTCAGATCCTGCTTTTTGCTGCCGTTCTGCACTGCTTCCAGGCAGGCAGAGAAATCATCCAGCGCTGCCTGTGCGGCCTGCACCTCGGCGCTGTCAGCCCCCAGCGTGTTTGCGCCGGTGGTGATGATATTGCTGCCGTGTTGGCACGGGTGGTCAGCTCCTCGCTCAGGGCATAACCGTTGTCGGCCGAAACGCCGGTGGTGAACCACTGGCGGGCCTCGTTGTATTTTGCCCCTGACCTTGGCACCGCCAAAGCCCACGAACGCCGCCAGCATCACCACCACGCTCAGCACAAGGGCTGTGCCCTGCCTTGCCATCGCAGTGGGCAGCGCCTTTTCCAGCCCGGCCAGCTTCTGCTGCAGGGGGTCAGGCGCACCCTCCTCCGTGTCGGGCGCTTTGCCTCACGGTAGCTGCCGCTGTCAAAGCCGCCGGGGGTCTGATTCTATTCTCTGGAGAAAAATCTGCGTTTGCCATTTCAGCTCCGAATTTCCATCATCTTGCGGTTTGAGCTCATCCTCAATGCGGGTCAGCTCCTGCTCGGCGGCGGCACGCTTTGCGCGGCCCTCGGTCTGGATCTTGTTCAGCTCGTCCAGCGTCTCGATCAGGCTCTTGTTGGTCTGCTGCAGGGTCTCGATGTCCACCACACCGCGCTGAGACCCTTTTCCCGTCTCAATGGTGCCCATCCTGAGGGCGTCAGCGTTCTTCTTGAGCAGCTCGTTGGTCATCTCGGTGACAGCGCGCTCGGCCTGCATGGCCTGCTGGCTGTGTGCCATGCCCAAGGCCAGAACCATCTGGTTCTTCCACAGGGGGATGGTGTTCACGATGGTGGACTGGATCTTTTCGGCCATCATGGAGTTGTTGTTCTGCAGCAGGCGGATCTGGGGGCCCATCTGCAGGCTGATGTTGCGGGTCAGTTCCAGATCATAGAGCTTCTTTTTCAAACCGGTCGCACTGGTCGGACAGGTCGCGGGCCGCCTGGGCATCTTCCGGCAGGCCGGAAGGGTTGGCCTTGTCCATGGCCTGCTGCAGTTCCCCGGCACGCACGTCAGCCAGCTTCTTTTTCCCGGCCAGAATGTACATGCTCAGCTCTTTGAAGTAGACAAGATTCAGCTGGTACATCTTGTCCAGCATGGCAATGTCCTTGAGCAGCTGCACCTGATGGCCTTCCAGCATGGACTGGATATTCTCCACATTCGTCTCGGCCTTGTTGTACTTGGTCTTGAGGGCGTCGATCTGGTCGCCTTTTTTCTTGAAGAAACCCAGGATGCCTTTCTGCTGCTCTTCGTCTGGCGTCAAAGCTCTTCAGCTCGCCAATCAGGTCGGTGATCATATTGCCCACTTCGCCCAGGTCCTTGGTGGACACCTTGGAGAGAGCGGCTTCCGAGAAGTCACCGATCTTCTTCTGGCAGGCAGAGCCGTACTGCAGCACCTGTTGGCTGTTTGTGATGTCGATCTTCTCCGCGAACTGAATCCACCATGGCCTGCTCTTCCGGGCTGAGCTTGACCTCCGGCTGCTGGGGCAGGGGCGGGCTCAGGCTTTTGGGCTGCGGCCTCCGGGGCCGGGGTCCAGCGTCAGGGTGGGCACTGCAGGTGCGTCGAGGTCAAAGTTCAACAGCCATTGTTGATTCCATCCTTTCCATACGACAGCGCCTGCCGCCTATCGGCGTCGCTTCCTTTCCAGTAAATCCGTTTTGATTTGTTACAATCCCTGCCCTTTCAGCATGTTTTGCAAAACCGTCAGGTCTGCCGAGAGGTCCATGCTCTCAGCGGCATACAGGGCGTCCAGCTGGTTTTCAAAGGCCGTGGCAATGGATGCCGCGTTGTGTTCCACTTCGGTACGGATGGCGGCGGCGTTCTCGCCCTTGACACCCTGCCGCGCCAGCGTGGCGTACTGCTGCAGAATGTTCACCGCATCGGGCAGATAGTAGTTGGCAAAGCGCCGCACCTGTTTGGCTTTGGCAGGGTTGGCCTCGACCACTTCCACAATGGATCGTCCGGCCTTTTCCATGCGGGTCATGGCGGCGGACAGCTGCGGGTCGGGCAGGGATTCGTTCAGGCCATGGCAGAGTGTCCAGCTTCTGCTGGATGTCTGCCAGCATGGCGTCCACATCGTCCACACCCGTATGGAAGGGCACCTCGGTTTCCACCACCCGGGGCGGGCAGATCTTTTTGGCCCCAGGCAATGCCAGCACAGCCGCGCCCAGCGCCGCCAGCAGTGCCCACAGCCGGTACACCGGCAGCACCGCGCACAGCACCACGAACACCAGCGCCGCCGCGTAGTACGGCAGGACACTGGGCTTCCGGGTGCGGATGATCTTGCTCATGGTCGTTCTCCTTTTCCGGGGCAGGTGCCCCTTATAGTCCATAATACAACCCTTTGCGAAAAACGCAAGCGGATTCATGAAGAATTTACAGCTTGGCAATTATTTGGTGATCCAGTCTGCCATTCAAGCGCCGTGCCCCACCTGCCGCAGCATCTCCGGGCGGCAGGCCGCGTTGGCGCGGGCTGGTGCTGGGCAGCTTGACCGCCGGATGCCGGTGACCGGCTGCAGATACTTTGTATAAATGCGATAGGCCGTGGCCCCGTTGCAGAAACACCGCCTCAATGGGCACCTTCTGCAGCAGAGCGGCAATATCGTTGGGCACCACGTCCCGGATGGATGCATCCGACGCCCCGGTGATGGTGCAGCTTTCCAGCGTGTCCCACAGGGCCAGCCCATGGCGCAGGATGATCTGCTTTTTGGCTTCAATGTCCTCACGGGCAGGCACCGGCTCACCGGTCAGCGCGGCCAGCACGGGCCAGAAGCGGTTCTGCGGGTGGCCGTAATAAAGGCCATCTCCCGGCTTTTGGGGCTGGGCCAGGTGCCCAGGATCAGCGCCCGGCTATGCTCATTGTACACCGGCGCAAAGCTCATTGGCCGCCTGCGCTTTCGATCTGTGCCCAGGCCGAGCCCAGGTCCCGGCCGGAGGGCTCCGCTTTCGGGCCATCAAACCAGAGTTCCTCGATCAGCGCCGCCAGGCCGTCCTCCCGCACATCACCGATGATCCGGTCAGCAGCGGCCTTTGCATCCTCGGTTCCATTGTCCATGCACACGCCCAAGCCGGCCGTGCGCAGCATGCTCAGGTCGTTGGCCGAGTCTCCCGCCGCCACCGTCTCTTCCAGCGGCAGGTCCAGCCGGGCGCACAGGTCGGTCAGGCCCACGCCCTTGTCCATGCCGCCGCGCACGATGTCGTAGAAGCCATAGCCGTCGGCGTTTTTCGCGCCCACCTGCATCATAAAGCAGTTCAGGTTCAGATGGCCGTATTTTGCCATGAAGTCTGCTACATGTTCCGGCGGCACCGCGGCAAACGCCGAATGCGGCATGTCGATGAGGTGCCGATCCTGGTCCTCGCCGTCCACGCAGGTCAGGCCGCTGCTGCCCATCTTTGCGTAATTGTTGCGCAGGGCCTCGTACTCACAGTACACATAGCAGGCATCCCGGAAATTGAACTGCAGCGGGTAGTTGTAATCCTCGCAGAAATCCACCAGCGCGTACATTTCCTCGTTGGTGAGGGGGCGATGATGTTCCGCCACCAACCAGATGCCCCCAGCTTGGCATCGGTCACGCAGGCACCGTTGCAGGTAACGATGTAATCCGGCCGGATGCCGCCCAGCTGGAACCATTCCCCTTTCAGCAGATGTCCTCCACACAAAAACACCCGGCCGTGCGCTCAGGCACAGTCGGGTGTTCTGATTTCAGGAAGCTATTTTTCAGATGCCAATGGATGCCGCCGTCTGGTTCCAGTAGCGATTCATGATGGTATTGGTCAGGTAGCGGTCATTACTGTCGATTACAACATTCCCCCACATTTCCTCACTGCCACCGAAATAGACCTTATTCAGGCTCTTGCAGTTATTGAATGCATATGCCCCTACTTTTTTCACACTGGCAGGGATGTAAATTTCCTGCAGTGAAACACAATTCTCGAATGTCTGGTTGGCAATTTCCGGGATGCCCTCTGGCAGTGCAATTTTCTGCAAAGCCGAACACCGACTGAACGCAAAGCACTCTCAATTTTGGACATCTGGACCGGAAGTTTGATTCGGGTAAGCGCCTTACACCCAGCAAACGCTGTTTCTCCAATCAGCTTGACGCTGCTCGGGATCTTTACGTCCGTAAGATTTTCACAATTGTAGAACACGCTCCATTTGATTTCTGTCACACCGTCCGGAATTTTGATCGACCGTAGGGAAGTACAAGTATCAAAGGCGGAACCTCCGATCTCCCGAACCGTATCCGGCAGCTGAACATCATCCAGCAGCTTACAATGAATGAAAATGTATTTGCCGATTTGCTTGAGTTTCATCGGAAGCTGAATCGTCTGGAGCTTGGCGCAATCCTTGAACATGTAGTCCGGCAATGTCTGGATCACATTGCGGAACTCGACCTTTGTCAGGTTGCTTTGCAGCTATCAAAGGTCTTCAGTTCAAATTCTGTTTTCCCCTTAATGACAACAGTCTCCAGCGCAACATTGCTGGCAAATGCCGAATCGCCTACTTTTGTAAGGCTCTCCGGCAGGGTCAGCCTTTCAGACCGCAGGAACGGAATGCACTGTCTCCGATTTCCTTCAGCCCTTCTGTCAGCGTGACACTGAGCAGATTCTTGCATCGCTGAAATGCCTGCGAACCAATGATCGTGACCGTTTCAGGAATCGTAACTTGCTCGATGTCATTGTTTTCATAAAAAGCGGATATCTGAGCTCGCTTACCACAAAGCCGTCGTATTTTGCCGGAATGGTTACATTTCCATTCGGAACGATCTCTGCTGTTGCATCGTAGCCATTCAGGTAAATCGTTCCATCGCTCTTTTTCTTGTATGTCCATACGATATGAGGACCTTCTTCCGTACCGGAAGAGCTGCCGGAAGAGCTGCCGGAACCCGAAGTGCTATCCGAGGAACTGCTGGAACCAGAAGAACTTCCAGAATTTGAAGAACCGCCGGAACCGGCAGAAGGAGCCGATGCCTCACCACCGCACCCTACAAGCAATCCGGATGCCGCAACCACCGCAGCGCCCTTCATAAAATCCCGGCGCGAAATCTTGCATCTCATAATTCTGACCTCCTGCACAATTTCTGTCTCACTACAACGCTCCAAAATTTCATTGGAATACTGGTTTCAGTATAACAATATTATTCTATAATGTCAAGTTAAACCACAAGTTTATTATTCTTTCAATTCAATCCTGTATTGTCAGTATAACAGATCATGCAGGAGGTACATTCCATGATTGACTATGCTGTCATTGGCAAGCGCATTCAGCTCAGTCGACAAAACAAGGGCATCACGCAGGAAAAGTTGGCAGAACGAGCCGGAATTTCTGTAGTATACCTGTCCAAAATTGAAAACGGGCGGGTCTACCCGACGCTGGAAACTCTTTCCAATATCTGCACGGAGCTGGATACAGAACTTTCAGCCATTTTATCCAACACAGAAGTTGCCCGCAAGGATTATGCAAACGACCGGGTATTGGAGCTGTTCAACGCCTGTTCGGTCCGGGTCAAGCCCATTGCACTTTCTCTGCTGGAAGAACTGTCAAAGGTATAATTAAATCGCAAAAAGGGACCGGTGTCCATCTTTCAGACAGCGGTCCCTTTCGTTTTCTTCGTATGACTTGTTCCTATAAAAGGAAATTTTTCTCAGGCAAACAGCGCCACCACGATCTGGATCCCAACACCCACAGCCGCACCGGCGGCCCAAGTCAGGCCGGTGATAAAGAGGTTCTGCTTCCAGGAGGGGTTGGCCCGCCAGAGCACGGCCAGGCCCACGCCTGCACCGGTGCACAGGCCGGCCACCAGGCTGGAGAACCGCAGGGCACCCTCGACATAGAGCTGGGTGAGCAGGACACTGGCGGCGCAGTTGGGGATGAGGCCCACCAGCGCGGCTACCACGGGCTGGAAAAAGCCCATCCGGCCCAGCACGTCGGCAAAGACATCCTCGCCCACGCCCTCCACGATGAGGCCGAACACGAGGCTGAACGCGAAAATGAAGACGAAGATCTCCAGCGTGTGGCGGAGGGCTGCTTTCCAGATGGGCTGGTGGTGGCCCTCCGCATCGTCGTGTTCCTCGTGGCAGTCCACCTCATCGGCACGGCCGGTGTAGCCGCCCCGCAGGCTCCTGCGCTCATGTTGTCGGCGGTGCGCAGGCCCTTGTCCAGCACCTTGTTCACGGCGTTCTCGATGGCGTCGGCTTCCTCGGTCAGGCCGAAGGAGTAGCGCAGCATCATGGCAGCGGACAGGATGCAGGCGATGGGGTTGATGATGTCCTGGCCGGCAATGTCCGGGGCGGAGCCGTGGATGGGCTCGTACAGCCCCCGGGTGCCGTCCCCCAGAGAAGAGGAGGGGATCATGCCGATGGAGCCGGTGATCATGGAAGCCTCGTCCGACAGGATGTCGCCGAACATGTTCTCGGTGACGATGACGTCGAATTGGGCGGGATTCTTTACGATCTGCATGGCGCAGTTGTCCACGAACATCTCGCTGTATTCCACGTCCGGGGTACTCGGCCTGCAGGCGGTGCATCACACTGCGCCACAGGCGGCTGGTGTCCAGCACGTTTGCCTTGTCCACGCAGCACAGCTTTTGCGGCGCTTCTGGGCGGTCTCAAAGCCGATGCGGCCGATGCGCTCGATCTCGTGCTCCGCGTAGGGCATGGAGTCGATGGCCTGCTTCTCGCCGCTGGCGAGGGTGTGGGTCTCGTGATTGCCGAAGTACACGCCGCCGATCAGCTCACGCACGATGATGAAGTCGATGCCCTGCGCCACGATCTCGGGCTTCAGGGGGGCTGGCAGGAGCCAGCTGCGGCCAGATCTTGGCCGGGCGGTTGTTGGAGTACAGGCCCATGCCTGCACGCAGCCGCAGCAGACCCTTCTCCGGGCGCTGCTCACCGGGCAGGCCCTCCCACTTGGGGCCGCCCACGGCACCCAGCAGTACGCTGTCGGCGGCAAGGCACTTAGCCAGCTCCTGCTGGGGCAGGGGGTCGCCGTATTTGTCAATGGCCTCACCGCCCATGGCAGCGTCGGTGTAGTGGAAGGTGTGGCCGTACTTTTCGGCCACCTTGTCAAGCACGCGGATGGTCTGCTTGACGATCTCCGGGCTGGAGCAGTCGCCCCAGATGACAGCAATGTTCTTTTCCATTGTTCTAAATTCTCCTTTTTTAGCTTCTTTCAGTCGCTTGCGCGACAGCCAGCTCCCCTAGTATGGGGGGAGCCCTTGGCATAAAGGGGAACTAGAGCTTTCCGCAACGCCAGAGCCGCCCCTACTAGGGGCGGTGGCAATGCGTCAGCATTGACGGTGGGGTTTATTTCTTGGTCAGCGACTTCATCAAGCCACCGTCGGCGATGATCTTCTGGATAAACGGCGGGAAGGGTTCCGCCTGGAAGGTCTTGCCGTTGGTCTCATCGGTAATGACACCGGTAGTCAAAGTCCACGCTCACGGTGTCGCCCGCATTGATGGCATCCACGGCCTCCGGGCACTCCATGATGGGCAGACCGATGTTGATGCTGTTGCGGTAGAAGATGCGGGCAAAGCTCTTGGCGATCACGACCGAGATGCCGGCGGTCTTGATGCACAGCGGTGCGTGCTCACGGGAGGAGCCGCAGCCAAAGTTCCAGCCGCCCACCATGATGTCGCCGTCCTTCACCTTCTTGACGAAGTCCTTGTCGATGTCCTCCATGCAGTGGGAGGCCAGCTCTTTGGCATCCTGCGTGTTCAGGTGGCGGGCCGGGATGATGACATCGGTATCCACGTTATCCGGGTATTTGAAAACAGAACCTTTTGCGTTCATCGTTGTTTCTCCTTTTGATCAGACCGTGCGGGGGTCGGTGATATAGCCGGTCAGGGCGCTGGCAGCGGCAGTGGCCGGGCTTGCCAGATAGACTTCACTCTTGACATGGCCCATGCGGCCCACAAAGTTGCGGTTGGTGGTGGAGACACAGCGCTCGCCCTCGGCCAGGATGCCCATGTAGCCGCCCAGGCAGGGGCCGCAGGTGGGGGTGGACACGATGCAGCCCGCATCAATAAAGGCCTCGGTCCAGCCGCGCAGGATGCACTCCTTATAAACCGCCATGGTGGCCGGGATGATGATGCCCCGCACGCCCTTGGCGATGTGCTTGCCCTTGAGGATGTTGTAAGCGGCCTCCATATCCTCCAGACGGCCATTGGTGCAGCTGCCGATGACCACCTGATCGATCCGGATGTCCTTTCCTCGCGCTGGCGGGGTGGGTGTTCTCCGGCAGATGAGGGTAGCTGACCGTGGGCTCCAGCTTGTCCAGGTCGATCTCGATGGTCTTTTCGTATTCGGCATCCGGGTCAGCCTCGTAGTAGACCGGGGTCACGCTGGCTGCGGCCGTTCAGATACGCTCTGGTGACCTCGTCCACAGGGAAAATGCCGTTCTTGGCACCGGCCTCGATGGCCATGTTACAGATGCTCAGGCGGTCGTCCATGGTCAGGGCGGCAACGCCGGGGCCGGTGAACTCCATGCTCTTGTACAGGGCACCGTCCACACCGATCATGCCGATGATGTGGAGGATGAGGTCCTTGCCGCAGACGCGGGGACCGAACTTGCCCTTGAGGACGAACTTGATGGCGGAGGGCACCTTGAACCATGCCATGCCGGTGGCCATACCGGCGGCCATGTCGGTGGAGCCAACGCCGGTGGAGAACGCACCCAGTGCACCATAGGTGCAGGTGTGGCTGTCCGCGCCGATGACGCAGTCACCCGCCGTCACGATGCCTTTTTCGGGCAGCAGGGCGTGCTCGATGCCCATCTGGCCCACATCGTAGAAGTTGAGGATATCGTATTTGTTGGCGAACTCGCGGCACTGCTTGGACTGGGTTGCGCTCTTGATGTCCTTATTGGGGACGAAAGTGGTCCAGCACGATGGCAATGTGCTCCTTGTCGAACACGCCGTCAAAGCCTGCCTTCTCAAACTCGTTGATGGCGACCGGGGTGGTGATATCGTTGCCCAGCACGATATCGAGCTTTGGCATTGATGAGCTGGCCTGCCTTGACCTCCGGCAAGCCCGCATGTGCGGCCAGAATTTTCTGCGTCAGAGTCATTCCCATGGTGATACTCTCCTTTTATCTTCTATAACTCCCCCAGTCGCTTACGCGACAGCCCCCTCTAGGAAAGGGGGCCTTTTGCCTTTTCCGTTACGCAACAGGCTCCCCTCTTAGAGGGAGCTGTCACCGCAGGTGACTGAGGGAGTTCGATTTTTATTTACATTGCCGAAACCAGCGCCTTGATGCCGGCCACGATGATATCGGTGTCGGTACCGGCACCCCAGGTCATGCTGCCATCCCCCAGGCAAGGCCCACATAGGAAGCTGCACGGGAGGTGGCCCTCGTCCAGGCTGTGCTCCGAGTAGCTTTCCAGATGGAAGTCCATCCCGGTGGCGCTCTGGATGGCGTTTGCCACGGCGTCCAGACGACCATTGCCCACCGAGGTGATGACCTTGCGCTGGCCGTTGAGGTCCAGCGTGACGGTGGCGGTGATGCCGTTGACCTGAGCGAAGTGTGCTTCGATGACATTGAGGGGGCTTGCGGCGGTTGAGGAAGGTGTCCTCGAAGATGTGCAGCACCTCTCCGGCACTCAGCTCCTTGTGGCTGTGGTCGGACACGCTCTTGACCTTGTAACCCAGAGCTTCGCGCATCTTGGGGGGCAGGTTGTAGCCGTAGTTCTGCTCCAGCACAAAGCCGATGCCGCCCTTACCGCTCTGGCTGTTGATACGGATGACGTCGGCGTCATAGGTACGGCCGATATCGTGGGGGCCATGGGGATATAGGGGCAGGTCCAGCGGTGCTCGCCGCGCTCTTTGCGGTAAGCCATGCCCTTGGCGATGGCGTCCTGGTGGCTGCCGGAAAACGCCGCAAACACCAGCTGACCGGCGTAGGGAGTGCGCTCATAAATATGCATCCGGGTCATGCGCTCATAAGTGTCGCAGATCTCCGGCATGTCCGAGAAGTCCAGTCTTGGGGTCCACCCATGGCTGTACAGGTTCATGGCCAGGGTCACGGCATCCACGTTGCCGGTGCGCTCGCCATTGCCGAACAGGCAGCACTCCACGCGCTGGGCACCTGCCAGCACCGCCAGCTCGGCGCAGGCCACGCCGGTGCCGCGGTCATTGTGGGGGTGGGTGGAGATGATGACGCTGTCACGGTACTTCAGGTGCTTGTCGCAGTACTCGATCTGGTTGGCATACACATGGGGCATGCTCATTTCCACGGTGACGGGCAGGTTGATGATCATGGGGCGGTCCGGCGTGGGCTGCATGATGTCCAGCACGGCGTTGCACACATCCACGGCGTAGTCCACCTCGGTGCCGGTGAAGCTCTCAGGGCTGTACTCGAAGAGGAAGTTGCCCTCGTAATCCTGGCTGAGCTGCTTGACCAGCTTGGCACCGTCGGTGGCGATCTTCTTGATCTCCTCCTTGCTCTTGTGGAACACCTGCTCCCGCTGGGCCACGGAGGTGGAGTTGTAGAAGTGGATCACCGCCCGGGGCGCACCCTTGACGGCCTCAAAGGTGCGGCGGATGATGTGGTCACGGCACTGGGTCAGCACCTGCACGGTCACGTCCTCCGGGATCATGTTCTTTTCGATCAGGGTCCGCAGAAACTCGTACTCGGTCTCGCTGGCAGCCGGGAAGCCCACCTCGATCTCCTTGAAGCCGATCTTCACCAGCATCTGGAAGAACTACAGTTTCTCCTCCAGGCCCATGGGCACGATCAGCGCCTGGTTGCCGTCACGCAGGTCCACACTGCACCAGGCAGGGGCCTTTTCAATGTGATCCTTCTTGACCCAGCTGTCATAGCCGGCAGGGACCGGGTAGTACCCCGGTGCGTATTTGGTGGCGTCCATCATCGTTTTGTCCTCCTGATACTTCTTACACTTTTTTATTTCAATCAAAACCCCGTCCGTCCGCGCTCTGGCGGGTCCAAACCCCCGATCAGGGGAGACGACGAGAGCCTGTAACGAAGCCCTTTCACAGGGCACGAGAGCCTGTGGTAGGGCACCCGTGGTACCACTCTCTTTGCTGCACCTTTTGTGGATGCAGCCACTTTGCACGATCGGCCCTTTGTGGCGAATCGCTGCCCTTGTAACGGTGGGCGTCCGTCAGAACCTACTGCATCGTTCGGCTCTGCCGCTCAGGGGCCAGTAACCGAGACCCCTGCACCCGCCTTGCACCACCCGGCGGCTCTCTGCACGCAGAAGAAAATCGTTTTATCCCCGTCAACGCATTTGTGCTTTTTTCCAAAGTGAGATAAGTTTAGCATGCTTTCCGGACCCTGTCAAGAAGATTGGCTCATCGGCAGGATGAAACAAATTCACAAATCCGTGGGCAGAATTTGCCGGAATTTACGAAGTACGTTTGTTAACAAACTGCTAAGTTTTTGGAAACATGCCCTCAAGCTGCTTGTTAAGCTGTTTTTGGCAGTGCTATACTATGATCAATGAGATGCAGACACACTCAGATACCGATATGAAGGAGGAAAAACCCTATGAAAGAAGTCAAACCTTCCAAAAAGCCGCTGGCGATCTACTACGCCATCGTGCTGCTGGTGCTGCTGGTGCTCAACCTTGTTTTTGTGCCCTGGCTCACCGAACGTCAGGTCAAAGAGGTGGACTACGGCACCTTCATGTCCATGACAGAAGAGAAACAGATCGGCCGGGTGGATATTGAGTCCAACCAGATCTTATTTACCGATAAAGGACGAGAAGCAGGTGTACAAGACCGGTCTCATGGATGACCCCGGCCTGACCGAGCGCCTGTATGACGCTGGTGCCGCCTTCCCAGCGAGATCGTGGAGCAGGGCTCTCCGGTGTTGAGCTTTTGATCTGGTTTGCCCTGCCCATCCTGCTGTTCAGCTTCATCGGCAACCAGATGAACAAAAAGCTCATGGAAAAGGCAGGCGGCGGCCCCGGAGCCATGATGTTTGGCGGCGCAGGCAAGTCCAACGCCAAGGTCTATGTGCAGTCCACCCACGGCATCCGCTTTGCGGATGTGGCCGGTGAGGATGAAGCCAAGGAGAACCTGCAGGAGATCGTGGACTACCTCCACGACCCCAGCAAGTATAAGGAGATCGGTGCATCTATGCCCAAGGGCATCCTGCTGGTAGGCCCTCCGGGCACCGGCAAGACCATGCTGGCCAAGGCTGTGGCCGGCGAGGCCAACGTGCCCTTCTTCTCCATGTCCGGCTCGGAATTTGTGGAGATGTTTGTGGGCATGGGTGCCACCAAGGTGCGTGACCTGTTCAAGCAGGCCAAGGAAAAGGCGCCCTGCATCGTGTTTATCGATGAGATCGACGCCATTGGCCAGAAGCGGAACAGCGGCTATCTCGGCGGCAACGACGAGCGGGAGCAGACCCTGAACCAGCTGCTGACGGAAATGGACGGCTTTGAGGGCAACACCGGGGTCATTATCCTGGCAGCCACCAACCGTCCGGAGTCTCTGGACCCCGCTCTGACCCGTCCCGGACGGTTCGACCGTCGGGTGCCGGTGGAGCTGCCGGACCTGAAGGGCCGGGAGGAGATTCTGAAAGTCCACGCCAAAAAGATCACACATGGCCCCGGGCGTGGATTTCAACACCGTGGCCCGGATGGCCTCCGGTGCTTCCGGCGCGGAACTTGCCAACATCGTCAACGAGGCAGCTCTGCGGGCGGTACGGGCCGGGCCGCAAGAGCGTGACCCAGGCAGACCTGGAGGAGAGCATCGAGGTGGTCATTGCAGGCTACCAGAAAAAGAATTCTATCCTCACCGACCAAGAAAAGCGCATCGTGGCGTACCACGAGATCGGCCATGCACTGGTGGCGGCGCTGCAATGCAACTCTGCCCCTGTGCAAAAGATCACCATTATCCCTCGCACCTCCGGCGCCCTGGGCTATACCATGCAGGTGGACGAGGGCAACCACTACCTGATGAACCAGACGGAGCTGGAAAACAAGATCGCCACGTTACCGGAGGCCGTGCCGCCGAGGAGTGGTGTTCGGCTCTGTTACCACCGGCGCGTCCAACGATATCGAGCAGGCCACCAAGCTTGCCCGGGCCATGCTCACCCGTTACGGCATGAGCAAAGAGTTCGACATGGTAGCTCTGGAGACGGTCACCAACCAGTATCTGGGCGGCGACACCTCGCTGGCCTGCTCGGCCCAGACCCAGCGGGAGATCGACCAGCGGGTCGTGGAGCTGGTAAAGGCCCAGCACGAAAAGGCCGTCAAGATCCTCACCGACAACCGCGCAAAGCTCGACGAGCTGGCGAAGTACCTTTATGAAAAGGAGACCATCACCGGCGAGGAATTCATGGCCATGCTGAACGGAGAAGAAAAAACTTGAATAATTTTTGCATTCCCTGCAATAATCCAGCCGCCGCATTCGTTTACAAGACAGATGCGGCGGTTTTGGGATTCAGACCCCCGCAGAAAAAACCATGGTTGCAAGAACATGAAAAACACAGCCGGACCCCGGCTGCAAAAACAGGAGGATTTTCTTATGAAACTGCAGAATCATAAATTTGCCCGTACCCTGGCTGCCGCTGCGGTGGCTACCTGTGCCGCCGCCATGCTCAGCGTAGGCGCATTTGCTGCCGACGTGGCCATTGGCGAAAAGGACCCCACCTACGGCGGCTACGGTGCCCCGGAAGGCCCTGCCATCCAGGGCAACATCATGCTCATCAGTGCCGACGGTGATGTGGCCGTTGGCGAAAGGACCCCACCTACGGCGGCTACGGTGCCCCGGAAGGCCCCCCATCCAGGGCAACATCATGCTCATTGGTGCCGACGGTGCTGAGAGCGACACCCTGAAAAGCTGAACTACAGCGTCAAGGGCCTGCTTGGCCGCCAGGTGCTGTACACCGCCCGGCAGAACGGCACGGTGCTGACCCTGGATGTGCCTGCCAGCGTGGCGACCTTCCGCTGCACCATGGAGGACCTGACCACCATGATGAACAACGGCATCAACACCCTGGTGTTCAAGACCGAAAAGACCTCCACCACCCTGAACCTGAGCCTGCTGACCGAGGGCTATGATGCTGACGCCAAGGTCAAACTGCACCAGTGCGGCAGCACCGTCCGCCTCAGCGTCAATGGCCGGGGCCGCCGGGATCTGCTGATCGGCCGCTGAGCCCCAGCCCCTGAAATTCCATAAGCATCCAAAAGCTCCCACTGCTACCGCTGCAGTGGGAGCTTTTCTGTTAAGTTTTTGAAAATTTGCCCGGCAGAGGGTGCAACCTTTGCCGGGTTGTGCTATAGTTAAAGTGGATAAAACTACATGGTTGCAAAGGAGAAAATGCCATGGATCATTTTGTGGAGTTTGAGGACGTCTGCAAATATTACCAGACCGGAAGTGTGAAGATCGCCGCCGCCGACCACATGAACTTTTATGTGGACAAGGGGAGTTCTGCATCATCGTAGGCCCCTCCGGTGCCGGCAAGACCACCTTGCTGAACATTCTGGGCGGCATGGACAGCTGCGATGAGGGCCATGTCTGGCTGGACGGCCGGGACGTGAGCCGCTTTTCAGAAAAGGCTCTTACCACCTACCGTCGGTACGACGTGGGCTTTGTGTTCCAGTTCTACAACCTGGTGCAGAACCTGACGGCGTTGGAAAACGTGGAGCTGGCCAGCGAGATCTGCCGGGACCCTCTGGACCCGGCCCAGACCCTGACCAGTGTGGGCCTGGGGGAGCGGCTGAACAACTTCCCGGCCCAGCTGTCCGGCGGCGAGCAGCAGCGGGTGTCCATTGCCCGGGCCCTGGCCAAAAACCCCAAGCTCCTGCTGTGCGACGAGCCCACCGGTGCCCTGGACTACAAGACCGGCAAACAGGTGCTGGGGCTTTTGCAGGAGACCTGCCGCAAGACCGGACGCACCGTCATCGTGATCACCCATAACACGGCCCTGACCGCCATGGCCGACCGTGTCATTCAGGTACGCAGTGGGCAGATCGTGTCCAACAAGGTCAACGAGCACCCGGTGCCAGTGGAAGAAATTGAGTGGTGAGTGCAGTGCAAAAAAGTTATCGCAAAAATATCCTCCGGGAGATGAAGGGCAACGCCAGCCGCATGGTGTCGCTGTTTGGCATCGTGGCCCTGGGGGTCATGATGCTGACAGGCCTCATGAGCATTGCCCCCAGTATGCGGAGCGCAGCCCAAAAATATTATGTGCAGCAAAATGTGTTTGACCTCCGGGTGCTGTCCACCCTGGGCCTTTCAGACCAGGACATTGCCGCCATTGCCGCCACCCCTGGGGTGGAGGCTGTGATGCCGGTAAAGACCCTGGACCTGGAGGCCAACTGGCAGGGCCAGGAGGAGCGCATCGTGGTGCAGCTGCAGGCCCTTCAGCAGGACCCGGCAGCGGACACCGACGCCAACATGAACCGTCTGGTGCTGCTCTCGGGCCGGATGCCCCAGGCCGCCAACGAGTGCGTGGTCCATGTAATGGGCTACCAGGCCGAGATCACCGAGGGCACCGTGCTGACCCTGCCGGAAGATACGGAGGGGACAAAACACAAGGAATATACGGTGGTGGGGCTGGTGCAGGACCCTCAGCACATCTCCACCGACAAAGAGAGCAGCACCGTGGGCAACGGTCAGCTGAACTACATCGCCTACGTGCTGGACGGGGAATTGACGGCGGATTACTACACTGCCTGTTATATCAAGGCGGAAAATGCCGGCCAGTACGATAATTATTCCCAGGAGTACCAGGAGGCGGTGGACCAGGTGGCGGATCGGCTGGAGCAGATCAGCACCGCCCAGTGTGTGCAGCGTCGGGAACAGCTTATCGACACCGCCAACCAGAAGCTGGCCGAGGCCCGTCAGACCTACGACGACCAGAAGGCCGAGGCCGAGCAGAAATTTGCCGAGGCGGAACAGCAGCTGGACGATGCCCAGAAGCAGCTGGATGACGCCAAGGCCCAGCTGGACGCAGGCGAAACGGAACTGGCCAAGCAGAAGGAAGCCCTGCCCGACACCATGCAGAACGGTGCCGACCAGCTGGTGGACGGCGAGGAACAGGTGCTGGAATTTGAGGAACAATTGCAGCAGATCCAGCTGCTGGTGAACCTGAAAAAGGTGGCAGACCCGCTGCTGACCTACGCCCAGACCGCCCTGGACAACGCCCAGAAAGCGCTGGACGAGGCGGAGCCTGCCGACGAGGAATACATCGAGCTGCGGGACGCCCTGGCCAAGGCCCAGGCTGCCTACGACAACATCAACGGCCAGCTCCAGGGCTACCAGGCCCAGCTGGATGAAGGCAAAAAAGCAGATGTACGCCCAGGGGCTCATCTCCTCCCCCAACCTGGACAACGACCAGCTGGTGGTGGAGGCCAAGGCCGCCCTGCGGCGGCTGAAGGTGCAGCTGCTGGAAGGCCAGCTGCAGCTTACCACCGGCACCGCCACGGCCTACAGTCAGTTTGAGGCGGCCCGGGCCCAGTTGGACGCCGGGTGGCAGGAGTATCAGGCCGGGGTGCAGCAGCTGGCAGACTCCCGTGCCGAGTATGAGACCCAAAGGCCGATGCCCAGCAAAAGCTGGACGAGGGCCTGCAGCAGCTCACTGACGCTGAGGAGCAGGTGAGCAAGATCAAAAGGGCGAGTGGTACGTGCTGGACCGCAACAGCACCCTGAGCTTTGTGACCTTTGAGCAGTACGCCGACCGGATGGATGCCATTGCCCGGGTGTTCCCGGTGTTCTTCTTCCTGGTGGCGGCCCTGGTGGCTACCACCACCATGACCCGTATGGTGGACGAGAACCGCCTCCAGATGGGCACCCTGAAGGCTCTGGGCTCCTCCAACGCCAGCATTGCAGGCAAGTACCTGTTCTATGCCCTTACCGCCAGCGTGCTGGGCAGCATGGCCGGCATGGTGGTGGGCTTTTTGGTGTTCCCCAGCATTATCTGGTACGCCTATCAGCTGATCTTCAGCCTGCCCACCTTCACCCTGCGGTTCTACCCGGGCATGGCAGCCGCCAGCATGGCCATCAGTGCCGCCGTCATCGGCCTGGCTACCTGGAGTGCCTGCCGCTCCAGCCTGAAGGAAAAAGTGCAGCACTGCTGCTGCCCCGGGCTCCCGTGGCAGGCAAGCGCATCTTCCTGGAGTACATCACCCCTCTGTGGAAGCGCATGAGCTTCTCCCAAAAGACCACCGCCCGGAACCTGTTCCGCTACAAGAAGCGGTTCTTTATGACGGTGCTGGGTGTGGCAGGCTGTACGGCCCTGCTGCTCATCGGCTTTGGCCTCCAGGACTCCCTGCTGCCCATCGTCACCAAGCAGTCCACGGAGCTGTCCCACAACGACCTGACCGTCACCCTCAGCGACCCTGCCGCCTTTACGGTGGAAAAGGGCCTCACCGATGCCCTGGAGGGGGCCAGGTGGAGAACTGGGCGGCGGTGTACAGCAAGTCTGTGACCATCTACAATGCCGACGGAGAAAGTGCCGGCGTCAGCGTGGTGGGAGCCCAGACCGACAGCCAGCTGAGCCGCTATGTGACCTTCCGCACCCGGCAGGGCCACAAGGCCATCCCCTTTGAAAAGGACAGCGTGGTGCTGACAGAAAAGACCGCCCTGAACCTGGGGGTGGAGCCGGGAGACTCCATCTGGGTGGAGAACCCTGACGGAGAACGGGTGGAAATGACCCTGACCGGCGTGACGGAAAACTATATGTTCACCCGGCTGTATGTGTCCAATGCCCAGCTGCAGACCCTGCTGGACACCCAGGATATCCCCTGGAACACGGTGTACGCCCAGACCCGCTGCGACAGTGCCGCCGACCGCAACACCATGCGGGAGACCCTGCTGGCCTGCAACTATGTGACCGGAGCCTCCTTTACAGAGGATGCCACCTCCATGTTCGACAACCTCATCGTGAGTCTGAACTCGGTGGTGGTGCTGATCATCGTGTGTGCTGCGGCCCTAGCGGCGGTGGTGCTGTATAACCTGATCAGCGTGAACCTGGCAGAGCGCAAAAAGGAACTGGCCACCATCAAGGTGCTGGGCTTCTATGATAAGGAAGTGTACCGCTACATCTTCCGGGAGATCGACCTGCTGGCTCTCATGGGCTCTTGCGTGGGCCTGCTGCTGGGCATCCCCCTGCATCAGTTCATCATCCGCACGGTGGAAATGGACCAGCTCATGTTCATCCGGACCATTGCCCCCACAGCTATCTGCTGAGCGTGGCCCTGACCATGATCTTTACCCTGGCAGTCTGCTTTGTCATGCGGCGGCATGTGAAGAAGATCAGCATGGTGGAGAGCATGAAGGCACCGGAATAAGAAACGTCAGGGTTCATAAAAAGATTCACGGATGCACAACACTTTTTGCCGAAATTCTCTGGTAAGATAGAATCACCGGAAGGGAACGCCGCAAATCCCTTCTCCGGGACAACATGATTCCTCCTTTTCCAAACCAAATACCGTAAAAAAGCACCGCGCAACGGGAAGTAGACCCGTTGCGCGGTGCTTTTTGCGTGCCGGAAAATGGCAGAAAAAAGGCTGCTGCACTTGTTTTATGCAGCAGCTTTTTCAGGTCTGTGTCAGGAGGCCGGCAAAAACTGCAAGGTGACCGCCTCAGCGGCAAGGGCGTCGGCCTGCTCCCGGGTCAGCTTTTTGCACCCGACCATCCGGTTGAGCACCACCTGCATCCGCTTGACGGCCAGGTCCGGGCTGCTGTTGGGCGAGTAGGGCGATGGAGCATTGGGCAGGCCCGCCAGCATCACGGCTTCGGCGTCGGTGAGCTGCAGCGGCGTTTTGCCAAAGTAGCCCTGCGCGGCTTCGCCGATGCCGTAGTGCCCGCTGCCGAAATAGATGGTGTTGACGTACATTTCAAAGATCTGTTCCTTGTTGTACTGCTTCTCAATGGCGAGGGCGGCGAACATCTCCGCCGCCTTGCGGGCCAGATGCTTTTCCTGAGTGAACAGGGTGTTCTTGGCCAGCTGCTGGGTGATGGTGCTGCCGCCCTCGGCAAAGCTGCCGGTGCGCAGGTCGGTCACCAGTGCCCGGGCAATGGACACCGGGTCCACACCCTTGTGGTGGGTGAAGCGGGAATCCTCCGCCGAGATCACGGCGTTGATGTAGGTCTGGGGCAGCTGGGCATAGGGAACGAACCCCTCGCGGGACGAAATGCTGCTGTACAGGGTATCAATGGGGGTGACCTGGATGGCGCTCTCATAGAGTTTGTGGCCTGTGACGGCAAAGTACCCGCCCGCTGCCACGAGGACCAGCAGGGCAAGCAGCAGCACCGTGAGCAGCAGCTGCCGGAGAAAACGAAAAACGGTATGCATGGTGTGCTCCTTTCCGGGCGGTGGCCCGAATGACTGTATCATAAACGATTTTGGCCGGTTTGACAAGGGTCATTCCGGTCTTATTATAAGGTGCAGATTTTGCCGTTTTGTGACCAGAGCATGAATTTGTGCCGGTGTACGCCGTCGGACGGGCCGGAAAATCAAGCAAAGTAATACTCTTGACCGGAATGCACAAGGCACGGCACCGCGCAGCGGCCGTTCATCATGCACAAAATGCAAAATTGAAAAAAATGGAATTAACCTATTGACAAACTGGGTATTATGGGATATAATGCGAACAACAAATCCACAAACCTTGTGGGGAATTGAAATGGAGATTCCCGGGTTTGTAGAGGAGTGGGAAAAAGCCGGAAAGGAGGGCACGAAGATGAAACTGATCTGGAACGAGCTGCTGCATGCAAACTTCCGCTGTGGGCGAATGTGTGGGGAACGGGCAGAAGAATTCACCGTGACCTGTACGATGCCCTCCTGTGCACGAATGTGTACGCCGATGGAGCGTTGAACAGAAGCAAACGGAAATGATTTGCCCGGTACGCTGGAACTTGAGTGCGTATCGGGTTTTTTGTATCAGGAAATTATACTAAAAGTTTAATGAAAGAGGTATACTACAATGTCTGACTATAAATTTGAGACCCTTCAGCTGCATGTTGGCCAGGAGCAGGCCGATCCCGCTACCGATTCCCGCGCGGTGCCCATTTACCAGACCACTTCCTACGTCTTCCGCAACAGCCAGCATGCCGCTGACCGCTTCGGCCTGGCTGACGCGGGCAACATCTACGGCCGCCTGACCAACTCCACCCAGGACGTTTTCGAGAAGCGCATCGCAGCCCTGGAGGGCGGCGTGGCGGCTCTGGCTACCGCTTCCGGTGCTGCTGCCATCACCTACACCATCGAAGCTCTGGCACAGGCCGGGGACCACATCGTGGCCCAAAAGACCATCTACGGCGGCAGCTATAACCTGCTGGCCCACACCCTGCCCCAGTACGGCATATCCACCACCTTCGTCAACGCCCATGATCTGGCCGAGGTGGAGAACGCCATCCAGCCCAACACCAAGGCAATCTATCTGGAAACTCTGGGCAACCCCAACAGTGATATCCCCGATATCGATGCCATCTCTGCCATCGCGCACAAGCACGGCCTGCCGCTGGTCATCGATAACACCTTCGGCACCCCGTACCTGATCCGTCCCATCGAGCACGGCGCTGACATCGTGGTGCACTCCGCCACCAAATTCATCGGCGGCCACGGCACCACCCTGGGCGGCATCATCGTGGACAGCGGCAAGTTCGACTGGAAGGCAAGCGGCAAGTTCGGCAACATTGCTGACCCCAACCCCAGCTACCACGGCGTTTCCTTTGCCGATGCAGCAGCCCCCGCTGCCTTTGTCACCTACATCCGTGCCATCCTGCTGCGTGACACCGGCGCAACCATTTCTCCGTTCAACGCCTTCCTGCTGCTGCAGGGCACCGAGACCCTGAGCCTGCGCATCGAGCGCCATGTGGAGAACACCAAGAAGGTCGTGGAGTTCCTGGCCAACCATCCGCAGGTGGAAAAGGTCAACCACCCCTCTCTGCCGGATCACCCGGATCACGCCCTGTATGAGAAGTATTTCCCGAACGGCGGCGCTTCCATCTTCACGTTCAACATCAAGGGCGGCCGTGAAGAAGCCTTCAAGTTTATCGATAACCTGAAGGTGTTCTCTCTGCTCGCAAACGTCGCAGACGTGAAGTCTCTCGTTATCCACCCGGCTTCCACCACCCACAGCCAGCTGAACGATGAAGAGCTGGCCGAGCAGCAGGTACACGATGATCACCGGCAGGATGGCGATAGCTACCATCATATAAACCGTGCCCATATCGAAACTTCAGGAAATCAGCACTGCGGAGCTGTGCGATGAGGATGGGCAGGGTCTTTTTATCGGCGCTGTCCAGCACCAGAGCGGGGATGAAGTAGTTGTTCCAGCTGGCCACGAACGAGAAGATGGCCTGCACTGCCAGAGCCGGGCTTCATGATGGGGAGCACGATCTTGTTAAACGTGTAGAACTCGCCCGCGCCGTCCATGCGGGCGGCTTCCACGATCTCCATGGGGAGGCTGGCGTCCAGATACTGCTTCATGAAGAAGAACACCGTGGGCGCTGCGATGCTGGGAAGGATCAGCGGGACAAAGCTGTTCTTCAGCCCCATCTTGGTGATGAGCTGGAGGAAGCCCAGCGCCGACACCTGCGTCGGCATGGTCATGATGAGCAGGATGATGGCGAACGCCGCTTTCTTGAATTTGAAGTTGTAGGCGTAGATGCCGTAGGCCGTCAGGGCCGAAAAGTAGACGCTGAGGGCCGCCGAGCAGGCCGAAACGATGAGGCTGTTGCGGATACCCGTCAACACCGGGATATTGGCATCAGCCAGCACGTTTTTAAAATTCGTCACCAGGGACTTGCCCGGCAGCAGGGAGAATCCCTTCTGGATCTCGAAATGGGTACGGGTGGAGTTGATGACCAGAATGTAGAAGAAGAACAGACACAGAAAGCTGATGAGCACCAGCACCAGATAGCACCAGGCGCGGCGTGCCGCCAGTGTTGCTTTTTCCGACTGCGTTTTCGGAGTGTGTGCCATATTCACTTGCCCCCTTTAGCTGCTGCCTTCCGGGCAGCTTTCAATTCCCTGCGCTGGGCGCGGGTCAAGCCGTCATCCTCCCGGGTGAGGGAGAAATAGACCACCACGCAGAGCACCGCGCAGACGAGGAACAGCACCACCGAGACGGCACCGGCCATGCCATAGTTCTTGCTGAACAGATGGTTGTTCAGGTACATGATCATGGTGGTGGAAGTGCGGTCCGGGCCGCCCTTGCCGTTGGTGAGGATCTGCGGCACGTCAAACATCTGTAGACCGCCGATCATCGAGGTGATCATCACATACACGAGAATGGGCCGGATGAGGGGAATGGTGATCTTCCAGAACATCTGGTTCGGGGTGCAGCCATCCAGCTCGGCTGCTTCATACAGGGTGGGGTCCACACCCATGATGGCCGCCATGAGCATGATGGTGGTGTTGCCGAACCACATGAGGAAGTTCATCAGGCCGATGAGTCCCCGGTTGCCCCACACGGTGTTCAAAAAGCTGATGGGTGCATCGATCCAGCCCATGCTCTTCAGCACCGCGTTGACCGGGCCATTGTCCGAGAACAGCGCAAAGAACAGCATGGCAAATGCCGAGGCCATGATCAGGTTGGGCATGTAGATGACCGTCTTGAAGAACGTCTGGCCTTTCAGCTTGAGGCGCAGGTCGGTGAACCAGGCTGCCAGCAGCAGCGAGACGGCGATCTGCGGGATAAAGCCGATGATCCACAGCAGGATGGTGTTGCCAAAGTACTTGGGAAGGTCGGTGGTAAACAGGGTAATGTAGTTTTTCAGGCCTACAAAGTTCGGGCCAATGATCTTCAGGCCGCTGCGGTAATATTCAAAAAAGCTGTAATAGACCGTGGAGGCCAGCGGGATGAGCTGGAACACCGCAAAGGCGATGAAAAACGGGGCGATGAAAAGATAGCCCCATTTGGCGTAGCTGATCGACCCTTTCTTTTTTTTTTTCTCCCATAGGATCGCCTCCTGTTATCTGTCCAGAAAAGCAAAGGGGCGGGCGAGATATGCCGCCCGCCCCTCTGTATTCACTTTTTCCGTGTCAGCGAATTGGGTCATGCCGCAATCATGCCGGCCAGACCACATCGGTCAACTCGGGGTACTTCTCCTTGATGGCGGTCTCGAAGTTTGCCTTTGCGGTATCCTCATCCACGTTGCCGGTGAAGTAGTCCTTGAATGCGGTCTGGAAGCTCTCGTTCAGGCCCTGATCGTAGGGACCTGCGTTGGACATATCGATCTTCTTGGCTGCCTCAGCAAACAGGGCAATATGGTTCTGGCCGCCAAGGAAGTCGGAGCTTGTAATCGCTGGCCGCAATCTCTTCCATGGCCTTCTCGTTGTTGGTGTAGTCCTGGGTATCCAGCGTGATCTGCTTCATGATGGCTTCGTCGCAGGTCAGCTTCTGCATCACGTCCCGGATGATCTCGATGTTGTCAGTTCCGGCTGCGGCGCAGATCCATGTGCCGCCCCAGTAATACGGCTGCGGGCCTTCGCAGACGGCGTAGTCGCCGTAGATGCCGTTGCCCGCTTCGGCTTTGCCGCCCTCAGCGACCGGGGTCTCCAGAGAGTTGCCCAGCAGGGTGAAGTTGATGCCCCATGTGGAGTAGAAGAAGCCGAACACCTTGCCGGCGGGGCCCTGATCGGCCGCCCACTGGCTGTCCCACAGGCTGGACTTGTTGTTGTAGCCCTTGTCGGTGTACTCCTTGGTCTGTTCCACCCACTTCATGATGTTCTCGTCCACGGTGACGGTGGTGCCGTCCACCCAGGGAGCTGCCACGTTGTTGGAGAACGTACGGTAAGCATCGTCAAAACCGGAGAGCATCTTGTAGCCCTTGGCAGAGGCCTGTGCGGCCACATCGTTGAACTTATCCCAGTCAGACAGGTGGGCCTGCACTTCGGTGGGGTCGTCGGTGCCCAGAACATCCTTGGCGATGCTGCGGCGGTAGGCGAACAGGCCCGGGGTCGCCTGCCAGGTGGTGCCGCGCTGGCTGCCGTCGACGCTGACGATGTCCTTGGTGTACTGGTACTGGCCGGCCAGGTCAGAGTCGGTCAGGCCGATGTCTGCCTTGACGTCCAGAACATAATCGGAATCCACATACTTCAGGGCGTAATCAGCCTCGATCAGGAAGATGTCGATCTTATCGTCATCGGCAGCGGAATCCTGTCTCAGCAGGGCCTCATCCAGCTTGTTCTGGTAGTTGTTGTTCTCGTTGGCGTTGATGGTCCACTTGACGACGGTGCCGTCGTTCAGGGTGGTGGTGGACTTATCGGCCGCGATCTCCTTGACCTCGGGGTAATAATCGTTGAAACGGCTCTGGAACTCATCGTTCCAGCACCAGATGTTCAGGACCTTGCCGCCGGCGGCAGGAGCCTCGGAAGCGGCTGCGGAAGAAGCGGGAGCAGCACTGGAAGCGGGAGCCGTGCTGGAAGAAGAACCGCCATGCAGTCAGAGCAGCCGAAATGGTAACAGCGCCGGAAGCGAGCAGGAAATTACGACGAGAGATCTTTTTCATAAGAGTAAACCTCCTTCAACGGTTTCTTATGGTTTGGATTCCATTTTCTGAGATTTTTTCAAAGCTTGGAACGCCCAAAGCTTCCAGGAACAACGTTAAATGTGTTTGACGGAGCGGCCTGTCAGCAGTTTGCCGGTCACCAGCACCTGTTCCGCCAGGGTGATGCGGGGATGCTCGACCATCTGGATCAGCTTGTCGGCTGCCGTCCGGCCCAGCATGGTGGTGTCCTGCTGGTAAGTCACCAGCTCGGGCTTGACCACCCGCGAGAGGTAGATGCCATCGTAGCCCATCACCGAGATATCGTCCGGGATGCTCAGCCCCGCCTCCGCAATGGCGTTGTAGCCGCCCAGCGCGGAGAAATCATCGGGGAAGAGGATGCAGGTGGGCCGCTGCGGAAGCGACAGCAGGGATTTGGTCTCCTCCGCACAGCGGTCCGCGTCGTGGTAAACGCCCTCCCGCACATAAGCATCCGGGATCTCGAGCCCCAGCTCGGCGCAGGTCTTGTAAAAACCGGCCAGGCGGTTCTCGGTCACGGCGGTCCGTTCGCCGTGGATGAACGCGATCCTCCGGTGGCCATTGGCGTAAGCGCAGCGCACCAACGCCTGTAAACCGTTTACGTTATCGGAAAGGATCGCCATCCGGTTGTTGAACACATGATCGATGGTGACCACAGGGACATCGCTGTTGACCAGCTCCACCACCTGGGGGTCGTAGAAGTCCACACAGGCGATCACCACGCCGTCCACACCGCGGTAATGGCAGTGCTCCAGATAGGTCATCGTTTTGCCGCCCAGGTTGCGGTTGATAAAGGTGATATCGTAGCCCAGCCGCTCCACCCGGACTTTGAAACTGTCCAGCACGGCGGAGAAATATTCGTGGCCCAGGCCGCTCTGGCGTTCGTCCACAAACAGAACGCCGAGGTTATAAGTACGGTTAGTCTTCATGGAGCGGGCCGCCATGTTGGGCACATAGCCCAGCCGCTCGGCTGCTTCACGGACGCGGGCCCGGGTGGCATCGGAGATATCGTGCTGGCCGTTGAGCGCCTTGCTCACGGTGGCTACCGAGACCCGCACTCCCGTGCCAGATCTTTCAGGGATGACATTTGGGTCGTCCTCCTCCCGAGGAACTTTTTTCAAGGTTCGGCTTTGCAGGAAGCCTAAAATCGTTTTCGTAACCTCATAATAGCGCAATTCATCCCAAAAATCAAGAATCAGAGCAAAACTTTTAGCGTTATTTACTTCTTTTTCAGCAGTTTGCGTGATTTACAGCTCTCGGAATTGTGCATCCCGCGCCATTTTCGGTCAGTTTCGTTCATTTCCGAACATTTTTTCGTTCTTGTTTTCGTTCCGAGGGCGGTTTCTAATATTACTTATAAATGGGTTTTCGGCTTGCGTGGTTTCCCCGGCCAGGCAGCACTTTTCTTGCGTAACAACAACGTGCCGATGGACAACGGGGGACGCTACTTCTACATCAATGAAGGCGGCAACGTATGGTCTCCCACCTGGAAGCCCTGCAAGACTGCACTCGACAGTTACGAGTGTCGCCACGGCATGAGCTACACCCGCATCACCGGATCCAAAGACGGCATCGAAGCCAGCCTGCTCTTCTTCGTCCCACTGAAGACCTGGGGAGAGGTGCAGAAGCTGACCTTGCGGAATACTTCTGCCAAAGTGAGAAAACTCAAACTATTCTCCTTTGCCGAATGGTGCTTGTGGAATGCCGCTACGGACATGGAGAACTTCCAGCGTAACTTCTCCACGGGAGAGGTGGAAGTGGACGGGTCTGTCATCTACCACAAGACGGAATACAAGGAACGCCGCAATCACTACGCCTTCTACAGTGTCAATACACCCGTAGACGGTTTCGATACCGACCGCGAAACATTCGTGGGACTCTACAACGAGTTTGCCGACCCGGAACGGGTAGTAGAAGGCAGACCGGGCAACAGCATTGCCCACGGTTGGAGTCCCATCGCCTCGCACTATCTGGAAGTAGAACTGCAACCCGGCGAAAGCCGCGACTTCATCTTCCTGCTGGGCTATGTGGAAAACAAGCAGGAGGCAAAGTTCGAGGAACGTGAAGAATCTCTGCATGAAGCGTTCAAGCAGAGTGTACCCTCTTCACCTATTATAAATAAGGTAAAGGCTAAGGCGATGATTTCGGCCTTCGACACTACCGCCAAAGTAGATGCCGCCTTTGCCGAGCTGAAAGCCTACTGGGACCGCCTGCTGGACATCTACGTCGTGAAGACCGACGAAGAAAAGTTGGACCGCATGGTGAACATCTGGAACCAGTATCAGTGTATGATTACCTTCAACATGTCTCGCTCCGCCTCTTTCTTCGAAAGCGGCATCGGTCGTGGAATGGGCTTCCGCGACTCCAACCAGGACCTCGTGGGCTTCGTGCATCAGATACCGGAACGAGCCCGCGAACGAATCATCGACATAGCTTCTACCCAATTCCCCGACGGAGGATGCTACCACCAATACCAACCGCTGACCAAACGCGGCAACAACGACATCGGCGGCGGCTTCAACGATGACCCCATGTGGCTTATCTTCGGTACGGTGGCATACATCAAGGAATCGGGAGACTTCAGTATCCTGGATGAGCCCGTCCCCTTCGACAACAAAGAAGGTTCGGAAGTGTCTCTGTTCGAGCACCTGCGCGTCTCCTTCAACCACGTCATCGAGAACCTCGGCCCCCACATGTTGCCCCTCATCGGCCGTGCCGACTGGAACGACTGCCTGAACCTGAACTGCTTCTCCTGGGATCCGAATGAATCCTTCCAGACCACGGAAAACCAGACGGAAGGCAGCCAGGCAGAATCGCTGATGATTGCCGGCTTGTTCGTGGTATGCGGACGCGACTACGTGGAGCTGTGCCGCCGCCTGGGTAAAGACGACGAAGCAAACAGAGCGCAAACCTACATAGACAATATGGTGGAAGCCGTAAAAAAACACGGCTGGGACGGAGACTGGTATCTGCGCGCCTACGATTACTTCGGCCACAAGGTAGGCTCCAAAGAGAACGAAGAAGGACAAATCTTCATCGAATCGCAAGGCTGGTGCACCATGGCAGGCATCGGACTGGAAGAAGGCATGGTAAAAAAAGCGCTGGACTCCGTAAAGGAACGCCTGGACTGCGAGCACGGTATTGTACTCAACAATCCACCCTTCACCCGCTATGTTGTGGAGTATGGGAAATTCATCGCACGGAGCCCTCTACGTCTACAGCCAGATGGTGGCCGGGAAAGACGCCCCCACCTTTGGCGAGGCGAAGAACAGCTGGCTGACTGGAACGGCTGCCTGGACGTTCTTCAACGTGAGCCAGTATCTCCTTGGCATCCAACCCACGCTGGACGGCCTCAAGATCGACCCCTGCATCCCCCACACCCTCAAGGGCTATACCGTCACCCGCCGCTACCGGGTGCCACCTACCACATCCGGGTGGAGAACCCGAGCGCGGTCCAGAAAGGCGTCGCCGCCGTGGTCTATGACGGCAAACCGCTGGAAAGCAATCGTTTGCCCATTGCCTCCCCCGGCACCACGGTGGAAGTAACCGTGACCATGGGCTGAGCATCATTCCCCTGTAGACGCGGAAATCCCCCGACAGCTGTCGGGGGATGCTTGTAAAGCAGTTATTTTGAAAAAGTCAGAAACCCATAGTTTTCAAAAAGCGGCGTGGCTTCGGTTACGCCGTTCTTTTTTCACCTAAGTTTACAAAAGAAAATCGAATATTTATCAATGAACATTTTTGTAAAACGATTCATTATAAGCATTGCAGTCGTGATATACTTTAAGATTAAGTCGTGATTATAATGTTCTCTACTAGAAAATCACATAACTTTATGGCATAATACAAAAACAACCTTTAGGAGGGATTTTTTATGGACGAAAATTATGTATATGAGCAAGTTGCATATCTTTCCAATATTGCATGTCAACGCATGAACGATTTTTCCACTCAGATTTTAAGAACACGGGGCGGACGCATCGGTAGTGGCATGGGTGCTCTTCTTGAAGCACTTTGGGGGATATATGATGAATCAGATTATTTCGCAAGAAAATAGTTTAGATTGTGAAATAGCATGGTTTCCCAATAATCAGTACAACGATTTTTCTTGTATTAGACGTGACGAAGTATGGGATGCCACTTCACGCACAGGTGAATATTTTCGTATTGAAGCCAAAAGCATGAATATTGGAGCTGATGAATCCAAAGCCCATTTTGCGGCATTGGATAGTGAAATCGAACCAAACGATGCTCTACTGATTTTGGTTTGGGAGTGGAGAAAAATCGACGATTTCCATTTTTCTCCAATTGTCATAGACAGCTTTTTCGATCGGGCAAAAGGTGTTGCTGCACTGCGAGATGCACTTCATATCGCACGTGGCGGCTCTTTGTTGATTCCACTCATTGTCCAGATGGATGTTTGCCTTACTGTTGCACACATAATGGCGAACCGCTAAATGCCGCCGGAAAGCGGGAACGCTTACGTGGTCCCAATACCACTAGGCGCTTCGTCAAATGTTTCATACGCCTCAAACTTTGGTGGATTAGTTAGAATGCTTAAGACCGATAGCCAAAAAGGCAAGAAACGTTTTCAGAAACATGCGCAGACAGAATGCTGTCGCCGATCATTATATTTCCTTTATCCATACAAATTTTCCGAACGAGGAAAAGAATCATTATACTATCGCAGAATTAAGAGAGACAGCTCTCAGACTAGGTATCGATGTTCATAGCGGAGATAAAGATTCCCTATACCATGCAATTCGTTCTGTGGAGGGCTATCAGACTATACTTAAAAATATATAACTTTTAAAGTGGCAAACATTTTTATCGTTGTCGCTGTTTTATCTGTAAGCATCCGAAAGATATTTATCTATCTCCATTGGAATTTCTTGTGCGCGTCTAATGTGTTCTTCCAATTCTTCTCGTTTTCTTAAAATCTTACTGGATATTTCATTTTGTTTTTCAATTGATGGGATAGGCAAGGCTATTTGCTTAAGATCTGCCACCGCAACGCGCGGCAGCGCAGCACCTTTGATCAAACCCACAATTCTTCGATTAATCGCTTCCGTTCTAAGCAATTCCGTAAGGTAAACAGGATCAACTTTTTCTAATATCGGTGATAAAACAATAATCTCTGTCGTACACACGCCTTTCTCAAAATAATCATTGTAGTACACTTTATTTAGAGTCGGGCGAAGTCTTCCATAAAGAATATCGTCTTTATAAAAACGCTTACATGTCGATTTTATTTGTTCGCCATTCTTTGGCATAAACGAAACAATTCGACCTGTTTTTGCCTCGATATTTTCCAATCCAATATAATTAACATTTTTGTCTTCAGCGGTCAAGTTTACACTCTCTCGTCGTTCAGAAACCAGCTTTTCAAGCTTGACAAGTTTGAATTCGTCATTCGTGTTCATTTCTTCTTTGGGGAAAAAGAATTGAACACTCCATACATTTTTCAAAAACAGCTCATTGCTGGAAACAGTGTTTGTAATCATTACCACCCTCCTCATCAATAAAAGACTTAAAAGCTTTTGGACATCAAGCCAGTCTGGAGATTGTGTATCATTTCCTTTACTATCAAAACCGATGTCTTCAATAACACCAGTAAAAACTTTATAATCATTCAATGTTTTTGTTTTTGTGGCTATCAATATGCTCGTTTTTATATTAGCTCCAAAAGGTGTAAATGTTGATAGCGGAAGACTTATAATTCCTCTTATTTTAACATTCCTTTGCAGCCAATTCCGTACATACGCATAAGATTTGTTGACAAAAATACTTTCGGGTAAAACGATAGCCATTCTCCCGCCCTCTCTTAGTAACTGTACCGAGCGCTCCAGACCAATCACTTCAAGAGGGACTTTTGTTTTTTCTTTCAATAATTCAAAATCGCCTAAATATGAATATGATTCTTTTGCAAAACAGACCCAAAAGGAGGATTTGTCATAACAATCTCAAAAGAGTTGCTTGCCAAGTCTGTATACGAATCAAAAGGGAGTAAAGCGTCTGTACAGCGAATGTTAGAATGTCCGTCACCATGAAGTCTCATGTCTGTCATCGCAATCCGAACCATTCTCTCACTTTTCTCGATGCCATGCAACTTATAAAAAACAAACTCGTTCTTTGCTTTTTCATTCCGAGCAGATGGGAGAACATATGATAATGATTCTGTTAAAAAATGGGCTGATCCCGAAATGGATCAATAATTAAATCGGATAGACTCGGTGCCATGCAGAAAACAATAAACCGTATTACTTGCAACGGTGTAAAGTACTGCCCCATGCCAGCTCGAGTTGTGGGTTTGTACACATTTTGAAATGCCCTAGCTTTAAAATCAATGTCTGCACTCGAAAAATTGTATTTCGCAAATAATTGTCCCGTCTTTGCGATCGCATTGGAGGAAATAAAGAGCGGCTCGTCAAAAACTCCTCTTGAACGCTTATACCCAGGTATTTTTAAAGCGTATACACGCATGTCATATTCATTTGCCGTACTATACAGGTATCTAATGCTAGCAGCATACTCTTCAGCATTTCCAGTAGCCATCGAAAAAACATTTAAACCAGATTCTTCATCATACATCTTTGCGTAGATCAACTTGCAAAGTTCATCTAATGCTTCATCCGGATGCAGGCCATCTAAATCACGTAAGAAAGAATGAGCTTCAAAAAACATTTTCAAAGTGGTTACTTTCAATTTTCGTAGGTTGCATACTTTTAAACGTTCTACTAAAGTATGGCACCATATCTTTTAGAAGTATATCCTGCCTGTTTTTAAATTTTTAGAATAGCACCTGAACTTTCCATCGTTGCAAACTAATAAAAGCGAGCAATGTTCATCGCCCTCTTGTTTTGTTTTCTCATATATAGAAGAAATATCGCTGCTATCTTCACCATCAACCTTATATGCAATGAGAAACACTGCACCATTAGGTGAATACAATCTGAGTTTCTCTACGTCTTTCCATGATGAACTGTCCTGTCGTATTTGATCAAGTGAATATCCATATTCATTCAAAAAACGCTTCATAGTTAACCCCTTTGCAGAAAAAGACTTGTTGTCATTTATTTTATGACTGTCTGTCACTCATGTCAATATATATCCTCATTAATCTTCTTTTTTTGACATTTGATGATATTTGCAAAGTAGTATTTCTATTTAAAATGAATAGAAGTTAACCATTGTGTTTTTTCAATGTGCAGCAAATTTATATAATGTAAATTGTTCTATACCGAGGTCAAACAGACTCGTACCCAGTCAACTCAAATACGATATAAACTTTTTCATCATTTTTAAATCGAATTTCTTTCATAAAAATAAGTGGCACCCGGTTGTTAATCCAGGTACCACTTATTTAATCGCCCTAAAAATCCTGTAAAAATATTAAATCTTCATTTTTACTGTTGTATTACGTGTTCCATTCCGCCTCGCGGCTGGCTTTCATCCGCTTTTTTATCCGCATACATGGCGTCATCCGCCTGCCGGAACACCTGTGCTGGAATCGGGTCAGGCTGGTCCTCGCTCCAGGCAAGGCCCAGCGCTGCCGAGACGGGGAACTCGCTCCCCGCGTCCGCCGCCGCGACCTCTTCCCGGATGCGGTCGGCGCAGGCCAGCAAAGCTTCCCGGCTCCCATTCAGGCTGACCACCAATTCATCCCCGCCAATGCGGTAGCAGTTTCCTTTTTCTGCCGCCGCCCGCTGCAGGCACTGCGCCACCCGGTTGATGAGGGCGTCGCCTTTGGGGTGGCCGAGGGTGTCGTTCACCTTTTTCAGGTCGTTCACATCCACCATGATGTAGCCAAACGGAGCGGCAGACTGTTTGGTCTCCTGAGTCTCCCGGACAAAGGCAGCCCGGTTGCCAAGGCCCGTCAGCACATCCCGATACGCCAGTTTTGCGTACACAGCCATGTTGGCGTTCTCATTGATCTGTTCCAGAACGCGCTGCCCGGCCGTCTCAGCCAGCAGCAGGATGAACCCGAAGATGCCCAGCATATACACCGGGGAATATGGAAGTGAGCTGTCCAGATAGTAAATTGTGATTGCCAAAATGCTGCATACGGCAAACAGCACATATCCGGCCATGACACGGCCCAGCGCCTTGTTTTTGCCGCGGCGCATCTCTCGGAACCCGTGGTACAAAATCAGGGCGATGGTCACCGTCATGAGCAGATGTTCCGCCATGACCAGCACATTCAGGTAAGGCAGGCTGAAGATAAAGTTTGCCATCAGGAGCAGCAGCAGCCCGGAATAGAACGCCTGCAGGATTTCCAGCATCCGCCGTTTTTCGGGCAGAACTCCTATGGTAAACTGCAACAGCGGCAGGTAGAGCGCGTGGAACGAAAGATAGGAGATCAGCCCCACCAAACCCGCTTTCTGGCTTACCAGCAGCAGAATTTTAGAATCGGTCAGCACCCAGACCCCGGTCAGCAGGATGTAGGCGCCCAGACTGTAAACGCTGCCGTAAAAATTGCCGAAATGCTGGCGCTGCATACAGTAGGCCGCCAGCAGGCAGGCAATGCCCAGTACCAGCGCAAAACCGCTGAACAGCACGGCATACAGGTTCTCCCGCAGGATCATCCACTGGATGCCGCTCCGGCTGCCAAAATACACCTGGGATTGCAGGACGGCACTCTCTGCACCACTGCCGGGAGCGCAGTCCAGGAAGCGCACCGTCAGCTCCTGCCCCGGCGGCAGCCGGAACAGATGGAACGCGCCGTTCCGCTCACTGGAAGCCGTATAAACGGCATTCCCGTCCACAAGGACCTGATATTTCTGCCATGCGGAGCGGAGGAGGATGGTGGGTTCGTCCCTCGCCGCGTCCATGGGGTAGGAGAACTCCATGGCGTCCGCGGTACGGGCCCAGCTGCCTGCGGCAGGCTCCGCGCCGCCCCAGTTGATCTTTTTTTTCCGGTGCGGTCTCGCCCACTGCACTGGAATAGATGGCAATGGCCATCCCAATGAGCAGCAGCGCCCACAGAAATCTTCGGAACTGTTTCATATCTTCTCTGTTTTATACACTGCCCGCGGTGTCATTGCCGGAGGCGTCCTGCTCCGTCTGGCTGGTGTAGAGCACCATCAGGTGGTTGGCACTGGCTTCCAGCTGGCTCTTGGCCTGCCGGAGCGCCGCCTCTTCGGTCTCATTCATCTTTTTCGGGCTTATCTTTCCGCAGGCA
>VOFB01002516.1_pt1 | contig 45224 bp, 84 predicted proteins | sample 5384141 | NCBI WGS metagenome assembly VOFB01 (sample SAMN12384721, study PRJNA508395) | human gut metagenome | isolation source: healthy gut A | host: Homo sapiens | reverse complement strand
CAGCAGTTACACAATATGTTCAAACAGCAGGTAAATTAATATCTGTAGAAACTTTATTAAAAGCAGATGCAACATATATATCAGGAAGTTCTCAACTTATAAGCGGAATAAGCGCACAAATGAGTACATCTTCTGGTCAAACAACTTTAATGAGTGGTGCATTATCATTACAAAGTAACTACAAAAAAATTTTGATGAAAGTATACAAGGTTTAGTGTCTTCATTAAATAACTTAATGGCAAACATGACTCAATTAAAAGCGGAATAAACAAATTAACTGATAACTATGCAGTTTTAGATAGCGAATAAAAGAATATACAGGAGCAGTAAGCAAAATAACTGATGGATATGGAAAAAGAGTTTATCCAAGGGGCTCTTGATTTAGTAAGCGGAACTAACAGCTTATACAAAGGAACAACTGAACTTACTGAAGGAACTGGTGAATTCAAAAAAGAAACATCAGATCTTGATAAAAAAGTAGATGATGAAGTAGAATCTATGATAGAAAGTTTGCAGGTGGAGATTTTGAAGTAGAATCATTCGTATCTGACAAAAACACAGATGTAGATTCAGTACAATTCGTAATAAAACTGAAGATATTAAAAACAAGAAGTTAAAGCAGTAGAAGAAAAAACTGAAGAACTTAATTTCTGGCAAAAATTATTAAACTTATTCCGTAAATAGGTTTAATAACAAGATAAAAATTTAATAACTTTAATAATAAATTAAATAAACCCAATAAAAAAGCTCTTATAAGTAATGATACTTGTAAGAGCTTTTTCTTATATAGGAAATTATATTATAAAGCAATTAAAATATTTGTATAACTTTAATGAGTTATAATTTTAATAAATGGTCTAAATTACTTTAATCTAGATTATTTTAGTCTAAATTATTTTATAGTTAAATAGTCACCATAAACATATCCTACTTTGTCAGTATTTCCGTCTTTATCTTTATATTGTACTTTGTACCAACCATCAGTAGCTTTACCTAATACAGTAATTGTATCGTTTGTATATAATACACCAACTTCTTTAGATTTAGTGTTAGCAGATTCTCTTATAAATACTGCATGAACAGCTACACCAGTTGCTGGATATTTAACTTCAGGAGTAGTAGGTGTATCAGTAGTAGATTTTACAGTAACATATTGAGCAGCTACATAGCCATAACCTTTATTATATTTTTATTTTATACCAAGCGTTGTTAGTAGTTTTAGCAACTATTTCAACTTTAGCACCTTTTTAACGATACCTATTTGTTTAGAAGAAGTAGAAGCAGCAGCTCTTACTTTAAGGTTGTAGTTAGGGAGTACCAGTTGCAGTATAAGCAGTTTCACCAGTAGTAGAGTAGTTGGTGTGCTAGAACCTACAGTAACATATTGAGCAGCTATATATCCATAACCGTTATTGTATTTTATTTTTATACCAAGCATTGTTAGTAGTTTTAGCAACTATTTCAACTTTAGCGCCTTTTTAACGCTACCTATTTGTTTAGAAGAAGTAGAAGCAGCAGCTCTTACTTTTAAGTTGTATTTAGGAGTACCAGTAGCAGTATATTCAGTTTCGCCAGTAGTAGGAGTAGTTGGTGTACTAGAACCTATAGTAACATAAGAACCAGAAACATATCCGAAATCTTTATTGTATTTTATTTTATACCAACCATTAGAAGTTTTAGCTACTATGTCGACTTTAGCACCTTTCTTTAATGAGCCTAATTTATCATAAGAAGTACCGGCACCTTTTCTTACATTAAGGCTATTTTTTTAGTAGTACCAGTAGCAGTATAAGCTGTTTCAGTAGTTTCTTCTTGTGTAGTAGAAGTTTTACATAAGAACCAGAGATATAACCATAACCTCCGTTATATTTTATTTTATACCAACCATTAGAAACTTTAGCAACTATATCTACTTTAGCATTTTTACCTAAAGTACCTAATTTAGTTGCTGAAGCAGATGGAGATTTTCTAACATTAAGACTTGTTGTTGTAGTTCCTGTAGCAGTGTATTCTGTTTCAGTTGTCGTTACATCAGAGTCTTTAACAGTTATATAATCTTTATAAGAATATCCATAACTATTTTTATATTTTATTTTTGTACCAACCATTAGAAGATTTCGCAACGATATCTACTTTAGAACCTTTAGTTAAAATAGTTATTTTACCATAACTAGTACCAGGTCCTTTTCTTAAAATACATTACTATTTACTGTACCAGTAGCAGTCATTGCTGTATCTTTTTATTGTTGCAGCATAAACTGCGTCTACAGAATTTAAGTTACTGTAATTTGGTAAAGTCGCTATTGACATGCTTCCAGCACAAACGATAGATGCTAGACCAGTTACCATTACTTTTTGAAAATTATTTTCATATTAAATACCCCCAATAGTTTTTAATTTAGTCTTACGATTTGACGTATACTTTTAAATATTTTTCAAATTACTAATGTTGCTTTAAAATCTTTATTTAAGATTTCTTATTTTCTTTTACAACACCACCATTATAGCATCATAAGTGATTAATGGTTAGAAAAAATATATATTGTAATCAAATAGTAATAAAATTAATAAATAGTAACAATTAGTAACAAAAATGCGAAATAAGATGTATTTTGTAGACAATATTGTAATCAAATAGTAATAAATAAAAAGAAGGAAGAAATTTGTCTACACAAATTTTTAAAGCTGTCATAAGATTGTCAGAAGTTTTTATTAAGATATAAATAGAAAATTAATTATAGAGGTGTAAATATGAGTATATTAAAAGCTGAAAATTTGATAAAAATATATGGTCAAGATGAAAATGAAGTAAAAGCATTAGACAATATAAGTTTAGAAGTAGAACAAGGAGAATTTGTTGCAATCGTTGGGAGTTCTGGTAGTGGTAAATCAACTCTTTTGAATATGTTAGGAGGCTTAGATAAGCTGACTAGTGGGGATGTATATATAAATAATAAGAAATTAGGCGATATGAAAGATGAAGAACTTACTATATTTAGACGAAGAAATATAGGATTTATATTTCAAAACTATAATTTAGTCCCAATTTTAAATGTATATGAAAATATAGTTTTACCGATTGAGTTAGATGGAGTTAAAATTGATGAAGATTATATAGATTCAATAGTAAATACGCTTGGACTAAATCAAAAATTGACAAATATGCCGAATAATTTGTCGGGAGGACAACAACAGCGTGTTGCCATAGCTAGAGCAATTGCGACAAAACCAGCGATAATTTTGGCAGATGAGCCAACAGGAAACTTAGACAGCAAGACAGGAATGGATGTTATTGGACTTTTGAAGATGACTAGTCAAAAATTCAACCAAACTATTGTTATGATCACTCATAATGAAGAAATCGCACAACTTGCAGATAGAATTATAAGAATCGAAGATGGAAAGATTGCAAGAGGTGACGATTAATGAAATTTGAAAACAATAATAAAGAAATAAAAAAAAATTACAAATAGGTCGCTTAAATCAAATAAAACTAGAAATATTTTTTTGTAGTTATAGCGATAGTTTTGACAACTTTTATGTTGGCATGTGTTTTACCTTGGGGATAAGTTTTAATGAAAATTATCAACTTATGAATTTAAGAGATGCTGGCACTACAGCAAATGCGTATTTAAATAATCCAACAGAAAAACAAATTTCACAAATCAAGGATTTAAATATAACAGATAGTATAGGAAAAGAGATTACAGTCGGAAATGTTAATTCAAATAAACTAAAAAATAATGATTCAAAAGTATATCTTGAATATATAGACAAAGAAGCTTGGGAAAAACAAATTTCACCAGCAGTTGGAGATATAAAAGGTAATTATCCAGATAAAGAAAATGAAATTATGTTATCGCAATCTGTAATAGATTTATTAAAATTAAAAGATATAAAGCCGGGCGATAAAGTAATATTAAACTGCAATATAAATAAAAAGACAGAATCGATAGAATTTGTAGTAAGCGGTACTTATACAGATTATTCAATGGAAAAAAAGAAATGATATAGATAAATTATCATATGTTTCAAATAAATTTGTTAAAAAACATAACTTATCATTAGAAAAAAACGGAATACTTACTATTGATATAAAGGACAGCAAAAAGAGAATGCAGAAAATATATTAAAATCCGGTGTAGATTTAAATAAAAATCAATCATTTGTAACTTTATATGAACAATCAAATTCTGAAGAAAATGCAAAAATTACGTCTTTAGCTATAGTAGTAATAGTCAGCTTTTTATGATTTTAAGCGGATATTTATTAATTTACAATATATTATATATTGCTATAACAAAAAAGATATACAATTTTATGGAATGTTAAAAACAATAGGTGCATCACCAAAACAAATTAAAAAAAAAAATTGTAAAAGGACAGGGCTTGAGACTTTCATTAATAGGAATTCCAATAGGTATAATCTTAGCAGTAATAGTATCATTTTTAATAGTACCGTCAGTATTAGAGGGATTTAGTGCAGGGACTTATTACGCAGATATGTTGCCAACAAAGGCACATTTTACACCAGTAGTATTTATAGGAACAATACTATTTTCATTACTTACAGTTTGGATAAGTTGTATAAAACCAGCTAAAATAGCGAGCAAAATTTCTCCAACAGAAGCGCTTAACTATACGGGCAAAAAAAGTAAAAAACAAAAGAAAGACAGAAAATCTACTAATGGTGGAAAGTTGTATAAGATGGCTTGGTATAATGTATTTAGAGACAAAAAAGCGAGCTTTATTAGTATTTTTATCATTATTTGTAGGTATAATTACTTACTTAAGCGTAAATACATTTACAAGCAGTTTAGGTTTAGAAAATTATCTTAGAGAATACTATCCACATGATTTTGAAATAGTAGATTTAAATTCAAAGAGTAGTGATAAATTAGACAAAAATATTGATGAAATCAAAAATATAGAAGGGTTACATCAGTAAATGCAGTAAAATTTGATAGATTAAAAATGGATTTTAATAAAAATGTGATTATGCCTGCTTTAGAAAATTCATATAAATTATATGGAGATCCTGATACTTATAAGCAAAATTTAAATAAATATATACAAAAAATAGAGAAAAATCCATCTAAACTAGAAACTGCAACTGCATTTATAGATAAAGATACTATAGAAAAAATAAATAAAGCAGAAGGCGGAAAAATAGACACAAAATCATTTAATGAAGGTAAATTAATACTTGTGGATAACTTTTTCTATGACAATAATAAAAACTACGACTTTTCAGATGAAAAATTGACATTTAGAAATAATAAAAATGAAAAAAATAATTTCGGCAAATATACAACTATTATCAAGCAATAAAGATATAGTAAAGTTTATCGAGGATAATGAAGTTGGAGTACCATGTATATATATGAGCGAATCTCTTATAAATAAATTTAAAAATGATAAAATGACGCTTTTGGCGACAATAGACTGCAAAAAAAGAATATAGCAAGATTATAAAAAAGAAATTAGAAGATACAAAATACAGCACATATGTAAATGCAAAAAATAGATGGAGCTGAAAACTTTACACAAAGTAAAATTATGATGAATGTAGTAGGCGGGGGAGTATCATTGATATTTATATTTATAGGCTTGCTTAATTTTATCAACGTCATGGTCACAAATGTCAGTACAAGACTTAGAGAACTTGCTATAATGGAAAGTGTAGGAATGACGAAAAAACAAATTAAAAAAATGCTTACATTTGAAGGATTATATTATGCACTAATAACATTGTGCATGATATTTACACTCGGCATAGGAATAATATATATAATAGCTATGTTGACGGCAGACTTAGCTGATTATGCCAAATTTATTTTCCCAACGAGTCAATTGATTTTTTAGTCATAATTATAATTTTAGTTTGCACAATAACACCGGGCATAGTATATAAATACAGCTCAAATAAAAGTGTTATAGAAAGACTAAGAGAAATAAATAACTAAAATATGCTGTGGCTTGTAATAATATATTTATTACAAGCCTTAGTTTGCTGTATTAGGAGGGCTTTATGAGAAATATTTTAATTATTGAAGACGACAAAATCTTAAATAAAGGAGTTGCATTTGCTTTAAAAAAAGGGGGTATAATGTTATAAGTGCATATACAAAACAAGAAGGCAAAACAGCAGTAGATAATAATGAAATTGATTTTTTATTATTAGATATTACCTTACCAGATGGTAGCGGGTTTGATTTATGTAAAGAAATAAAACAAAAATAAACTTTCCAATTGTATTTTTACAGCAAATGATACAGAAGAAGATATGATAAAGGGATTTGAATGTGGTTGTGATGATTATATATCAAAGCCATTTTCAGTAGAAGTTTTAAAATTTAAAATAAATGCTATATTAAAAAGAAGTGATATAGTAGAGAAAAATATTTATATATAGAGATTTAAAGATGGATTATGATGCAAAGAGAGTTTATAAAAATGATAAAGAAGTTAAATTAAGTGCTACGGAATATAAATTACTTGAGATTCTTTTGTAAAAATAAAGGTAGAGCAATGACAAAACAAATACTATTAGATAAACTTTGGGACTATAATGGAAATTATGTAGATGACAACACATTATCAGTAAATATAAGAAGACTGCGCAGAAAGATTGAAGACGACCCTAAAAACCCACAATATATAATTACTTTATTTGGGATAGGGTATATAATCGGAGAATAAATTATGATAAGAAAATTAAAAATTAATAAAAATTATAAAAAGATAGCCTTAAAAATCTATCTAATATAGAGATAATATTAAATTTTATAATTATATTGATTTGTATTATATTTAATATATTTATTTTTATAAACCTTAAAGATTACAACATAAATATATTTATAATTACATGTTGTTTTACTATTATAATTTTAGGAATATTTTATTTACAAAAGATAGTTTTTAAAAATTATATAAATGATATACTGACAAAACTATCTGATATGCTTGCTACGCTTTCTGATATGAATGAAACAGAAGTTTTTTCTATGATTGATGATTCTATATTTTCAAAGCTACAACATCAAACGTTGAGATTAATAAATATTTTAAAATCACAAAATAAAAAGATGGAATATGAAAAAAATGAGATAAAATCATTGATATCAGACATAGCTCACCAACTAAAGACTCCACTTACAAACATGAAGATATATAGTGAGTTTTTACAATATGAAAACTTATTAGAAGAAGACAGAATAGAATTTAATAAAGTCATAATGTTATCTTTGGATAAATTATGTTTTTAGTTGAAAGTATGATAAAGATGTCTAGGCTTGAAAGTTCTATAATAAATCTACATAAAAAGACCATCAGAAATAAATGAATCGATTTTAAGTGCAATAACACAACTTTATAAAAAAGCACAACTCAAAAATATAAAGATAGAATTTAGTCCAAAAGAAAATATAAAGCTAAATTATGATAAAAAATGGACCACTGAAGCTATATTTAACATAATTGAAAATGCTATAAAATATTCGCATAAAGATAGCACTATTTTTATAAATGTTGAGAAATACGAAATATTTACTAGAATCGATATTAAAGATGAGGGTATAGGCATATCTGAAGAAGAAATACCAAAAATATTTAAGCGATTTTATAGAGGGTCAAACGTATTAAATGAAGAGGGAATAGGAATTGGGCTTTATTTAAGTAGAGAGATAGTCACAAAACAGGGCGGATATATAAAGGTTAAATCATATAAAAATGGAAGTATATTCTCGATATTTTTACCAAATTAAAAAATTTATAGGACATATCAAATTTATAGAATAAAATCTATGTATTTGTAATATATATAAATTATATTTAAAATTGTTTGGGGATCAATTATCTATAAAATACTAAAGTAGATTTAACATCCTGAATGTAATTAAATTTTTTAATTCGTATGACGATAATCTTAGGATTACTTTAAAGTAGCATAAAGAAAATCAATCAAAAAACTTTTTAAAAGCGAACATTTAAACAAGAGATTATCCGACGAAATCTCGGAGAAGAAAAATGTCCTCCATTTGCCAAAGTTATAAATTTTAGCAAAAAGATAGAGTAACAAGTGTTTTAACAAGCACTATGTTACTTATTTTTTTTTCTAAGAAAATTATATATTATCTTATTTATAGATAATTTATAATTTCCGACTTATTATATAAATTAGCGGACAAAGCCGTTTACTATTATCTATTTAATATAAATTTATCGATAACGTGAGCAACACCGTCTTCATCATTAGTGCTAGTCACATAGTTTGCAATATTTTTAATATCATCAGTTGCATTCCCCATAGCAACACCAAGCCCTGCGTATTCTATCATGTGTTTGTCGTTACCAGCATCCCCAACACAGATAACTTCCTCTGATTTATGCCAAGTTTTTCTGATAAAAGACCAATACCAGCACCTTTATTTGCATCACGATTTAAGAATTCTAAGAAAAATGGAGTACTTCTAACGATTGTGTATTTTTCGTAGTATTCTTCTGGTATTTTCTTTATACATTCGTTTAATATTTCTGGATGATCTATCATCATAAATTTAGACATAGCTATATCTTTTAGGAACTTCATCTAATTCAGTTACGTTTAGATGAACACCAGTTAAGTAAGCCTCTAAAATAGTATAATCACTTACATCTCTATTAAAAGTATAAACAGTTCTTGTATCATAGAAATGACTTCTAGAGCCTACTTCTACACTAAGTCATATAAATCACAAAGGTCTTCATAATCTAATGTTAAGTGAGAGATAGGTTTTCCAGTATGTGCATCTTGAACAAGAGCTCCATTAAATGTACTAACATAATCGCCTTCTTCTTTAAGATTTAATTCATCAAGAAAGTTCTCAACACCCTTTAGAGGTCTCCCTGTGCATAACACAACTTTGACACCTTTTTCTTTACTTTTTCTTATTGCCTCTTTGACATTTTCTGTGATTTGATTAGAACTATTTAATAAAGTACCATCAATATCTAATGCTATTAATTTATATCCCATATCTACCTCCTAAATATATTTGTTTTTAATTATAATTTAATATTTAAAAAAAAAGTAAATATGATAGAAATTTGTCAAAATAAATGAGGAAATAAGTCAAAAGAATGTACTGGTAAAATTTCACGGAAAATATTGACAATTAATGACACGTGAGATAGTATATTTAAAAATAAGGTCAAGGGAGAGTTATGACCAAAGTTAAAAATATATTATAAAGGGGAATTTTTATGGAACAACGACAAACTGTAGAAAGACAAATTAAAAGAAAAGTTTTTCAGACAAAATCTTAAGCAGTATCGAGACAGTAGGAAACAAACTACCAGACCCAGTGACAATGTTTATTGGTTTATGTGCAATTATTTTAGTAACATCTTATATTGTAGGAACAAAAGGGGTATCTGTAGTTCATCCAGGAACAGAGGAAACTGTAACCGCAGTCAATCTATTAAGTGTAGAGCAACTACAAAATTTATTAGGAAGTATAGTAAGCAACTTCCAAGGATTTGCACCACTTGGATTAGTTTTAGTAACTATGATAGGGGCAGGTGTCTGTGATAAATCTGGACTTATGGTTACAACAATAAAGGCATCAGTATCTAAAATACCAAAAGAAAGAGTAACTCTAGTAGTTATGACAATCGGTATGTTAGCTAATATAGCATCTGATGCAGGGACGATATTATTCCCACCATTAGCTGCATTAGTTTATTTAGGTGTGGGGAGACACCCATTAATCGGACTATTCTCAGGATATGCAGCAGTATGTCTAGGATTTGCGGCAAATATAATGATAAGTGTAAATGATATATTAGCTGCAAGTTTTACTGTGCCGGCAGCACTAAAATGTTAGATGCGAATTACGATGCTAATGCAACAATGAACTTAATATGTATGATAGCATCTACTTTTTGTATTAATAGCACTAGCAACTTGGGTAACAGAAAAATCATAGCCCCTAGATTTGGGAAATATGAAGGAGATGCCCAATTAGATGTAATCAAAAATATAACTAAAGAAGAATCTAAAGGTCTTAAAAAAACTGGAATAGCTCTACTTATATATGCTGCTATAATAGTAGGTTTAAGTGTGATAGGGGAAAGACCATTCTTAGCAGACCCAGAAACAGGAGCTTTATTATCTAGTAATGCGCCTTTGATGAAAGGTATGGTTCCTATAACTGCATTAGCATTCTTTATACCAGGATTAGTTTATGGAAAAGCTGTTGGAATAATTAAAAAAGATAAAGATGTTGTAAAACTAATGGGAGAAGCTATGAGCGATATGGGTGGATATATAATCTTAGCATTTGTAGCATCTCAATTTTTACAATTATTCACAAATAGTAATTTAGGGATAATAATAGCTGTTAAAGGTGGAGAATTCCTTGAAAATGCAGGAATTGGTGGACCAGCTTTATTAGTAGGATTTATAATACTTTCATGTTTTATAAACTTATTTATAGGAAGTGCGTCTGCAAAATGGGCAATACTTGCACCTATATTTGTACCTATGTTTATGATGGTTGGATATAACCCAGCATTGACACAAATGGCATATCGTATAGGGGATTGTATAACAAATCCACTGAGCCCATTATTCCCATACTTCCCAATAATACTAGCATTCACTAGAAAATATGACGAAGAAGCTGGTATGGGAACAATAATAGCAAATATGCTGCCATACTCAATAACATTCTTGATAGTATGGACATTATTATTAATTTTATTTATGGTGTTTAATATTCCTCTAGGACCAGGAATACTACCATCATATAGCTTACATTAAGGATTTATTCAGGCATGGAACGAAAACTTTCCATGCCTTTAAATATAATAATTAAAAAATAAGGAGATGCAAAATGTTATCACAAGAGAATCATAGATACTTTTATTAAATTAGTTAAAATAGATAGTCCTTCAGGTGAAGAAAAACAAATAGCAGATTATTTAGTCGATCATTTAAAAGATAGAGGATTAGAAGTAAAGGTAGATAATGCAGGAGAAAAATTTGGTGGAAATGCAGGAAATATAGTCGCATATTTAAAAGGAAATAGCCAAGAAAAACCTATTACTTTCTGTGCACATATGGACCAAGTAAGCCCATGTAGAGGTGTTAACCCTATAATAGATGGAAATATAATAAGAACTGACGGGACTACAACTTTAGGTGCTGACGATAAATTAGGAATAGCTATAATTTTAGAGGCTCTAGAAGATATAATTGAGTCAAACTGTGAACATAGAGATATATACATATTATTTACAGTATCTGAGGAAGATGGATTATTAGGAGCAAAACAATTTACTGGTGAAAATCTACCTTGTAAAGATTTAATTGTGCTTGATTATCTAGGTAAACCGGGAGCTGTTGCTTACAAGGCACCTGCTATGGAAAAGATTAAATGCACATTTAAAGGTAAAAAAGCACATGCAGGGATAGAACCTGAAAAAGGAATAAACGCGATTTTAGTTGCAGCAGATGCCATATCAAATATGCATATAGGTAGAATTGATGAACTGACTACTTCAAATATAGGTCGTATAGAAGGTGGTGGAGCTACTAACATAGTTACAGATTCAGTTACTTTTACTGCTGAAATACGCTCTCATATAGCTGACAAACTTCAAGCAGAAATAGCACATATGGAGAAGTGTTGTAGAAAGCTGCACAAAAAATTTAAAGCAGAATATGAGTTTATACACGAAAATTGTTATCCACCATTTTCACTTGATTTAAATAGTGATTTATATAAACTTACAGAAAAAGCTATGTTAAAAGAAGGCATAACTCCAGAGCCAATTGTAATTGGTGGTGGAAGCGACGCCAATATATTAGCAGCACTAGGATATAAAAGTGCAATACTTAGTATGGGAATGTATGAGCCACATGCAGTAACAGAGTACTTAAAATTGATGAGATGATGCAGACATTAAAAGTAGTACGCAATATGATGGATATATAAAATAGATAATTAAATCAAAATATAAAATATTACAGGAGAAATATCATGAATAAAAACGAATTAAAACAACTTTGTATCAAGACAATAGATGAAAATAGAGATGAAATTATACGCATAGGTAATGAAATATATAAAAATCCAGAGCTAGGATATAAAAAGAATTTAAATCAACTGAAATTGTAAAAATGCAATGAAAAACTTAGATGGAAGATTGGAAACAGAAATAGCATATACTGGGTGCAAAATCATAGCTAATGAAGAAAAATCTGGCCCTAGGGTTGCGATTATAGGGGGAATTAGACTCTGTAGTTTGTGCTGACCACAAAGATGCAAACGAACTTGGAAATATACACGCTTGTGGACATAATGTCCAAATTGCTAATATGATTGGTGCTGCATTTGGAATATTAAAATCAGGAGTATTTAAGCATTTAGATGGTTCTATGGAATTTATCGCTATACCTGCGGAAGAATGTGTAGATTATGAATATAGAGCTAATCTACAAAAAGAAAATAAAATTAAATATATAGGTGGAAAACAAGAGTACTTATATAGAAATGGATTTGATAATACAGACATTATCTTACAATGCCATATGATAGGCTTAGAAGAAGGAAAAGAATGTATCATAAATACTGATACTAATGGATTTATGTCAAAGATGGTCACTTTCTATGGCAAGTCTTCTCATGCAGGTTTTGCACCACATGAAGGTGTAAATGCTTTAAATATGGCCCAGCTTGCAATGAATAATATACATGTACAAAGGGAAACATTTAAAGATGAAGATAAAGTAAGGGTAAGTATGGTTATAAGTAATGGCGGCGATTTAGTAAATGTAGTTCCATCAAAAGTAACTATGGAAATTATGGTTCGTGCATTTAGCATAGATGCTATGACAGATGCAAACAAAAAAGGTAAATCGAGCTCTTCAAGCTGCTGCACTTGCACTAGGTGGAAATGTAGAAATAAAAGACTCTATAGGATATTTACCAATGAAGACAGACAGAAATCTAGGTGATATCTACAAGCAAAATATGATTGAATACGCATCTTTAACAGAAGACAACTTCATAATGGATTACCAAACAGCAGGTTCAACAGATTTAGGAGATATATCTCAAATTATGCCTTGCTTACATGTTTGGTCTAATGGTATTACTGGAGGTTTACATACAGAAGAGTACAATATGGAAGATGAAGAAAAGGCATACATTCCAGCAAAAATGTTAGCTCTTTAGCTTGATAGATCTTCTTTATGATGATGCAAAAGAAGCTAAAGACATAATCAATAAATTTAATCCATTCTTTACAAAAGAACAATATCTAAACTTTTTAGAAGACTATGTTGCAACACATAGATTTAACTATATGGATTAAGTTCAATATAACTTAATTTTTAATATAAATACTTCATATATACTTAATATATTTAAAAATACAGTTAGATTAAAAAGTTATATATCTAATTCTAAATTATAAACTAAAGAAAGAGGTACAATATTATGACAATGATTTATGTAAATACTGAAAAAAAAATAGGTTCTCTATTGAACAAAAAGAGAGTTAGCACAGTCACTTACAGATGCTGTACTTATCCCAGAAATAGGTCAATTAGTACCAGGTGCTAGAAGAAATCAGAAAACAAGTATTAGAAAATGTTTTATACAGCCTTGCAAGGGCTTGTAAAATGGAACAACCGTCGCCTACATGGTGGGTATCATTTGAAATAATTGATGAAGGAAGTTGGGGTTCTCGTGGAACTTCACTATCCATATTAGATTTATTGGGCTCAGGAAGTTTTAGTAAAGAGCGTGAATCAGAAATCAGAAAATACTTTAAAGAAGTTTATAATAAAGAATAAAAAGTAATTTTAAAATAAATACTAAAAAAAGCAGAAGCTCAATTAAAAAACTTCTGCTTTTTTAATTCTATGGAAATTATATATTATCTGCTTTGTGGATAATATATAATTTCCAACTTATTAACCTAAGCAACGGACGAAGTCGTTGGCGCCATGAACAAAGTGAATTTTAAGCAACGGACGAAGTCGTTGGCGCCATGAACAAAGTGAATTTTAAGCAACGGAATTTCTGATTAGTTGGAGATATTAAGATAGTGGATAAGTTTAGTGAGATTTTGACAAAAAAAACGGTAAATGATGGATATTGGGATAAATTTAGACCCATTAAAGTATAGAATGTTGATATAAAAAACGTTTTCTCGGTAAAAATAAAAAAAGTGATAAAAAAATAACAAAGTTGTTGACATTGAGTTTTGAATCAATTAATATATAAATATGTCAAACAAGACGTGGAAAAAAATGTATGATTGATTGACAACTGAAAGGGCAAATTAGATTTATAATACTGAAAAAGTTATAAATCATAAGAATAAATTAACAAAGGTAAATGTAAATTATTAAGCAGAGAAGAGATGTAAATTTATATTATTACCGAGTATAAAAATAACAGGGGGATAAAACATGATGGTAAACAGTGTAGAGACATTACAAAAGAAAATGGCTCAAGTAAGAGCAGCACAAGCAGAATTTGCAAAATTCACTCAAGAACAAGTAGACGAAATCTTCTTCCAAGTTTCAATGGCGGCAAACCAAGCGAGAATACCACTTGCAAAAATGGCTGTAGAAGAAACAGGAATAGGGGTAGCAGAAGATAAAGTAATAAAAATCACTATGCATCAGAATATATATACAATGCATATAAAGATTTAAAAACTTGTGGAGTTATAGAAAAAAAGATGACTCATTCGGAATAACTAAAATAGCAGAACCAATAGGGGTTTTAGCAGGAATAATACCAACAACAAACCCAACTTCAACAGCAATATTCAAATGCTTAATAGCATTAAAATCTAGAAATGGTATAGTATTTTCACCACATCCAAGAGCTAAAAATTGTACAATAGCAGCAGCAAAATTATGTTTAGAAGCAGCAGTTAAAGCTGGAGCACCAGAAGGAATAATCGGATGGATAGATGAACCATCTGTTGAATTATCAGGTGAAGTAATGAGAGAGTGTGACACAGTGTTAGCAACTGGTGGACCAGGAATGGTTAAAGCAGCTTATTCTTCAGGAAAACCAGCATTAGGTGTTGGATCAGGAAATACTCAATAATATTTGATGAATCTTGTGATATAAAAGTTGCTGTATCTTCAGTAATACACTCAAAAACTTTTCGATAACGGGACAATATGCGCTTCTGAACAATCAGTAATAGTAGATGCTTCTATATATGAAGAAGTTAAAAAATTCAGAGCAAGAAAAGCTTATATAGCTGAAGGGGAAGAATTAGTAAAATTAAAGAAAATAGTTCTTGGAGCAAATGGCTCAATGAACGCTAAATTAGTTGGTAGACCAGCAATAGAAATAGCTCAAGAAGCAGGATTTGAAGTACCAGCTGATACAAAATTAATAATTGGTGAAGCTACTTCAACAGATATATCTGAACCATTAGCTCACGAAAATTATTCCCATTATTATCAATGTATAAAGCTGAAGACTTTGATGATGCAGTAGATAAAGCAGATGAATTAGTACAAGGTGGAGGAATCGGTCATACTGCAGGTATATACATAGATGTTGTAAATAATCAAGAAAAATTAAACGAATTTGAAAGAAGAATGAAAGCTTGTAGAATATTAGTTAATACACCATCAGCTCAAGGTGGAATAGGAGATATATACAACTTTAAATTATCACCATCATTAACTTTAGGATGCGGTTCTTGGGGGTAATAACTCATTCTCTGGACAAGTTGGACCACTTCAATTAATAAATATAAAAACTGTAGCAGAAAGAAGGGAAAATATGCTTTGGTTTAGAACACCTGCTAAAACATTTATCAAAAAAGGTTGCTTAGGAGTAGCGATAAAAGAATTAGGAACAGAATATTATGACTTTAAAAAAAGCATTTATAGTAACTGACTCATTCTTATATCAAAATGGATATACTAAACCAATAACAGATCAACTTGATGCTATGGGAATACAACATTCAACATTCTATGAAGTTGAACCAGATCCAACACTTGCATGCGCTAAAAAAAGGTGCAGAACAAATGAGATTATTTAATCCAGATGTAGTAATAGCTGTTGGTGGAGGTTCAGCAATGGATGCTGCTAAAATCATGTGGGTTATGTATGAACATCCAGAATGCAACTTCTTAGATTTAGCAATGAGATTTATGGATATAAGAAAAAGAGTTTATCAATTCCCACAAATGGGTAAAAAGCTAAATTTGTAGCGATACCAACTTCTTCAGGAACAGGTTCAGAAGTAACACCATTTGCTGTTATAACTGACGAAAAAACTGGACAAAAAATATCCACTTGCAGATTATGAATTAATGCCAACTATAGCAATAGTAGATGCTGACATGATGATGCATCAACCAAAAGGATTAACATCTGCATCAGGAATAGATGCTCTAACACATGCATTAGAAGCATATGCAGCAATGTTACAAACTGAATTTACTGATGGTTTAGCATTACAAGCAACTAAATCAATATTTGAATATCTACCAAGAGCTTATGAAAATGGTGCAAAAGATCCAATAGCTAGAGAAAAAATGGCTCATGCATCAACAATGGCTGGTATGGCGTTTGCAAATGCATTTTTAGGTGTTTGCCACTCATTAGCTCATAAATTAGGTGCTTACCACCATATACCACATGGTGTTGCAAATGCACTATTAATAAACAAAGTATTAGAGTTCAATGTAAACTCTGCTCCAAGAAAAATGGGTACTTTCCCACAATACGCTTATCCAAATATGTTAGCGAGATATGCTGAAGTAGCTACATTTGTTGGTTGCACAGGAACAGACGAAGAAAAATTTGAACAATTACAACAAAAAATAAACGAATTAAAAGCAGCAGTAGGAATACCAAATACAATAAAAGAATTTGGTATAGATGAAAAAGCATTCTTAGATACATTAGATGAAATGGTGGAAGCAGCATTTGATGATCAATGCACAGGTGCTAATCCAAGATATCCATTATTCTCAGAAATAAGAGAAATGTACTTAAGAGCTTATTATGGAGATGCTCAATATGAAGCAATGAACTCTATAGAAACTCAAAGAGAAGAAATAAAAGCAGAATCTGATGATGAAGTAAAAATAGAACATAAATCAGATATAAAAGAAAAAATAAAAGCTAAAAGCTGAAAAAAAGTTAAAGCAGGCGTTAGATAATAAAAAATTATAAACATAAATGTAATATAAAGTTATAAAAAGGGAATAGAAACGAATAGTACTTGTCTATCTGGGGGATAAAAGGGAACTATACGTGAATAGAAAACATACAAACAAATAGATAAAACAAATAGATAAAATCATAAAATTCATAACAATATAGATAATACATAAAAATATATAAAAAATTATAAAAACCGTAAAAATAGTTTAGTTTAAAAGTTTAAAACTGTAAAAATACCATGTATTAAAAAACACAATTTATATATCAAAAGAGGGGCGGCCCCTCTTTTGTATTAATCAAAATAAATACAAATTTATTATATTTTTAGAAAAATTTAAATTTATTTTGATATTTCTTGTAACAAAATGAAAGTAAATCTCATAAAATAAAAATACAAATAATACTATATATCTGTATAAAAATTATTAGAATGGTTAAAAATATTAAAAATATTTATTGACAAGAAATATTTATTGGTGTAAATTATATATTATAAAAATTGGAAGAAAATTTAAAAGGCAATGAAGGGAAGAGTAATTATAAATACTGAGTTCGAGCGAGGCTGGTTATGGTGTGAGTCCAGTACAAAGTTTATAATGAAGAACATCCCAGAGCTACTAACCGAAATCATATTGAGAGTAGACTTAGTCGGAACCAAACCGTTACAATTGGTGGCGTATAATAGTACGCTAAATGAGGTGAACATTAGTTAATTTAGGTGGTACCGCGGAAGTTAAGTCTTTCGTCCTATAGATAGGATGAAGGGCTTTTTTTAATTTAAAAAATAAGGCATTGCCTTATGTTATCATCTGAAATATGATTTTGAAAACTACAATAAAAATATATTTAAAATTTAAAGGAAAAGGGAGTATAAGATTATGTGTTTAGTAATACCAAAAGAATATAAAAATAGTTTAGGTGTAATAGAAACTCAACAGGCAATAAAAGATTTAAAGGATTTCTTTGAAAATAGATTAGGTGAAAGATTAAAAATAACAAGAGTATCATCACCTTTATTTGTTTTACCTGAAACAGGTACAAATGACACCTTAAACGGTGTAGAGACGCCAGTAAGTTTTTGAAGTACCATATCTTCACAAAGATGCTGAAATAGTACATTCATTAGCTAAATGGAAAAGAATGGCGCTTAAAAATATGGATTTTCAGTAGGTAGGGGCATATATACTGATATGAATGCTATCAGAAAAGACGAAGAGCTAGACAACTTACACTCATTATATGTAGACCAATGGGATTGGGAGCTTGTAATAGCTAAAGAAGACAGAACAATAGATACTTTAAAGGACGTAGTTAGATCATTATTCAAGTATTTAAAGAAACGGAAGCACATGTTCATAAAATTTATCCAGAAGTAGGGTGTGAACTACCTGAAGAAATAACATTTATAACTTCTCAAGAGTTATTAGATATGTATCCAGGTTTAACACCAAAAAGAAAGAGAAGATGCAATCGTTAAAGAAAAGAAAGCAGTATTTCTAATGCAAATAGGAAAGACTTTAAGCACAGGTGAAAAACACGATGGAAGAAGTCCAGACTATGACGATTGGGATTTAAACGGAGATATATTATTCTACAACTCAGTATTAGACCAAGCGATAGAACTTTCATCTATGGGAATTAGAGTTGATGAAGAAGCACTAGAAAGACAATTAGAAGCAGCAGGATGCGAAGATAGAAAAATTAGACTATCACAAAGCATTATTAGATGGAAAACTACCTTATACAATAGGTGGAGGAATTGGTCAATCTAGAATATGTATGTTCTTCTTAAACAAAGCACATATAGGTGAGGTTCAAGTTGGAATTTGGCCAGAAGATATGATTGAAGAATGTAGTGAAGCAGGAATAGAATTATTATAAAATTTAAATAGATTAAAAGGCTGTATAATCGGAGGATTTATACAGCCTTTTTTAATTATTTTTAATTATAAGGAAGATAATTTCATTTATATAAGAAATTATCTTCCTGTATATATTATTGTTAATTATAATTATTCTTCTATATTTAAAATAAATTGATATATTTGAAAACTATTTATAAAGATATCTTAGATGAGGAAATTTATTATAAAATAATATGTATTTATCGAAAAACGATAAAAATAAATTGACATACAATAAAACGAAGAGTATAATTAATTTAGTAATATATTACAATGCTCAAAGATTATAAAGATAATTAATATCAATTTTAAAATTTGATTAGGGGTATAAAGATGTTAAAAAATAAATCATTGATTTTAGCAACTTTAGTTGTGATTATATTAGGATGTATTTCGACTTTTTATTTTAAAAAGCCAGTTTTAGTAGAAGATTCATACAATATAACTGTAGTTAACAATACAGGCGAAGATATAAAAAGTGTAGGCTATGAGTCTAAAAAATATTCTGGAGGTACGATTAAAGCTGATAACAGTATGATACACAATAAAGAAGAGATGTATTTAGATATAAAAAGAATCAAAATTTAAGATATTAATTACAAATAAAGAAGATAAAACAATTTTGAGTCAAGAAATGAATATAGATTTAAACGATAAAAACTACAAGGTATACGTTGAAAAAAATAAAGAAAATGAATTGGTATTTTATATAGAGGAGATATAGATATGTCATTTACAATGATAATTTTTAGCAATAGAGGGACTTCTTATTATAGCATCCCTTATAGGACTTTTAACCAAGGCAAAAAACTTAGCTTAATATGTGGTATATTGGCGATATTGTTTGCATTACTTTGGTATTTAGTTGCAAGTGGTATTTTGACAAACTGTGGATAAAATAAAATAACTTAAGACTTATATTATTTTATATAAAAATATGTTATCATAAACTTGTTTTTGAAAATAATATAGGGAGGAATTGAGATTTGATTAGTTTATTGTTAATGGGGCAAATAGGACAGCTATTTCTTATGATACTTATGGGGTATATTTTAGTAAAGTCAGGCTTACTAAAATCAACAGACAGCAAAACAATATCCGTAATTGTGCTTTACTTAGTAATACCATGCACAATCATAAATTCATTTCAAGTAGATTACACTGTAGAAACTAGAAATGGGTTGATTTTGGCAGTTATAGCGGCGATATTTATTCATATAATATTCTTTGCGTTGACAAAATTATTAGGTAAAATATTTAAATTTAACTCAATAGAAAAGGCATCAATTATATATAGTAATGCTGGAAATTTAATTATACCAATCGTAGCGGGAATTTTGGGAGATAAGTGGGTACTATATTGCTGTGGATTTATGTCTGTTCAGCTTGTATTTTTATGGACACATTGTAAGATGATGATAAGTGAAGAAAAGGGAGCAGACTTAAGAAAAATAATAATAAATGTAAATACAATAGCTATACTAATCGGGCTAATTTTATTTATAACAGGAATAAAATTGCCGGAATAACTAAAGATACAGTAGCAGCTGTTTCAAAATTAATAGCGCCACTTAGTATGATAGTTGCGGGGATGTTGATGGCTGGTGTAAAACTTAGAACAATTTTACAACTAAGAGAATTTACTTAGTGGCTTTAATGAGGATGATAATTTATCCAGCAGTTGTATTAGTATTTTTAAAACTAACTAACTTAACAAGTTATGTTCCAGATGGTTATACAATACTACTAATAAGCTTTTTGGCGACTATGACACCGTCAGCATCTACAGTAACTCAAATGGCACAAGTTTACGACAATGATGCAGATTATGCGAACATGATAAACGTATTTACAGTGCTTGTTTGTATAGCTACTATGCCACTTATGGTTATGGCTTATGAAATGATATTAAAATAATAGATAACTTATTTAATTATAAAAATACAGATAAGCTATGTTTACAACAATAGTATAAATTATATAAATTTATACTATTATAATATTTTGCAAATAAACTATACTATTTTATGATAAATGGTGGAGTTGCTTGACTAAATTAAAATAAAATAATATATTTAAAAAAAGAAGATTTAAAGGCTCTATAGTTTTAAGCTATAGGGCCTTTATTTTAAGGATTAAATTTTTAGATTAAATTCTAATTAAAATATGAAATTGTTGGCTCAATTAAAAAGTAAATTATAATAACCATATGAAGCAAAAAAGGGGGGGGTATTTTGAAAAGTTTTCAAATAAAGACGAAGATTAATTTTGGTAAAGGTGCACTTGAATCATTAGAACAATTAGCAGGGGAAAAAAAGTACTATTGATAACAGATCCATTTATGGTTAAGTCAGGTTTAGTTAACGAAGTAATTAAATACCTACAGAAGTCTGAATATACAGTTTTCTGTGATATAGTTCCAGACCCACCTATGGAAGTAGTTACAGCTGGAATAAAAGAGTTTGAAAGATTTATGCCAGATGTTGTTGTAGCATTGGGCGGTGGCTCGGCAATAGACACTTCAAAAAGCAATAGTATATTTTGCTAAGAAAATATTGAATTTAGAAAATATTGAATTAGAAGATGTAAAACTTATAGTAATTCCAACGACAAGCGGAACAGGCTCAGAAGCGACATCATTTTCTGTTATAACTGATGCTCAAAAGGGAGCGAAATATCCTTTAGTATCTGATGAATTGTTGCCAGATGTTGCAATATTAGACCCTGAGCTTGTGAAAAGTGTGCCACCAAATGTCACAGCAGATACAGGAATGGATGTTTTAACTCATGCAATAGAGGCATATGTATCTACAGTCACACGATTGTTCAGATGCATTAGCAGAAAGAGCTATTAAATTAGTTTGTGAATACCTTCCAAAAGCATATGCAGATGGAGATGATATAAAGCAAGAGAAAAATGCACAACGCCTCTTGTTTAGCGGGGGATAGCATTTGATAAAGTTTCTCTAGGAATAAACCACTCAATTGCCCACGCAATCGGGGCAAAATTCCACATATCACATGGTAGAGCAAATTCACTATTATTAGTCCATGTTATAGACTATAACTCACAAATAAAAGGATATAAAACAATAGAGTTTTCTGAAACTGCGAAAAAATATGCAGAAATATCTTCATTTTTAAAACTAAATATTTTTAATGAAAAGATAGCTGTAGATAGCTTAAAAGATGCTATTATAAAATTGCAAAAACAACTAAATATGCCTCTTACTTTGACAGAGTGTGGAATAGATGCAAAAGAAGTGGAATCTATGAAAGATGAGATAGCAGAGCTTGCTTTAAATGATAATTGCACAAAAAAACTAATCCAGTAAAACCGACAAAAGAAGATATAATCAAAATTTTAGAGAAAATAATATAAAGTCATATAGAAAGGAAAACAAAATGGAAGGGGAAACTAAACAAAGGATAATACAAGAATATGTTCCGGGAAAACAAGTAACACTTGCACATATTATTGCAAATCCAGATGAAGATATATACAAAAAAGCTCGGTTTAGTAGTAGATAAAAAGAGAGTCACTTGGTATTTTAACAATAACTCCAAGTGAGGCTGCAATAATAGCAGCAGATGTTGCGACAAAAGCATCAGATATATCATTAGGATTTATAGATAGATTTAGCGGTTCATTAGTAATATCAGGAGATGTAAGTTCAGTAGAATCTGCAATAAAAAATATATTAAAGGTTTTAGGTGATATGCTAGGGTTTTCATCTACAAAAATTACGAGGACTTAATCATGAAGAATATAATTTTTATGGGGAAGACTGGCTGTGGAAAGACTACATTATGCCAAAAACTAGATAAATTAGAATTAATATATAATAAAACGCAATCGATACAGTTATATACTGATTCAATCGATACTCCGGGAGAATACATAGAAAATAGGGGATTTTATAATGCACTTATAGTTGCAGCAAGTGATGCTAAAATAATAGGGGTAGTTTATGATGCAACACAAGAGAGAAATTACATAGCACCTGGATTTGCAAGTAGATTTCCAAAGGATGTAATCGGTATAATCACAAAAAATCAATTTAGCAACAGAACAACAAATAGATTATGCATGTGAAATGTTGAATATGATAGGGGTAAATAAAATTTTTAAAGTAGATACAATCGACAATGTGGGAATAGATGAATTATTTAAATATCTAAGAAATGATTAAAATAAAAAAGGCTATCTAAAATATATTATTAATTTAGATAGCCTTTTTTGTTGTATATTGAAGTTGTAAAAAGCTTATTTAGATCTTTTTATATGCCCTTATATCGTTGGCATATTGTTCTGATTTTTAGTCATGAAAGTTAGATAATCAGAACTCTTTTTTAATTTTATATTATTGTTGTGTATTTTTACAATATTATATCTATAAATATAATTTATAAAACTATTATTTTCTATTTTTCTAAGTTTTAATATATTTAATTTTTCATTTTCTAATTCTTCAATTTTAGATTTATAGTTTAAGTATTTCTCTCTATCTTCTTCAGATAAAGCCCTTAAAATCATAGTGTTTTGGTGTTCAAATGAAAAATTATCAGCTTTTTTTATAGCAATCCTAGTTCTTGTATAAGTAAACCTTACATATGCATACCAACGTAATCTCAATTTTAGATAATACTCTGTATCGTTTGTTTCTCTAGTAGAGTAGTTTTTGGTAATGCTGAAGTCTTTTATAGTGAATTTATATTCAGATATAGAATTATATAAAAAACTGCTTATTATATAAGATAACTTATTGAGCAGATTATTGCAAGTCTTATAAAATTTATAATCATATATATCGATATTTACTTTAGATAGTGAAATCTTAAATCTTATTTTATAATATAAAAATCGAAGTATAAAAAATAATACAATTAAACCGAATAATATTCTGAAATAAGTTGATAAATTGGAATCAAATAAGAAATAATGTCCTATATGATAAATACCAATTCCAAGTGATGCAAATATAACAATAAACAATTCACTCAAAATATATTCCCCCCCTTTAGATGTAAAATTACAAAATATAAATCTATGTCAGCGATATTCATATAAGAAAAACAAGGTTATAAATATAGTATCATAGAAGAATGATAAATTTATAATAAGCAAATATTTTGCAATAACTGAATAAAAAATTACACTTTATAAAAAATAGTTGCTTGTGAGTAATAAAATTACTATTTCTATGATACTTATGATAAAATTTAACATATACAATAAATGGAAAACAAACTTTGATAGAATCTTATAATTATTTTAAATTTATTTTTAGCCTATTAATAGGAGGGCCAGATATTAACTATATGGTCTTTAAATAAGGGGATTTTATATTGTTACAGATATTAAATTAGAAGAACTAATCGATATTAATATCCTACAAGAAATTCAGGATATATTTGCAAAATCAACAAATGTAGCTGCTGTAACAGTAGATTATGAGGGAAGACCCATTACCACTCCAAGTAATTTCACAAATTTTTGCACAGAAATTAGAAAAGATCCTAAGTGGAGAGATAAATGCTATAAATGTGATGCATATGGAGGGATACAATCATTAATTAATAGAAAACCACACATATATAAGTGCCATGCAGGTCTATATGATTTTTCTGTTCCACTTGTAATAAATAATAATTATATTGGGGCAATATTAGGTGGACAATCTAAGTTAATTGATGAAGATGAATGTGACGAAAAAACAGGGGCTTTTGGAAAGTTATCAAAATGGAGTGGTGAGAAATTAGAAAAATACTACAATTCTATTGAAGAAAAAAAAAAGTATGACGATTTAGAATCGGCAGCAGATCTAATTTACAGGATTTCTACATATATGTTAGAAAACAAATTTGTAAATATGATAAAAGAAGAATTAATGCAAAAAGAAACAAAATTGATAGAAGAAGAGAAAAATAGAGTAGCTTTAGAAAAGACATTAAGGGAATTAAAATTAAAAAACATTACAGTACCAAATAAATCCACACTTTATATTCAATGCGTTAAATACTATTCAAAACTTGGCATATATAGAGCAAGCGCCAAAAACATTAGATATTATACACAGTTTTTCAGATTTAATTAGATATAGTTTGAGAAATGAAAACGAAGGTATTACTTATTTATATGATGAGATAAATTATGCTGAGAGTTATATGAATATCCAAAAGGTAAGATTTGGAGAAAAAATAAATTATAGCATAGCCATAGATAAAAAATACCACGACCTCAAGTGTCCTTTTATGATACTACAACCAGTTTTAGATAACTTTATTAAATATGTAGTGGAGAAAAACATAAAAACATCAGAACTTAGAATAAAAGGATATGAGGATAGTAACAACTTTATAATAGAAGTAATTGACAATGGAGATGGTATTTCAGCAGAAAATATAAAGAGAATCATAGAAGATATTGATTATAAAAATAAAGATAAATCTACAAGTCTTTATAATATAAATCAAAGGCTGATAAGTTTATATGGACAAGAATATAAATTAGAGATGTATAGTGCTAATTTTAAAACAACAGGGCTTATCATAAATATAAAAATACCTATGGTTGAGGTGGAAAACAATGTATAAGATATTAATTGTAGAGGATGAATATTTGTCTGCTAATGTTTTAGAATTAATTATTTCAAAGGAATTTAAAGAAAAAGTAGAGATAATAAAAGTTGATAATGGTCTAACAGCTAAACATACAATAAATGAAAGAGAACTTGATTTAGCGATTATAGATATTAATATACCTATAATTAATGGGACAGAGCTTTGTAAATATATTAGAATAAAGAAAAATGATATGCCAATAGTAGTTATCACTGGTGATTGTAGTTATAATTTAGCAGAAACACTTTTTTGAACTAGAAGTAAATGATTACTTTATAAAACCAGTCAGAGAAGAGATTATTATTAAGACAATAAATAAATATATGGATAAGGATAATCAAGAACTTCCAAAAGATAAAAATAGTTTTTTAGATTGTTTAGAAACAGATAGTGGGGAAGAAGTATACGACAAAGAATTAAACAATTTAAATGATTATACACAAGAGGCAATTCAATATGTCGAAAAAATATTAAAAAGAATATAACATTAGAAGAAGTTGCAAAAAATATAAATATAACACCACACTACTTGAGCAAAATATTTAAAAAAGAAGTTGGAATAAACTTTGTGACATATGTTACAGATAGAAAGATAGACTTAGCTAAAGAGATGTTGGCTGATAAAAATATACCTATAGTAAATATATCTATATCACTAGCATTTAACCAACCTAATTATTTTAGCAAAGTATTTAAGAAAAAAGGTAGGAGTAACACCTAGCGAGTATAGAGAGCAGTGCATAAAAAATAAAATGCATTTACGTATGTAGAAACAACTAAATAATGAATAGATAAGGCGGAGGAAAACCTTCGCCTTTGTTTGTATGATACTATTTTGTTATTACTATATAATATTTTGTTATCATTATGGCATAAAAGTGACAAATTATAGTTTGAAATTCAAAATTTTATTGTATCGTATACAATAAAAAAGATAAATTAGATTTTACCTGTAAAAAGGTAATTTTTTTTGCCAAAATATGCACTAATAGTTCAACTAATTCTCATATTAATTGAGATACACTTTTAATTAGGTAAATAAAAATAAAATTAAATAGCAACAAATTTATCAATTCTAAATAATATCTTATTTTGTATGAAATAGGAGGGAGGTTACTAGATATGCAAAAGAGAAGCTCTAGGAATGATTGAAACTAAAGGATTAGTTGGTGCGATTGAGGCAGCAGATGCAATGGTCAAATCAGCAAACGTTTTTTTAGTTGGATATGAAAAAATAGGTTCTGGGTTAGTAACTGTAATGGTAAGAGGGGATGTCGGAGCTGTTAAAGCTTCAGTAGATGCAGGAGCAGTAGCTGCTCAAAAAGTTGGAGAAGTAGTATCTATACATGTAATCCCAAGACCACATACAGATGTTGAAAGAATATTACCAAAACAACAATTATAAACCTATAAATTTAAGGAGGAATAAAATATGAACGAAGATTTAATGCAAAAAAATTATGGGAGAGGTTATGAAAAAAATGGCTGATGCCCCAGAAGTACAAAAACAAGAAGTACAAGAAGAAAAATGCGAATCTAAAGAAGAAGCTAAAGCTCCTTGCACAGCAAATTTTACAGGTTGCGGATTAACAGAATTTGTTGGAACAGCTATAGGTAGTACTATAGGTCTTGTAATAGCAAACTTAGATGCAGGTATACATGAAGCTTTAAAAATAGACCCTAAATATGAGATCAATAGGTATAATTGGGGATAGAACAGGGGCAGGTCCTCAAATATTCGCTGCAGATGAAGCAGTAAAAGCTACAAATAGTGAAATAGTATTAATCGAACTTCCAAGAGATACAGAAGGTGGAGCAGGACATGGTTCTTTAATTATATTTGGAGCAGAAGATGTATCAGATGCAAGACGTGCTGTAGAAGTTACATTAAAAGAAATTAGATAGAACTTTTGGTGATGTATATGGAACTTCTGCTGGTCATTTAGAATTCCAATATACTGCAAGAGCAAGTTATGCTTTAAATAAAGCATTCGGAGCTCCAATAGGAAAATCTTTTGGTATAACAGTTGGTGCACCAGCAGCAATAGGTGTTTTATTAGCAGATACTGCTGTCAAAGCGGCAAACGTAGATGTAGTAGGCGTATCTACTCCAGGTAATGGTGGAACAAGCTTTTCAAACGAAGTTATATTAACTTTCTCAGGAGATTCAGGAGCAGTTAGACAAGCGATAATAGCTGCAAGAGAAGTAGGTTTAAAAGTTCTTAAAACTTTAGATGGAACAGAACCAACATCAACGACAGTTCCATATATATAAATAGATATTAAGGATTGAGTTTAAATAGAATAACGATTAAAGAAGGAGAGTGAACGTTTTGAGATCTAAACGTTTTGAAGTATTAGAAAATAGACCAGTTAACCAAGACGGTTTCGTAAAAGAATGGCCAGAAGTTGGTTTAATAGCTATGGAAGGACCAAATGACCCAACTCAAGTATAAAATTAGAAAAACGGTTTAGTTGTAGAGTTAGATGGAAAAACAAAAAAGACTTCGACATGCTAGATTACTTTATAGCAGACCACGGTATTAATCTAGAAAAACTGAAGAAGTTATGGCTATGGATTCTCTAAAATTAGCTAGGATGTTGGTAGATATAAATGTTACAAGAGCTGACATAGTAGGTTTGACAACTGCTATGACTCCAGCAAAAAATAACAGAAGTTGTATCTCAATTAAATGTATTAGAGATGATGATGGCTCTTACAAAAATGAGAGCTAGACAAAGACCATCAAATCAATGCCACGTTACAAATGTAAAAGACAATCCAATCCAAATAGCTGCAGATGCTGCCGAAGCTGCACTTAGAGGATTTGATGAACAAGAAACAACAGTTGGTATAGTTAGATATGCACCATTTAATGCACTTGCAATAATGATAGGTGCACAAGTTGGTAGACCAGGTATACTTACTCAATGCGCAGTTGAAGAAGCGACTGAACTTGAATTAGGTATGAAAGGTTTTACTGCATATGCTGAAACAGTTTCAGTATATGGAACAGAACCAGTTTTCATGGATGGTGATGATACTCCTTGGTCTAAAAGCATTCTTAGCATCTTCATATGCTTCAAGAGGATTAAAAATGAGATTTACTTCAGGAACTGGTTCTGAAGTTCAAATGGGATATGCTGAAGGTAAGTCAATGCTTTACTTAGAATCTAGATGCTTATATGTAACTAAAGGTTGCGGTGTTCAAGGTATCCAAAATGGTTCAGTAAGTTGTATAGGTGTGCCTGCTGGTGTTCCAAGTGGTATAAGAGCCGTATTAGCAGAAAACTTAATAGCTGCAATGCTTGATTTAGAGTGTGCATCAAGTAATGACCAAACATTCACTCACTCTGACTTAAGAAGAGTTGCTCGTTCATTAATGCAAATGGTACCAGGAACTGACTTTATATGTTCAGGATATAGTGCTACTCCAAACTATGATAATATGTTCGCTGGTTCTAACTGGGATGCAGAAGATTATGATGACTGGAATATAATCCAAAGAGATTTAAAAATAGATGGTGGTCTAAGACCGGTTAAAGAAGAAGATGTAGTAAGAGTTAGAAATAAAGCTGCTAGAGCTATACAAGGATTATTTAAAGAATTAGGATTAACAGAAATAACTGATGAAGAAGTAGAAGCAGCTACTTATGCACATGGTAGTAAAGATATGCCAGATAGAAATGTAGTTGAAGATTTAAAAGCTGCAGAAGATATGATGGCGAGAGGTACTACAGGAATAGATATAATAAAAAGCTTTATATAAAGCAGGATTTGAAGATGTTGCAGATAGCGTATTCAAATTGAGTAAACAAAAAGTTGCTGGGGATTACTTACACACAGCAGCAATACTTGATAAAGACTTCAAAGTTCAAAGTGCTGTAAACTGCCCTAATACATACGCTGGACCAAAAACAGGATATCAAGTTGAAGGTGAAAGATGGGAAGAAATCAAAAACATCAACAACGCGAAGAGTCCAGAGGATTATTAAAAGAGAGGTGATAGATTATGGCAATAGATGAAAAAGTTTTAAGAAGTGTAATAGAAGAGGTTATAAAAGAAATAGCACAAGAAGGGATAACACAAGAAGCTGCTCCTGCTAAAGAAGAAGTTAAAGCAGAAGCTCCAGCACCAGTAGCTAGCCCAGTGCCAGAAGAAGAAGTAAGTAAATTATTTATAACTGAAGTTGGGGACTTTGTTCCAGACCACAGACCAGACGAAGTTGTTATTGGGTTAGCTCCAGCATTTGGCGTACATCAAACTAAAACTATAATAGGAATAGATCACGCCAAAGTATTAAAAGAAATAATAGCAGGTATAGAAGAAGAAGGTTTAAGTTATAGATTTGTAAAAATATACAGAACATCAGATGTTTGTTTTTATAGCTCATGATGCTGCTGAACTTAGTGGTTCAGGAATCGGTATAGGAATACAATCTAAAGGGACTACAGTAATACATCAAAAAGATTTACCACCACTTAGTAACGTAGAATTATTCTCTCAAGCTCCATTAATAGATTTACCAACATATAGAGCTATAGGTAAAAATGCAGCTAAATATGCTAAAAAGCGAATCACCAACACCAGTTCCAGTAAGAAATGACCAAATGGCTAGACCAAAATATCAAGCAATAGCAGCATTATTACATATAAAAAGAAACTCAATATGCAGATAGAAATAAAAACCTCAAGAATTAAAAGTTGAGTTTAAATAATAGGGAGGTTCAAAATGAGTCAAAATGATGTATTAATAAAACAAATTGTTGAAGAAGTATTAAAAATTTAGGACAAACTCAAGCACCACAAGCTCAGTGCACTCCTAAGAAAGAATGTTGTAAAGTTACAGCAGAAAACTACCCATTAGGTGAAAAAATGAGCGAAAAAATAAAAGCTCAATCAGGTATGGCATTAGACGATTTAACTTTAGATAAAGTTATAAACGGTGAAATAAAATCTGAAGATATAAGAATAGCTCCAGAAACACTAGAAATGCAAGCTCAAGTTGCAGAATCTGTAGGAAGAGATGCCTTTGCATCAAACCTTAGAAGAGCTGCTGAACTTATTGCAGTTCCAGATAAAAGAATACTTGAAATATACAATGCTTTAAGACCTTATAGATCTACAAAAGCTGAATTATATCAAATAGCTGATGAATTAGAAAATCAATACAATTGTAAAATAAACGCAGCATTTGTTAGAGAAGCAGCAGATGTTTACGCATTAAGAGGAAGATTAAGAGCTGAGTAATTAATGTTTATGGAGGTATGCTATGGAAATAGTGGCAGGTATAGATATAGGTAATGCTACTACTGAAGTAGCTCTAGCTAAAATACAAAATAACAAAATTGAATTTTTATCTAGTAGCATAGTTCCAACAACAGGAATTAAGGGAACTAAGCAAAATATCAACGGTGTGTTTAATTCCCTTAGAAAAGCTCTAGATAAAGCAAATTTAGCTTTAAGTGATTTAGATAGAATTAGGGTTAACGAAGCAGCACCAGTAATCGGTGATGTTGCGATGGAGACTATAACAGAAACAATAATAACAGAGTCTACTATGATAGGACACAAACCCAAATACTCCTGGAGGACAGGGAGTTGGAGTAGGTGTTACAGCTTTAATAACAGATTTAGAAAAAGTAAAAGAAAAAGAAGTTATAGTCGTAGTTCCCGAGCATGTTAATTTTGAATTTGCTGCAAAATTAATAAATCATTACAATAATATATTCAATATAAATGGGGCGATAGTAAAAATGATGATGGAGTTTTAATAAATAACAGGTTAGACCATAAAATACCTATTGTCGATGAAGTAACTTTAATAGATAAGGTTCCTATAGGAATGTTGGCAGCTATAGAAGTAGCACCAATAGGTAAGGTTATAGAAGTATTGTCAAATCCATATGGTATAGCTACATTATTTAATTTGACTTCAGATGAGACAAAACATATTGTTCCAATTGCTAGAGCTCTTATAGGTAATAGATCAGCAGTAGTTATAAAAACCCCAAAGGTGATGTGAAAGAAAGACGTATCCCAGCAGGTGAGTTAGAAGTAATAGGACAAACAAAAAATCAAGGGTAAATGTAGATTCAGGTGCTCAAGAGATAATGAAATGCATAAATAACGTCAGCCCAATAAATGATATAAAAAGGTGAAAGTGGAACTAATGCGGGGGAATGTTAGAGAGAGTAAGACAAGTAATGTCTAATCTACAAACCAACATCCAAATCTAATAAAAATTCAAGATTTATTAGCTGTCGATACATTTGTACCACAACATATAAAGGTGGTCTTGCAAAAGAGTTTGCGCTAGAAAATGCTGTTGAATTGCAGCAATGGTCAAAGCCGACAAACTGCAAATGCAGATGATTGCAGATGAACTAAGCCAAAAGTTAAAAATACCTGTAGAAGTAGGCGGAGTAGAAGCAGATATGGCGATAAGAGGGGCGCTTACAACCCAGGTAGTAGCAAGCCACTCGCTATTTTAGATATGGGGGCAGGCTCTACTGATGCATCTATAATAACTCGCGAAGGTCACATAAAATCAATACACCTAGCAGGTGCAGGTAATATGGTAACTATGCTTATAAAATCAGAACTAGGCATAGATGACTTTGAGTTGGCAGAAGATATCAAAAATATCCTCTTGCAAAAGTAGAAAGTTTATTTAACTTGAGACATGAAGATGGAACGGTTGAATTTTTTAATAATCCACTAGATTCAAAAGTATTTGCAAAAATAGTAATTTTAAAAGAAGGAAATATGATTCCTTTGAGGGAGATTACTCATTAGAAAAAAGTTAAATTAATAAGAAAAAATGCTAAAGAAAAAGTATTTGTAACTAATGCCCTTAGAGCTTTGGCAGATGTAAGTCCAACAGGAAATATAAGAGATATGGAATTTGTAGTACTTGTAGGTGGTTCAGCACTTGATTTTGAAATTCCACAACTAGTAACAGATGCTCTTGCACAGTACAAGATAGTTGCCGGAAGAGCAAATATAAGAGGGTGTGAAGGCCCTAGAAATGCAGTTGCTACAGGTCTTATTTTATCTTCTATTGAAGAAGGTGAAGCTATTGGATAATATCGGGAGATTTGCAAGTAAAAAACGTCAAATAAAAGTTTATTATAACGAAAACATCAAAAAATATTGAATATATAAAAGAGATACTATTGGGAATTGAAGAGGAAGGAATTCCATATCAAGTAGAAGACAAACAATTTGGAGTGCTGTTGAAATTGCACATGAGGCAAGTTTAGAGTCGACTCTTGGTGTAGGAATTGGTATCGATAATAATTATATAGTACTTCATTATAATAAATTAAAAGAAGAAAGCCCAATATTCAAAATAAAATTTATAAGTGAAGATAAACAAAAAAGATCTTTAGGGGCAAATGCAGCAAGATTAGTGACAAGAATGCCTTTTAAAGAAATTGAAAATTTAGGGTAATATCAAAGGAGGTATTGATATGTCCAAATTAGCAATTGAATGATTGAAACTATGGGTCTTGCTGCTGGAATTGAGGCTGCTGATATTTGTCTAAAGGCTGCTAATATTAATTTGGTTGGATATGAGTTTGCAAAAGGAAGCGGAATGACTGTAATAAAAATAGAGGGTAATGTAGGTGCAGTAAAAGCTGCAATAAGTGCAGCTACAGCAGCCTTAGGTAAATTAGGCAAGGTTCATACGAAGATGGTTATACCAAGACCAAGCGATAGTATTGATATGCTTATAAGAAATGAAAGCACTGTGGGATATGAAGATGAAAAAGAAGAAATTCCACAAGTAAAACAAAATAACCCTCCTTCAGATAAAGAAGATAATTTAAATCGAGATAAAGCTGATGAGTCAGAACAAAAAGATGAAAATGATAAAATTTAAATAATCAAGATTTAGATGAAGGACAAATAATAGAAGACAAAAAATAACGAAGTGACTGTACAAGATGAGTCTAGTCAGGAATCTGATGAAGATTCAGATTATAATAACCAAGATTTAAGTGAAGAAACTTCTAAAGGATATACTTGTAACATATGTAAAGACCCTAAATGTCCAAGACAAAAAAGGAGATTTAAGAATTTACTGTATTCACTACAAAGAAAATAAAGATAAAAATAAGGATAATAAAGATAAATAGGAGGCAAAAGCCATGGGTGAAGCATTAGGAATGATAGAAACTAAAGGGTTAGTTGAGCTATAGAAGCAGCAGATGCAATGACAAAATCAGCTAACGTAGAATTAATAGGATATGAAAAAATAGGTTCAGGATTAGTAACTGTAATGGTAAGAGGAGATGTCGGTGCTGTTAAAGCATCAGTAGATGCAGGGGCAGTAGCTGCAGAAAAAGTTGGAGAAATAGTATCTAAACATGTAATCCCAAGACCACATACAGATGTTGAAAGAATATTACCAAAAAAGAGCTGAATAATTAAATTTAAATATATAGGTGATTAAAATGAATATATCTCAAGAAGAATTAGTAAGTATAGTTACAAAAATAAGTTATAGAAAAATGCAACAAGATAATGACATTTTAATCCCTATAGGTGTTTCAAATAGGCATATACACTTATCTAGGGAGGATTTAGATTTTTTTATTTGGTCAAGGATATGAACTTACAAAAATAAAAGATCTAAAACAACCTGGTCAATTTGCAGCCAAAGAGGTAGTAACTATCCAAGGCCCAAAAGGTTCGATTGAAAAAGTAAGAATCTTAGGGCCTTTAAGAGATGAAACACAAATTGAGGTTTCATTAACAGATGGATTTAAACTTGGGATAAAGGCTCCAATAAGAGAATCAGGCAAATTAGAAAATACTCCGGGAATAAAAATAATTGGACCAAAGGGAAGTGTTGAAACATCTAAGGGAACTATAGCAGCTTTAAGACATATCCATATGGATAAAGAAACAGCAAAAAATTAGAACTAAATGATAAAGATATAGTAGATGTAGAAATTAAAGGTAAAAGAAAAGGTATCTTAGGAAATGTTTTTTAATTAGAGTTTCTGATAAATATGTTTTAGAAATGCATATAGATACAGATGAGGCAAATGCTTGTTGTTTAAAAAAATGGAGACTTAGTTAAAATTATCAGGAAATAGGTGATATTTTGAAATTAGATAACTGTAATAAAATATTAGAAGATTTCTCTACTTTAGTAAGAGATAAAAAAAGCAACGATTATAAAGGCAGATTAAAAGTAGGGGTTGATTTAGGAACTGCAAATATAGTTTTATCTGTTTTAGATGAAGAAAATAGACCTATAGCAGGGGCGACTTATCCATCTACTGTTGTAAAAGACGGCATAGTAGTAGATTATATCGGTGCCACAAGAGTAGTAAGAATGTTAAAAGAGCAAGTTGAAGATATGTTAGGGACAAAGCTTACTTATGCGGCAACAGCTATTCCACCAGGAATAACAGAAGGAAATACAAAGGTAATAGCAAATGTAGTTGAATCAGCAGATTTAGAAGTTGTAAATATTGTAGATGAGCCGACTGCAGCAGCTGAAGTCCTTGGAATTACAGATGGGGCAGTAGTTGATGTCGGTGGTGGAACAACCGGTATCAGTATTCTCAAAGACGGAAAGGTTATCTTTACCGCAGATGAGCCTACAGGTGGAACTCATATGACGCTTGTATTGGCAGGATTTTAAAAAAAAAATCTTTTGAAGAAGCTGAAGAATATAAAAAGACAAGAAAAATGAAAATGACGTTTTTACAATAGTAAAACCAGTAGTACAAAAAGATGGCATCTATCGTAAAAAATATATACAAGGATATGATGTAGATAAAATTTATGTAGTCGGTGGGGGCTTGTTGTTTTGATGAATTTGCAACAGTATTTAAAAAATAAATAAATGTAGATGTAGTAAAACCGATAGAACCACTTTTAGTAACACCTCTAGGTATAGCGATGAATTGTAACGTTTAGGGGTGAGCATTTGAATAGTGAATTACAAAATTTAATTCAAAATGCATTAATTGAATATATCGTAAATAAAGTAATAGAAAAATTAGAACAAAAGACAAAAACTGCTTTAGTATTATTTACAGGAGCTAGCATAGGATTTAGACAATCTATAGAATCTTTAAATAAATTGCAACAAAATGGATGGCAATTTAAAGTTGTAATTTCTAAAGCAGCTGAGGACATATTAACAGAAGATTTAATAAAGAAAAGTTTAAATATAGAAAGTGTAATAAAAGAAGATGATAAGCCCGATATAAAAGAATTATTAGATCAAAATAATTTAATTATCATTCCTAGTTTAACAATAAATACAGCATCAAAAATAGCAAACTGCATTAGTGATACTTTAATCACGAATATAGTTTCAAAAGCTATGATGAGTGGAAAGAAGATAATTGCATCGCTAAATGCGTGTTGTATTGAAAATGAAGAAAGAAAATCTATTTATGGCGATAATGTAAGCTTAGCTTATAAAAAATAAATTGAAAAATAATTTAGAAACAATAAAAAGTTATGAAATAGAGTTAACAACTTCCGAAAATCTATTTTATAAAGTTGAAAAAATACAGTAAAAAAGAACCTAAATACAAATAATCTTGTTATAAATAATCAAAGTAAAGATAATAAAAAACAATAGATTTAAAACAGCCTCAAGATAAAAATTCACTATATATTAAATTAGACAAAAAGTAATAAGCAGAGCTGATGTTTATGAAAATAGAGGTTATAACTATATATTTGTAGATAAAGGTTCTCTAATTACAGATTTAGCAAAAGAAGAAGCTAAAAGTTAAATTTAAAAATAAAACAAGAATAGATTATTAAGAAATAAGAGGTAGAGAATATGTATTTAGGTAGGGTAATAGGAACAGTAGTTTCAACAACAAAAGATGAGAGTTTAGTAGGATTTAAACTTCTAGTAGTATCAAAATTAAATGAAACATTGCAGCCGACAGAAACCAGTGAAATAGTAGTAGATTCAGTTGGTGCAGGTGTAGGAGAGGTAGTATTAGTATCAAAAGGTAGTTCAGCTAGATATGTACTTAATAAACCTAATTCTCCTATTGATTCAGCTGTTGTAGGTATAGTTGACAGTGTTGAAGTAGATGATGTATAGGGTTAGGATGTGATAAGTTTGGCTAATTTATATACAAAAACGGGAGATAAAGGACAAACAAGCCTTTATGGAGGAGAGAGAATCTCTAAAAACAGCGTAAAAGTTGAGTGTTATGGAATTATGGATGAAGCTAATTCAATGTTGGGTTTAGCTTATTCACAATCAAAAAACGAAAAAGTAAGGACATATATAAATAAAATACAAAAAGAGGATATTCAGTCTTGGAGCAGAACTTGCCAGTGATAAAAAAGGAAGAGAGATGTTAACTGGCAAAAATCTCTGAGGATGATATATCTTATTTAGAAAATATAGTTGATGAATGTACAGAAATTGTAGGTATACAAACTCACTTTGTTGTACCAGGGAAAAACCAAGTTTCGGCGACTCTTCATGTTGCAAGAACAATAGTTAGAAGAGGAGAGCGAAATATAGTAGCGCTTTAGTGAAATAGAGCCAGTTAGAAATGAAGTAATGAAATATGTAAATAGAATGTCTGATGCAATATATGCATTGGCAAGAGTTGAAGAATTTTATTGTGAAGTTGAAGAATTAAAAGTAAAAGTATTAAAGAGAGTTAGAGAAAAATTTAAAAAGATATTCAGGGTAATTTAAGTGAAGAAAACTTAGATTTAAATAATAATATAAACGAATGTATCAAAGATGATGAACAAAGTTTGGCTTTAGATACAGATAAATTAGAAAAAAAGATAGATAAACCTGTTACGATAGGAAAATCTATTAGCATAGATCAAAATAAAACAGTAGATTTAAATCTACAAACTGCAAAAGAAAATGGTAGCTTTTGCAGAACAAAAAGGCAAAAAGAAATAAACGTACCTGTAGTTATTTCTGTAGTCGATAGCGGTGGTCACATCATACTTATGGAGAGAATGGAAGACTCACTTTTAGCGAGTATAGATATATCTTTAAATAAGGCATATACAGCCCTCAGCTTAAAGATGGCGACAGAAGATGTTCAAAATTTATGTAAACCAGGGGACCCACTTTATGGAATACAAGAGAGCAACAATAATCGAATAATTACTTTTGGTGGGGGATACCATTTACATACAAAGGCAAAGTCGTCGGAGCTTTAGGTGTAAGTGGAGGCACTGTTGAAGAAGATACATATGTAGCTAAATATGCGATTGAATCTGTAGTTAATTTAAATTAATACATAAATAAATACAAATAGAGTTTTATCTATAATAAAGTCAGGTTAGGGGGATAAAATATGGAAATAAATACATTGGATATAGAAAAAATCGTAAAACAAGTAATACAAAGTGTAGAAGCAGCAGAAAATAAACCACAATGCTCAGATAATTGTGGAGAGGGTATATTTCCAACAATGGAAGAAGCTATAGATGCTGCATTTACAGCACAAAGAAAAACTATTAGATTGCTCAATGTCAGATAAAGATAGATTTGTAAAAGCTATAAGAAATCAATTATCTAAAAAAAGAAAATTTAGAAAAAATATCAAAAATGGCTGTTGAAGAGACAGGCATGGGTGGATATGAATATAAATTAATTAAAAATCAATTAGCTATAGACAAAACACCTGGTATAGAAGATTTAACAACTGAGGCTATGGCGGGAGATGATGGACTTACGTTAGTGGAATATGCTCCTTTTGGGGTAATTGGTGCAATAACTCCAACAACAAATCCAACTGAAACTATAATATGCAATAGTATCGGTATGATAGCTGCTGGAAATTCAGTAGTATTCAGCCCACATCCAAGAGCAAAAGAAGTTTCTGAATTAACTATAAGATTAATAAATAGAGCTTTAAAAAGAAGCTGGTGCACCAGATAACTTAGTTGTTTCTGTTAAAGAACCATCTATAGAAAATGCAAACATAATGATGAAACACGACAAAGTTAGATTATTAGTTGCAACAGGTGGCCCAGGAGTTGTCAAATCAGTATTATCAAGCGGTAAAAAAGCAATAGGTGCAGGAGCAGGAAATCCACCAGTTGTAGTTGATGAAACTGCTGATATAGAAAAAGACGGCTAAAGATATAGTAGATGGTTGTAGTTTTGATAATAATCTACCATGCATAGCAGAAAAAGAAATAATAGCAGTAGATCAAATCGCCGATTATTTAATCTTCAATATGAAACAACATGGAGCATATGAAGTTAAAGATAAATCAACAATAGATAAATTAGTTAAACTGGTATTAAACGACAATATGAAAATAAAAACTGAATTTGTAGGAAAGAGCGCTAAATACATATTAAGCAAAATTGGAATAGAAGTAGATGACAGTATAAGAGTTATATTAATGGAAACTGAATTAGAACATCCATTTGTCCAAACAGAATTAATGATGCCAATACTTCCACTTGTAAGAGCAAAAGACGTAGATACAGCAATAGATATGGCAGTAGACGTTGAACATGGAAACAGACATACTGCAATGATGCATTCTAAAAACGTGGACAAATTAACTAGAATGGCAAAACTTATTCAAACTACAATATTTGTTAAAAATGGACCATCATATGCTGGTATAGGTGTTGGTGGAGAAGGATACACAACATTTACAATAGCAGGTCCAACTGGAGAAGGATTAACTTCAGCTAAATCTTTTACAAGAAAAAGAAGATGCACACTTGTTGGAGGATTCCACATTAAATAAATAAAGAGGTGAAATAAATGGAAAAAGATTTATTAAGCCTTATTAAAAAGCGGGGATAGTAGGAGCAGGGGGAGCAGGATTTCCAACCCATGCAAAGTTAAATGCTAAGGCTGAATATGTAATAATAAATGGGGCAGAATGTGAGCCTTTGTTGAGAGTAGATCAACAATTAATGGCTTTTACATACAAAAAAAGAGATTTTAGATGCATTAAGTTTAGTTGTTGAACATGTTGGAGCTAAACATGGTGTAGTAGCACTAAAATCAAAATATAAAGAAGCTATTTCGAGTGTACAAAGTATTATAGGGAATTATGATAAATTACAATTATTCGAGCTTGAAAACTTCTATCCTGCTGGTGATGAACAAGTTTTAGTATATGAAGTTACAGGGAGGATTGTTCCAGAGGGAGGAATACCTCTAAATGTAGGTGCTATAGTATCAAATGTAGAAACTATGCTTAATATTTACAATGCTTATTATTATGAAAAACCAGTAACTGATAAATATGTTACAGTTACTGGTGCTGTAAATAATACTAAAACTTTAAAATTGCCAATAGAATGAGTGTTAAAAAAGCTATAGAGTTAGCTGGAGGTACAAGTTTAACTGACTTTGTAGTTATTAATGGTGGACCAATGATGGGGAAAGTTGTAGATATAGATTCTACAATTACAAAACAACAAAAGGTCTTATAGTACTACCTAAAGACCACTCATTAGTAAAAGACTTACAAAAGATATAGGAAAAATGCTAAAAGATGCAAAAACATCATGCATGCACTGTAGCCATTGTAGTGAAGTATGTCCAAGGGGGCTTATAGGACATGCTATACAACCACATAAGATGATGAGAATAGCATCGTATGGAAGTCTATGTGACAACAATATCAGTACGGTAAATGCTTATTTATGTTGCGGATGTAGATTATGTGAATATGCATGTATTATGAATTTACAACCATGGAAACTAAACAACTTTTTAAAACAGACTATGAGACAAAATAATATAAAAAAATACTTGCAACAATAAACCAGAGAAGGCACACCCTTTTAGAGAATTTAAAAGATATCCAGTAAATAAATTAATAAGACAACTGGGACTTACAGAATTTGATAGAAAGTCGCCTCTTGAAGATAAAATAATAGACGAAGATAGTGTTACTATTTTGATGAATCAACATATAGGCAAACCTTGTGCAGTGGCAGTTAAAGTAGGGGATAAAGTTCAAAAAGGTGACTTAGTTGGGATAATAGACAAAAATAGTTTGGGAAGCAATATTCATGCAAGTATTAGTGGTGTTATAAAAGAAATCAAAGATAATAAAGTAGTCATTGTTTCAGACAAATAATATAAATAGAATATCTATTAGATAAATTATGAGAAAGAGGGATAAACTTGAAAAAAGCAATTGGTTTAGTAGAACTAAAAAGTACTCCCATTGGTATACAAACTGCTGATGAAATGGTCAAAGCAGCTAATGTAGAATTAGTTTTAGCAAATCCCGTTTGCCCAGGTAAATACATGATTGTAGTGAGTGGAGATGTCGGTGCAGTTAAAAATTCTGTTGAAAGAGGAAAATCAATAGCAGATGTATTTTTAGTAGAGAGCCATATAATAAATAATGTATCACCACAAGTTCTTGTAGCGATTGCTGGAGCTACAGATATAAAGGACTTAAAATCTATAGGAGTTATAGAAACTATATCTGCTTTAACAATAATAAAAGCTGCAGATATAGCAGTAAAAGCATCGAATATCCAATTAATAGAAGTTAGAATTGCAAAAGGGCTAGGCGGCAAGGGATTTTTGATAATGACAGGTGAAATATCTTCTGTTAAATCAGCTATAAAATCATGTGAAAAAATGAACTTGCAAAATTGGGAGAAATAACATCTACATCAATTATCGCTTCTCCTCATAAAAGCTTATTAGAAAAAATAGTAATGTAATACTATTAAAAAGAGTGATACTATATAAAATTGGGATAAATATTTTTAAGGAGGGGAATGACTTGGATATTTATAAAGCATCATCTATAAGAGATCTTTTAAGCAAAGAAAACTTAGAAAAAGAAATAGATAACTTAACAAATATAGATATTTATCCTATAAATACATCAGGTTTATCTGGATCTAAAATGTATAAAATAGAACTTTACTCTAATAAAAATAAAAAATACCTTTACTTAAAAGTTAATAATCTACAAGAAGATTGGCTAGCAAAAGCCAGTAATGACAAGGGTAGGGAGTTAGTAATATTTAAAGATAACGTATATCCAAAGCTTGAAGAATATATAGATGGAATTTATATAGGATATTACTTAGGAAGTGATACATACGCAATTTTAATGAAAGATGTTTCGGAGTATATAGGCTCAAAATCATATGAATGAGTATTTGGATTATATAGACACACTAGCGAAATTTCATTCAAAGTTTACAGAATATGATGTTAATAAATACGAGAACTTATTAAATACAGAAAGCTATTATAATTTTTTATCCGTAGATAAATTTAAATATACAGAAGATATGAGAAAAGAAGTATACGAAGGATGGAAAGAGCTAAAGCTCATCTTGGGAGAAAAATTTATATGAAAAATATAATAATTTAAATAATATAGAAGAATTATATCCATATTTCCCAAAAACTTTTTTACATGGAGATTATAGACCAGATAATACACTGTATATAGATAAAAACAATATAAAGATGATTGATTTTGCTAATAGCGGATGTGGCCCATGTACACTAGATTTATTATGGTACATTATAACTTCTGTAGAAGCAGATATAGACAAAACTATACTAATAGATTTTTATCGAAAAAGACTAGAAGAATATAAAGGATACAAATTTACACAAAATACATGGAATACATTATTACAAGTTGGATTACTATGTGCATGTAGAATGTTTTTTAGCAGCTTTAATAATAAATACAGATTTTAATAATAAAGAACAGATGTTAAATATGGATTGGTGGATAGAAAATTTAAAATTTATACTTATAAATAAAACCTAATTAAAATCATTAAAAAAGTATCGATGAATTTAAATCTACAAGACTTTTCATCGATACTTCTATTTTCAATAAATATAAATTCCGGGTAAATATTTATTGCATATTTATTAAATTACAATTAGCAGATTTCTCCACCAACAGCTTTTATATCTTCTTTGTTTTCAACAGCAGCTTTTATACATAACTCTAAACCTTTAGTTATATCAGCAGCAGCCATTGATGGTGTGTTTGGTTTACAAACAACTTGAGATGGTATGTAAGGAACATGGATAAATCCACCTTTTATGTTAGGGTATTTTTTATCTATCATGTATAATATTCCGTACATAACGTGGTTACAAACGAATGTACCAGCAGTGTTAGATACAGAAGCAGGTATACCATTTTCTCTCATTTCTTTAACCATAGCTTTTATTGGTAAGTTTGAGAAGTAAGCAGGTTGCCCATCTTCGAATATAGTTATGTCTATTGGTTGATTTTTTCGTTATCTTCTATTCTAGCATCATCTATGTTTATAGCAACTCTCTCTGGAGTTACATCAAATCTTCCACCAGCTTGTCCAACAGATATTACTATATCAGGGTTGTGTTTAACTATATTTTCTTCTATTTTCTCTAATGATTTTCTGAAAACAGTAGGTATTTCTAATTTTATTACTTCAGCACCAGCTATTGTGTCAGGAAGTTGTTTAACAGCTTCTAATGCTGGATTTACTGATTCTCCACCAAATGGATCAAATCCTGTTATTAAAACTTTCATTTTATTTCTCCTTTAGTTAATACAACAGACTCCGGAATAATATATCAAAATCTGTTGTATATTTATTTAATTAATTATAATAGTTTTTTTATATTAGAACCCTAAAGTATACATTAATATTATGTGAGCTACTAATAATAATGCAGCTAAAGGTGCTTGAGCTTTTATAACTCCGTTTTATCTTTCATTTCAAGTAATGCAGCAGGTAAAACGTTGAAGTTTGCAGCCATTGGGTAACTAATGTACCACAGAATCCAGCAGTTAATGCTAATATTGAACATATAACTGGGTCTCCACCTTGAGCAAATACGAATGGAAGACCTATACCAGCAGTTATTACTGAGAATGCAGCAAATGCATTACCCATTATAGCTGTGAATATTGCCATACCAACACAGTAAGCTATAACACCTGCAAGTATATTTCCTTGAGGTATAACAGATGATATTATGCTAGCTATTTTATCACCAACACCAGCAGTAGTGAATAATACACCTAAAAAGCTAATAATTGTGGTAATATAGAGAATACTCCTATTGCTTGGAACATTCTGTTAGTATCTTCAACAGCTTCAGATGGTTTAGCTTTAGTTATTGCAAATGCTAATAATAAAAGAAAGTGTAGATGCTATACCTATAGCTACAGTTCCAGGAAACTCTGTAAATGAAGCAACAAGCATTGCTATTACAGCTATTGATAAAGCTGGAACAAATATTTTTAAACCTAATTTTTTGAGCTTTCATTTCTGTGAAAGTTGTATCTAATTGTTTTAAAGTACCAACACTAATTTGTTTTAGTTGCTGATAAAATTGCTATAACGATTACAAGACATCCTACTAATACAGAAGGAAAGTATTCTTGCGAATATAAATATAAATGCTAATATTCCACAAAATAGGGCTGTACCTATTCTAGTTTTATGATTTTTATCTTTTAAAGTAAACACCATTGTTATTGCCATACATAATCCTATAAACATATAAAATACGTCTAATAGATTATTTGAAAGTGTTGCCATATCCATTATTTATTACCCCTAAATCATTATTTTTAGAGTTGTATTTTCTACTCAATTGTCTATCTAGTAATATATTTTTTTTTCCAACGCATAATACAAATGCTATTATAGCAACTGGTATTGCAGCTTTAGTAAGCGCCATTGGTCAACAGTCATTCCTAAAGAATCTAAAGTACCAACTATTAAAAGGATACCTGAGTTTGCCATAAATAAGTTTTTGACCGAAGAAGTTACCTATATTATCTGCAAGTGCAGAATGAGCTTTTATTTTATCTAAATCCTTTTCTTCTAATTTACCGTATTTTACAGTAGCGGCACTCTCAGCCATTGGGCTTATAAGGGTCTAACAAATTGAGGGTGACCACAAGTGCAACACCTGCTGCTATTGTAGCTTCTCTTATGAAAGAATATCCACTTAAAAGTGTACCAGTAGATAATCCTTTTGCTTTTCTATAAGCATTATTGCTTTTGCTTTTAATCCATATCTTTCACATAATCCTATAACAGGTAGTGTAAGCATGAATAAACATGTTGTTCTATTAGTGACAAACGCTTCCCCTAAAGTTGAAAGAATTTCAACTATATTCATGTGAGCTACTAATCCAGCTTAACTACACCAGCAGAAACAACAACTGCTATTGTATCTAATTTTAGGCGAAACCTAAAATGATTATCAAAATTCCAATTAATTCCATTATAATATACCTCCATAAATGATTTTTTAAAAATTATTGAATTTTGTATTATATTTTACAAGAAAAATAGGAAACGTACAGACTAAATGTAAAAAAATATAGAAAAATGTAAAAATAAGAGAAATTTGAAAATAAATACGAAGAAAGCTAATATTTCCATAAAATCGGATTAAAAATTAAATTAAAATTAAAAAATGATTTTAAAATAAACTGCAAAAATAGGATTTTTAAAA